>WNFC01004965.1_pt1 | contig 14540 bp, 10 predicted proteins | sample 5400541 | NCBI WGS metagenome assembly WNFC01 (sample SAMN13153342, study PRJNA577476) | soil metagenome | isolation source: 120 cm saprolite under Douglas fir tree site 2 hole 2 replicate 1 | place: USA:California | collected 2015-04-18
GAAAGTCTACGCTGCTGAGCATCATCGGAATGCTGGACGGCGCGTGGACCGGGGACTATTACTTCCTCGGCGAAGCCGTGCACAAGCTCAACGTCAAGAAGCGCAACGAGCTGCATAAGGCGAACATCGGTTTTGTGTTTCAGAGCTATCACCTGATCGACAACCTGACGGTTTTCGAAAATCTCGAGGTCCCGCTTTCCTACAAGAACGTGCCGCACAGAGAGCGCGTTAGCCTGGTTTGCGACGCGCTCGATCGCTTTCATATTGTCGGAAAAAAAGACTTATTCCCGAGCCAGCTCTCCGGCGGTCAGCAGCAACTTGTCGGCGTGGCCCGCGCGGTGATTCTCAGTCCGAAACTGATCCTAGCCGATGAACCGACTGGAAATCTGCATTCCGCACAAGGCGAAGAGATCATGCAACTTTTCAAGAGACTGAATGACGCCGGAACAACAATCATCCAGGTTACACACTCGGAGAGAAATGCCGCGTATGGGAATCGCATTATCCAGCTGAAGGACGGCTGGGTTGTAGCTGACAACGCAACGGCCGGCGCACAAATCGGCGCAGCACAACCCGCGTGAGCAGGCGCTTGCCGGCTGCAAGGCGGCGCTTCGATCGTTTCTCACCGTGCCTGAAAAACGGCAGTAGGATAAACTTCGCAAAACCATTCGAATGAAGACGACTAACGCGCACCCTTATCGAGTTCTTTTGGCTGACGACCAGGCGGACATCCGCGATGCCCTGCGCTTGCTCTTGAAACGTGAGGGCTATGAAACACAGGGCGTTGCCTCTCCGGCGGAGGCACTGAGCGCCATTGAATCCCGCGAATTTGACGCTGTCCTGATGGACCTCAACTACGCGCGAGACACGACTTCGGGTCAAGAGGGGCTCGACCTGCTCACTCGCATCCAAATGCTCGACAGTACGTTGCCGGTGATCGTCATGACCGCATGGAGCAGCATCGAGGTGGCCGTGGAGGCGATGCGCCGCGGGGCGCGCGACTTTGTCCAGAAGCCCTGGGAAAACACCCGACTGCTCGCCATTCTGCGCACGCAGATCGATTTGCGCCAAGCGCTACGGCAGGCATCGCGTCTCGAAGCCGAAAACCGCATCCTGCGTGCCGAATCGCGCCCGACTTTTCTGGCGAAATCCGCCGCGATGGCCCCGGTGCTGGAGCTGGTTGGACAAATCGGACCTTCGGATGCCAATGTTCTGATCACCGGAGAACACGGCACTGGCAAAGAAGTTGTCGCTCGAACCCTTCATGCGTTGTCGGCACGTTCGACGAGGCCGATGGTGACCGTGAATGCGGGAGGGCTATCCGAAGGCATTTTCGAAAGCGAGCTCTTCGGACACGTAAAAGGCGCCTTTACGGATGCGCGCGCGGACCGCGTCGGGCGGTTCGAACTCGCTGATGGCAGCACTTTGTTCCTGGACGAAATCGCGAACGTTCCGCTCAACCTGCAGGCAAAGCTCTTGCGCGTTCTGGAAACGGGGGATCTCGAGCGCGTTGGGTCGTCCACCACGCGGCGTGTCAATGTGCGAGTGCTCGCGGCTACCAACGCCGACGTGAATGCCGAGGCCGCTGCCGGCCGGTTCCGTCAAGACCTACTGTTTCGACTGAATACCATCGAGATCCACGTCCCTCCGTTGCGAGAGCGACGCGAGGACGTCGATCTCCTGGCGCACCATTTTCTCCACGGTTACGCGCAGCGCTACCGCAAAAATATTTCCGGTTTCGACGCGGCTGCCATCAAGGCTCTTCATGAGCATGCATGGCCAGGCAACGTTCGGGAACTTGATCATGCAGTGGAACGCGGGGTGCTCCTCTCGCCCGGCCCTTCGGTCCGCGCGGCAGACCTCGGATTGCGAGCGCAAGCCGCTGGCGGCGCGGCCAAGCTGGAGGAGATGAGCCTCGACGAAGTTGAGCGCTATCTCATCCAGCGCACTCTCTCTCGCCACGAAGGAAATGTCAGCCAGGCAGCCAAGGCTCTGGGATTGAGCCGCAGCGCCATGTATCGCCGGCTGCAAAAACATGGACTGGAATGAGGCAAATGGCCTATGAGCGCCGTATCCAGCTCCTCGCGCTAGCCGCGGGCTTTCCCGGATCGCTGATCGCCATGATTCTCTTGTGGCATGGAAATTATTCTTCAGGCGCCGTGTGGACACTTGCCTTTCTCATCTTTTCTCTCTGGCTTGGCTTCGCTTTCTCGCTGCGGCATCGCGTTGTCTTTTCCCTGCAAACGCTTTCGAATCTCCTTGCCGCCATGCGCGAAGAGGACTTTTCGCTGCGCGCTCGCGGGGCACGAAGCGACGATGCCATGGGTGAAGTGATGATTGAAGTCAATGCCCTCAGTGAAACACTGCGGCAACAACGCCTGGGCGCGCTGGAAGCCACCGCCCTCCTGAGGACCGTGATGGAGGAGATTGACCTCGCCATCTTCACCTTCGACAACAGCACGAAGCTGCGGCTGGTCAATCGCGCTGGCGAGCGCTTGTTGGGCCGTCCTGAAGGGCGCCTGCTGGGATTTACCGCGGAAGAAGTGGGACTCGGCGCTTGCCTGGAAGGCGAAGCTGCGCGCACGATGGAGCTGGCGTTTCCCGGTGGTTCCGGGCGCTGGGGGCTGCGTCGCGGAACGTTTCGCCAGGGAGGCTTGCCTCATCACCTCGTGGTCCTGAGCGATCTGAGCCGCACGCTGCGCGATGAAGAGCGCAAAGCGTGGCAGCGGCTCATTCGCGTTCTTGGGCATGAATTGAACAATTCTCTCGCCCCCATTCAGTCCGTCGCGCAAGGTTTGGAAAGCGGGCTCCTGAGCGCCTCCAAGTCTTCCGAATTGCAGAGCGAAGCGTCCGCTTCCATTCTGGATGATCTCCGGCAGGGCCTTGGCATCATTCGCTCTCGCACCGAGGCACTGGGGCGCTTCATGGCCGCGTACGCACAACTTGCACGGTTGCCACAGCCGAAGCTACTGCCTGTAAACGTATCGGAATGGATCAGCCGGACCATAAAACTCGAGACCCGGGTAAAGGTGAGCCTACTGAAGGGTCCTGACGTCATCATTTCGGCCGACGCCGACCAGTTGGAGCAGTTGCTGATCAACCTGGTTCGGAATGCGGCGGACGCGACTCTTGAAACCGACGGCTCCGTTCAAGTTGGCTGGACTCGGCAAGGCGCACAACTCGATGTCTGGGTTGTCGACGACGGCCTTGGCCTTCCCAATACGTCGAACCTATTCGTTCCCTTTTTTACAACCAAGCCGGGCGGCTCCGGTATTGGTCTGGTTCTTAGTCGCCAGATCGCAGAAGCTCATGGCGGTGAGTTAATTTTAAAGAACCGCTCCGATGCGCGCGGCTGCAGGGCCCTGCTTCGACTCCCCGTTTAGGCTCACTCTTCACAAAATCCTTAGGTACAATTCATCACTTCCTAAGCCCTGCGCTCATACTATGAGTGAGGAGATTCCTGTGAGAGACGTAATTTTCATCCTTGTGACCGTCATTTTCTTTGCCCTCTCGATCCTTTATCTCCGAGGTTGCGAGCGGTTGAAATAAGGCGGAGAGCCGCAATGCTGGCAAATTTTCTTCTCATCATCATCGCCTTTCTTCTCTTCGGCTATCTCTTGCTGGCGCTGCTCAAGCCGGAGAAATTCTAGCTATGACTGCCAATGGCTGGTTCCAGATCGGCCTCTATCTCTTTGCGATTTTCCTCGTCACCAAACCGCTGGGGATATTCATGGCTCGGGTTTTCGGCCGCGAGAAGACTTTTCTCGATCCCGTATTGCGTCCCGTCGAGCGCCTGATCTACCGGCTCTGCGGCGTAGACGAGAATCAGGAGATGCGCTGGACGGAGTATGGGGCGGCCATGTTGCTGTTCAGTGGCGTCTCGCTGATTTTGCTCTACTTGATCGAGCGCATGCAGCACTGGCTCCCCCTGAACCCTCAGCATTTCGCTAATGTGCCGCCCGATCTCGCGTGGAACACCGCCGTCTCCTTCACCACCAACACGAACTGGCAGGCCTATGTCCCTGAAACCACGATGAGCTACCTGACTCAGATGGCAGGCCTCGCTTACCACAATTTCGCGTCCGCTGCTGTTGGGATTGCGCTGGCAATCGCCCTGATTCGTGGAATTGCGCGCCGCGAATCCGACACCATTGGTAATTTTTGGGTAGATCTGACTCGCTGCTTCTTGTGGGTGCTGCTTCCGGTCTGTCTGGTGGGATCCCTCGTTTTGATTTCGCAGGGGGTGGTACAGAACCTGAAGCCGTATGTCACGGTACAGCTGCTCGAGCCACAAACTGTTCAAACTCAGGGACCCAACGGGAAAACGGTCACGCAGACAATCACCCAACAGGTGATTCCTTTCGGGCCGGCTGCCTCGCAGGAAGCCATCAAGATGTTTGGAACGAATGGCGGCGGCTTCTTCAATGCAAACAGCGCGCACCCGTTTGAGAATCCAACGCCGCTTTCGAACTTCTTCCAGATGTTCCTGATCTTTGCGATTCCCTCTGGTCTGACGTACACCCTGGGCCGAATCGCCGGCTCCCCGCGTCACGGCTGGGCCGTGTGGGGCGCGATGGCTGCATTGTTCCTGGTGGGCGTCACCACCGTGTACTGGGCCGAAGCCAGAGGCAATTCGCAACTCTCTGGTGTCGATCAGACCGCTACTGCCCTTCAATCCGGCGGAAATATGGAGGGAAAAGAAGTCCGCTTTGGAATCGCCAACTCCGCTCTCTTCGCCACCACCACGACCGATGCAAGCTGTGGGGCCGTGAACGGGATGCATGATTCCTTCACCCCGCTCGGCGGAATGATCCCTCTGGTCAACATCATGTTGGGGGAAATCATTTTTGGAGGCGTGGGCTCGGGCCTCTACGGAATGCTGGTCTTTGTCATCCTGGCGGTATTCATCGCAGGGCTGATGGTTGGAAGAACACCCGAGTATCTGGGGAAGAAAGTGGAAGCCTTCGATGTGAAGATGGCCATGCTCTCGGTTCTCGTGACTTCGGTAACGATTTTAGCGTTCGCTGCCATCGCGGTCGTCGCCAAGTTCGGCACGTCGAGCATTTCGAATCCCGGACCACACGGTCTCTCTCAGATTCTTTATGCTTACACCTCGGCTACTGGGAACAATGGCTCGGCGTTTGCTGGCTTGAATGCGGATACCCTCTGGTACAACACAAGCACGGCGATCGCCATGCTGCTCGGTCGGTTCTTTTTCGTCATCCCCATTCTTGCGATTGCCGGGAATCTCGCAAGAAAGAAAACGGCGCCGGCTTCTCTTGGCACTTTTCCTGTCACAGGTCCCCTTTTCACCGTTCTGCTTGTTTCCACAATCGTGATCGTCGGGGCACTGACCTTTTTCCCGGCTTTGAGCCTCGGCCTCATTCTCGAGCATCTATTGATGCTCTCTGGAAAGTCATTCTAAGGAACACATGGACCACGCATCTCAGGCAAGAGCTAAGTCGTCGCTAACGGATACAAATATCTTCAGGACCGCCGTGCACGATTCGTTTCGCAAATTGCATCCGCGGACGATGGTCAAGAATCCCGTTATGTTTGTCGTCGAAGTAGGTGCCCTCCTCACCTCGATTCAGCTCGTTCGCGATAGCCTGCACCATGCTGGAGCATTCGGATTTGGCTTGCAGATTACCCTTTGGCTTTGGTTTACCGTTGTCTTTGCGAACTTCGCCGAAGCCATGGCGGAAGGCCGCGGCAAGGCTCAGGCGGAAACACTGCGCAAGGCACGGGCAGAAACGACAGCGCATCGTTTGCGGCCAGACGGTTCCGTCGAGGTGGTACCCAGTTCAAAGCTGCGTTCCGGTGACAAGGTGCTGGTCACCGCAGGACAACTTATTCCCGGAGACGGCGAGGTCGTCGAAGGAGTGGCATCGGTAGACGAGTCCGCGATTACCGGCGAATCAGCTCCCGTGATTCGAGAGTCCGGCGGAGACCGCTCGGCCGTCACCGGCGGCACACGAGTGCTCTCCGACGAAATTCGAGTACGCATTACTTCGAATCCGGGCGAGACGTTTCTCGACCGCATGATCCGCCTTGTGGAAGGCGCTTCGCGGCAGAAAACGCCGAATGAGATTGCCCTCAACATTCTCCTGGCCGGTTTGACGATTATTTTCCTATTGGCGGTCGTTACCCTGCAGCCTTTTGCGATCTATTCGGGTGCGCCGCAAAGCATCTTCGTCCTCGTTTCGCTTCTGGTTTGCCTGATTCCCACGACGATTGGCGGACTATTGTCGGCCATCGGCATCGCCGGCATGGACCGCCTTATCCAGCGAAACGTCATCGCGATGTCGGGCCGCGCCGTTGAAGCATCCGGCGACGTGGACGTGCTCCTTCTCGATAAGACGGGCACGATCACCCTAGGGAACCGGCAGGCCACTTCGTTTCACTGCTGTCCCAACGTGACGGAGACGGATCTCGCAAGCGCCGCCCAGCTCGCGTCGCTTGCGGATGAAACGCCGGAAGGGCGCTCCATCGTTGTCCTCGCCAAGGAAAAGTATGGGCTTCGCGGGCGCGAACTGGCCCCGCACAATCCGGCCTTCATTCCCTTTTCGGCGCAGACCCGCATGTCCGGCGTGGACCTGGACGGCCATGAAATCCGCAAAGGGGCACCGGAAGCAATCGAGAAATACGTGGCTGAGAGAGGCCAGGTAGTGCCTCCCGAAATCAAAGAGATCACCCGCGAAATTTCGAATGCTGGCGGGACACCTTTGCTGGTGGCTCAGAATCGTCATGTGCTCGGTGCCGTCGCCCTGACGGACGTCGTGAAGGGCGGCATGAGAGAGAGATTTGATCATCTGCGGGCCATGGGCATCCGCACGATGATGATCACAGGTGATAACCCGCTTACCGCTGCTGCAATCGCACGCCAGGCGGGCGTCGACGATTTTCTTGCCGAAGCCAAGCCGGAAGACAAGATGGCGCTTATTAAGCGCGAACAAGCCAAAGGCAAGCTTGTGGCCATGACCGGTGACGGCACGAATGATGCACCCGCGCTGGCCCAGGCCGACGTCGGCGTCGCCATGAACACCGGCACGCAAGCCGCAAAAGAAGCCGGCAACATGGTGGACCTCGATTCGAATCCGACGAAGCTCATTGAAATCGTGGAAATTGGAAAGCAGTTGCTGATCACCCGCGGTGCGCTGACCACATTCTCCGTTGCCAACGACGTCGCAAAATACTTCGCCATCATTCCGGCGATGTTCGTCGCCGCATTCCCGCAACTGCACATCCTGAACATAATGGGGCTGCATACTCGCGAGTCGGCTATCCTCTCAGCGGTAATCTTCAACGCGCTCATCATTATCGCGCTCATCCCGCTTGCGCTCAGGGGGGTCCGCTATCGCCCCGTGGGGGCTGCGGCTCTGCTGCGGCAGAATCTGCTGATCTACGGCCTCGGCGGCGTGGTCGCGCCATTCATCGGAATCAAGTTGATCGACGTGATGATCACTTACTTGCGTCTGGCTTGAGGAATGCTATGAAACAGAATTTACGAATCGCACTCTTGATGACAGTCGTGACCACGGTAATGTTCGGCCTGCTCTATCCTCTGGCTGTGACAGGCCTCGGGCAACTTCTCTTCCCCTCGCAAGCGAATGGCGGATTGATTCTGAAGAACGGGCAGATCATCGGCTCCCGCCTCATCGGCCAGCCTTTTTCTTCAGACAGCTATTTTCACGCTCGGCCCTCAGCGGCCGGCAATGGCTACGACCCTGTCTCCGCCGGGGGCGGTGCTTCGAACCTTGGCCCCACCAATCGGCAGCTCATGGACCGCGTGAAAGGCGACGTCGAGAGGCTGCATGCGGAGAATCCTGGTTCGCCAATCCCCGTTGATCTTGTCACCACATCGGGCTCTGGCCTCGACCCGGACATTTCCCCTGCTGCCGCCGAATTCCAGATTCTCCGAGTCGCGCGCGCACGCCACGTGAGCAAGGCTGCGCTGCGCTCACTTGTCGCAAAACACAGTTTGGGAAGGCAGCTTGGCGTCTTAGGCGAACCACGCGTAAATGTTCTGGAGTTGAACCTGGATCTCGACGCTCAACATCCGCTTTCGAAATAATCGGACGTCGTTCCGGCGACTTCGCCATCCGCCGATTACCAGGCATTTTTATTATTTTCGAGAGGGTGACTTACTGAAACCCGTGCGCGGCGGTTGGAAGCGGTATCCCACCCATGGTTCCGTCCGAATGTACTTCGGCTGAGCCGGATCGCTTTCGATCTTCTTGCGCAATTGATTGATGACTACCCGCAGATTTTCCGTTTCTTCCCCATATTCCGGCCCCCAAACGGATTGCAAAAGTCTTCGATGGGTCAGCGGCTTGCCCTGATTGGCAACCAGGTGCTTCAGGACGTCGAATTCCTTTGGCGTCAGGTGCACTTCCTGGCCGCGCACCGTCAACTGCCGGCTTTCGAAATTCAGCGTGAGATCTTTCGAAACAAAAGGAGGCAGCGTGTCACCGGGAGCATACCGCCTCAGTGCGGCACGAATACGCGCCAGCAGCTCTTCGATGCCGAAGGGTTTAACCACATAGTCGTCCGCGCCGGCGTCGAGTGCGAGCACCTTGTCCCGCTCCGCGTTTCGAACCGTGAGCATAATGATGGGGGCGTCGGAAGATTCTCGAATCTCCCGGCATGCTTCGATCCCACCGATGCCCGGCATGTTCACATCGAGAAGTACAAGATCGGGCTTCTCCTTACGAACGGCTTCCACCGCTTCCTCCCCCGTCTTGGCCTCAATGATCACGTATCCTCGGCTGGAGAGAGTGGAACGAAGCACTCGCCGAATCTGCGGCTCATCGTCTGCGACTAGAATCGACGCGTCCGTCATATCGATCGTTCCGTTCTTCGCGCAACAGGAAGGGAAAAAGAGAAGACCGAGCCATGACCGAGCTGGCTCGTCACTCCAATGGTTCCCTTGTGAGCCGTCACAAGCGCCTTCGCGATCGGTAATCCCATTCCGGTGCCGCGCACAAGAAAGCGCTGATCTTTCCCGCGATAGAATTTGTCGAAGATCATTCCCTGCTCGAGATCGTCGATGCCCGGGCCGCGGTCAGCCACGCTCGTCGTCACGTAATCCCCGCTCAGCTCCGCGGTGATAGTGATCGGCTGCTCCTTTGAAGAATACAGATTGGCATTGTCGACGAGCTTCACCAAAATATCCTGGGCACGGTCAAGATCCGCCTCCACAGGCGGCAGATCCGGTACTACTTTCACCTGGATCTCCCGCGCTCCCAGTGAAGATTTGGAAAGGGTCAGCGCTCCCTGAATGATGTCTTCAATCGATGTCGGCGCATAGTGCAACTCGATTTCACCGGCTTCCAGGCGCGCCATCTCGGCAGCCTCTTCGACGAGATGGTTCAGCCGGTCGCACTCTTCATTGATGATGCTCAGCAATTCCTTGCCTTGCGGAACGACCACTTCCCCGCTGGCGAGCAAGCTTGTCACCGCCGCTTTCATGGAGGTCAGCGGTGTGCGGAAATCGTGCGTGACAGAATCCAGCAATGCGGACTTCAGCCGCTCTCCTTGCCTCTCCGCCTCCGTCTGGCTGAGTTGTTCCACGGCTCGCGCCCGTTCGATGGCGATGGCCACCAGGCCGCTCACCGCATCAAGCGTCTGCCGCGAGAGTCTCGCCCCGGATATACCGAGGCTCCCGATGGCCCTCACGCCGAGACGCACTGGAACGAAGTAAACACGCTGCTGCGATTCGATGGTGGTCTCATCGCGGAGGAACGCCGTCTTCATTTTCTCTTCATCGAGATGAGCAGCGCCATATCCCGATCTGTAGAACTTTTCTTTCTGTGGAAGGAATAGCTCAGCGGCGCCTGCCTCGAAGCTTTCTACGATGTAATTGGGTATTGCATTCATCAACTGGATGACATTGCCTTCCCCCAGCAATTTTTGGCTGAATTTATAGAGCCGTTCAATTTCGCGGCGGCGGCTGTGCGCCTCGTCTGCTTCTCTCCGGATCCGCGCCGAGAGCTGGCTGCCCATGATGGATGTAACCAGGAATGCGCCGAGCGCCACCCAATTCTGTGGGTCGGCAATGGTAAATGTCCCGATCGGAGGCAGGAACTCATAATTGAATACCAAAATCGCCACCACGGACATGAAGACGGACACCACCATCCCCCAGACCGCCGAAACTGCTAGAATTGCGAGAAGAAGCGTCAGTGCAACCGTGGTTTGATTCACAAGAAGAACATGGCGGTAGAGAAACGCGATACCGGCGACGATGGCGATGGACAGCGCGAAACCAAATGTCCGGCCGGCGAGAAATCTCTGCATTTCTCTATTCTAACGCAGGCCTTCGTTTTGCCGGGGAGAAGATAATCCTTTGCCAAAGAAGCCGGAAGACTGGTTGGAAATTGCCTCTCCCCCGCAAAAGTCGCGCGGCATTTTCAAGCTTTTCCTCGGCTACGCTCCGGGTGTCGGCAAGACCTTTAGCATGTTGAGCGAGGCGCACCGCCGCAGAAGCCGAGGCGAAGACGTCGTGATCGGAGTCGTGGAAACGCACGGCCGCAAAGGCATCGAAGAGCTCCTCACGCAGATCGAGTCAGTTCCGCGGAAAAAAATCGAATACAAAGGAACGATCTTCGAGGAGATGGACGTCGACGCCGTTCTCGCGCGCCACCCTCAGGTGGTTCTGGTCGACGAACTGGCCCATACGAATATCCCCGGGAGCAAGCACCGTAAGCGATATGAGGACGTCCAAGAACTCCTGGCCGCAAAAATCGATGTGGTATCCACACTCAACATTCAGCACATCGAAAGCATTGCGCCCGTCGTACGCTCCATCACCGGCATCACCGTGCGCGAGACCGTCCCGGACTGGGTCCCGCTCACTGCCGCCGAAACCGTAATGGTGGACCTCACCCCCGAAGCCTTGCAGAACCGCATGAAGCGGGGCGACGTTTATAGTTCAGAGAAGGTGGAACGCTCTCTCAAGAATTTCTTCCGCCGCGGCAATCTCATTGCCCTACGCGAACTCGCTTTACGCCAGGTCGCTGAACAGGTTGACCGCAGCCTCGAATCTTATATGGAAGCGGAGGACATCCGGAAAAACTGGGCGGTGCGGGAACGCATGGCCGTCTGTATCTCGTCGAATTCTTCGGGACAGTACCTGATCGCTCGCGGTGCTCGCATGGCCCGCCGCATGGATGCCGAACTCTACGTAGTCCACGTGGACCGCGAGTTCGGCCTGAAAGAACCAAACCAGAACGCTCTCAACGCCAATCTGCGTTTCGCGGAAAGCCTCGGCGCTCAGGTGGTGCGTCTAAAAGGCCGGAGCGTTGCCGATAGTGTGGCTGATTTTGTCCGCTCGAAACATATCACCCAGGTGATTTTCGGCCGCGCCGCGATTCACGATTGGCGCAAGTATCTCTACCTATCGGCAGTTCACCGATTCCTGCGCGAATCGCCCGCCGTGGACGTTCATATTGTCACGCAAGAATCTGAAGAGTAGCTTTGGATTACGGGACGGCGGGGTTTTGCAGATTGCCTTTCAATTCAAGGTCGATCTCTACCGCGTGGTTGACCCTGAGGAAGAAATTTCCCGGATTCTTGAGGCCCCAATCGATGAATGGCACATTGAACTTTGCGCTGCCCGTCCAATGATCTCCGGCAAGTTCTGCTTGGACGGGCACGGTCAGTTCGTGTTCGCTGCCATGCAAAACAAGAAGTCCGTGCACCTGAACAGTAAAAGGTCCCTGCGGCGCAATCTTCCCTTCCACGCGGTCGGGTCGAAAAACAACTTCCGCGTATTGCCCGCTTTCGAGAACCTCTTTGTGCATTTTCTTGTCGCGTGAATCGTTGCCGCTGTTACCGCTTGTCGCGTCCACGACGATATCGCCGCTGGCCTTGCCCGTCGAAGTATCCAGCTGCAGATTTCCCTTCTTGAATGCGAATGATCCGTGGACGGTGTGGGCCGTGGTCCCAAGCGTCCAGTGAACCTTGCTCTGAACCGGGTCGATCCCGAGAATAATTTCACTGGCCGGGGTCTGTGGGGCAGCATGCTGCGGCAGAGCGCTGAGCACCAACAACGTCACGGGCGCCGCTACCAGGAAATAGAGAACCGCTGCCAGGCGGCTTCGAGACAAATTCATCATTCACTCTTTCAATTCACGCGGTCAGAAATTGCCAACCGAGGCGCAAACTCGTGGCCGCCAGAACTTTCGGGGAAGCCTCACCCAGGTGCGCTGCCAGCAGTCGCGAGAATAGCTCCGGCTCCTCGGCCAAACACCGTAGCGCGCGCTGTCTTAAGGACGGATATCGATCGAGCAAAAGCAAAAGCCGGCCCATCGTATTCGGCCGCCTTGCGAGCCGGCGGTGCGCATGCCGGTAACTCTCAAGTTCTCCCTTTTCTAATGAGTCGGCGAGCGCTATCGCTTGGCGAAAGCTCAAGCAAAGTCCTTCCCCAGTGACAGCGTCAACACTTCCGGACGCGTCTCCTATCAAGGCGATATTCCCCCGGTAGACCTGGTCCAATCTGCGCGTCAAGGTCACGGCGCCTCGTTCCGCGCTGCTTGGTTCCGCATGGCGCAAGTAGCCCGCTAACTTGGGGAACTCCCTCCAAGCGTCCTCAAGACGCATCTGCGAATCGCGTGAAATCAGCGCGACGCAGGTCTCGTCGTTGCTGAGTGGCGTGACGTACGCCTGCGCAGTTTGGCCCCAATGAATCTCCATGCAATCGGTCCACGCCTTCACACGATAGTGTCGTCTCTGCGCGAACCGGATTTCTTGTCGGGCATTCGCATCCAAGCCGATCCAACGCCTCACGCGGGAATGGATTCCATCGGCTCCGATGATCCACCTTGCTTTGATGACCGTATCACCGAGGATCGAGCCATCACTGGAAAAGCCGGCCACGGGTGTGTTCCATAGCAGAGTGATTCCACACTCTTGCGCTCGTTCAACCATCTTCTGGTGGAGGGTTGTTCGACGCACGCCAAAACCGCCAGCACCCGGAAAGCTAGCTTCCACAGAGGTCGCAGCATCTACGAAACGGATTCCACGAAAAACCTGCCCATCGCTGGGACAAATCGCCACGCCTAGCTCGCGCAGAGCTGCCATGGTGCCGGGCATCAGGCCTTCACCACAAGCCTTGTCTATGGGAGGCTTCGCGCCGTCCGCGACGGTAACCTCAAAACCCTTCATTCGCGCAGCGATGGCCGCTGCCAATCCTGCCGGCCCCCCACCTATGACCAGCACACCAGTGCCTTCCCTCATGTAGTCTCCTCGGACCGCTCCTGCTCTGGGCGACCGAAACGTAAACTAGTTAGATGATGAGACGCCTGGGAAGATGCCCGCCATCCCCACTCTTTTGCCACCCGTCTGCACAGGCGGGGAGCAGAACGCCTAACCCCTTAAGACCGTTGCATAAGCTGGATTTATTTGATTCGGCATAACTATTAATTTGACTCATTGACTTTCCCGCCCCATCCTGCTAGTTTGACGGCGAACGCTTATGTTCAGCCTCGCCATCGCAAACGATCGGATTCTCGCGAAGGACAACACAGCCCGAATCGTATACCCAATTGTTGTACGAATTATTCCCGTCCCCCGTAAGGGGGACAACAGGCGGATGATGGCGGCCTAGTACAGCATCACCGGAAGCTTTCGGGGCCATCATCCAAATCGGGATGATGGCCTTGTTTTTTGGCGTGTGCAATTTCGAGGATGGAAGCAGTTGATGACCATCGGAAGGACTCTGCAGTGAGTGACGCCTTGCCCAAGCCGCGCAGCCGCACTCTGACGGACGGGGCCCATCGTGCTCCGGCCCGTGCCATGCTGCGCGCGTCCGGCCTCCGCGATGAGGACTTCAAGAAGCCTCTCGTGGGTGTTGCAAATACATGGATCGAGATCGGCCCTTGCAACTATCACCTTCGTGAACTCGCACAGCATGTGAAGGGAGGGATTCGTGCCGCGGGCGGCACTCCGCTCGAGTTCAACACCGTATCCATCTCCGACGGCATCACCATGGGCACGGAGGGCATGCGCACTTCTCTGGTCAGCCGCGAAGTCATTGCCGATTCGATCGAGCTGGTGACCCGCGGCAATCTCTTCGATGCCCTGATTGTTCTCGTCGGCTGCGACAAGACCATCCCCGGCGGCATCATGGCCTTGGCGCGTCTTAATATTCCCGGACTTGTTTTGTATGGTGGCTCAATTGCTCCCGGCCAGTTCGAGGGTCACTCCGTGACCATACAGGATGTCTACGAAGCAATTGGCAAGCACTCGCACGGCGGAATGACCGATGCCCAGCTCAAGTCGCTTGAAGTCGCAGCGTGTCCTGGAGCCGGCGCCTGCGGCGGACAATTCACTGCCAACACCATGGCATTGGTCTGCGAGTTCCTGGGGATCGCACCTATGGGACTTTCCAGCGTTCCGGCCACGAATGCCGCAAAAGCAGACGCCGGTAAGCAGGCGGGTAAAATGGTCATGGACCTTCTTCGACGGGATGTGACGCCATCGAAAATCATCACCAAAGCCGCGATCGAGAATGCCATTGCGGGTGTAGCGGCAACCGG
>WNFC01004967.1_pt1 | contig 14536 bp, 19 predicted proteins | sample 5400541 | NCBI WGS metagenome assembly WNFC01 (sample SAMN13153342, study PRJNA577476) | soil metagenome | isolation source: 120 cm saprolite under Douglas fir tree site 2 hole 2 replicate 1 | place: USA:California | collected 2015-04-18
CAGGATGGCTCGCCTCTATAGTGCTTTTGATGTCTATGATGATGAACAAGCAGTGTATATTTGGAAGCAGGTGTTGTTACAATGGAGTCACGCAGTCAGGTCGCTGATGCGTATCACGACGTAAGGAACCAAGGGTTGATACGTGCTTTATCGCCCTCTCCTCCTTGGGCCCCAAAGGTCGCCCTTCCGCACAAGCGGCTCGCAATCCTTGCAGTACCACGTCCGAGATTGTGGCAGCTCCGTCAAACCTACGCAGTCCAGGTGAAACTGTGGAGGGCCAAGATCGTGAGTATGACAAGAGACTGCATTACTAGGGGTGTCCTTACCCATTCGCGCTTGCATTGAGGGTAGTCGCAAGCTACCATCTGAGGGGAGTGAAGCCAGGTTAAGACTGTACATCGAGCACATGAAAATAATCGGCCTTACATTGCCAAACGACACCCGGTTGCAGTAGCAATACTTTGGCTCGTTGGGATCGGCCGCCGCATCGCCTTGCACCGTTACGTTCAATGGCGGCACTTTGAGCTTCAAGCTGCGCGAGGAGGACACGGCAACCGCCGCGGGCGCGGGCGCCGCCTCCGCCTCGGGGACCGCCTTATCCGTCTTCCTTTTCTTTCCCTTTTTGCTTTTCTTGGCAGAGGAGGAGGCGGACGCGCCCCGGGGCGCGTCGTTGCTGCCGGACGCCATCCCGATGGTGACTTCGCTGCCTGCGCTGATCCCCGGCGGCGCCGTGATGTCCTCGTCGCTGAGGCCCGGTATCGGGCTGTGCGTGACGCGCGTCGCGCGGGCCCAGCGCGAGGGGGCCGCGAGGTCGGGGAGGAGGGAGGGGTGCGTGCCTTGGCGGAGGCCGAAGGAGATGGACATCTCTTGTTCGCGGATGGACTGTTCGAGAAGGCGTATGTGTCTGTCGATCTTCGAAAAAAAACAAATTTGCGCGTTTCGCGTCCCGTCAAAATGGCGAGGCGGAGCAGAGAAAAAAAAAACTGTCGCGTACCGAGTCGTAGGTTGCTTGCGCGAGGCCGACCTTCTCTTGAGATCCGCGCACGACCTCGTCCATCAGCCAGCCTAGATGTCGCAGGAGCTCGCGGCTGGTACTTGGCGCTGCGTCTGCATGCGTGACGTCGACGGGGAAGCGATATGGAGAAAAGAAAAGCGCGTGCGTGCTCACCGGTATGAGTTTCTGGAGGTTCGAGAGATGATTTGGAATCCCCCCCGGCGTCGCTCCCCGGCTTGACCTCCGACTCGGGTGGAGGAGTGCTCTGCTCTTTCACAACAACAACATTATTCGCGTTCGTCGGGTCTTGTTGGTCTTGGCCTGCCAAAGAGCGACGGAGGAGGATGTATCTCTGCAGAGTGGGGTATATTTGGTTATAGTTCCCTAGAAAGAAAAGCAGAACGCCGCGAACGCGTCACTGACCGCCCGAGCCGAGTTCAAGATACGCGACGGAGCGCTTTACCTGTGACCTGTTCGTCTAGTTCGCGTAATAACGAGTACGACCGGTGCAGGTACAAAGGGAGCTGTTCCACCGCTGTCGATTCGGTTAGTCGCGTCTTTATATCGAGGAGAGAGCGGGTACGCACCTTCGTGGAACTCTTCCCTAAACGTATCCCATATCTCCGCTTCGGCTTTGACACGATGGTTAGCGTCGCCAATCTCGTCTTGACGCTGGAGCTCTTCTGTATCTAGCTCTGGTTCTCCATCATCCTCTGGTGCAGAGACTATCTCGACTTTTTCGTCCGGAATCTCTGCTTGTACGCGTGGGGGACGTTTCCGTTTGTGACTGCGAGGCATGATAAACGGTATGATTATGTAATACGGCAGCGGTGTTATCATATCATCGGCTTTGAATTACGTCATCATCCCTTTTGTCCTGTCGGACTCCCGTCGACGTTCGGTACGACTGGTACGACCGCAGCAAGAGTCAAACAAAATGTCTGGAAAGATGCCATGGTTACAGTTGACGGTTGTCAGTGCGGGAAGTATGCACCCTATTCCTCAGTCCGACTGCTGGACACCCCAACTCATGTTTTCTTGCGCGTACTTTCACAAGTTATGGGTTTAGGCTATGTTCTGTTGCGTGGTAAGCTAAGTCACCAGTAATGTGATGAAGGGCATTCATTGGGTCATTCGATGCCCAAACAGCGACGGTGCCCACTCCCGAGGAGACATATAATGTGAGTCTAGCGCCTTATTTGAGCCGCCGTTTAGTAACACCACATACCAGGCTATGTCGCCTGATCTCAGGAGAAAGGTCGATCAGAACCGACGAGCAAGGTTGGCACTTGAAAAGCGTATGAGACAACAACAAAACGCGCAGGTAGGCTTCACACTTGAATCAGGTTCTCTTCACACATTTTGTTCTTTCGGTACCCCTTAGCTTGACCCAGAGTCGGCAAAACCAATCTGGGCGGACCCACCAAAGCGTTGATCATACCGTCTCTAGTGTATCTTACAGCTATCTATCAAGTAGCCAATCCATCTCTCGATAGCTGCGTGATATCATACGAAAGGATACATGGTATTGCTCGGGCTATATTATCTAGGATGTGACAGCTTTATGTACCCGCAATGCCACCTCAAGAATCCAAAGTTCCTCGTCTGCGCCGTCACACAAAGCCTTATCCGCCTCCGCCATGATGAGCGCACAGGCGGACTTTTGGCGCCCTGTCAAAGTTGGGTGCTCAGTTATGATATCGTGGAGCTGTGGAAATAGGACCAAGTCAGCTACAACGAAATAGGAAAAAACCAAGGAGACAAACCTGAGTCAATATTTGTGATGCAGAATAACCTTCTCGAATAAGCGACTTAACCGTTTCTCGGATGAGGTCAAAACCGCGGAGGGCAGTGGTTGTGGTTTCGGGTGTAACATCACCCATCTCCACATCGTCATCTCCGCTTCCATTGAGGGGGACGTCGATTCCGAGGGTCTGTGCGAACTTGCGCACAACGGTATTGGGAACGATGCCTGCTATCTCTTGGATATCCTCAGGGAGAATGGGGGTCGGCGGATCCGTCGCGCTCGAGAGACGTGCTGCTGACTGTAGATACGTGATGGCGCGTCGTAGGTCGCCTGAGGATGTAGAAATGAGGGCGGAAATGACAGCGTTATTCACGGGAACCTGTTCAACAGTCGCAATGTGTTCAAGACGTTCTCTAGCTGATGAAGAGTCGAGAGGTTTGAAACGAAACTTTGAGCATCGTGATGCGAGGGGTTCGATGATCCTGGGCGCCGGTATTGAACCAGAACAGATAGTGCGAGGGGCAGGCGTACCTTGTAACGTAGTTGCATACTAAACAGAACCGCGTTATGCGCGCATAGTTTTCCATGATTCGCCGCAGGGCCCCCTGCGCGTCTTGTGTCATGCTATCTGCTTCGTCCAAAATGATGATTTTGTAAGGTGGACATGGATACTTCTTCCCGTCTGAAGCGACAGTTTCTGCGCGCGGCGTCTGACGGGCAAAATTCTTGATCTTCTCGCGCACGATGGATATTCCACGCTCATCAGATGCATTTAGCTCGAGGACCCGTGCTCGAAAGTTGTCAGGACTGATAAGGGTCAAACTTGCGTACAAACACGGATTATTGTGGAGGCGTACCCGAACAGCTGACGTGCAAGGGCAAGGATGGTGGAGGTTTTCCCCGTTCCGGGGGGGCCATAAAATAACATGTGTGGAAGCTACTGTCCAAATGAGAAGGAGTCATAGAAACGTCTGAGCAATCACACATTGGTAGATGAGAGCGTCTTTTGCAACACCGAGACGATGTGTCCCTGAGAAGATACGTCGTCGATGGTTTCAGGCCGACTTGGGGATGTCGACATCCTCAGTGTCAGTGCAACCCAGGCACAAGTAGATCACCGACGGAGGGACTCACTACTTTTCTACCCATGGTCGCGAACTTGTGCTTGAGACGGGCTCCTTCTCCTTCCCTGACTTTTTCTTACTTGGTGCCCGCGCTTGAAAGAAATTGGCTGCCATGTCGAGTGCGACGCGAGGAAAGCAGACGCGACGCGGTTATTGTCGCGTTTTCGCGATTTTCTCACGCGTGTTTATCTGGATAAATAATAAATAAAAGACAGTACGCGTTTGTGGCTGAAGCTGAAGACTTGAGCTTGAGCGCCCTTCTCGACTTGCATCCCTTTCCCGATAACCGAAATCACGCGTTTCTATCGACTATGACGAAACCACCGTCTCATACAGGTGCGTTCGTCTGTGCACACCACAGTAGGCGCGTCGATTCATACCCAGAAACAGATAACGCTCGTGGACCGCCTCTGCCCACTGGTGAGTAAGCCCAATCTTTGATCGCGAGGAGTCCCTGAGACTACTAGCTTCTCAGCAGAACGACAGACGAAGCCGGGAGACGTCGATATAAAAAATGGAAAGGCGGTATTCAAGCAGAAGCCATTGTCATTCGAGAAGATGACAGAGACTATGCAAGGTGCGTGATTCCTACATGGCATGGGTGCTGGCAACTGACTGCCATCCGCCAAACGTGTCATAGAAACGGTTAGTTTCAGGGAATGGCTAGAGTTGCGGATACAGCATCAAGAATCTCCATTGACCCAAATACCGGAGAACTACTGGCCGCTCGTTGCCAAATTTACTCAAGAGAGGTGCGGAGCCCCGACTCACCTTTGATTTGGCGTAAACACGATTTCAGTGACAAAACAATCGCCGCGTTGTCAAAGCATATACAACAAGAACTGGCTCCGGACAATGATGAAGATATCGACAACTCGGCCTCTGTTCTCCCATTGAGCGCCATCGAAGACGTCGTGAAACTGCTCGCGACCCGCGTCAATTATGGGATTGAATCCTCTCTTGCAAAGATCCCTGCCGCACTCTGCGTTTGGCGATGGGAATTGAAACAAGATTATCTCGGTTTCCTACCAAGGGTGTCTCGGGAAAAGGTCGATGCCAGACTGGCTGATCGAATCCAAGTGAGTCGATGAAATTTTATTATACATCGGCTCATACTAGTTCAGTATAAGAAGGATATCCAAGCGATCTTCGACGGCCTCCCTGCTAGCGAAAGGAACGCATTGCTTGGGGTAAAAGGACATTCAGCTTCACCGTCCAAGACTCAGCCCTTAGTCTGTGCATCGTCGAACGCGGTGCTCTCAGTTGTGGATGATGCATCAGAGAACCAGCTATCTGAGACGACGAACCCTGGTGGTGACGAGAATCAGATGGCCGTACATAAGCCAGGCCGTTCAAGGGCGGCTGTCGATCCTGAGAAGGCTGTTGAAAAGGCAGCAAAGGTTGGCTTGTCTATATCTTCTAATTTAATGGCTGATTATCTTCCTCATTCTTTCAAGGAGAAAGAGCGGAATGAAAAAAAGGCTGCCAAGGCCGAGAAGGAGAGGAAAGACAAGCAATCCCAAGAGAAAGCCAGGTCAATGATGGCCAATTTCTTCGGGAAGCCGAAGGCCTCGTCCACCACCCCGTCCAAGGGTCCTACCCCTTCAACATCGAACACGCTGTCAGATTTCGACAGTGTTTTCAGGCCATTCGCTCTCAAGAAGGACGCAGAGCTTGCACCTATCAACTGGATTCAGGACGCAAAGAGAAGAAAGCGAAACGCAGATGCGGACGTGATTGTTATCGACGACGACAATACTGGGGATCATGATGTTGAGATGAGCGAACGTGAGCCCAGTCCAGACTCGAACACAAGAGGTAATATTTTTTTCCTCCCCAAGGTGATTACTGTTGACTAAAATGGTGACCCTAGAATACTTACGCCACGTACTGTCGGGATGCCCATCGTTACCGACCGGTTCATGTTCTTCGGATACCATTCGCTCATTAATGGCCAGGCTTTCGGAAGCTGAAGTGTCTGGTGACACCGCGGCGGTGCGCGCACTCCTCTCGCATCTACAAGACCGCACGCGGATACCGGCAAAAGTGCTTATATTCCACGAAAACGAGCGTCCGGGCTACTTTGGAACATTCACGAGACGCTCGCGGCTCATCAAACCACGTCGGCCGTTCGCGCGAGACGACGTCGCGATCGACTATGTGTATGACAGCGGTGCAGAATGGGGTGAAGAGGAAGAAGGGGGAGGGGACGATGTACTCGGAGATTCGGACGACGAGCGGGACGATGACGAGGAATCCGATGATCTGGATGGCTGGCTCGTGGACGGCGACGATGAAGAGGTAGCGACACCCGTCGAGGAGCGCGAAGGATTGGACGCGTTCCCATTGCCGCCTATATCAGAAGGCAGCAAGAGCAAGCGCAAGGCAGGGAAAGGGAAGGAGAAGGAGACTGATACCGAAAGCAAGACAAAGAAGCGGAAAGTCGTAGTGCCCCTCGTGGCCTTTACCAAGGGCCCATGTTGGGAGGCCGAGATCGGTGAATGCGAGTATGAGCCGTTCAACCAATATCGGATTCAGCTTTTCAACGGTTCGTTCTTTTGTTGATCTGCCCCGGTCGTACTAAGTCTCGCTCCCAAGATACACCGTGGCCCATTGATCCGTTCACCTTTGTCTCTGTTCCGGTGGATGCGCGAAATGCACCCGGCCCCTCCACCGCTCTGACATCCGGAGCGAGGCTTCAGCCGCAGTTTGTCGTCCCTGCGCTGCCGCCTCATATCCTCAACTCGAATACACCATCACCCGAAGCAGCATCGCCCAATTCTGTCAACGGCCAACAATCACAGTCAAAGCGCGCACGAACGACACCTAAGAATCCGTTTCCCGACGCCCACCTCCCTTTCCTTAAGGAGAAAGTTTCTAGCATGGGGACAAATAGCTTGATTGCCCTCGTAGAAGCACTACACCTAGATCTGAAGGCTCATAGCGTCAAGAAGAATGCGATCGAAGCGAAGATCAGGGAAATCTGTGTCAAGGACCAACGACACATCTGGTCTCTGAAAGTGGACACGGAGGTATGTGCTTGCCCCACGTAGTAAAGGGCTGCAGCTGATGCGGGCACACCAGTCCCCTAATTTGGGAGTGCCAGGGCCATCGTGAATGCTGAAGGGCATGGCCGAGGAAGGGGTGTGCTCACTTGTATTTATCCAATTCATTTAGTCCCGCACTTTTTGTATGCAGGTGCTTTATGCCAGGCTCATGACATTTTTGCATCGACTCACAGACTTCCTGTAACTTAAGCATCTCGATACATAAGAGTAGCGTATAGAGCCAATTAGGTTCCAGCATTATATATCCATACTACATCGCCCCGATGATAAAAAGGAAATAAACCACGATCACGACAAGCTGAGCTTCCAAACCTGTTCGATGAGGTCGTCGTCCGAGGTCCCTGTACCGAATTTCACCACATGGATGTCATGGGAAGTGCTCTCTGTTCAAGTAAAGGCTAATCAATCGCGCAGAAAGGCGGCATGAAGAAGGCCACCGACCGACTAAAATGCGGTCGAGGTCCCCGCCGCCATTAAGAATCGGCTCGACCCCAAGGCCACGGTATAACTGTAAACGCAAGCTAGCAACGTCGTCAGTCAAACCCGACAGCAGCAGCGCAGCGCGCAAGAGAGCTACTGAGCCAACTCACGGCGTCCCATCAAGTTCGTGCTCCGCGGCTGGGTCGCTCTCCTCCAACAGGCGGAGCTCCTCCTTGAGCCGCTTGAGCTCCGCCTGCTTGCTCGTGACGGCGCTCTCAGCGTCGTTCAGCGCTTTGGCGAGGGATAGCCGCGTGCCGTCGAGGTGGTTGAGGTTCGTTGCGTGCTTCTCGGCGGAAGGCACGCTGGGAGGTCGCGTCGAGGACGTGCGGGCAGCATCAAGGACACGTGCAAGAGCTGCACAAAGCATGAAATCAATGATAACATTTGACGTCGCGCTGTGCGGGCTCGGTAAAAGAGGCCGTACCTTTCAAATTTGCGTGGGCTTTCTCGAGCTCTCGCCTTCGTTCAGCCGACTCGTTGTCTATCCGGTCGTGGATGGCAGTGATTGTCCTGCAGTCGTCTTCTGGCTCGACGAGATCCGCGATGCTGCGGATATTCTCGCTGAGAAATCATGACCGTAAGGCTAGGATCACAAACGTAGATAAGCCAAACGCGTACCTAACCTCCTGAAGGGTGTCAATGGCCACCATTTCCCTCATCGTTGCGTTGAAAGTTGAACGGCGCGATTGGCGCAAGGCACGAACGGATCTGTGATCACACGTGATTGGCACGAGGGTCTGACGTCACGCGAAATTTGGGGTGGGGGTGATTGATAAGCGACATGCTGTGCGAATTAATTACATAATCCGCGCCCTATGCCCCGGAACAACGGATACCAACGAGTCGCAAGCGCAGTGAGTTTGCTCATCTTGCTCTCTCTTCATTCTCGTTTCTATCCAGGATCTTTCGCCAGCCATGGAGGTGAGCGCATACCTTTTTGCGTCCGAAATTTTCTCAGAACTCAAGTCGATCCGTGAACTTCACAGGCCCTGCTGGATTTCTCCAGAGAGTTTGACATCACACTCATGGATAACGTTGTCACCACGCTGTACTCTGGTTCCGGTGGAAAGGAGGTCAGCAAGTTCATTTTACGTCTTGTACCAACTCTCGATCTGACCGTGTACCTTATCTGCCCTGGCCTCTAGCAACAATTGGCCCAGCAAGTTCTGACGCAATTCCAAGATAACCCAGAAGCTTGGACACGAGTACCTGATATTATGGAGCAATCATCATTTCCACAAACAAAAGTTCGCAGTATATTTGTGTTCATGCTAGCCGATGACACGCGACTGACTTTCCGTTGATCTCAGTTCATCGGTTTGCAGATACTCGAGAGACTAGTCAACACTCGATGGAAAACACTCCCAGAGGCGCAACGACAAGGTACGTCTTGGTGGTGCATGCCTCGGACAATTTCAAATTTAGCCCAATCTAGGTGTCCGCAACTTTGTCGTTGGCATCATTGTCAAGATTGCTTCGGAGGAAGCAACTATACGCCGAGAGAAAACGTACATCAATAAGCTTAACCTGGCGTTGGTCCAAGTTTGTCAACTTATCCTCTGACATTGCGTCACGCTCACCGCCGTGTCCACAGATCTTAAAGCAGGAGTGGCCACACAACTGGCCAACGTTCATCCCTGAGCTCGTTGAATCCTGCAAAACGAATCTCTCTCTGTGCGAAAACAACATGGTCATTCTCAGACTACTATCGGAAGAAGTTTTCGACTATTCAGCCGAGCAGTTGACCCAGACGAAGATCAAAAATCTGAAGAACCAAATGTGTGGCGAGTTCTCAGAAATATTCAAGCTCTGCGCGGAGATTCTGGAGGAAGCTACCAAGACTTCTTTGGTGAAGGCCACTCTTGAGACGTTGCTTCGCTTCCTGAACTGGATCCCACTGGGTTACATCTTCGAGACTACGATCGTGGATGTTCTAATTCAGCGCGTAAGTCTCCGTCTATGGCTTTACCAGCCGCCCCTAACCTGTCTCCTTCGGACAGTTCCTCGAGGCTCCCGACTTCCGCAACCTCACTCTGAAATGCCTTGCGGAAGTTGCTGCTCTCAATGTTGGCCCCGAGTACGACCCGAAGTTCGTCTCCTTGTTTGAGATGGTCATGACAGCCATCAACCGGATGGTACCTCCCAACACGAACATTGCCCAGGCGTACGCACACTCGAACGATGCTGGACAAGAATTCATTCTTAGTCTCGCGCTATTCCTTGGCAACTTCCTCCAGAACCATGTAAAGACTGTTGAGAACGAGCGAACACAGGACGTTTTACTGAATGCGCATCTGTATATGGTGAAGATATCTCAGGTCGACGAACGCGAGATATTCAAAATCTGCTTGGAGTATTGGCTGAAGCTCGTTGCTGAACTCTACGACGAAATTCAGAGTTTACCCATCGGTGACAGTGGTCTCCTCATGGGTCTTAGCCTCGGTGGAACAAATGGCGCGCACAATATGCTCAACGGCGTATCGTTACGGAAAAACATATATTCCGACGTACTCTCAAACTTGCGCCTTGTCGTCATCGAGAAGATGGTCAAGCCCGAGGAGGTACGGGTTATTTTACGTCGTAATGCCGCTCACTCAGCTCACGTCATCTACAGGTTTTGATTGTTGAGAACGAGGAAGGCGAGATTGTCCGCGAATTTATGAAAGAGTCGGACACCATTGTGCTCTACAAGTCAATGCGCGAGCTTTTGGTCTATCTCACTCATCTGGACGTCGCCGATACCGAAAATATCCTCACTGAGAAACTCGCAAAGCAAGTCGACGGCACAGAGTGGTCGTGGCAGAACTTGAATACATTATGCTGGGCTATTGGGTCCATTTCCGGAGCGATGAGTACGTGAAATCCATTCGTCGCCCCTGTGGTCATTCTTAAGCAATTGTAGATGAGGAGACCGAGAAGCGTTTCTTGGTGACGGTTATCAAGGATCTCCTTGGCCTCTGCGAAATCAAGCGCGGCAAAGACAACAAAGCCGTCGTTGCGTCTGATATCATGTACATTGTGGGACAGTATCCGCGTTTCCTGAAGGCACACTGGAAGTTCCTCAAGACTGTCGTCAATAAACTATTCGAGTTTATGCACGAGACACACGAAGGTGTACAAGATATGGCATGCGATACATTCATCAAGATAGCGCAGAAGTGTCGGCGTCACTTCGTCATGCAACAGAGCCAGGAACAGGATCCTTTCGTAGATGAAATTCTTAGGCTACTTCACAGAATCACAGTGGACCTCAGTCCACAGCAAGTACACACTTTCTACGAAGCTGTGGGTTACATGATCTCGGCGCAGCCAAACAAGCCTCAGCAAGAAAAACTCATCGCGAAGTTGATGGAACTTCCTAACGCTGCTGTGAGTCACTCTCGTACCACGTACACGGACTTCTTACCGTAATTGGCCGTAAACCAGTGGGAGTCGCTTATGGCCCAGGCCGCGGCCAACAAGGACGTCCTTAGCAGTCCCGAAAACCTGCGCATACTGTCGAATGTTCTCAAAACTAATGTGGCAGCATGCACCTCCATTGGCAATTTCTTCCTACCCCAGATTGGTCTCATTTATATGGACATGCTGGGACTGTATCGCGCCGTGAGTGGTATCATCAGCGAGACTGTCGCGAAGGATGGTTCGTACCAAGGACTCCCTTTCCACGACTTTTACCAACTTATTCGTATATGATAGGGCAAATTGCTACAAAGACACCAAAGATTCGCCAACTGCGCACCGTCAAGAAGGAAATTCTCAAGCTAGTCGAGACATACATTCGCAAAGCAGAGGATCTGGAAGCTGTCAACAACAGCATGATTCCACCACTGTTGGATGCGATCCTTGGGGATTATCACCGCAACGTGCCTGAGGCTCGTGACGCGGAGGTTTTGAATGTGATGTCGACAATCACTACGCGGCTCGGCGTAAGTGCTTCCTTATACTTGCTTGGGGAGGGTAACGACTCAAATTGGTTTAGAATTTGCTCACGCCACAAGTCCCTCCGATTCTTGAAGCAGTCTTTGAGCCAACGCTCAACATGATCAACCAGGACTTTGCAGAGTTCCCTGAACACCGTGTTGGATTCTTCAAGCTTCTGCGGGCAATCAACCTGAACTGCTTCCCAGGTATGACAACTGCTATTTTGACGAGTCAGCATTTGCTCACCAAAGTTTAGCATTGCTTGGCCTTCTCCCACAGCAGTTTAAGTTGTTCATCGATAGCGTTGTGTGGGCGATCAAGCACACGATGCGAGACATTGCCGAGACTGGCTTGAACCGTACGCGTCCCTCTCTCCCTGACCTTCGCGTTCCCTGTTCACCTTTTGCGGCAGTGTGCTTGGAAATTATCAACAATTTCGCCGCCGCAGACGCTCAAGTAGCCAACCAGTTCTTCCAACAGTACTATCTCAGCGTCCTACAGGACACCTTCTTCGTCTTGACGGACGCCGATCACAAGAGCGGATTCAAACTGCAAAGTTTGCTCCTTGCTCGCATGGTCCAGTTGGTTGCAACAGACGCAATCCAAGCGCCTTTGTTCGACCCAGCTGTTATCAATGATTCTAACATGACAAATGCCAAGTTTGTCCGTGACTATACAGCCAACCTACTGAAGTCTGCGTTCCCCCATGCGTCGAGGTATGCAATAATGTCTATATCCTATCTCGGACCATTCTAACCCCTTCGCCGCGGTTAGCTCGGATATCATGGTTTTCGTGCTTAATCTGGCAGAGTATCACTCAGACGTTAATCGCTTCAAGCTGGCACTACGCGATTTCCTCATTCAGCTGAAAGAATTTTCGGATGACAATGCAGACCTCTTCGTGGACGAAAAAGAAGCGGAGGCTGCGCGCAAGGCGCAACAGGAACGCGAAGCTGCGCTAAGGATTCCAGGGATGCTCAAGCCGTCGCAACTAGAAGATAAAGACGAGGACATATGAACCTTTGAGGGTGCCGCGTATCTCATGACATCTTACGACTCTTTTTTTTTATATTCCTGTTCTCGTTTCCCTGAAACGACCGCATTCAACACCATCATAATCCACCCACTTATCCCCCTCCAACACCCCCTTCCACTGTCGTTCATTGTTCGCCATTTTGCTATTTCACGTCGCTATTTGCTCTTTTTGCTTGCGCCCCATACTTTGGATGTAACAATAAATGAAAGCTCTCGACTACGAAGACGAACGTGTATCTTCTTCGGATGTAGCGACTCGGTTAGATGAACATAAACCAATTCATTGAAAATATTAATATTGAAACCACGTGCACGCAAAGAGGATGATTAACGCCTGCTGGTCACGCCGTACCGCGTGGACCGTGTTATCTCTTGCCAGATCGTCGTCGTTACACGCAACAACATTCTAGACAGCTCTTTGAGTATTACGAGTTACGGGGATGTTCAAAAAGTATGTTCCTACCTCGTCACGTCCTTGATTGCCGATATCGACCTAGAGAGAAGATTCCAACCCACCACTGACATCGCAGGTCAAACGCCTGTCAAGTCTTCTGTTCAACGAGGCATCCGATCGGCTATCCTTTCCTCATGGAAGATCGACGCGGAGACGTTAGAGGAAATCTGGCCAAAGAAAGAGTCGATCGTGCACGTAAGATGGTCCGTCGCGAGTCCCCCTTTCCCTCCCCCCCCCCTTGTTTCACCACACGCACACGCTACTCTCGAAATCGAGACTTTTGTTGCGTTTCACATCCATCCATCTTCTTCCGATTCTATTCTGATCTGAACCAAAACAGCAGAGATCATCTCTCCATATACGCCCTGCACAACGAGCCGCTCTTTTTCCAACACTTTGACGGGCCTTACCTTCCCACCCTCCGTCTTCTCCACAAATGCGAGTAAAAAAAACCTTGTTGTAGTCTTGTGTGTTTGTTTTTTTTGCGCGCGGTTTGGTTTTTCTTTTCTTTTTTTTTGGCCGCCGCACGTGCGGATGTTTCGTTTGTTTTTTTCATCTCCTTGTCCTCACAAAAATTTTCCCCTGCTCGTTAGATCCGTTCATACTCCCACACGTCCGCATCGATCGCGGCGCGATCCGCTTCCTGCTCGCGGGCGCACACATGATGTGTCCCGGGCTGACGTCCGCGGGCGGGTGGCTCCCGCCGGTGGACGCGGCGCTGGCTGCGGGCACGCCGATCGCGTTTGAGGCGGAGGGCAAGGAGTTCGCGGTCGGGATTGGGATCACGAAGCTTGGGACTGAGGAGATGAAGGTGGTGAACAAGGGCGTCGCTGTCGAGTCGATCACGTATGTCGGGGACGATCTGTGGGCCGTACAGAAGTTGTAGTAGGTTTTTTCTTTTTTTGCTGCTTGTCGGGGGCGCACTGTCGCTCTCCACACATGCATATGTACGTACATTTCTTGCAATACCGCGCGCGCGAAGCGAATCGCGGTACGTAGGGCTCTAACGCCAGACATATCATGGATATATCATGTTCTGAAAATAAAAAAATAAAAAATGAGGAACTTCCGTGTAGAGGCTAAACCCTAAGTCTCTATAGTCCACCTTCTTCGAAACAGAAGCAGAAGTAGAAGTTGTAGTTGTCCACAGGAGGTGAGGCCGGTGAGGTCCCCGCGATGGGGTTTACCCTGGGCCTGGGCCCGAACCTCCCCGTTCGAGTTCAGGTGACACGACTTATGAGGCCGGTGTCCCGCGTGCCAGTTGTCGTGTCCTCCCTCCCCGCTCGAATCCTGGGGGAAGTCGTGTTGTTTGCGTAAAACGCCGACAATTCCGGGCGTCGGTTGCCAAAACGTTGCCCGCTCCGCTCCCTCGGCACGGGGCGCCTGAGGCAGTCTCAGGGGTGGTTGGGTCCGCACCGTGCATGCATTTGTTTGTTTGCCGAACGAACTAATTCATCCCCTCATTCTCTCTCCTGCTTCACGACTCGGCTCGACGACGACAAACGAAAAGAAAACGAGCACGGCTTTTTGGAGGGCTGCGCCGCCACCGCCAACTGGCGGCGTAGATATATAACTATATAACTCCGCTTCTTTACGCATTTTTTTCTCGATCTGTCCAATGAAATGCTGCTGCAATTCTCGTAATTAATGATGATAGTTACTTGTGCCCTCCCCACTCCCCCCCTCTCTTTTCGGCCAGACGTATTGATATAT
>WNFC01005899.1_pt1 | contig 14533 bp, 13 predicted proteins | sample 5400541 | NCBI WGS metagenome assembly WNFC01 (sample SAMN13153342, study PRJNA577476) | soil metagenome | isolation source: 120 cm saprolite under Douglas fir tree site 2 hole 2 replicate 1 | place: USA:California | collected 2015-04-18
ACTCCCGGGCTTCGTGGTTACCGTTATCTGGATTGTCCTGATCATCCTTGTCATCATCCTGCTGGCCTGGATAGTGCACCTGGCCGGCGGGGGCCTGTTCGAGCTCAGGCTCGGGCACTTCAGGCTGCAGATCGGGGTGACCTGACAAGCGACGGCTGACCTCTGGTAGCAGCCATAGGATCCCGGTGCCCGGGGTAGGAGCACAGGGTGCGATTCACCGGGTACTCATTCGGTTCTGTGCGAGTCGACGGCGTGACCTACGATCACGACCTGATCATCGACCGCGGGAAGATCCGCAAGCGCAAGAAGGCCGCGTCCAAGAAGCTCCGCGGCGCGTACGGGCACACTCCGCTCTCGGTCGCCGAGGACATCCCCTGGCGATGTCGCCGGCTGGTGATCGGCACCGGTGCTGATGGCGCGCTGCCGGTGATGAAGCAAGTCCAGGAAGAGGCCCGCCGCCGCAACGGTACTCACTCACCAACATCAGGGCTGAGGGCAGGCCGAGCGTCACCTCGCAGGGGACAGCTGGCCGTCCTCATCTGCCGCCGTGTGCGCCGCCGGGGATAGTTATCGACTAGTGAGCTTGCTCGTACCGGCGGATAACGTCGGCGCTGATCCGGCCGCGCTCGGAGACCTTCAGTCCAGCCGTCCTGGCCCAGGCCCGCACGGCCGTGCGATCGGCTGATGGGCCGCCCGCACCGCTGGCGGGACGGCGCCGGCCGCCGGCCGGCGCTTTCCGGCCGGCCGCGATGAACGCAGCGAGTGCCTTCTCCAGCTTGGCCTGGTTCTTCTTGCCGAGGTCGACTTCGTAGGTGACGCCGCGGAAACCGAACGAGACTGTCTCCGCGTTCTCCGAGCCATCAAGGTCGTCGGTGATAATCACCGACACGCTTCTGGACATAGCACCGATAGTCCGGGGTGACCTGAGCGGTTGTCAATGCACCACACGGAGCAATGGCCGAGGTAGCAAGCTCATCGGTTTACCCGACCCTTGCCACCGGGTGAGCGGAGCCCCGGACCATCCCGGCCACGTTCGTGGTCGCCCGCGGTCATTGCGGGCTGCCTGACGGTGCCGTGGGCCTACTATAACGAGTATGCTAATCGTTATGAAACGTGTCTGGCTCGGCCGGTGAGCGTCCGGCACGCCCTGCTGGCCCTTCTGAGCGAGGGGCCGAAGTATGGCCTGCGGCTGCGGCAGGAGTTCGAGGAACGAACCGGCGAGGTGTGGCCGCTGAATGTGGGGCAGGTGTATATCACCCTGCAGCGCCTTGAGCGCGACGGGCTCGTGGAGTCCGACGCCGGCGACGTCCCGCCGCCGCGGGATGAGCTTGTCATCAAGGTGCTGATCAGCCTGCGGGTCCCCGGGGCCGACGTGCACGACATCGTGCAGGTCCACCGGCGGCACATGATCGAGTTGATGCAGCGGTACTCGCACCTGAAGGCGGCGACCGCAGAGGACGATATCGGGCTGGCCCTCATTGCCGACGCCGAATTGTTCCGGCTAGAGGGGATTGTCCGCTGGCTCGATGCGGCCGACGCTCGGCTGAAGCTGCATCCGGCACCCGATCCGGCCGGCCGACCTACGGCGGCCGGAGTTCCGACACCCGTGGCGCGAAGGCCAGGAACGGGGATACGGCGATGACGGCGGTACTGGAGCTGCGCGAGGTGTCGAAGGTCTACGGGACCGGTCCTGCCGAGGTGGATGCACTGCGGCGGGTCAGCCTGTCGGTCGGCGGTGGTGAGCTGGTGGCGGTCATGGGGCCCAGCGGCTCCGGCAAGAGCACGCTGCTGACCATCGCGGGCAGCCTGGAGGAGCCGACCGGCGGCCAAGTGCTGGTGGCCGGGAACGATCTGTCGGGTTTCTCGCCTAACGATCAGGCGAAACTGCGCCGCCGCCTGATCGGTTATGTCTTCCAGGATTTCAACCTGCTCGCCGGGCTCACCGCGGTCGAGAATGTCACGCTGCCGCTGGAACTGGACGGCGTCGGGATCAAGGCCGCGCGCCCGGCGGGGATGAAGGCCCTGGAGGAGCTGGGCGTTGCTAACCGGGCTGACCGTTTCCCGGATGAGCTGTCCGGCGGAGAGCGCCAGCGCGTGGCCATCGCGCGCGCGGTGGTGGGCGACCGCCAGGTCCTGCTCGCCGACGAGCCAACAGGCGCCCTGGACTCAGTGAATGGCGAGGCAGTCATGCGGCTACTGCTCGCCGCCTGCCGGCGCGGGGTGGCCGGGGTGGTCGTGACTCATGACGCGCAGTTCGCGTCGTGCGCTGACCGGGTGGTGTTCCTGCGCGACGGGCGGATCATCGACCAGACCCGGACGCCGCCGGGCCCGGAATCGCTGCTCACGCCCGGTCCGCAGCAATGAGCGCGACGCTGCGGGACCGGCATGGCCTGGCCGGCCCCGCTGGCGGCGGCGTCCCGGCCCGCCGGGCAGTGGCCCGGTGGGCGTGGCGGCTGTTCCGCCGCGAGTGGCGGCAGCAGGTCCTGGTCCTCGCGCTGCTGATCCTCACGGTCGCGGCGGCTGCCTTCAGCGTGTCCGCCGCTTACAACGTGGCGTCCCTGCCCGGCCCGCAGTTCGGCTCCGCCAACCACCTCCTGCAGCTCAACGGAACTAATCCGAAGGCCCTGGCGGCGGACATTGCGGCGGCCAGGAAGGCATTCGGGACCATCCAGGTAATCGGCCGCCGGTTCGTACCGATCCCGGGCTCGGCCCAGACGGTCGAGTTCCGGGCGCAGAACCCGCACGGCCCCTACAGCGACCCGATGCTCGCCATAACCCAGGGCCGCTACCCCACGGGCGCCGGGCAGGCCGCCATCACCGGCCAGATAGCGCAGACCCTCCAGCTGCATATCGGCTCCCTCCTGTCAATCGGCGGCCATCACCAGACGGTGACCGGCATCGTCGAGAATCCCAGCGACCTGAGCGACCAGTTCGTCCTCGTCTCGCCCTCGGGCGCAGGCCCGCCGCAGTCGGTGACGGTGCTGCTGAACGCCAGCCCGGCCAGCTTCGGCGCCTTCCGCACAGGATTCCGCGGCCCGCTGGAATGGCAGGCGCGGGGCGCCAGCACCCAGGCAGCAGTAGCCGGCGGCATGCTCGGCGCTGTCACAGTCCTGCTGCTCCTGGTCTCCCTGGTCGCCGCCGCAGGCTTCGCCGTTATCGCCGCGCGCCGCCAGCGCCAGCTCGGCATGCTCGCCGCGATCGGGGCGACGCGCAAGCAGCTTCGGATGGTCATGGTCTCAGGCGGAGCCGTCGTGGGCGTCATCGCCGCCGTTGCCGGGACCGCCGTCGGCCTGGCGGCGTGGATTGCCACCGCCCCGGGCCTGGACACGTTCGCCGGGCACCGGATCGACCGGCTCAACATCCCGTGGGGCCTGGTCGCGCTGGGCATGCTGCTCGCCGTCGTGACGGCGACCGCCGCTGCGTGGTGGCCAGCCCGGGCCGCCGCCCGGCTGCCGGTCACGCTCGCCCTGTCGGCCCGGCCGCCGCGGCCGAGGCCCGCGCACCGCCCGGCCATGCTGGCCGCCCTGATGATCGTGGCGGGCGTGGTCTGCCTCGGCCTGGCCAACCAGACCCGCCCCCCGCTGATCATCGCCGGCGCGCTGGCGATGACCCTGGGGATCCTGCTCATCAGCCCGCTGGCCATTCGGGCACTTGCCGCGCTGGGCGGGCGGGCGCCGGTCGCGGTGCGGCTAGCGCTGCGGGACCTCGCCCGTCACCAGGCCCGCTCCGCGGCGGCCCTGGCCGCGATCAGCCTCGCCCTGGGGATCACTGCGGCGATCATCATCAGCTCGGCCAGCGACAAGTCCGCCGCCAATGCGGGCAACCTGTCGGACACCCAGATCCTGGTCTGGATCGGCCAGCCAGAGGGCGGAAATGGCCCGGATGGTCCGGTCGTCCCGGTCCGGACGCCCGCCCAGCTGCGCGTCCTGGCCGCTGCCGTGCACCAGATCGCCGGACCGCTGCATCACTCCGAAATGATCGCCCTCGACATGCCCGTCAACCCCGCCGACAAGCCGCAGCCCGGCGGGCAGGGCAGCCAGGGAGGGCAGCCGGTAGCTGGCGTGGGCGCCCCGCTGAATCCGGCCTCCGGCGGCCAGGGAGGGACCTACAGCGCGATCCCCCTCTATGTCGCCACGCCAGCGGTACTCCGCTACCTGGGGATCAGCCCCGCCACGATCGGCCCGGCCACCGATTTCCTCACCGTCCACTCGAGGCAGCTTGCGGTCACCACACCCTCGACCTTTGCGAGCGCCACCCACGTGCAGCGGATCCAGGCCCCGTCCTACACCTCCCAGCCCACCTCGCTTATGACCCTGGGCGGCCTGCGCCGACGGCACTGGATCCAGATACAGTCGGGCTGGCTCGTCCAGTCCAGCCAGCCGGTCACGGCCGCGCAGCTCGCGGCCGCACGGGACGTGGCCGCGAAAGCGGGCCTGATCATCGAGGCCAGGAATAGCCAGGCCTCATTGGCCACTATCAGCGCCGCAGCGACGGCCGCCGGGGCACTGCTCGCCCTTGGCGTCCTCGCAATGACCGTCGCGCTGATGCGCACCGAGGCCGCCGGCGACCTGCGCACCCTCACCGCCGCCGGAGCCACCAGCACGACCCGGCGCGCGCTCACCGCCGCCACCGCCGGCGGGCTGGCCCTGCTTGGCGCGCTGCTCGGATCCGCCAGCGCCTACCTCGCCCTGGCTGCCGGACACCTCAGCGACCTCAGCACCCTGAGTCGCGTCCCACTGCTGTACCTGGCCATCACAGTTCTCGGCGTTCCTGTCGCCGCTGCCCTCACCGGCTGGACTCTCGCCGGGCGCAAGCCACCATCCATCGCGCACCGGGTGCTCGAGTGACACCAGCCTCCTGAGCAACGATCACAGACCGCGGCCGGACGATGCCGATCGTCCGCAACCCCCGGCAGACCGTGCGCAATCAGAACGCGCTCCTACGGCTCGTTCTGTACTGATCGCTGGCGGCAGTTACTGCTCGCTAGCAGTGTGCAGAACCGCCGTTATCTGCGCGGCCTCTCGACGTCAGCCATCGTTTTTCGCGGTACTGCGTAACTGGGTGTTCCGCACGCCGGCTCTGGTGTCGTGGCCGTCAGAGCAGGCTCTTCGCTCCCTGCGGGCTTCGTCGGCCATCAGGCTGCCGCGCTGCGCGGCGACCCGGCGCGGCGGGCATGCGACGTCTCCGGGCCGACCCGCCGCACCGGCCGACTTCGTCAGGACCCGAAGCATCCCTGGGGGCAGGGCACCAGGGCTCCGGCAGAGTCGGTAGCGCAGGTTTGGTCGTTTCCTGGAACCGCAACAGCATCCCGCCCGGCTAACCTGTCCACTCATCGGCGACGGTCAGGTCGGTGAACTCCGGGGGTCCGGCGAGTATGTCTGCCATCCTCGCCTGCATGGCTTTCAGTCCTTCCTGGCGGCGCGGGTCCTGCTCGCGGGCGCGGGCCTTCTCCTCGCTTTCGAACACGGCCAGGATGTAGGCCTGGTCAGGGTCCTTCTGGTCCCTCAGGAACATCTCCCGCACCAGGCCCGACCCGGGCTGCTCGGCGGCCCGCAAGTGCGCGGCCGCCACGGCCAGGTCCTTGCCCGGCTTCAACCGTACCTTGATCAGCTGCGCCCACATATCCCTTCCCTCCCACTCCTTGACCGCGTCATCCCGCAGCGCCACGCCCGCCTGCGAGCATGACAACCCCCGGGGCGACGCTACGGCCGGGTGAAGATACCGTTCACGACCGAGTTCCGCAGGTCCCGGCGCGGCCCGTGGCCGGTGCCGGCGGCTGGCAGGGAATGGTCGCGGTGATCGCCGCACCGGGCTGCCGAAGCCTTGAACGCCCCGGAGCCGCGCTCCCGCCAAGTGCTGTCCTATCGCTGGACGTAGGCGGTCATCGGCATGATGACCCCGTGGGACTCCGCCTGGGCCGCCATCTCGGGGGGGACCGATGACAGCACCGCTGTGAGGGCATCCAGGTCATCGATGTCGAACGCCACGGCGGCGTGGTTGCTCCCGTCCATGGCCACGAGGTCAGTGACGTCCGTGGCACCCGGCAAGGCCGCGGCACGCTCGGCCTTACCCGCCAGCCAGCGGTCAACATCCTGGACGGCATGGGTGATGACGATTCTCGGCATTTGGTCCTCCTGCACTGGAATAAGACATATCGGTTTGGGTAGCTGTCACGGGTCCGGCAGTTGATCTAGGGCGTTACCGCGGCGCCGGGTCCGGTCAGGGAAGCTGGCTGATGACCGTGGCCCTGAACGGGGCGGCCAGCAGCTCGAGCAGCGGTGCGTACGCGCCCGTCGCCGCGGCTTCCTTCATGTGGGCCTCCCGCGCCTCGGCCGACTCCCAGTCGGCGATCTCGACCAGGACGCCGGGGTCGTCGAGCACCCCGTAGCGTGTGCTGCCAAGGAAGCCGTCCTGGCCCGGTCCCGACGTCGCGATCAGGCTTTCGAGCACACGCTTGAGCTCATCCCGCCGACCGGGCTTGGCCTGCAGTTCGACAATCACCTTGATGGCCATCTGGTCCTCCCTGGTTGTCCCTCGTGCACGCCTGCCATGCTCGTCCGCCTGCACCTGTCAGCCGGACGAGGATGCGAATCGTCCTGCCGGGGGCCTGGCCTGGAGGGCTGATGACGATTAAGCCGGAGGGCCGGCGGGCACGACACCGAGCTGCTGCATGAGCGACAGCATGTCCGCGACGCCCCAGTGCTCGCAGACCAGGCCAGCGCCGTCGAACCGCATGATGTCGATGAGCTGCACATCCACGCGCGTGCCGGCCGGCGGCACCCCCATGAACTCGCCCTTGTGCGTTCCCGTGACCTTCACCCGCGCCACGGTCTTGTCCCCGCCCGCGATCAGGTCCTCGACGGTCATACGCCAATCGGGAAACGCGTCAAGCACGGTCCGGAAGAACTGCAGCGTCCCCTCCTTCGTGGCGGGAAAACCTGGCCCGCCGCCCTGGTGCTCGACGAAGTCGTCCGCTACCAGGTCGCCGAACCCGGCGATGTCTCCCGCGTTGATCCGCTCGTAGGTATTCCGCATCGTCGCAGCGTGGTCCACGGTCGCACCCCTTTGTTAGTGGTTGCAGCATGCGTTACTGCACGCGATCGATTGTGCCGGCGGCCGGCGGCGAAGACATCACTCGATCGAGTGATGTACCACGGCGGCGAGCGCAACCCGGTTCGATACGCCCAGCTTGGCGAACACGTGCCGCAGGTGGGTGTTCACGGTGTGCGGCGAGATGTACAGCCGCCTGGCCACGGCACCGTTCGTCAGTCCCTCGGCCACCAGCAGCGACACCGCCCGCTCGGTCGCGGTGAGGCTCTCCCAGCCGCCCGCCGGCCGGTGCCTCGAACCGCGCGGACCAGGACGGACGCCAAGGGCCCGCAACTGCGCCCGGACCCTGCCCGCCCAGGCATCGGCGCCCGCCTGCTCGTAGCGTTCCAGCGCCTCAGCCAGCAGCGCCGCTGCCTCGTCCCGCCACCCGCCTAGTGCGAGCAGCCTCGCCGCGTCCTCGCAGGCGCCGGCGTGCTCGACCAGGAGCGGCGCCCGGCGGGCGAGCGCGACCGCCTCGATCATCGGCTCGGCCTCGCCGTCGACCAGCCCCTGGCAGCGCAGCGCCAGGCTGCGCACCGTGGGCACCTCCGGCGCCAGGGCAACTCCTGCCGCGACGGCGCCGGCCACCTCGGCAGCGACGTCACGATTACCCAGCGCCAGGGCCAGGCGCACGAGATCAGGGGCGAGACAGCGGTGGTAGTAGCGGTTCTCCCGTGCGGCGTCGAACCGCCAGCACCGCAGCAACAGGTCATAGGCGCCCTGCCGGTCGCCCTCGGCCGCCCTCAGCCCCGCCACCGCGAACGCGAGGACTCCCGCGTTGTAACTCAGCTGGTCGCCCTCCAGCGAGCCGGCGATCCCGGCGGCCAGCTCGCCCGCGGCCCGGTGATCTCCAGCGGCCGTCGCGATGATGACCCGGTAGGCGAGCGATTGTGACACCAGAAGCTGGTTGTCCTTCTCCTGCGCGGCCTGGCCGCCGGCAATCAGGCCGGGAACCGCGTCCTCCCACTCCCCGATGACAAATGACACCTGAGCGTCGGCCATCAGCGTCTCCGACAGCCACCACCCCGAGCCGAACTCGTCGTCGAGAGCCGCCCGGAACGCGGCTCGCGCCTCGCCGACAAGGTCGCAGTCGAACAGCGCCAGGCCCAAAAAGAGCTTCGGCTGGAGCGGCAGCGATCTCGTGTCGTGCGAGTCAGCAGCCAGGGCGGCGGCCCGCCGGGCGTGGGCCAGCGCCTCACCGTAGCGGCCTTGCCGCCCCACCGCCACCAGCAAGGCCGTCAGGGCCCACACCATCATCGCCGCATCGCCCGCCTGCTCGGCGATGACGAGCGCCCGGCTGGCGGCCGATTCACCCGCGCGGCGGTCGCCCGTATACGTCAGAGCCCAGCTTTGCTGGGCCAGCATCAGCACCTGATCGGAGGGCCGAAGCCGAGCCGGGCCGGCGAGGCTGGCCTGCGCTACGGTGATGAGCTCGGCGGCGCGGTTCTGCAGAGCCAGCGCGGCAACAAGCGCAAGGCGCAACGGGGTGTCCACCTCGGCGGCGTGCTGCCGGGCGAGCACCACTTCCGCACGGGCTGACGCCTCGGCTACCTTCCCGGCGCGCAGCAGCGCCTGGACCACCTCCGACGACACCAGATCCGCGGCGCGGTGACCGCCTGGCAGCAGCGCCTCGGCGCGGCGAATGAGCTCGACGGTCACCAGCGGCGCCTGTGCCGACGCCTCACGGGCGGCGTCGCGCAACCACGCGACCGCCTGCTCGTCACCCCGCTCCGCTCCGAGCAACAGATGATCCGCCACGGCCAGCCGCTCCGCGCCCGCGGCCATCAGCGCGACCGCGGCCTCACGGTGCAGAAGGCGGCGGGCCGGCAGGGGCATGTGCTGATAGATCGCGTCGTGTACGAGTTGGTGCCGGAACACCACCCGGTCGTCAGCCTCGTCGAGAAGCTGAGCGCCGAACGCGTCGCTGAGCTGCCCGACGACCTCGGCCGGCGGCCGGCGCGCGACAGCGGCGACATCGCGAAGCGACACGGCATCGCCGAGCACCGCCGTGACCTGCAGCAGCTCCAGCGTTGACCTCGGCAGGTGCCGCAGGCGGCGAACCACCAGGTCACTGAGCGAGGCCGGCAGCTCCGAGGTCGTCGCCTCGACGCTGTCCCCGGCGCGGCGCAGCATTCCCTCATCGGCCAGCGAGCGCAGCATGGCCACGGCCCACAACGGGTTCCCGCCGGCCTTGGCCAGCATGGCGGTCAGGGCAGGACCAGGAGACGCCCCGAGCACGTGACAGGCAAGCACGGCCACGTCGCCGGCCTTCAGCGGCTGCAGTCGCAGGGTGCGCGCGCCCGCGGCCGCCAGATCATCGAGCAGCCGGGCCACCTCGGCCGGCAGCGGCGACGGCCGGGCTGTCACCACCACAAGCAACGCCGCAAGCGGCAGCTGCCGTGCCACCGACAAGATCGCCAACAGGCTCGCGCTGTCCGCCCAGTGGATATCTTCAGCCACCAGCAGCACCGGGCGCTCGGCGCACGACGTCTCCACCAGGTCCACGATCTCCTCGACGACCCGGTACTGGACGTCGCCAGCGGCCCGCGCCGGCGCCCCAGCGCCCTGGCCGGCCAGCAGCGCGCCGATCGCCGCCCTGCGCGGGTCCGGTGACCGCCGGCCCAGACCCAGCGCCGCGGCGACCACACCGAACGGACGGGAGCGCTCAAAGGGATGAGCCTGGCCGCAGAACACCGCCACGTCACGAGAACGCGCATCATCGACGATGCTCTGCACCAGGCGGGTCTTGCCGATGCCGGCTTCCCCCTCGATTGCCAGCGCCAACGCCCGCCCCTCGCTGAGCTGGCTGACTGCAGCAAGAGCCACGGCGAGCTCGGCCTCCCGCCCCACGAGCCCCTCCGCCGAAGACACCCCCAAAGCCTCCCCCACGCCCAAAGCTTCCCCCAACGCCAGCGTCAGAGTCCAGCCGAAAGCCAGCCAGAAGAGGCCAGCCAGGGGCCAGGGAAGGGCGACGGTACCCAGTAACGCGGCAACATCCAAGCCGTGACCGTCCCGGAGGGTGAGCGCGACCATGTGGACCACGAGCTCCCGCGGCGCCGGCTGGTGGAGGAGCACGAGGCGACAGTGGACCGCGTCGAATGGCTCGCTGGGGGCGTACGTCAGCGCGTTGGCCTCAACAGCTCCACCCACGGGTAACTTGCCACCTGCTCGCGGGCTGCCGCCGGCAGCCGCGCGTCACGATCAACGCGCCCAGCCGCCGACGCTCAGCGTCGGTGATCCCGCCGGGGAATGCTGCGGCGTGACTATCCGCTGTCGCCGACGCCGCCCCCGCGGGTTGGCCGCCCAACTGGTGATCCGCCATCAGCGCTCCTCTCGCGAGCCCACACCGCGGAGCCAAGACAGCTCAGCGCACACCGACAATCGCTCTCCGTGATCTGTAGGGTCAAGGAATCCGACGCGCTCATCCGGCTCGATCTGAGCGCGAGCAACTGAAGTGCGCGATCTCTCGGCGGGGCGCCCATCTCAAGTTGATCTGGCGGGGTAAGCCAGGTGATCGGGCGCAGCCACCCGGGAAGCCCGGCGTCCGGCGCCCAAGACCTGACGTCATAGGCGCGGTTTAGCCGCTTCAGGTCGGGTTGCGGCCAGCGCGCCTGGATAACGCGCATGGATAACTAGCGTTGCCTGCAGGCATGTGAAGACTTCGAGGAGCTGAGATGCCCGGCCAGCCGCGCACGCGTTGACACCATAAGCATCCGGCCGGTCTTTCGCGTGCTGCTTTGACGTGCGGCACAGCGAGCCTGCTCGTGGGCGTGCTCAGCGCCCCTGTGGCGCGGCACAAGCCAGTGGGCACCGCCGTCTGCGATGTCGGCCGTGGTCAGCGTGATCCCGGTATCGGTCGGCCTGACCTCGGTCCGAGGCGACGGCGCCAGCGCGATTTCGGTCCGCCGCGGGACCGTTTGGCCGCTCCTGCGATCTGCTGGATGCCGAGGGCGGCGGCCACGCAGAACAGCGGGACGTCGCTGACAAGGTAGCGCGGATAGGATTCAGCGATCGCGGCGGGGGCCGCCAGGAGGCAGAGGCCGACCAGCCAAGGCAGCAGCGCAGGGCCGCCGAAGCGGCGCCAGGCCACGGTCAGGCCGCCCAGGCCGCCCAGCACGATGGCGCCCAGCAGTGGCCCCGGAACGATGATGTAGCGCTGATAGGCCCGGATCCAGCCAGCGTAGGGCTGGACCACCCGCGCGCCTGGGCCACCCAGGTCGTATTTGGAGAAATCGCGGGCAGTTTGCGGCGATGCTTGCCTGGGAGACCCGACGGGGAACATGAACTCGTTCAGATGCTGCGCCCGGTTACGCTCCGCTATGTCATGTGAGTGAATGCTCGGTGGCGGCAGGAAATCTTTCCAGAAATAGTGACTTACCGTCCGCAGATAATCCAGTGGCTGCGCCCTGATCGCCTGCAGGGCAAAGCTCTTGCCGAGGCTGTCGGCGCGCTGGCCGAACGGCCCGCCTGGAAGGCTGCTAATGGGGCCGCTCCAGATATAGAAATCTGGCCACTTCCGCTCGCTCACGGGCACGTTTATGCACAGCTGCCGTTCGGGGTCCGGCGGCTTGATCTTGGCGCAGTCCGCGAACGTGGCGACCCCTCCATACAGGAAGGCGCCGGTACTGGAGGTGAGCTCGAACGTGCCATGCGCCAGGTCGTACCAGGCGGCGTAACCAGCCACCGGGATGGCGAACGCCGCGCTCATGACGAGAACGCTGGCGGCGGTGCGCCAGCCGCCGGATTTGCTGACAAGGAAGACCAGAAAAACGATCAGCAGGGGGATGCCCTCGGACCTGGACAGCGCTGCCGCCGCCAGCAGCAGCCCGGCCAGCGCACAAGCCCACACCGGCGGGGTCGGCCACCACGGCATAACCGCTACCGCGATCATGACCAGCAACGCGAAGAGGGTGTCGCTCATTATGAAATGCTCGAGCTGGATGGCATATGCGGACAGCAGGACGGGAACCATCGCGGCGGCGGCACCCCAGCCGGGCAGCCCGGTCCGCCTGAGCAGCGCATACCCTGTCACGCCGATAGCCAGGCCCATCAGGTGCTGCAGGGCTACGACGGCCGTCAAGCTGTGGAGGGGTTCGAGCAGCCACAACATGACGGAGTAGCCGGAAGGGCGGACTGAGCTCGGTGCCAGCTGCACTGCGCCTTGGATGTAGCGCGTGCTGTCGGGAGTCCACAGGGGGCCACGGATACCGAGCAACGCGATTACCCGGACCGCGGCTCCAGCCAGCAAGACCGCGCCAAATAGCCCGTGCCGGCGGGCAAACCGGGTAACGGCACCGGGCACCGGGCCGGTGTCAGGCCGGTCCGGCGGCCTCGCGAGATCGCCGCGATCCGCGGCGCCTTGCGCGGTATCCGAAATTGGCGATACCGGGTCCCCTCCCGGGCGGAAAGTCACAAGTCGAGATAGTACGTGGCCCCAGCCTAGACCCGCGTGGTTAAGGCATAATCCTTGGACAAGACGCTCACCAACCAGGCCGCAAAATGCCCTGCGCGACCGGATCTACCGCGCCTTTCATCAGGGAACGGAGCACCAACGGGCCCGATGGCCCTGGCCAGCGCCCGCGCCGCAACCGGCCCGAGCCGCAAGCGGCCCGAGCGCTGACACAAGCCGCACAAGAGTCTGTCCGCGACCGCGATCGCAACCCTTGAAGGCACGCATCCGGCTCGTTCGGTGCGGCTGTCGACGTCAGTACCTGGCTGTCGGTCCAGCACCGATTGGGGCGATCTGCGCGGGACCCGGTGGCGCGGCCGTGGCAGTCGATGGCGCGGGCAACGAGTACCCCCGCTCTTGTGACAGAGCCGTCCGAACGTGCTGGCTAACCCATTTTGGCACCTTCGTGCCATCTCATATTCGATAGGTTGTTGAGCACAGCCTTATGAGGCTGGTCGAACACTGGGACGAACCTAACGGCGGCTGCGAGCGCCGGACCTTCGGGCCTGTCAGATCGGGTCGCGGTGCGGTCAACAATATGACCCTGCACCTGGCCGGCGATGCCGCGTTTGCCGACCTAGAACCACAGCGCCTGGAGGCTGGTGAGCCGGGTGATCTCCGGTGGCAGCGCGGTCATATCACGGCACGAAAGATCGCAGCGGCCTAGTAGCGTGACTCAGTGCTCGGACGAACCGTGTCCTCACGCCCGCTCCATTGCCTGGTCGCGACCACCGGGAACGGGAAGCCTTCGCGCCGGATCCGCTATGCCCGCCACCTACTCCGCGGGGTCCCTGCTGCTCAGCAACGTGCGGCCTTGGAGGAGGCCGTCCGCGGAAGGCGACCGGAGAGGCTGAGCTTAACGGTGAGGCCCTATCCGCTACCCGAGTGATCCTTGCTGCCCGCCCGAATGGCGGCGATGTCGCTGGTAGTGTCGCTTTTTCTGGGTTTGCCCTCGCCCGCTGGCCCGTGTTCGTTAAGTTCTCCAGGACAGGCGTTCCCCGCGCCGCCTGACGTCAGCGTGATGTCAGCTCGCCGGGCGGACGCGACGCTACTCCGACTGGAGGGCGATGCCGGCACGATCTCGTCATGCCAAGCCGAAGTCCCGGGCCAGCACGTTCGGACCGCTGGCCGCAGCCGCAGCGACGCTCGCAGGCGTGGCTGCGGCCTTCGTGTTCCTGCAGGGCGGACCTGCCGACGCCGGTCCGTCCCACCCGACTTCGGTGCTGAGTTCGGCGAACAGACAGTCAGGCCTGGCCGGCAATCTGATGGCCGCCGCCATTCACCGCGCCTCTTCTGTCGCCCAGACTCGCATGGCCGTCCAGCGTGCACGGGCGGCCGCCCGACGACGGCACCTGGCGCGTGCCGCTCGGCAGCACGCGCAGCAGCCGCCAGCTCCCACCCAGGTCCCGTCACCGCCTCCGCAACCGGGTGGCGACGCTGCTCACTCGGCGCTCGGCATCTGCATCCGCAATGCCGAGGAGGGCGGCAGCTATGCCTGGGGACCTGGCAACGGGGGCGGGGCCTATCAGTTCCTGCTCAGCACCTGGGAAAGGTATGGCGGCGCAGCCAGCGAGTACGGCGTGGCCGGGCCAGCCTACCAAGACCAGATATTCGACAACGCAATTGCCGCGGGCGGCGCGTCGAACTGGACGAACTACGACGGCTGCTGACCGTCGGCAACGGTCGAGCCCAGTTCCGGATGGCTCGGCCTGAGCGAGCGGAGTCTGCTGATCTCCGAACGGGCCGGCGAGGTCTGCTAGATCCTTCCATGCCCGCTCGATGCGCGCCCGGCCCTGAACAAGGACTTGAGTGGTCCTCACCACCTCACTGACGATGACAGCCGGGACGACCAGGCGCGCTCATGGCTCACTCTTGCCGCCAGCTGGGCTGGACCGCGGCCGGCCGGGCCCGCCCGCCGCGCGTGCACGACCTGCGGCACCGCATGGTGGTGCGGCGCATGCAGGCCTGGCACGACCAGGGCGCCGATGTCGACTG
>WNFC01011678.1_pt1 | contig 14533 bp, 11 predicted proteins | sample 5400541 | NCBI WGS metagenome assembly WNFC01 (sample SAMN13153342, study PRJNA577476) | soil metagenome | isolation source: 120 cm saprolite under Douglas fir tree site 2 hole 2 replicate 1 | place: USA:California | collected 2015-04-18
CTTTGCGGCGGCACATCGAACAGGAGTGCACCAAGCTCGAGGAGTTCTTCACCCCGATCATCGACTGTCACGTGGTGATTGACCTTCCCAATCGAAGCGCTCAGGGCGGGCAACCCTACCGGGTTCGAGTGGAGGTGCAAGTACCAGGGGATCGCATCGTTGGCGGCGCCGATCCGAGCCCGGATAAGAGCCGACAGGACGCGTTCATGGCCGTGAGCGAGGCCTTCGACAACGCCCAGCGCGAGCTGCAGGACTACGCGCGGCGGATCCGCGGGTACTAAAGATCAGTACTTCGCCGGAGGGTCGCTCGCAGGAAACGTTTCCTCGAGGGCAATGTCCAGCGGGTCCGCTGTAGCGCGGCAAACGGCGAAGCGCGAGCAGCGCAAGCGCCGCAATCGCGAGGAAGGACCCGGGCGCGGCCTGGCATCCGGCGCCCACTTCACTGATCGTCCTGTCGGGTAGACTGGAGGCAGGGTCCGCTACGCCTGGGTCCCCCCGTCCGGCGTCATTGCCGGCATCGCTCCGCCCGGCATCGGCGCCTGCATCGCCGACGCCCGCATCGCCAACCCCAGCATCGCACCCGGGGTTGCAGCAGCCGCTGTTGCAGCCGCCATCAGGACGGCCGCCATCCGTCCCCCCGTCCGTGAGGACGGGGGGTCTGTAGACAATTTGTAGAACCGGTCGAAACGCGGGTTGGATGTTTTCGCGCGAGTCGAAACGCTTGGCGGTGATCACCCGAGCCGCCTCTTGTTCCGAAATCACAACCCAACCAAAATTCGCCTGCGGCGAATCGAGCCATGATTGAACGTCAGCCACGATGCCGGGCGACGAAGACCAGGTGTAGAAGTCGAGGGCGGTCAGAACGAGCGTGCTCCCGCTCGAGCTCGAAGCGTGATCGCCGCCCGGAGTCGCCCAGGAGCTGCTTCCGAAGGCGTTGAAGTTCCAGGTCGCGTCACCCGGTCCGGGGGGGCCCCCGAAACCTTCACCGCGAGTCGCGACCACGGTTCCTTCACCCCAGGGGGCGAGGCATCGATGAAGATGGACGATCACCGGTTGCGCGCCGGTGGGGTTGCTCCTCGAGGTGTGAAGGGTCAGGTTGGCGCTTTCGATCGTGGACCCGGCCGGAACCGCCGAGGCGACATCAAACGAGATAATCGTTCGGCGATAATCGTTGTTGACCGTGTTTCCCACGAACAAGTACTGGCCACCCCCGTTGGTGTACTGCCGCTCGGAATAGATGGTGTTGTCCTTCCTCGGCGGGAGCGAGACGGTATCCGCCGCCGCCGTGGCGGCGCAGGCGACCTCAAGCACCAACCCGATCAGCAGTCTTCTGAGCATTGGATTGCTCAGAAGACACTGCTGAGACGACGCCGTTGCAGGCAGAGCTCGGCTGTCCGTCGACGCTTGGGGCCGACCCGGACCGGATCAGCCGACAGGTCAAGCCCTCCACAATCTCTATTGAACCGCGGTCGCGCGCCGGAAGCGAGCGAAGTAAAGCAGTGGGCCGAGCAAGGCGAGCACGGGGCCCACGGACAAGGCGACGCCCGTTTGCCCTGAAACATCGCTTGAATAGAAGGTTGCCGCGATGAGCAAACCTATCGGAAGAGCGCCGACCGCGACGGCCCCGAACAGCCCCCCCGGCACGCGAAACAACCGCGGCAGCGCCGGCTCTCGAACCCGGAGCACCACCAGAGCGACGAATTCGAGCAATAAGCTCAACCCGTAGAGGAGCACGTCGAGCAACACCAGGCGATTGAATCCGAGGCCGAGACAGCAGGCATAGGCGGCGGCACAAACCAGGATTGCGACCCACGGCGAACCGGTCTTCGCTGCGCGCAAGGCAAAGACCCTCGGCAGGAATCCGTCATCCGCGAGCGCAACCGGGATTTGAGCGTAGGACATCAAAAGGGAGTTGAATGCGCCGATCGCGCTGACCATTCCGCCGACCACGACCGCGGTTCCCAGCCACCCGCCCGAAATTGCGTCCGCCGCGGAGACCCAGGCGCCGGTCGACCATTTCTCGGGGTCCAGGCCGGCGTGCTGGGCGGCCCAGACAGGCAAGACGTACGTCGCGGTGACGAGGATCACGGTGATGATCATTGCGCTGGGATACGTTCGCTCGGGCCGTTCGACATCCGCGGCCACCGTCGATGCGTTGTCCCAGCCCATGAAGTTCCACATCGCGATGGTGATGCCGGCGAGCAATCCGGTGCCTGAGGGGCTCGTCACCGGAGGCGCCGGCGCCGGCTGGAAGCCGGACAGAGCGGCCATGATCAGAAAGGGCGAGAGCAGGATGATGCCCAGTAGGACTGAAGATCCACCCACGCCCCTCGTTCCGGTCAGGTTCCACAGCGCGCACACCGCGATCATCGCCGCGCCCATGGCAATCGCTGGCAACCCGGTGCCAAGCGAAGGAAACAGGCCTCCCAGATACAAGACGAAGAGCGTGGGATAGATCGCCATGTCGAAAATGCTGGCGACGAGCGAGAGCCACGCCTCCTGAAATCCCCAGAATGGACCCAGCGCCCGACGGACCCAAGCGTAGTAGCCACCGGCGTGAGGAAGCGCGCCGGAGAGCTCACCCACCATGAACGCGGTCGGCAGGCTCCAAATCAGCGGGGTGATGACGAGAACCCAGAGGGCTTGTTGATACCCAGCCCTGGCGATCAGCTCCTCGAGCCCGTACGGGCCCCCGGAGACCATGAAGAAGGTGGAGGCAACGAGCGGCGCGAGGGTGAGGCCCCTGGACTTTCCTCCACTCATCCGAATCAGATCTGAAAAGCTATTCTAGCGCTTGATTCCGCGCGAACTGTACTCGACCACGGTTTGCCAAGCGATAATTTGGAGAGCTGCCGCTTGATCATCCGTCAAAATGGTGCCCGGGTGCGGCAACCCATTCGGGCTCACCTGGAACATCGACGCATAGAAGACGAGCGCCACCAGATAACGCCCTTCGTTGGTCAAGTGAAGGTCCGATCCGCCCTCGAACACCAAATCCCAAAACCCGGTGGTGTCGATCTTCGGGACAGAACCTGCTTCAACCGCATGCTTCAGATTTACCAGAGCCAGGCCGGCCGGGACAATGGAGGGTGCTCTGCGGTTGGGGTGTAAGTCGATCAATCCTCTCCGCACTGCCTCGTTGTACCGCGTGGTGATGGAAACCCCGTCCTCCCAACTGGTGGAGCGAGCTGGACTCCAGATCTTCGGATCGCGGTTCCAGCCACCAGTGATGCAATTTGCCGAGCCGGGACCATAGTCGTTTGGCGCCGGCCAAACCGAGTACAGCCAAATCTGCACGTCGGGGTTTAGTTCGGTGGCGTCATTCCAGACATCATTGATATCGACGGCATCGCTTCGATTCACCGCATCGCCCTCGGTGGCGTGGCCGGTGGGGACACAGGGCATGTTCGCGAAAGGCTGCATCGAGACGTGATCGTATGGCCTGCTGCGGACGTTGGTCTGGATGTTCGGGATCCCCCCGTAACCACCGGTCGGGTAGTTCTGGTAGACGTAGGTCCCCGCCCCGGGAATGGTGTAGCGCCAATAATCCAAGGAGATGCCACCGGCGATGGCCAGCGGCAGCAAATAGCCATCGATCGAATCGGTGAGACTGTTGCCGATGTGCAGCGAGGACTGCGCCTTTCCTCCCTTTCCAATTGTATACAGGCCCGAGGTGACCGAGCTCTGTAGCATGCAGGATTTGGTGGCGACGGCGCTGAGCGTAGCCGTGCTCGAAACGGGGACAGGTCCCGAATAGGGAATCCCTTGGGTGACCGGATCGCTTCCATCGGTCGTATAACGGATCGAGCTGCGCGCCGTGGCCGACGAAATAGTGACGGATTGAGCCAAAGAATACGCTCCAGGCGCGGGTGAGTAACTCGGCGCAGCCACTGCGTATCCAGAGGCGGCGTCAATCCCGACGTAGACATTGTCTGGAGTAGATCCATCGAAAAAAGTAGCGGGATCGCCGTCGAGCGCGTTTTGCCACGGATTGTCGGAGCGCGAACCCGCAGTGCCGAACCCGCCCAATCCATCGCCGGTCAAGCGGTTGGCGTTAGAATAAAACTCAATCTCGGCGATTTGGCCGTAACTGCCTGCGGGGCCATAATATCTAAGGTACCGATAGGGAGTGGGGTTTGCGAATGACAGCTCGGTCCAATCGCCGTCCACCGGCTTGGTCTCGATGGTCGCCAAAACCACAAATCCATTGGTGGGGCCGGTGTTCGATCCTTGAATCGTTCCACCGACCATGTCTGCGGCTCGACCCGCCCGCGGGAAAAGTCGCACCCGGTTCACCGCCTGGAGCTGCCAACAACTGGTCACTGAAACACTGGCAATTGCAGTGGCGGTGGGGTCCGCGTGGCTGGTAGCAACCACGTGGCAGACCGCAGGCGCAGCCGGGGGTTTGTAGATACCGTCTTCCGTCACCGCGCCACAGACCGTCCCTTCCTGCACCGACCAGATAACTGCTGTGTCCTTGGTGCCGTCCACGGTCGCGCTGAAGGTCGTGCTACGGCTTGGCGGGACCGTCGTCGCGCTGGGAGATACGGTCACGCGGATCGGCGTTTTGCCGCGCTTGCGGGACTCGATTCCACGAGGAGACCGACGAGAGCCGTCCGCGCTCACCAGGGCATCGAGGGTCGTATCGAGGGTCGATGAAAGGGCGGAAATTGCGATCAATGAGGAGGAGAAAAGCGCTTTCATATCTCTCGTTCAACCAAGTTGATGACTCGTCAGTATACGGCTTTTCGATACGGCTTTTCGCCGAGATCTGGGTCTCGGTTGCGCTCTTCGGTCGCCTGGTCGTTGGGTTTGGGGCCAATACCACAATTTTTGCGACCTGGAACGCCGTAACAGAAGTGTGACGCAGATGACTTAACAGAAGTGTGACGCAGATGACTAGGATGGAACTTTAGCGATGAAGATGTCCGCCAGTAGTTACAAATTGACTTCACGGGCGGGATATTCATGACGACCGACAGTGTCAAAGCCAGACGCAGAGTGGTGATCATCGGAGGCGGTTTCGGCGGTCTGAACGTCGCCAAGAAGCTCAAGTCCGCCGCGGTGCAGATCACCGTCCTCGATCGCCGGAACCATCACTTGTTCCAGCCGTTGCTCTATCAGGTCGCCGCGGCGGCGCTAAACCCCTCGGACATCGCGATGCCGATCCGCCGCATCCTCCGGCGACAGAAAAACACCGAGGTGCTTCTGGGCGAGGCGACGGCCATCGATGCCACTCGCCGGGTGGTCCGGTTGGAGGACGGAGAGATTCCCTATGACTATCTGGTCGTCGCCACCGGAGCGACGCACTCCTATTTCGGGAAGGATCAGTGGGCGCGCTTCGCACCGGGGTTGAAGACGATCGAGGACGCTCTGCTCATCCGGCGCCGGGTGCTGCTCGCCTACGAGATGGCGGAGCGAGAGCAGGATCCGAAAGTCCAGCGGCGCTGGCTCAATTTCCTGATCGTCGGAGCCGGGCCAACCGGGGTGGAGCTCGCCGGAGCCCTGGCCGAGATTTCGCGGCAGACGCTGGAGATGGATTTTCGCCGCATCGATCCGACCAGCGCCCGGATCGTTCTGCTCGAGGGCGCGCCGCGGGTGCTGCCGACCTACCCCGAGGATCTCTCCGAAGCGGCGGAGCGACAGCTGATCAAGCTCGGCGTCGAGGTTCGCACCCATGCCCAGGTGACCGCGATCGACGCGGAGGGGGCAGTGGTCGGATCGGAAAGAATCCCGGCGAGCACGGTGATCTGGGCCGCCGGCGTTGCCGCATCGCCGCTGGCTCGCTCGCTCGGGGTTCCCCTGGATCGCGCTGGCCGGGTGGTGGTCGAGCCCGATCTCAGCGTTCCAGGCCACCCGGAGATCTTCGTCATTGGCGATCTGGCCGCGGCGCGTTCCGGGGGGAAACCGGTGCCGGGGATTGCGCCGGCGGCGATTCAGGAAGGCAAGCACACCGCGAAAAACATCATCGGCGAGATGCGCGGGATCGCTCGAATCCCATTTCACTACCGCGACAAGGGATCGATCGCCACGATCGGGCGCGCGGCGGCGGTGGCGGACCTCGGCCGCTTCAAGTTCCACGGTTTTTTCGCCTGGCTCACCTGGCTGGTCGTCCACATTTTTTTCCTGATCGGGTTTCGCAATCGCCTGCTCGTCCTGATCGAGTGGGCGTGGTCGTATGTGACGACCGAGCGCGGCGCCCGACTGATCACCGGTCTTCCGTCGGCGGAAGTCGAGGCCGAGGGGCTCTGCGCTCCGACCGGCGTGGAGCCGCTCGGTCAGGCACCGGCCCCAGCACCGGCCGGGCAGGTGAATGCACCCAACAACCCGCCGCTCAAATCGACCAGCGGCTAAACCAAGGCTCGCGGGGTGCGCCCGATCCACAACCGGCGTACGCCTGGACGGCGCTTTTAAGCGGCGCTCGCTCGCGCCTGGCCGAAGCCAAAGCCGCGACGACGGGCAGATCAAGGAAACGCGATCGCGCGCGCTTCATCGAGCGGCGCCAAGGTTCCCAGCGAGCTCACCCCTGCCGCGGCGAGACGCCGGGCAACGGCGACCCCTCGCCGATTCTTGCGCCGTTCGAGCAACCAGTGAGCGTGCTCGATCACCAGCGCGAGCGAGTACGCCCGACCGAGCGTGAGCGCGAACGCGCGGGCCGCTGCCTCCTGCTCGCGGGGATCGCGGGCCGCCGCCCCTTTGAACCACCGGACCGCCTGGTGCGCCGCGTCCAGGGCCACCGAGGCCGCGCCTTGAAGCGAGGGGTCACCCCCGCGGAGCTTCGATTCCAGATCGGCGACCAGTGCCTGCAGCGTTTCCTCCTTGGCGATCACCCGAAGGACGTCCAGCGACAAGACGTTCGTCGTTCCTTCCCAGATCGGCAGCACCTGAGCGTCCCGCAAGAGCGCGGGTAGCCCGGTGTCCTCGACGTAGCCGGCGCCGCCGAAGGCCTCGAGCACCTCGCTCGCGTGCGCCACCGCCTGCTTCGCGGTCAACAGCTTCACGATCGGTTGCAAAAGGCGGGCGATGCTCCGCTCGGCATCGGTCGCGGTTCCCGCTTCCTCGCGTCCGAGAAGCTCGATCGCCCGGAAGGTCAAGAAGAACGCCGCCTCGAACTGCGCTTCGAGCTCGGCGAGCGTCTCGATGTGCAGCGGCTTGGCGTCGAGCGGGGTGCCGAACTGCACCCGCCGCTTCGCGTAGTCCCTCGCCAGCGCGATGCCTCGCCGCATCGACGCGATCGAACAGATTGCATTCCAGGTTCGCGTGACCTGGAGCATCGGCGAAATCGACTTGATGCCGTCGGAGAGGCCGGCCACCGGGACCGCCGCCGCCCCCTGCAGCTCGAGCTCCGCGGTGGGCAACATCCGCGTACCCAGCTTGTCCTTGAGGCGGTTGATGCGAATTCCATTGAGCTGGCCATCGGGCTGGCGAAGCTCGAGATAGAAGAGCGCCAGCCCTTTGCCGCCGGGACCGTTTCCCTCCGGCCGAGCCAGGGTGAGCGTCATCTCGGACGTGGTGGCGGAGGTGAACCACTTGTTTCCGTAAAGGCGCCAGGTGCCCTTCTCCTGCCGGGCGATCGTCTGGGTCAGGCCCACGTCCGACCCGCCGGTGCTCTCCGTCATCCATTGCCCGCTCGTCCAGGCCATGGCTGGGTCCCGGGCCATCAGATGCGGCATCGCCCGCGCAAGGAGCGGAGCGTTCCGATGCGCTTGCAGGGTCTTTGCCGCGCCATCGCTCATCGCCAGAGGGCAGGTGTAGATCGCCGACGACGGCGCGAAGAGATAGCTGAGCGCGACTTGATGAATCCGCGAGAACGGCCCGTGCTTGCCTTCGTAGGGCAGGGCGACCAGCCCGTATCGGCAAGCGATCGCGGAGAGCTGCTTCCAGGCCTCGGGCACCCGGATCTCATCGATCCGGCGACCCCAGGGGTCGAAGTGGATCAGCTCCGGCTCATCCTTCCGGGCGCGATGGACGAGCTCGAAGAGGGGACCGGCGGACAGCTCCCCCATCTCACGAAGCTCCGGCTCGATTTCGCGGCGGACCTCTTCGGGAACGACCCGCTCGAGGTACTCCCTGAGAACAGCGTCCGCCTCGAACTGGTTCTCAAGTCGTGGGCTCTCCTGAATGAACGCCATCTTCGCCTCCGGCGCTCACTCTAGCCGATGACCCGTTTTCCGGCGCCCTCCAATGGTCGTCAGGAACGAAAGTCTCGTGGCGCCCCGGCTGCCATCCCGGCCGCTCAAGCAGGCCTTCGTACCACCTCGCCCGCTGGCGAGGGACATCCATGACCCGGCCGTCCGCCAGGCGCTTGGTGAGCAAGAGCTGATACACCCCGGTCCGACCCAACCGGAACCCGACCGCGGAGATCGCCAGATACAGCCGCCAGGCTCGCGCCCTCGCCTGGCCGACGATGGCCACTGCTTCATCGAAGCGGCGCTCCAGTCGAGACAGCCAATGCGCCAGCGTGTCGGCATAGTGCTCGCGCAGCGACTCGACGTCGCGAACCTCGAAGCCGGCGCGTTCAGCGGCTTTGATCACCTCCCCAATCGGAACCAGATCGGTGTCCGGGAAGATGTACTGCTGCATGAAGGTGCGGCGCCGCCGCGGCAGCCAGTGGACGGTGCGAATTCCCGAGGCAACGTCCGCGATGGCGTGGTTGAGGAACAGACCGCCCGGTCGAAGGAGCTTGAAAATCGACCCGAAGTATTCGGGAAGTCGCGCTCGCCCGACGTGCTCCATCATTCCCACGCTGGCGATCTTGTCGAACGGGCCGACCGCGCCAAGCTCGCGGTAGTCCTGCGCGCGCAACTCGATCCGATCCTCCCCCAGAGTGGCCAGTCGCTGCTTTCCCTCGGAGAGTTGGTTCTGACTCAACGTAATGCCGAGCGCCTGGGCGCGGTAATTCAATCCGGCGTGAAACAGAAGAGCTCCCCAGCCGCAGCCGATATCCAGGAAACGCTCGTCCGGCTTCAAGCTCAGCTTGCGACAAATGAGGTCGAGCTTGTATCGCTGAGCCGACTCCAACGTCTCGAGCCCGGTCGGAAAATATCCGCACGAATACACCATCTCATCGTCGAGAAACAGCCGGTAGAAGTCGTTCGACACATCGTAGTGATGGCGAACGGCGTCGCGATCGCGCGTCTTGCTGTGCGGGTCGCCGCGGAGCTTTGCGACCAGCTCCGCCGGCGCGGACGAAAGCAAACGGTGAATCCAGGCGGAGAGCAACGCTGTCGCCCCCACCGCGGCGCTGGGGCCTTCCCACCGGGCCACGGCGTCAAGCACGTCGATGGTGTCGCCGGTGATCTCGATTTCGCCGGCGATAAATGCGCTGGCTATCTGCTCCTCCGATGCGGGCGGGAAGAGCGCGGTGATCGCGGAAGGGTTGTGGAAGATCACCTCGCCGCGCACCGCGCCTTGTCGAGCGGGAAGGGCCGTTCCATCCCAAAGTCTGACGGCGAATGAACGAGACGGCTGATTGAACAGGGATTGAGCAGCCTTCGTGATATCCATACCCACGCCCCTTGAGGCTGCGACAAATAACGTTTCGGGTTCCGGTTGATATCGGTCGTGAGTGCAATCCAATAGCTCGCTGGGAGACGATGTACTAAGACCCCCGCCCAGTCGGACAAAACACGTGGACGAAGTCCCTACCCGAGAAGAGCCCGCGACAGGGCGCCGGTCCTTTCGATGGCCGGCGGCGGTCGCCGTTTTCATCGTCGTCGGCCTGGCGTTGGCGGCGGTCGCCAATCTGAAGCCCGACATCCCGCTGGAGACGCTCAAGCACCGATATGGGCAGCCGCCGTCGAAGTTTCTCCAGCTGGGCGGGCTTTCGGTGCATTACCGCGACAAGGGACAGGGAAAGCCGCTGGTGCTCATCCACGGCACCGGCGCCTCGCTTCACACCTGGCAGGGGTGGAGCGGGCTTCTGCGGCGCAACTTTCGGGTGATTCGAATGGATTTGCCAGGCTTTGGCCTCACCGGACCAGAGCCGAGCGGCGATTACACGTCGGAGGCATACGTCCGCTTCATCGAGCGCTTCACCGCGAAACTGGGGTTGGAGACCTTCGATCTGGCGGGCAACTCGCTCGGGGGTTTCATTGCCTGGCGTTACGCGGTCGCCCATCCGGAGCGGGTCCGCAGACTCATCCTGGTGGATGCCGCCGGATATCCGGGCCGGAAGCCGCCGCTGCTCGTATTCCGCCTCGCGCGGATGCCTTTGATCTCTTCGTTTCTCGCGAGGATGGATCCGCGCCCTCTCGTCGCGCGCTCGATGCGGGACGTGTTCGCCGATCAATCGAAGGTCACTCCGGACCTGATCGACCTCTACACCGATCTGGCGCTTCGCCCTGGGAATCGGCAGGCGTTTTGCGATCGCGTTTCCACCTCGGAGCTAGACCACACCGGCGAGCTGCGCCAGATAGTAGCTCCCACCCTGATCATGTGGGGGAGCCTCGACTCGCTTTTGCCGGTCACTGACGCGGAGCGCTTCGCCCGAGACATCCGCCGGTCGCAGGTGGTGATCTACGAAGGCGTCGGCCACGTTCCGATGGAGGAGATCCCCGGCCGCAGCGCCGCCGACGCAGAGGCATTTCTACTCGAGGACCGCCTGACCGGGCGCTAAAGATGCGCCGCTTAATCCTCCTCATCCTCGCGCTTTTGGTCGTCTACCTCATTGCCTGGCCCATTCCCGAAGATCCGGTGGCCTGGGATCCGCCGCCAGCACCCAAGCTTTCCGGTCCATACGAGCCGAACAACTTCCTCGCGAGGATTGAGTGGTTGGCGCGCGGCGCTGGAGTCGGTCCCGAGGCCGTGGCGGTCGATCGGCTTGGCCGGATCCACGCCGGCGTGAAGGACGGCCGGATCCTGCGTCTATCGCCGGACGGCACCCAGGTGGAAACGATCGCCCGGACGGGAGGTCGGCCTCTCGGCCTCGCTTTCGATTCCGAGGGGACCCTCTTCGTCGCCGACGCGGTGAAGGGGTTGATCTCCATTTCCACCAGTGGCTCCCAGTCGGTCCTCGCCACCGAGGAGGGTGGGGTGCCTTTTGGGTTCACCGATGACGTGGACGTGGCCGACGATGGGACGATCTATTTCAGCGACGCGTCGTCGAAGTATTCGGTCGGCCAATATCGAGAGGACGTTCTGGAGCACCGTCCGCACGGCCGGCTGTTCTCCTACGACCGGCAATCGAAGAAGGTCCAGCGGGTGCTCGGCGACCTCTATTTCGCCAACGGGGTAGCGGTGAGCGGCGATCAATCGTTCGTGCTCGTTTGCGAGACCTCGATGTACCGGGTCTCCCGATATTGGCGCGCCGGGCCGCGCCAGGGATCGCACGACGTCTTCATCGACAATCTCCCCGGATTCCCGGATAACATCACTTTTTCAAGGGAGCGCGGGATTTTCTGGCTGGCGCTTTTTGCGCCCAGGGATCCAATGGTCGACCGGCTGATGCCCCATCCCTGGCTGCGCAAGCTGGTGGCCAGACTGCCGCTCTTTGTACAGCCCGCGCCGGCGCGCCACGCGTTCGTGCTGGGCATCGACCCGATGGGGCGCGTGGTGCACAACCTTCAAGATGCCTCCCCGGGTTCGTTCGCGCCGATCACCAGCGTTCGCGAGCATCGAGGGGTGCTCTATCTGGGAAGCCTGGAGCGGGATGCGATCGGGCGTGTGCCAGGTCCCCCGGCGGCGCAGCGGTAGGGGAGTCGACAGTCGAACGTTGAAGGAGGGGCGCCGTTCAATCGGACGGGGTGGCGGTGCGAAAGTATGGCGCGGGGAGGGCCAAGAGGAGAAGGGTTGAAGGGTCATGATCCGAACCTGCCCCGCTTGTGGTCAAAAAAACCGCGTCCCTCCGAAGCATCTTCATGAAACAGGGAGCTGCGGAACCTGCAAATCGCCGCTGCCGCCGGTCAACGAACCGATGGATGTCGATGAGCCGACCTTCGACGCGATTGTGAAGGAGGCGCAGGTGCCGGTCCTCGCCGATTTCTGGGCAGAATGGTGCGGTCCCTGTCGGATCGCCGCGCCCGAGGTGAAGAAGGTCGCCGCGGAGATGGCGGGACGAGCGGTGGTGGTCAAGGTGGATACCGAGAAGGTTCCCACTCTCGCCAACCGCTACGGCATTCGGGGCATCCCCACCTTCATGGTCTTTCGCGGCGGCCAGCTCGCCTTTCAGCAGCCAGGCCTGGTGGACTCGGCGCGGATGCGCTCGTGGCTCGAGAACCCGGCCCCGCCCTCCGGCGCCGCTCAGAGAGCATAGGCTTGCGTTGACACCGGGAGCATCCGTCCGATACAAGCGCCGCCCTCGTCCGCCATCCGGGAGCGTAGCTCAATTGGCAGAGCAATGGACTCTTAATCCATAGGTTGTGGGTTCGATTCCCTCCGCTCTCATGAGAATTGAACGTGGCAAGGTGATAGTCGAAAGGGACAAGGCTCGTCGCTTTGCTCGCTGGATTCCCCTTCGACTTTCGACCGAAGTGCTGATTTGGTACCGCCAATTGGGCGGGTGGCGGAACTTGGTAGACGCGCCAGACTTAGGATCTGGTACCCAAAAGGTGTGAGGGTTCGAGTCCCTCCTCGCCCATCGAGGCAAAGCATGAAGGTTCGCGTCGAAGAAGTCTCTTCCATCGAGCGAAAGCTCTCGATCGAGGTCGAACAGGCCCGGGTGACCAACGAGCTGGACCGGGCCTATTCCCAGCTCAGCCGCCAGGTGAAGATCGCCGGGTTTCGCCCCGGCAAGGTCCCCCGCCGCATCCTCGAGCAACGCTTTCGCGAGCAGGTCGAGGACGACGTGATCCGCAAGATGGTCGAGCGCGCTTATCTGGAGGCGGTTCAGGAATATCAGGTTCAGCCGGTCTCCAACCCTCAAGTAACTAACGACGGGCTGCGCCCCAACGAGCCGTTCACCTTCCAGGCTCGGGTGCAGGTCAAGCCGAAGGTCGAAGCGAAGGATTATCGGGAGCTTCCCCTCAAGAAGGCGGACGCTGCGGTGAGCGATGAGAGGGTGGAAGAGCAGGTCGAAAAGCTTCGGCAGAGCATGAGCCGCCTCGAGCCGGTGGAAGGCCGGGACGAGGCCCGGTCGGGCGACTTCGCCCTGGTCGACTACGATGCCACCGTCGAGGGGAAGGAATTCCCCGGCGGCAAGGCGGAAAACGCCACGCTCGAGGTCGCCCCGGGCGAGATTCTCGATTCGAAAGCCCAGGCGCTGGAAGGGGCGCGGGTCGGGACGACCGTGGAGCTCGACTCGACTTTCGGCGACGACTACCCGGTGGAGCAATTGAGGGGCAAGCGCGCTCATTTCAAGGTTCGCCTGAAAGCCTTGAAGGCGAGGGTGGTTCCCGAGCTCAACGACGACCTCGCCCAGGAGGTGCAGGCGGGAAAGACGCTCGCCGAGCTCCGGGCCAAGGTTCGAGAGGATCTGGAGAAGGCGATGGCGGCCAAGGCGGCGGGCGAGGAGCGCGAGCAGATCGCCCAGCTTTTGATCGAGCGGAATCCGTTCGAGGTTCCCGCGGCAATGGTCGAGCGCGCTTCGGAGATGATGCTCGACGGGGCGCTGCGCGCGATGGCCCGCCGGGGCCTCGACGTGCGGCAGATGAACCTGGATGTGGGCAAGCTCCTGGAGGAGATGCGTCCGCGGGCTTTAGGCGAAGTGAAAGCGGCGCTTCTTTTCGAGGCAATTGCCAATCAAGAAAAAATCGAGGCCGCCGACCCCGAGATCGAAGCGAAAATCGAGGAGATCGCCAAGGACAGCGGCCAGCCGATGGCCAAAGTGAAGCGCCACTTCGGAAACGCGGAAGAGAGGCGTACACTCGTGCAAAGGCTTCGCGAAGAAAAGACGGTTGAATTCTTGAAGGCCGGCGCGAAGTATTTGTAGGAAATTTTTTAAACTTCTTCGCGAGAGAGACTTTCATGCCCTACATGCCCGTGCCGTACGTAGTGGAGCAGACCCATCGAGGCGAGCGCTCCTATGACATCTACAGCCGGCTCCTCAAGGACCGGATCATCATGCTCGGCACGGAGATCGACGACGAGGTCGCCAACGTGGTGGTGGCGCAGATGCTCTTCCTGGAATCCGAGGATCCGGACAAGGACATCAACATCTACGTGAATTCCCCCGGGGGATCGGTCACCGCGGGGCTGGCGATCTACGACACCATGCAGTACGTGAAGCCGGCGGTGTCCACGATCTGCGTCGGCCAAGCCGCGTCGATGGGCGCGATGCTCCTGCTCGCCGGCGCGAAGGGAAAGCGCTTCGCGCTGCCCAACGCGCGGATCATGATCCACCAGCCGATGGGCGGCGTGAAGGGCCAGGCTGCAGACATCGACATTCAGGCGCGCGAGATCCTCCGGCTCAGGGACAAGCTCAACGAAATCGTCGTCAAGCACACCGGGCAGCCGCTCGAGCGGATCGAAAAGGACACCGATCGCGACTATTTCATGGGCCCGATCGAAGCGAAGACGTACGGAATCATCGACGAGGTCGTCGTCCAGAAAAAGGCGACGCCCCGCGACAAGACTCGGGAATAGCGCAGCGCGTTAC
>WNFC01005894.1_pt1 | contig 14532 bp, 14 predicted proteins | sample 5400541 | NCBI WGS metagenome assembly WNFC01 (sample SAMN13153342, study PRJNA577476) | soil metagenome | isolation source: 120 cm saprolite under Douglas fir tree site 2 hole 2 replicate 1 | place: USA:California | collected 2015-04-18
GTTGAGTACCATCGAGGTCTTTAATCTTGATCTCTCCTCCTGTTCTCTTGTGACCTTGAGCGCCTGTGAGACGGGCCGTGCCACCGTAGGGGGCGTTGACGAAGTTATCGGCCTGGGACGCGGTTTCCTCTATGCAGGGGCTGCTTCGCTGTTACCAACATTATGGAAAGTCGATGACGCTAGTAGCGCGGAATTGATGGAAATGTTCTACCAGGCGTTGTTGAGCGACTATGACAAAGCTGCTGCCCTGGCAGGTGCACAGCGTGCATTTCTGGCACGTGCACGTACTTCCATTCGCCCTTATCGGGTGCATCCTTACTTCTGGGCCGGTTTCCATTTGATCGGCGATCCGGGGCCACTCTAGTACCTGACCTGTAGAAGTTTCTGCTTTGAGAAAGAAGCTCAGAGATCATGCGTGAGGCTATTGCCAACCCTTTAGCGTACTATGCCAGTCAGAGCTACATAACCGACCCGCGAGCATATGCGAGACTGTTTGAGAGCGATATGCGCCTGCGCGTGCCGCCAGTAATCAAGTGTTACACACAGGCTGGAGTGAGAATGGTTGATCTTGCTGCTGAAGAGGAGTTTTCATGAAGCATCTTGTACCGGATTATATCTATACTCCCCAAGGTCTGCAATCCAATATGGTTGTCTCTATCACAGATGACGGGCGTATTGCCTCTATCACGCCACAGGGGGAAACCGATCTACCACCCTCTGATGTTTCTGTTCTCCCAGGTGTAGCTCTCCTCCCAGGCTTTGTCAACACCCACAGCCACGTCTTTCAGCGCGCATTGCGTGGGCATACCCATCGTCCTCTCTCGAAACAGGATACCTTCTGGACGCGTGATGCGGGCATCCGGGTCGTCCTGCTCATGACGGCCTATGCGCAGAGCGGTTTTAATCAACCACCGGAGGAAAGTCAACTCCGCTTCTGCGATTCCTCGGTCGATGCTTACCTCGATCGTGTCGAGGCATTGCGCGTCACGGGTGTACCTATCGGAGTAGCTCCTCATTCTGTGCGTGCAGTACCGGAAGGTTGGTTTCGCGCAATTGCCGGATATAGCAAGGACCACCGTCTCCCGCTGCATGTCCATGCTGACGAACAGATGGCAGAGATCGAGCAATGCTATGCTGTGTACGGCTGTACACCAATCGAGCTGCTTGAGCGTTTCGGCGTATTGGGAGCATTGACGACAATTGTCCATGCTACCCATGCCGATGCCACTGAGGTTGCATTACTCGCGCAGCGCAGTTGTACCGTCTGTGTCTGTCCCACCACGGAGGGCGATCTCGGAGATGGCATCGCTCCCTACGCAGAACTCCTGGCCGTGCACATTCCGCTGGCTATCGGTTCGGACAGCAATACGCGTCTGGACCCTATCGAAGAACTGCGCTGGGCGGAATATTCTGCTCGCATGCGCTACCAGCGGCGGCGTGTGCTGGTCGCTGATGAGCTGGCGTCTCCTGGTCCGCTATTGCTGGATTATGGCACCCGTCGTGGCGCAGCTGCTCTCGGCATAGAGACAGGTGTGATTGCTCCAGGAATGCATGCTGATTTTGTCGCGGTGGATATGCATCATCCATCGCTGGTAGGTTGGACTGCAGCAGATTTTCTGGATGTGTTCTTCTTTGGAACGTCTTCAGAAGTCGTGGTGGGGACGTGGGTACAAGGGAAGAAGGCGTTTTAAGTAAGAGGGAGACTCTATCTTCCTCTTCTTGGCCTCTCCCCTGGCTTCGGTTCCAGCGCAGGAACCTCTTCTATCAAACGCACTGTTTCCGCAATGGCCCGGTCCAGTTGTGGGTCGGCCTTGTTAACGTAGTCCTGCGGTGCGATGTCGACCTCGATGTCAGGATCGGTACCATAGTTCTCAACGTTCCAGCCTACATCCTTAAACCAGATCGCGGCTTCGGGTTGTGTTGTCATTGTGCCATCAACAAGCCTGTAACGGGGGTTGATACCAATCACACCTCCCCAGGTACGCTTGCCAATTAATGGTCCTAACCTCATCAGTTTGAAGGCATGGCTGAACATGTCTCCATCCGATCCTGCATGTTCATCGGTCAAGGTTACCATTGGCCCACGAGGCGATTCCTCTGGATATGGCACAGGCTGACCCCAACGGGGAAAATCGTAGCCGATGCGCCGTCTTGCCAGTTTCTCCAGCAATAGACCGGAGACATGTCCCCCACTATTAAAACGTACATCAATTAACAGCCCCGGGTAGTCAAACTCGGCCAGGTAGCTACGATGAAATTCTGCAAAACCTCTGCCGCCCATGTCGGGAATATGAATGTAGCCTACACGGCCTTGGGATTTTTCGTGGACGATGCGGCGGTTATTCTCAACCCATTCTCGATAGCGGGCGGGCTGTTCTTCCGAGAGCGCTTTGACAGTAATCACGCGCGTCTCTTTCGTAGTAGCATCCTCGATAGTGAGCTGCACCTCGTTATCTGCCTGGTTCACCAACAGTTCTTGTGCGCTGCGAGCTGGTCCTACTCTTTGCCCATTGATGGCGCGCACGGCGTCTCCTACACTCACATTTAACCCGGGGCTGGTGAGTGGTGAGGTAGCTTTGCTGTCCCCTGTATCGCCCTGTACGATATGAGCAATACGATAGCGATCATTTTCAGCATCGTAGCTCCAATCTATCCCCAGGAACCCCTGTTGATAATGCGGCCTATAGCGATAATCGCCTCCCCCTTCGTAGGCGTGAGAGGTGCCGAGTTCTCCTTGCAGTTCCCAAAGGAGGTCGGAGAGTTCTGAACGTGAGCTGACCCGTTCGACCAGGGGGGCGTACTGCGCATAGATAGCATCCCAATCGATGCCTGACATATCTTCTACCCAGAACTGCTCGCGCTGCAGGCGCCAGGCTTCGGCAAACATCTGCTTCCATTCTGCGGCGGGCTGAACCGATACTTTCACGCGCTGCAGATCGAGCCAGCCCGTTTCGCGATTTGTGCGATCGCCGTTGTCTCCCTTGGGCGGCTTGTCTCCTGCTTTCAGTACACGTAGGCGCTGGCGCGAGCGATACATCAAGGTCTTGTTGTCGCGCGAGAGATCGAAGTTATTTACACTATCGATGAGATACTCGTACTTGTACGCTTCGAAGTCATAGCTGTCGATGTGGCCCTTCGGTTCGTGATTCTCCCCAATCGAACCTTCGATCGGAAATGATAAAAACAGCGCTTTCCCCTTCATTCCACGCACTGCCGTATACTTACCTTCTGCGACCGGGAACGGCAAGGCCCGTGTTGTAATTCCCTCCAGGTCGATGACCAGAGGTGCCGGTTTTTTCGTGACTTCCTGATTGTTCTCATCCTCTTTCTTAGCCGCATCCTCAGTATCTTGCTCCTGCTTCTCGCCGCCGGTTTCCTCTTTCTCATTTTCTTTTCCCTTCTCTTCGGGAGCCTTAGGCTCGGGGATGAAAGGAGAGCGTAAATCACGCCTTAGCATGATGGCGTAGGGTTTCACGCCGCGCGGGAAACTCAGGTCGAATTGCAGGTTGTCGTACACGGGATTAAAAATACGAGTTCCCAGGAAGTAGAGGTACTTTCCTTCTGGATCGAATGAGGGTGAGAAATCACGTAGTACAGGCTCAGTGACAAAGTGAGTTTCACCACTCTCCAGGTAGCACAACTTGATCGCGGTTTTCTGTGCCGTTGAGGGGAATCCATATGCTAGCCAGTTTCCATCAGGTGACCAGGCCATTCCTTCTATCCGTTCGTAGTCGCTACGGTCAATAACACGAGAGGAACCGGCCTCAAGGTCAACCACAATCAGTTCGTTGCGATGGTTTGTAATGGCAACCACGTCATCGGTGGGCGAGACAGCCATTTCGACGGCTCTGCCGAATTCGATGTCATCAAATGTTCTGGGCGTACCGGCGCCATTGAAGACGGCCAGTCTTTCCTGCCCGGTTGCATCATTGACCGCTACTAAACGTTTGCCGTCGTTGAGCCATTGCAGGAGGCGATAGCGCACACCGTCGGGTTCACCGTGTTGCAGCACGGGTCCCTCCCAGTTGCCCAGCGTAAAAGCCTTGCCGCGTGTTGTGAGGGCTGCAGCATAGCCCTGGGGATGTAGAGCGTAGCTATCGAGGTAGCCACCGGCGAAAACAAATTTTCGGTTGCGCTGTGTACGGATGCTTGGCAACGTTACATCGAGGCGGCACACTTTTTCAAGAGAGGGATCGAACAAGTACAGGTCAGCGCCTGCATGATAGGTCAGGCGCTGTTCATCACTCGACAGATTGCGCGCGTAGAAGTCTTTGTGATCTGTATGGCGGCGAATATCCTCGCCAAGAGGTGTGCAGGAATAGATATTCCCCACCCCCTCGTGGTCGGAGATGAAGTAGATGCGCTCGCCCACCCAGCAGGGATTGGCAATATTTCCATCGAGTTGGAGTAAACGTTGGAATATGCCACTGCCATCAATGTCGCACCATAAATGTCCTACTGTGCCGCCCCGGTAGCGTTTCCAACGTGCTGGTTCATTAATGTTGCGGCCTATCAGGACCCCGCCACGTGGCCCATAGGAGATAGCATTTGCCATACCCACGGGAATCTGGCGGGGTTGACCTCCTTGCGGGCTGATTGCATAAATAACATAGTTGCCATAATTGGGTTGGCCTGTATTACTGGCATACAAAATGGCATCACCAGCGGGAGACCAGCAGGCTACGCGGCACGAGGCGGATTCAAAGGTCAGGCGTTGGGCGACGCCGCCGAGCGCAGGCATGATGTAAATTTCGCTTGGGCCTTCTTCGCGGCCCACAAATGCTAGTAGTTCGCCATCTGGCGAAAAATGAGGGTAGAGTACTTCTCCTACGCCCGCTGTCAATCGTTCTGCCCGACCACCCTCACTCGATACAAGCCAGAGATCATCTTCTGAAACGAAAATGATGTGATCCTGATGGATGGTGGGAAAGCGCACATATCCCTGAGATGGCATAGTATCTCCTTATAATATCCCTATGAAGCGTTCGTGTACACTGGGAATATAGGTTATCTAGATAGCATCAGAAATGCTGGTACTGATTTTACGATAACAAATTGCATTGTATCACAAGTTTTGCCTGGTTTCTACTGGCTTTTGGAGGTAGTTAGTCCCTACCCTCTTGCCAGGATGCTCAGGTAATGGTACTCTCTGTGTGCAATTTCTTATCATGAACCTACAAGGAGAGATTATCCCTATGACGCAAACGGTGAAAGGGCAAAATAAGGGAACACCGAAGAAACAATATCGACCCGGCCAGCGCCAGCAAGATCGCCTGCAGCGCCAGGCACGCCGCCGGCGCAGGCAGCGTATACTGACGGCTGCAATTGCAGCATTGGCGCTTATCGTTCTATCGGTGGCCGGTATCCTCGAATATCAGCGCTACACCTCTGACCGGGCAGCAGCTCAGCTTGCTAGCGCGCATGCCACTGCTACCCATGTGGCCAGGGTAGATGCGACAGCTACTGCGGCAGCGCTCAATGCTTGCCTTGCCGGATTGGAAACTACCCCCACCCCGACGGCTGGCCCTGCCAAGCCGCCTGCCTTGACCGGTACCCCGGTCACATTGCCCGATGGACTTCAGTACATTGATGTGCAGGTTGGCTGCGGAGCCGCAGCCAAGACGAGCAGCAATGTATCTGTACAATATACAGGCTGGTTCCAGAAGACTGGCAAGAAATTTGATAGTTCGTGGGATCATGGGGCTCAAGCGATCACAATAACGCTTGGCAAGGGGCAGGTAATCAAAGGATTTGAGGAAGGTCTGGTTGGTTTGAAGCAAGGCGGCACACGTATCCTGATCATCCCACCGGCGCTGGCATACGGCGCGGCGGGCCATCCGCCACAGATTCCTGCCAACGCAACATTGATCTTCGAGGTGACTAAGGCTAGCGTTACCGGGTAGCTACTTCGTAGCCCAGAAGCACACACTCATTCAGCAAGGTTGAGTTCGCTTACCATTGCCTGCGCGGTCACCGGGCAGGCAGTGGTCCACTCGACTGAGGCCTGTACTGCTGGTGCCACTTCTGAGCGCGATATAGGGCGAAAACCGAACCGCGGAAAGAAGTTGCCCGCGGTCTCTGTCAAAAGATAGACAATTGCGATCCCTTGGCATTAGCTTCTTTGTTCCAGCAACTCTTGCTCAATTCTTGCTCGTAGCTCATCGCGTACACGACGATATACTGCAAGTTGTTCGGTCTCACTTCCACCGGCCTTCGACGGGTCTTCAAATGACCAGTGGCGACGCATGGCGGCGCCTGGGAAGACAGGACATGCTTCAGCGGCTGTATCATATCAAATCCGGTAGGTCACTGATGTTTTGAGTGGGAAGGAGGCCACCAATGAAAGTGCGTGTGCGAGCGGATGACCTCCGGCTGGTTCTGCAGCACGACACAGCGCTGGATCTGTGCAGCCTCGAGATCATCGAGGGTGCGGAACGACTGATTGGCGAGAGCCTCGTTGGTCAGGGGCCACAAGCGCTCACAGGGTTGCAGTTCGGGCGAATAGGGTGGCAAGAAAAGCAGATGGATGCCTTCGGGCACCACGAGTGCTTTGCTGGTATGCCAGCCGGCTTGATCAAGGACCAGCAGGATCCGCTTCGTAGGGCCTGCGCCGACGGCCTGGGCGAACTGCGCCAACGCAATCGTGAACACATCCGCCCGCACTGTCGGCAAGAGCAACCACTCCGTCTGTCCGGTAGCTGGTTGCACAAAACTGTAGACGTAGAGCCATTGGAAGCGATGCTGGACGGCCACACGCGGCCGGGACCCTTTGCGCGCCCAGACCCGGCGCAGGATCGGTTTGAGCCCAACGCGATGCTGATCGGTCGTCCACAGCTCGACCGTGGCCTGGGGAAACGCTTGCTGCACCGCGTTCACCTGCTCCGGGAGTTTTTTTTAAACGCTTCTTGGGCGGCAGGATCGGCTTTGGCGTGACGTGGTCGCAGCACCCGCTTGCTATAGTTCAGACGCTTGAGATACTCCCAGCCTCGCTGCGGATGCACCTTGCGCCCCGTGTGGCTCTCGATCCAACGGGCGACTTTGGGGCCGGTCCACAGCCCACCATCGGCTGGAGGCTCCTCGAGCGCCTGTTGGAGCTGTGCTTGTTGCTCTTGCGAGAGGAGGCAGATGCCCCCAGGATTGCCATGGCGGCGGTCGCCCAGGCCTCGGGGACCCTCGTCATTGTAGCGATGGGCCAGGGCGCGAATCCACGTCAGGCAGTACCCGGTGACTTCAGCGATCTCTTTGGTCGTCTTGCCCTGGGCGAGTAGCCAGACGATTTGCCAGTGGCTTCGCTCCACTGGGTCTTTGGCCTTGCGGTAACGTGTCTCGATGGCTTCGATGCTCAAATGAGCTTTTACGGTGATTGGCTTGTTCATAACATGAGTATACCACAGGATTTGATATCACAGACTGTAATCACATAGTCGAGCGTCTCACCCAGGTAGCGATCCAACGTCTTGGATTCCTGCCCGGAGATATCAATACCCAGTTCAGCCATCGCCCGAATGGCTAGTGGACGCACAAAAGTCGCTTCGGTCCCGGCGCTAAAGACCTCGAATCGTTCGCCACCCAGGTGCCGCAGCAATCCCTCAGCCATTTGCGAACGGGCCGAGTTGTGCGTGCAGATAAAAAGGACACGGCGCTTCATAAAGTACCTTTCTCGTTCGTGCTCAACATTAGATATACCACGTCTGCGTCCTTTTGGGCAAATCTCCGTCTACGAGGGTGAAAATAACCACGGCTCGGAAAGGGGTAAGCATTTTATGCCTTTCCTGTGCCGTATAATGTACAATTGAAGTACAACGGTGCGGGCATAGAGCCGAAAAGAGATGAGTGCTTATGGTCACGACTACTGAAAGAGTATGGGAAGAATTTCATGTTGGGCTTAAACATTTTATCCTCAAACGCATTCCAGATGAACTGAGCGCTGAGGATATCTTGCAGGATGTTTTTCTCAAGATACATACCCATATTGATACTGTGAGGGAAGCAGACAAACTTCAAAGCTGGATCTACCAGATAGCACGCAATGCCATTCACGATTATTATCGTATGCATAAGGCCACTCCGGAGCTGCCAGAAATGTCCTATATGCCAGAAGACCGCTTTGATGACGTAGTCAGTGAACTTATTCCCTGTATCCAGGAGATGATAGACGACCTGCCAGTTGATTACCGGCAGGCGCTTATTCTGACAGAATACCAGGGACTTACCCAGAAGGAACTTGCGGAAAGACTCGGCTTATCTCTTTCTGGCGCCAAATCAAGAATTCAGCGTGCCAGGGAGAAACTCAAGATCATGTTATTGAACTGCTGCCATTTTGAGTTTGACCGCCTGGGAAGAATCATCGATTACGTGCCTAACTGTGATTGTTGCTCTTACCCCGCTGCTTACTCAGGCAGCAAATGATTGTGGGAAATCACAGGCTTGCATCCTTTTTGGAAAATCTCCGTCTACCTGCTGTGAAATGAAAAAGGAGGTGCCGTATAGGTTTCTCCGAGAAAGGAAAGGATAAAGACTATGAACACAGTGCCAGATAATGATGAGCAAGTGCGTGAAGCGGTGCGTGAGCGTTATAGACGCACGGCATTGCAGGTATTGGGAGCAGGTGAAACCACTGCGGAAGAATGCTGCGGCGGGAACGGCTGTTGTAGTAATACGGTTGTGTCTTCTACTGGCTCCCAATTACAGGCGAGTTGCTGTGGCGCGGGAGATGGTACCGTCATCTCCAGCGATCTCTACAGCAGTGCAGAACTTGGTGAGTTGCCCCTCACAGCCGCGCTTGCCTCGCTTGGCTGCGGCAATCCCACAGCATTGGCTGAATTGAAGCCAGGCGAGCGAGTACTGGACCTGGGGAGTGGCGGAGGCATAGATGTGCTGCTCTCGGCGCGGCGCGTTGGCCCAACGGGCTTTGTGTATGGCCTGGATATGACTGATTCTATGCTTGAACTGGCTGAACGCAACCGCATTGAGGCAGGGATAGAGAACGTGCGCTTTCTGAAAGGCGTGATAGAAGATATTCCCCTGCCGGCAAACGCTGTTGATGTCGTAATTTCCAACTGCGTTATTAACCTCTCCGCTGATAAGGGAAGAGTGCTCCGCGAGGCCTACCGTGTCCTTGCTCCTGGAGGACGTTTTGCCGTCTCTGATATCGTCTTTCTCGGCCGCTTCCCGCAAGCTATTCGTAGCGACCTGGAGGCATGGGCTGGTTGTATAGCTGGTGCTTTGGAAGAGGAGACCTATCGACAACTGCTGGCTGAGGCGGGTTTTACCCCTATTGAAATCGAAGTCACCCGGCGCTATTCTATTCAGGACGTGGCAGAGAGCGGTGCAGGTAGCTCTATCGCAGCACTGGCAGAAGCTGAACGCGCTGAAGTTGACGGAAAATTTGTCAGTGCGTTTATCCGTGCTCAGAAGCCACTTTAACGTTTGGAGCGCATGGGTGCCTAAGAAAAAACGCGCACATCGCCTTATTTAGGAAGGCAGGTTATAGCGCCAGAGGAGTTTTCCATCGCCCATGCGTAACACGTCTAGCGTTCCATTTAATGGCCGAACCAGAAGGATGCCATTGTCTGCTTCTGGATGCCACTCCAGCAGAGCAGGAGATGCATAGCGCCAGAGAAAATGCCCATCACTTCCTCGCCACGCCTCAATAGAACGGTCATCTGTTCCCAGGTAAAGAACGCCATCGCTGGCTACCGGTAGATACCTGGGTATGGTTGTAGACAAGGCATGATGCCAGAGTACCTGTCCGGTGCTCGCTTGAAGAGCGTAAGCGATTCCGCCAGGCACATCAAGATTGATGTAGACAATACCATCTGAAACAATCAGTGGAGTGACAGATCCTTCGGAGGGCGTTAAAGGTCGCCAGTGCCATAGCGGTACACCATCGATAGTTCGTACAGCGTCTACCCTCCCATCTTGCCGGACCAGATATGCCAGTTGGTTGTAGACGACCGGAGGATTTATCACCGCTTTCGCCTCATATTGCCAGAGAAGCGCTCCATCCTGACCGCGCAGCGCTTTTATAGATCCCCCAGGTGCGCTGATATAGACAACGCCACTATCTACTACTGCAGGCCAAAGGCCACTCCCTTGCGCGCGATACTGCCATACTAATGACCCATCTCTGGTGCTCCTTGCCTGTACCGATGCGAGATCTATATCGGTGTAGATCATGCCATTGTCGATGACGGGTGCCCACCAGTAGTAGGATTGATTGGACGGCGCGGGGAAGTGATAAATGGGAGAGCCATCGCTGGCGTGCAACACGTACACCATCCCTTCCCCCGTCAGGATCGAGGCTATCCCATCTGATGCCGAGAAAAAACCGTCAAATGGTATACGCAATCCAGACATGAAGTGCCACAGTATATGACCATCGCTGGCACGGAGTGCGTACACTACCCCTTCATGCGAATTGAAGTAGACTGTTCCATCTTGCACTATCAAGGGTAAAATGCCGCCGGGAGGCACCTGCTGCCTCCACAGGAGGCTCCCATCGCTGGCGCGAAACGCTTCAACGTTTCCATAGCTCGCTGCTATACCCGTAAAACGATAGAGAGCCTGAGTCGTTGCAGCAAGAAAACCTGAAGAAGCGATTTGTCGGTGCCAGAGCAATTTTCCATCACCTGCCCGGTAAGCATTGAGTGTTCCGTTCGGGGCATTGATAAAGACAACTCCATTGTATGCTAATGCGTTGACCAGCAAGGAAGAGGGAGAGGAGGAGGAAGTCGAGGAATAGTTTTGTTGCGGGGAGGTGTGCCCGGCAGCAAAAGGGAGGTGCGGTTGAATTACTATAAGCAAAACCAGTAGACAAAGTAGGAGAGTAAACCCGATAGACGCGGCGCGCAAACGCAGGGAATTACGCATTTTTTGTCTGAACTGCAAAAGCAGTTTGATGGAACCGGCGACGAAACCCTCGACTTTAGGATCGAGGCTGGTAATCTCCGGCTGATCGTCATTCCAATCATCATGCTGCTCAGGATTACTCAATGTTAGTATCTTCCCAAATATGTTTAAAGCGAATGCATAGACATCATACCCCTATTTTGCTCTAGTTGTATAGAGAAAGTACCTGGTTTTAAGGATGTAATAAAAGTAAAACGGGTTTTTGCGTCACCCTTGACTTTTTGGCAATCACTGGGTATACTTCTAGCAATTTGAAATTGGTTTCCAGTTGTTCCACTCTGTGGAAAAGGTGTCGTATTCACATGTCTCTCAGGCACAGGGCACAGCTACTAAAAATGCTCAAGCGGCGAAAGTGCCGCCTATTCCATCCCATTGATGGACCCGGTGTCGTTTTACTGAAGAATCTTTCTTCCTCATCTCATCGATTCAGAGGTGAGGAATTTTTTTGACCTGTTTGGTCTCCGGCCGGGCTTGACAACGGTGTCAAACACGGTGTCTCGTTAGAAACTCAGCAATACAGGCCTTATTGTTGAGAGAAGCGGGGAGAAATGGACGACCAGTCAACATGTTGTCATTACTATATCTGTAGGCGTGCTGATTCGCCTCAGTGAGAGGGAAAGGATTACTTTACTTATGAGCGCAATGAAACTTACAACTTCAGAAGAGAACGCGAATGAATTACTGGACATGAGCCAGCTGCGCAATCGGCATATGCTGGTACGCTTGCCACACATGGCGTCCTTGATTCGCCTGCGTGGGTCGTTGCTAAAAGCGATTCGCAATTTTATGGAGTCTGAGGACTTTGTAGAGGTAACGACGCCTACTATCACGAGCCTCACGGGTGCTTGTGAGGACTTTTCGACGCTGTTCTCTTTTGACTACTTCGGCAACAAAGCCTTCTTGACCCAGACTGCCCAGTTGCACTTGGAGCCACTGGTTCACAGCCAGACCCTGCGTCGTGTCTACTCTATAAATCATAGCTACCGGGCTGAGCCGCGCGCCGACCATCGCCATCTCACCGAGTTTGTACTGGTTGAGCCGGAGATCGGCTACGGGAACCTGCAGTTACTCCTGGATTTTGAAGAGCGCCTGGTGAGTCATATCGTTAAAACAGCCCTGGAAACGCGCCGTGGAGAGTTGGAGCTGTTAGGCGCTGATATCGCTATGCTGGAGAAGATCGAGCCGCCGTTCCGCCGCATCACTTATACTGAGGCCGTGGAGCAACTCAATAAGATGGGGATTGCGACAGCATGGGGCGATGACCTGGACCGCAAGCGCGAGATTGCGATCCTGGAGTGGACACAGTTCCCCACCTTTATCACCCACTATCCCATCGAACTGAAGTTCTTCAACATGCGCCAGAACCGCGAGGACGAACGGGTAGTCAACGCCGCCGATCTCCTGCTGCCGGGAGTTGGTGAAGTCTGCGGCGGGGCTGAGCGCGAGGAAGATCCCATCCGCCTGCGAGAACGTCTCATGGGCTCAATGGCCATGAAGCATCTGCTGGCAGCAGGTGGAAGCGCTGAGGACTACGAATGGTACCTGCAACTGCGCGAGCATGACTCGATCCCCTATGCTGGTTTCGGTATGGGCTTTGAGCGGCTCGTACAGTTTATCACGGGCAGCGAAAGCTGTCTGAACTGTGTCGAATATCCACGTAATAGCGTCCACTATATGCCGTAGTATGAAAAGTTCAGAATTGCTGAATCTTTTTCAACAGCTTGGCGTCGTCTCGAGCGGGCACTTCGTGCTTAGCTCGGGACAACACAGCGACGAGTACTGGGAGAAGTTCCGCCTGCTAGAATGGCCTCGTGTCACGGAGCAACTGTGCCGGGAGATCGCCTTGCGATATGAAGAGCTTGCAATCTCGGCAGTTATTGGCCCGACGACGGGCGGAGCGATGTTGGCGCAGGAGGTAGCGCGTCAGCTCGACTCGCGCTGCCTGCTTGCCGAGCCAGCATCAAAGGGCGGGCGGGAACTACGGCGGGGATTTGTACTTCGGCCAGCCGAACGTGTACTCGTTGTCGATGACGTGTTGACGACCGGCCTTTCGCTACAGGAGACACTTGGTGCAATAAAGCCGTATCACTCCGATATCGCCAGCATTGAAGTGCTGATTGACCGTAGTGGCGGTGGAGCAATCGATCAGTTCGGTGTACCCTGCCATGCCTTAATAACTGTCTCCGCGCGTACGTATAGTCCAGACGCATGCCCGATGTGTACAGAGGGTATTCCTCTAGTCAAACCTGGTACACGGGGCAGCGCGTAATGAGCGTGTGGGTGTTCATACCGTCGAGATAAGATGTTTCAGGTAGTTGCTTATGAGCTTTCTCGAAAAATTAGTAATGGCCTCGCGCCAGCAAAACAGTCTGCTTTGCGTGGGACTAGATCCAGAGGCGGGTCGTTTTCCCACTGTGTTACAGAAGCAGTCAACGGCGAAAGCGGTTGTGCATTTCTGCCAGGCAATCATTGAGGCAACAGCCCGGTATGTATGTGCATATAAACCTAACCTGGCTTTTTTTGAAGTATTAGGTCCTGAGGGGATGTATGTCTTTCAGGAAGTGCTAGCTGCTATCCCTGCTCATATTCCAATCATAGTCGATGCCAAGCGCGGTGACCTTGACAATACTGCGCGCAACTACGCTGCCGCCGTTTTTGATGTGTATGGCTGTGACGCCGTTACCGTCAACCCTTACCTGGGCTATGATAGCGTGGCTCCTTTTCTTGCCTACCATGAAAAAGGCGTAATCCTGTTGTGCCGCACATCGAATCCAGGCGCCCGCGATTTTCAAGACCTGCTGGTATACGGGGAGAAAGGTCAGGTAAGGCCTCTTTATGAGGTGGTAGCGCAGCACGTGCAGTCCTGGAATAAGGCGGGCAATTGTGGCCTGGTAGTCGGGGCAACTTACCCGCAGGAGCTGCGCACCATTCGTGCGTTATGTCCCGATATGCCGATCCTCATCCCCGGTGTGGGAGCGCAAGGCGGTGACCTGGAGGCCTCAGTAGCTGCGGGAGTGGATGCATTTGGGGAAAAGGCCATTATTGCAGTTTCTCGTTCAGTACTGCGGCTGGAACATTCGGCTATGGCGTGGAATAGGCGAAGATAGCAGAGATCCACCGGCTTGGGGCAATCACCTGTGTTGAACATTCAATTTAACTCGTTCCCCGCACACGTGCCTCTGCCCTTGCCATCTCACTTGCCAGCGCCTCTGCTCGCATCTGCTCCAAACGTTCCGCCCCTTTAGCCTGGACATCTGACCACTCACGGGCAAAGCGACCTGAAAGAATATCGTCGTGCAGCACGCGCCTGGATTTTTCATATAGCCATGAGCTATCATCCGCAAATAAGGCACGCAATTGTCCATACTGGCTGGTGTGGGAGTGGAGCGAGAGCTGTTCAAACAGGCCTTGTTCTGCTATGCGCTCGAAGACTTCAGCGGGTTCCTTGGAGAGGTACATTTCATAGAGGATGGCCTCATCGCTAAACCCAGCCTGGTGCAGTACTTCATATGCAGTACGAAAAGCTACCATAATCACGGGCCAGATAGCTTGTTCGCTAAAGAGGTCCAGTGCGGCCTCTTCGCGCGCAGAAGAGAGTATCGCGCCGCCCCGGGTTGCGCC
>WNFC01023987.1_pt1 | contig 14530 bp, 14 predicted proteins | sample 5400541 | NCBI WGS metagenome assembly WNFC01 (sample SAMN13153342, study PRJNA577476) | soil metagenome | isolation source: 120 cm saprolite under Douglas fir tree site 2 hole 2 replicate 1 | place: USA:California | collected 2015-04-18
TCTGGCGCTCGTCACACAACCCACGCAGCGCCTGATAAAATTCCGAACCCGCCATCCGAACTCCCGCCATCGATTGAATCGGCTCGAGCATGATCGCGGCGACCGAGTCGTCCGCCAATCCGCGCACTGATTCGATCTCGCCAAATTCCGCTTGCAGATGTCCGGGCACATTTGGTTTGCCGATCTCGCGATATTTACCGAGAAACGTCGCGCTGATCGCATCCGCAGTGCGGCCATGAAATCCGCCGCTGAAGGTGATGATGTTCTCGCGGCCCGTCGCCATCCGCGCCATGCGCATCGCATTTTCGTTCGCTTCGGTGCCGGAGTTGCAGAAGAACGCCTTGGCGAGCGACGCCGGCGCAATCGAAATCAGTTTTTCTGCCGCGTGTGCCCGAGCCTCGGAATAGACGAGATTGGAATAGAAAAGAAGTTTAGCTGACTGCTCGCGAATCGCCGCGACTACATGCGGATGACAATGGCCCGTCGCGGCGACCGCGTGGCCGCCATACAAATCAAGATATCGATCGCCGCTGCTCGTGTAGATCCAAACACCGTCGCCACGCTCCGCGACGACCGGCATTTTCTTGTACGTCGCGAGTTGATATTGCTCTTCGCGGGCGATCGTGTTCTCCACAATAGTTGCTTCCTCTGCTTTCATCGGGGCTCTCGTTGCGTTCACTTGTGGCACGCGCAGCTTGCACGTGATTCATGGGCGAGACGCCCGTGCCACCTCATACCATTCATCCGGCTCTCGTTCCGTTCGGGACCTTTCTTTCGGGAACCGTCAGCGCGGGCACGATGCCGTCGGCGTAACCGAGATCGAACAGCATTCCTTCCGAGACCTCGCCCATCAGTTTCTTTGGCTCGAGATTGACGACAAACAACGCCTGTCGGCCTTCGAGCTCGCGCGGATTTTCGCGTTCCTTTTTCATTCCAGCCAGAATGCTGCGGCGATGATCTCCAAAATCAACTGCCAGCTTAAGGAGCTTGTCCGACCCGGCCACGTCCTCGACCGAGACAATCGTGCCGACGCGGACGTCAATCTTCTCCAGGTCAGAAATATTGATCGTCGATTTGATCGGCGCAGCCGAGAATTCCATTAGTCCTCTTTTTCTCAGTGCCTCTGTGTCTCTGTGGCTAACTCAAGGATTACTCCCCATTAGCATCAACCCCGTCGTCTCATTCAATCCAAACATCAAATTCATATTCTGCACGGCCTGGCCCGCGGCGCCTTTGACCAGGTTGTCGATGGCGGTGAAGACAACCAGTTGCCGCCCGCGCGCGGCAAAACCAATGTCGCAAAAGTTCGTCGTCTTGACCCAATTGATGTCCGGGCTGCGAAGCGAAGATGCCGCGCGAAACCGGCAGCGAGTGCGTCATGAAAATCAACTCGTTGTTCCAATCGCCGAGGCTCTTCAGTTCCTGCTCAATCTCAGGCACGTGCTGATGGACAAAAGGCTTGTAAGCGTAGAACGAGTTGCTGCGTTGCGGATGATGCGTGTTCGCCGCGGCCTTTGCGCCCGAGCCGGACGAACCGGTCTTTGCATCGACAATCACCCGGCAACTTAACAGATTGTTTGCGACCAGGGGCGCGAGACCAAGCAGAGTCGCGGTAGCAAAACATCCAGGATTCGCGACGCAGCGTGCTGTTCTAATCGCCTCGCGATTGGTTTCGGTTAGCCCGTAAACAAACTGCGACTGCGCATCCAGGGCCGTGTGCGCGCGGCCGTAGTGTTGCGCGAAGCTCTCTGCATCGCGCAGACGAAAGTCGCCCGACAGGTCGATTATTTTCACGCTGGCCGGGAGTCGCGGCGCGATTTCCATCGCCTGTCCGTGCGGCAAAGCGAAGAGTGCGCAATCAAAATCTGCCAGACTTTCGAGCTCCTCCGGCGCCTTGGTGAATTTCAGATCAGTCAATCCGAGGAGATTGCGATGCACTTCACTGACTGCTTTCCCGGCGTGCTCGTTCGCGGTAACGATTCCAATCTCAGCGTTTGGATGAGACAGCAAAATCCGCAGCAGTTCCGAACCGCCGTAGCCAGAGCCGCCGAAAATTGCAATTCTCAGTTTCATGTTTCAGGTTTCAGGTTTCAAGTGCCAGGTTCTGTCTGTTGGAGCTTCAGTGATTCGCCAACGAGGGCGAACTTGAAACCTGAGACTTGAAACCTGAAACCTTCTTTCTAACCATCTCGAACAACTTCACCCCATTTCGGCGCGCGTTTCCCGCGGGCACGCCGAACTCGCGCTCGACAAAGTCTTCGCCCATTTTCGAATCAGTGACTGAACCGGCAATTAGATCGACTTTGATTCCCCGCCGTTTGAACAGCTCGATGCCGCCCCACGCACCCACATAATCCGAAGCGCAAAAGACCAACGCGACCATCGCTTCGCGAAACTCGGCATCTTCAAAAACCGACTCGACTGAGTACCCGCCGAGTATGCCGTCGCCGAGTTCGATTACGATCAGATCCGGAGCGCTTTCATTCAGGCGCCCAATAATCGCTTTCGCCACCGGCGCCAAATCGTCCGCGCCCACCGTCGATGGCAAGCCGCAATCGAGAAAGCTGGCGGTCGCAATCGCGCCGTGGTCGGCCATGTTCAATGTGTCGCGCAGGCAGGCGATCCCGGACAGCTTCGCCGCGGCCACCCGCAGACCGGCGCGCGTCGCCTGCTGAATGATTTCCGTCGCGGCGTAGGTCTTGCCGCTGTTCATGCACGCGCCGGCGATCACCACCAGCGGCGCTGAAGCACCCAGCGTCTCGCGCAAAGGCAAACCCACATCGCCGATGTTCCGGACGCGGCCCAGATCGTCACTGACCAGACCGATGACTTCGACCTTGATCGCGTCGTCGAGGCTAGAATGGTGTCCGCTGCAACTTCCGATGACCCCGCCAAGATTCAGAAGATGAAGTTCGTCGCCGGCCGCCACAGTTGCCGGCACGTCGCCGACGAAACCCTTCAGCGCGCGCCGCCGGCCGAGGACGCCGAGCAGCACGTCGCCCGGATTCACTTTTGCCAGTCGGCCCGTCGGCAGTTCCAGCATGTTGTAAGTCGCGTTGTCGGTCAGCACCCGCACCGCGACCACGTCGCCAGCGCGCGGCGCGCCGTCCGACTCAACGACCGCGATCGCCCGTGACAGATTCAGCGGCGAGGTCGCCGATCCGATCTTGTCTGCTTCGATCATCCTGCTCACTGGCCACCTCGCAGTCTCAAACGCAGCGCGTTCAGCTTGATAAAGCCTTCCGCATCGCGCTGGTTGTAAACGGTGTCTGCTTCAAAGGTCGCAATGCGTTCGTCGTAAAGCGAATTGGGCGAGCGTCGACCGACGACGATCACGTTGCCGCGATAGAGTTTCAGCCGCACGTCGCCATTCACCGGCTGCTGCATTTCATCGTTCAGCTTGCGCATCAACTCGAACTCCGGCGCAAACCAGAAGCCGTAATAGACACACTCGGCAAACTTCACGCTGAGCGAATCGCGCAAACGAACGACTTCACGATCCAGCGTGATTGATTCCAGGGCGCGATGCGCTGCTTGCAGAATCGTGACGCCGGGCGTCTCGTAAACGCCGCGCGACTTCATGCCGACGAAACGATTCTCGACCAGATCGACGCGGCCGATTCCGTGCGCGCCGCCCAATTCATTCAGCTTTGTCAAAAGAGCAACCGAATCCAACCGCTCGCCATCGACGGACACTGGCTCGCCGTGGGCGAATCCGAGCTCGACGTATTCGGCCCCGGCCTTTGCCTTCTCAGGCGAAACCGTCATCTGAAAAATATTCTCGGGCGGCTCAGCCCACGGGTCTTCCAGGATTCCGCCTTCATACGAGACGTGCATCAAGTTGCGATCGGTTGAATAGGGTTTGTCGATCGTCGCACTGACCGGAATCCCGTAGGCCTCGGCGTAAGCAATCAGATCGGTGCGGCCTTTGAATTCCCAATCACGCCACGGCGCGATCACCTTGATGTCTGGCTGCAAGGCATAGTAAGTCAGCTCGAATCGCACCTGATCGTTTCCCTTGCCGGTCGAGCCGTGAGCTACCGCGTCGGCATTTTCTTTGCGCGCGATCTCAATTTGCCGTTTCGCGATCACCGGCCGCGCCAGCGAAGTGCCCATCAAATAGACACCTTCATAAAGGGCGTTGGCTTTGACCGCGGTCCAGACATAGTCGCGCACAAATTCTTCGCGCAGGTCTTCGATGTAGAGTCTTGACGCGCCAGTCGCTTTGGCTTTTTCCTCGAGCCCGTCCATCTCCGCGCCCTGGCCGACGTCGGCGCAGTAGCAGACGACTTCGCACCGGTATTGTTCTTTCAACCAGCGCAGCATGACCGACGTGTCGAGTCCGCCGGAGTAAGCCAGGACGATCTTGTTAATCTTGTCACTCATATTAGGGAATAAATTGCCACAGAGACACAGAGCCACGGAGAGAAAGCATATACAAATATCAGCCACGGATTAACGCTGATAGACACAGATCGGGATTTGCAATCTCTTGTCGGTGAAGAGCTGTGTTCATCAATGGCTGATTTCCTCATCTCTGTGTCTCAGTGCCTCTGTGCCCGGTTCTCCTTCATCCAAACAGCTCCCAAATCTTCTTGATCACGGCGCGCTGCGACTTCTGATCATGGGCCGCGATAAAGATCGTATCTTCGCCTGCCAGCGTGCCGACGATCTCGGGAAGTGCCGCGTCATCAATCTCGACGGCTACGGCGGAAGCGCGGCCCGGCAGACACTTCGCCACCACCAGCACGTCGCCCGCGACGTCCAGGCTCAGCAGCCCGCGCGCTGAATCTCCGTTCGCATGTGGCAGAGCGTACGAGCCGTGATGTTTGACGATCCCCAATTCCTCAAGGTCACGCGACACGCTCGACTGTGTCGCCGAGACGCCTGCGCGCTCAAGATGCGAGCGCAACACTTCCTGCGTGCCGATGCGTTTCGCGCGAATCAGGCTGAGAAGTTTCTTTTGTCGTTCTCGTTTCAACATCCGGGCCTGCCCACCGTCGGACGCGCGATAATGCAGAAGAGTTGCATTATCTACGCATACCTGCATAAAATAGCCTTGGTTATGCAGTTTCGTCAAGTCAATCAGGGCCAAACTGATGCGAGCTATTTTGATGAACCGAGTTCAGAAGATGTGCATTCGTTCGTCGAGGCGCGGCTGGTGGAAATGATTGGCGACGCCGGTCGCAAGCTGCACACCGGACGCAGCCGAAACGATCAGGTCGCGACGGACCTGCGTCTGTGGCTGCGCGACGAAATTGATCGCCTTGCATCTGCAATGCGCGACGCGCAGGTGGCTTTGCTTGATCTTGCCGAAGCGCATCGCGACGCTGTCATCCCCGGGTACACGCATTTGCAGCGCGCCCAGCCAGTCCTGTTTGCGCACTGGTGTCTCGCGTATTTCGAAATGCTGGCGCGCGATGGAGAACGACTCGCCGACGTGCGCAAGCGGGTCAAAGTATTACCACTCGGTTCCGCAGCGCTGGCCGGAACTTCCTACCCTATCGATCGCGATGCCGTAGCGCGCGCTCTCGGTTTCGACGGAATCTCACGCAACAGTCTCGACGCCGTCAGCGATCGTGATTTCTGCATTGAATTCGCGAGCACCGCGTCGCTCATCATGATCCATCTCTCGCGTCTCGCCGAAGACACCATTCTTTACTCGACAACTGAATTCGGTTTCTTTGAACTCAGCGATGCCGTCGCCACCGGCTCCAGCCTGATGCCCCAAAAAAAGAATCCCGACTCGATGGAGTTGGTGCGCGGCAAGGCCGGACGAGTGTTCGGCCACCTCGCGGCGCTGCTCGCGACGATGAAGGGACTGCCGCTCGCTTACAACAAGGACATGCAAGAGGACAAGGAAGCACTCTTCGACATCGTTGATACCCTCAACGCAAGTCTGGCCGTGACGGCCACGGTGCTGCGCAACATCCGCTTGAACGAAGCGCGCGCACGCGAAGCTGCGTGGCGTGGGTACCTGAACGCAACCGAACTGGCGGACTACCTGGTGCGAAAGGGCCTGCCTTTTCGCGCAGCGCATGAAACCGTTGGGCGCGTCGTCGTGCAAGCGATTGAACGCGGAGTAGAGCTGAATGATCTTTCATTACCCGACCTGAAATCCTTTTCGCCCCTGATCGACCAGGACGTTTTCGCAGCTCTGTCGCTCGAACAGACGCTGGCAACGAAGTCGCAGACAGGTGGGACTTCGCCCGACCGCGTTGCGGAAGAGTTGAAGCGTGCTAGAGGGCGGCTGTAGTAAGTAGCGAGCCGGTCTGAACGGGTTTCGTTCTCAACCTGCAAAAGCCGGTGTCCATGGCGCGCGTTTTCGCTGACCAGCAAAAAGCTTTAAGCTAGACGGAAAATGGAAGACACAACCATCGAGAGCACTTCACCTGAGTTAGCGAACCCGGCAATCGTCTGCCCGGTTTGCGAAGGTTTCGCGCATGGTGGTCTGCTCCCGCTGCGTGATCTGCCTGATAACCTGAGGGAGATCGTCAGCTCGAACGCAGCGTCGGCGAACGCCGACGAAGTCTGCACCCGCTGCGTGGAACTGTTTAGTCGCGCTCAACGGCAAAGCGAATCGCACGCGGCAGTGTTCGAACAGAATGATTTTGTCCTGCCGACGCCTTTGCGCATGGGCGCGGACGAACGATTCACCGGGCGCGGCGTCACGATCGCGTTTCTTGATTCAGGCTTTTATGCTCATACGGATCTGACGACGCCGCGCAATCGCATTCGCGCCTACCACAGCATCTTCGCGACCGAAGGCGATCTGACTTCGCTCGAAACAACCGACGTTGCCAGCTGGCACGGCATGATGACTTCGGTCGTGGCTGCCGGAAACGGAGCCTTGTCGGATGGTTTCTATCGGGGCATCGCGTCGGAAGCCGACGTCGTGCTGGTGAAGATCGGACGCACGGGTCGGATTAGTGAAGATCAAATTCGGCAGGGGCTCGAGTGGGTGTTGGCGCACGCTGAAGCACACCAGATTCGCGTGGTCAATATTTCGGCCGGCGGAGATTTTGAAGAGAGTTATCTTACGAATCCACTCGCGCAAACGGTTGAGCGTTGCACGCGCGCGGGCTTAACAGTGGTTTGCGCCGTGGGAAATGCGGGCCACGTCCCGGGACATCCGGTCCTGCCGCCGGCGAGCGCACCGTCATGCATCGCGGTGGGCGGGTTGGACGATCAGAACTCTCTGGATCGCGCGCGCCGCGGCATGTATCGATCATCATACGGACCGACGATTGACGGTTTGCAGAAGCCCGAACTGATCGCGCCGGGAATCTGGGTGGCGGCGCCGATTCTACCCAGCACGCCGACGGCTGAAGAGGCTGAGCTCTATTCGCATCTCAACGGGTTGACGGACGAAGAACTCCGCCCAGCAATTGATCAGCACGCCGGCATTGACAAAGCTTTGGACGAGGCGCGTTGCCTGCGGATTTCGCTAATGCGGCAGCTGATCACGATCAAGTTGCGTGAAGGGAACGTAATCAGCGGCCACTATAAGTACGTCGATGGAACTTCCTTCGCGGCGCCGATTGTTTCTTCGATTGTTGCCTGCATGCTGGAAGCGAATCCACGTCTGACGCCGCAGCAAATCAAACGCATCCTCATTGACACGGCGGAGCGCGTCCCCGAAATCGAGGTCGATCGACAAGGCTGGGGTGTTGTTGCCGCCAGGCGGGCGGTCGAGCGCGCTTCGGGGCGGTAGCCCGACCTCCGGGGTCCCCAACCGAGCATCTCGGTTGGGGTGGGGCGGTGAGGGAGGGCTTATGGTTTACACGCCCTTGCTAACGCGCTGGCTACCACGCGGCTAGACATCGCCTTTGTCGCTGTGCCAGAATCTCTGCGCAACCCGTAACTAAAGGAGCGAGTCAAGAGTTTCTATGTCCGAACCTGAATCCGCGCTGCAGGCAAGTGCCGAAAGTGCGAGTCAACCGGCCCCTGCGGAAGACATCACCTACCACGCCGTTGAAAAAGACGGAGTCGTCACGGCGATTTGGGAAATGCAGGGCCGCAAACACGTGCGCACAATCGACCCGCGTTCGCGTCAGGGCCGGGAAATCCTCAATCTCTACACGACCGAACATCACGACGAGAGCCAGCCGGGCGCCGGCGACGCTGCTGCGTCGGAGTAATTCCCTCCACGTAGTCTTGCTTCGATTCTTTGCTTTGTTTGGACACCGCACTTGTGCGGCGAATATTGGCAGCATCAGTGCCGCCTCTAAGCTAAGGTGTCTTCAAGTCACAAGGTTCCGCGGCTGTCCACGCACAAACGCCTCAACATTGTCGATTAGTTGGTCGGCCAGCGCTTGCATTGCTTCGTCGCTGGCCCACGCCACGTGCGGCGTCACGATAAAATTCGGCAGATTTAGTTCGAGCAGAGGACTGCCTGCGCGCGGAGGCTCTTCGCGCAGGGCGTCAAACGCGGCGCCGGCGATCACGCCGTTTTGCAAAGCTTCAATCAATGCCTGCACCTCGACGAGCCCGCCGCGCGCGGTGTTGATTAGCAAAGCATCGCGCTTCATCATCGCGAACTCAGCGTGCGAGAACATGTCCTCGGTGTCGCTGGTCAAAGGACAATGCAGGGTCACTACGTCGCTCTGGCGCAGCATTTCCGCGAACGGCGTGCGTCCCGCGCGGATCGTCGTGGCATCTTTCCGTTCCGAAATCAGCACCCGCATGCCGATTGACTCCGCGAGTCGCGCCATCGCCTCTCCGATCGCGCCATAGCCGACGATGCCCAGCTTGCTGCCGCGCAAATCGTGAAGCTTGTGCGTGTACAAACAGAACTGTTTCGACTGTTGCCATCCGCCCTGCTGCACGTCTTCGCGATACGCGAGCAGGTTGCGCCGCAGTGCCAGCATCAACATCAGGACGTGTTCCGAAACCGAGTTCGCGGCATAGCCGCGGACGTTGCAGACCGCGATGCTGTGCGCGCGGCAGTAATCCAAATCGACGCAATCAAAGCCCGTTGCCGCAATCGCAATCAACCTCAGTTCGGGCAAGCGCGCCAAATCGGGTTCGCGCAACGCCAGCTTGTTGCTGATCACTATGGTCGCGCCGCGAAGACGTTCCCCGACTTGGTCCTGAAGACTTTCGCCGTATTCGATCCATTGATGATCGAAATCCGGCCGTCGAAAGGTTGCCTGAACCGTGTTCCGTTCGAGAAAGACTATGCGTTCCATACTTGGCTTGATCTTGGTGGCAGCATTCTACAACGAAGTGAACCGTGAAGTACGTTGCCTCTCGATCTGGGGTTCCCTCTCCCCCTGAGAGAGGGGTAGGGTGAGGGCGGTACGCAAGAACCGCGGAGAATGATTTTTCCTTGGTCTCGCTAGCGCGACTTGAAGGGGAAAAGAGAAGAGGGGTGGCGCCGCTAAGGCCCTCACCCCGACCCTCTCCCAGAGCGAGAGGGCGAATAAGTACGCGATTGTCTGACCACGATAGTGTTAGACTGCGATGCGCATGGACATTCAAATTCGTCGAGCAAAGCCGGATGAAGCCGACGTGCTGACCGAAATCGCGCACGCCGCCAAGCGCCATTGGGGCTATCCTGAGAACTGGATCGAACATTGGAAAGACCAGCTCACGATCACGCCTGACTTCATCACAACTAACGAAATGTATGTGGCCGTCAACGGCGAAGAGATTGCCGGCTGCTGCGCTCTGGTGATGAGCGGTTCCCTGGCTGAAGTAGAACATATGTGGATAAAACCCGAGCACATGGGAAACGGAGTCGGGCGCGCGCTATTCAAGCAAGTCGTGGCCCGTGCGAAGAGTTTGGATGCGCGAGCCGTGGAGCTTTCCGCCGATCCAAATGCCGAAGGGTTTTACCGGCGCATGGGCGCGACTCGCATCGGCGAAGTTCGCTCCGAAATCGAAGGCCAGCCGCGCGTGCTGCCGCGCATGTCAGTCGATCTCGAATCCCCCTCTCCCATTGGGAGAGGGGCCAGGGGTGAGGGCGCGTAGCGTGTGGGATCTCAAACGACAAATCATCTGGCTGGTCGTCGGCGTCAGTTTCGGCACCTTCATCATTTACGGTGACGCCCACGACGAAACCGGACATTTCGAGAAGGGTGTGTTTGCGTTTTGGGAGATTATCCTGCTGGCGATTATTCTGACGCTCTTTTATCTATACTCTCGGAAGAAAACCTAGAGTGCGACGGCGATTAGCAACGACGTAGACCTAATGAATCAAGGTAGAAACCGCGTAACGGCTCCGATCCAGGGAAGCATCTGGCGCGACGTAACTAGCCCGTTCGGGGAGTTAGCTTCCAACTCGCGATTACCTTTTCAAATTCCATTTTGTCTTTTTGATATCGTTTGGCCAAGGTGCGGAGGATTAACTCATATGCAACACCCTTGTGCAGAGCGACAATGTGATCCATCACGATCCTTCTATTCTTCTCGACAAACTGCACTCTGAATCTTCGAGCATTAAGCTTGCCTAGCCGGAACCATCTTGAACTCAGGATCTTCTCCTGTTCAATGCCCTGCTGACGCTTGAGTGAGGAGATCTCACCCTTTTCTTGATCAATTACGGACCATTCCGATTCCATCTGATAGCTTACGAAGGCCTCAATGTTGGCATCGTCCGACAGCGGGATAAATCGTCCGTGGTCCCCCATGCAAACGCAACCATATTTCTCGTCGGGCACGCATCGAGCTGAGTTCCAATGTCCCTGCAAACCTGCAGGAATGATAATCGAGAATCCATAGACCAGGTTGCGATACTTTCCGGTGTAGGTCTTTGTGTCCGGGCAGGGATCTGGGTTGCCGCGCTTAGTTTGTGAGTTCGCGTGTGGAACAGACGAGGCGAACGTCAGCAGAATAACGAGAACACTCTTGAGGTATGTTGCGGACATGTTTGAAGAGCGCCCAACCCCCAGTTATTCAATCATTAGTTTTTCAATCCGGCGGTTGCATCGTCTTCGAGCGGGCGTCGATTCCCTTCTCGCCCATGACTAGCAAAGCCCGGGGCTCGCTGTACACCACGCTCTGCGGCAGGTAGGAAAGCACGTAGCGGTTCTTGCGGAGTTCGTCGCAGATTGCTTTCGCCGCCGCGCCCGGATCGTCGATCGGGAAAATGCGGCCGCCGGTGCCTTCGGCGAGATCGTCGATCACTTGCCGCGGCTTGGGTACGTCGCGGCGAATGGCGCCGCGGGTGCGGTCCGTCGCCTGCACGCAATAGACGGCGATGTCTAGGGACTGGAGCAAGCTGAGCGCCTGCGCGAATTTTGTTTTGCTACCGCGGTCGAGTCCGTCACTGATAACCACGATCGCGCGCTTTTGCGCCGACAGCGGCCGGAGCGCGTCCTCGACCACCGCGGAGATCGCGTCGAACAGGTGCGGATCGCCTTTCTTGCGAAAAGTCTTCAGCTCTGTTTCGATCTTTTTCGCATTGTCCGTCCAGTCGGAAACGATCTCGGCGCTATTGTCGTAGCCGACGATCAAAAGCTTGTCGCCATCATAAATTTCGTAAGCGAATTCCTGGGTCGCAGCCTCCAGCTTTTCGACGTCGGCGCGAATCGTCAGCGAATTGTCCACCAGCAACACGATGCGCGCCGGTGAAAGATCAGGCGCAAAGTTTTTGACTGTCTGCTGGACGCCGTTATCGAAAAGCGAGATGTCTTTCGTGGTGATCGGAGTTGCCGCGCCGTTGGCCCGCACCGCCACGACGTTGAGCAGCGTCGATGCTTCGCTGGAAGGGTGCGCGCGGCGGCCCGCTTGCGCAAACAGCGCGCTCAGCAAAGCCGCGGGGTACTGTCTTTCTTTGCGGGAGACTTTTTTGGCTTCGCATTCTCAGATGACGAAGTTGGCTCTGGCGATGCTAGCTCCTTGTCGACCTTCTCAGCGACGGTTCCTTTGCGGGCATAATCGGTGACATACCACCCTTCGCCCTTGAATTTGATCGACGACTTCGACACGAGTTTTTCCAGACGACCCTTGCATTTTCGGCAGCGCGTCGGTTGCTTGTCGGACAGCTTCTGAAAAACTTCAGTATGGGCGTTGCACTTGGTGCAGCGAAATTCGTAAATCGGCATTGGTGACTCGGTTTTGGGGAAACTTTGCCTGGATACCTAAAAGCCGATTATACGAGAGCCTTTTCCAAGCTGACAACTAAGCAATCCTGAGGGTAGGGGTACATTTAGTGTCTTAGTTTCGTGATTTTGAGAGATTCGTGGCGATGGAAAACGATCCACGAAGCCACACGAAGCAGCTTTGTTCGTGCGATTTAGTGTGGTTTCGTGGATCGCTCTTATGTGATCCGCGGAAACCCACGAAATGAAACTCAGACACTACCATCCTGAGATGCGGCCAACTGCCAATTGGCCCGCCGCGCCGAAGGACACTCGGCGAGGGTTTTTGCAACTTACGCCGCCGTTCGTTATGATCGCTCGCAACGTGAGAGATTGAGCCTCGAACCAAAGCGGCAATCGTTCTAACGGACGGTCTTCGCGATTAACCTGGTATCAAATGCAATCGGCCGCCGAAACAGAGCAGAACCTTTCGCTGGAGCGCAAGCTAAAGCTGCACGAAGCCCGCGAATCCATCATCGATCGTCTGGCCGGGAACCTGCCGACTTCGATCAACCTGGATTCTTTTCTGCGCATGATCGTTTCCGAATTGGGCCAGATGATGGAAGTCGATCGCTGCGATATCATCAAGCTGACTCCGGAAGGAGATCTGCACGTCAGCCACGAATGGCGCGCCTCTGAAGAAGTGCTCTCGAATCTCGACACGCGCATCCCGGTTGATCTGGCGACGCTTTCTGCGCACGTCGATATCAAGCGCATCGTCAGACTCGATGACACCTCGGCTCCGGAACTTGACCACAAGGTTCGCTTCTTTGCCAGGAGCATGGGCACGCGTTCGCTGCTTCTGGTCCCCGTCATTTTAGACGAGGACATGCTCGGCATGATCGGGCTGCATTACACGCGCGCGCCGCGCAAGTGGTTCGACGAAGAGGTCGCGTTCCTGGAATCAATTGCGACGCAACTGGCAATCGGCTACCAATACACCCGGATTTACACCGACAAGAAACGCGAAGCCGAGACGACGAAGGCCCTGCTTGAGATTGCCAACACACTAAACGCGCGGTCGGATTTTGGCGAGGTTAGCTCCGTGGTGCTCGAACGCGCGCTGGCTCTGGTCGGCGCTGACTACTGCGCGCTGGGGGTGCTGGACGCGGACGAAAAGCGGATCAGCCTCGCGGCATTCAAAGCGTCGCCGCATGCCGTGATCGACAGCGTGCGCGGACTGATCGAAGCCCACGGCCAGTCGATGGACATCACGGAATACCCGGCAATGGTCGAACTGCTGTCGGACGGCAAGACGCTCAAGCTTCTCGAAACCGACTTGCCGCTCCCGCTGCGAGGAATTTTCAATGCCACCCTCGGCGGGCGGGCCGCGCTGGTGGCGCCGGTACGCATTGCCGGGCACACATTCGGATTGCTCGGTTGGGTCTGGAGCGGGCAACGCGATCGTTTCAAGGATCACGAAGTCGCCCTGGTCGAGGGAATAGCCGATCAGATTGGCACCGCGCTGGAGCGCGATCACCTCTCAGCCGAAGTCATGCGCCTGAAAAGCGCGCTGCATGAGCGCTATGGCGAAGATCGGATCATCGGCCAGGCGCCGGCGATTCGTCGCGCGATCGAGCTGGCGCTGAGCGTCGCCGATACGCAGACTTCGGTTTTGATCCTGGGAGAATCCGGCACCGGCAAAGAATTGATAGCGAACTTGATTCACTTCAACTCGGGCCGCGAAGACAAGCCGTACATCAAGCTCAACTGTGGCGCGATTCCCGAGACCCTGCTTGAATCCGAACTTTTCGGCCATGAAAAGGGGTCATTCACCGACGCGCGCGCGCGCCGGCTGGGCCGCTTTGAAGAAGCGCACGGCGGCACGCTCTTCCTCGACGAAGTCGGCGAGATGAGCCTGGGGGCGCAGGTCCGTCTCTTGCGCGTGCTACAGGACGGCGAGTTCACGCGCGTTGGCGGCAACGAAGTGCTCAAGGCCGATACGCGCGTCATCGCTGCTTCCAACGTCAACCTGGAACGCGCGGTCGAAGAAGGAAAGTTTCGCCGCGATCTGTTTTACCGTCTGTCGGTCTTTCCGATTCAACTTCCGTCTCTGCGCGAACGGCGCGAAGACATCCATGTGTTGGTGATCCATTTTCTCGAGTACTACAAAAATAGAACCGGCCGTTTCGTTCCCGGGATTTCCAAGGCCGCCATCCAGGCTTTGATCAGCTATGACTGGCCGGGAAACGTTCGCGAGCTTGAGAATGCGATCGAGCGCGCCGTGATTATCGCCTCAGGTCGCCAGATCGAACTCGAAGATTTGCCCTCCGCAATTAGCGAAGCGGGGTTGCAGCGGGAAGCAATCCTTCGCGTCGAGCGGGCGCAGGCCGCCAGCGAAGGGCGATCCTCCAGACTTGAGATCGACGTGCCGTCTTCGATGGACGATATCGAGCGCCAGGCGATCGAGGCCACGCTCGACTATACTTCCGGAGACAAGACGC
>WNFC01004969.1_pt2 | contig 14528 bp, 16 predicted proteins | sample 5400541 | NCBI WGS metagenome assembly WNFC01 (sample SAMN13153342, study PRJNA577476) | soil metagenome | isolation source: 120 cm saprolite under Douglas fir tree site 2 hole 2 replicate 1 | place: USA:California | collected 2015-04-18
AGCCAGGCCCGATGTAGGTCCGATCGCCGATGACGATTCGGGTCGCCTCCGGACCCCATCCCGCGCCGCCACAGTGGAGGGTGGTGAAGGCGTCGATCTGGACGTCGCGCCCAATCACCAACGGCTCGTCGTCGCCGCGGATGTCGATGGCTTGTCCGAGGCGGAGCCCCGGCGCGCAGGCGCGCAAGCACCGCTCGAGCGCCAATCGGGCTCCTACTTCGCGCACCACAGTGAACAGGGCGGTGAGTCTGGATTTCGTCATACGGGCCTTCCCTCACGCCTCCAATCGTGGGAGCGCGAAGGGCTGGGGGCCAGCAGCCGGTAGAGCCCCTCCAGTCGGCCGACGACGTGCCGCGCGTCGTGACGCTCAGCGACGAAACGCCTCCCAAACTCGGCCCGTGCGCACCACTCGCTGTCGGCCGTGACTGCGGCGCGCAACGCAGAGATCGTGCCCTTGAGGTCTCCTTCGGGAGCGGCGAAGTACGCCTCGGGTGCGACCACGTTCGGGATGTCAGCGTGGTCGCTCGCGACGATGCAGAGGCCTGCCGCCTGCGCCTCAAGCAGCACATAGGGGGCTCCTCCCTCGGTGTCTCCGTCGGCCGCCGAGCGACTCGGCTGGATCACCAAGTCGGCTCGGGCCAGCTCATCGAGCATCCCGGCGTGATCGACCCAGCCTACGAACTTGACCAGTGGCGTCGCCGATTCCCGCGCTGTCAGTTCCTCGAGCTGTTGCCGGAGCGGTCCGTCGCCGACGACGCGAAGCGTAATTGCATGCCCTTCGCGGCCGAGTTGCGCGACCGCACAGATGCTGACATCGACGCCTTTCTTCTCGACCAAGCGGGCAACCTGCAAGATGCGCACTGGCTGCCCGGGGCGCCGCCGCCTCGGTCGAAACTCGATCTCATCGACGGGGACCGCCAGCGGTAGCACATGGACTTTCTCCTCCGGTGCTCCGAGGGCTCGGAGGCAATTCTGCATGTGCGTCCCCTCGACGAGAAACGCGCTCCCCGCGCGCCACAGGGTGCGGTATCGGCGCGACCAACAGGGGTCCCTCGCGAGGCCAAGATCATAGCCGTAAAACGAGGTCACGAGCGGAATGCGGCGGCGGCGGCAAGGGCGGGCGGCGGCGTAGCCTTGAGGTCCGAAATGCGCGTGCACGACATCGGGCAACGCGCCCCTGCCCAGGGCCTGCCAGAGGCGCAACTCCTCACGCAGTTCGAAGCCGGACAGGCGGGCGAGCGCCCGCCCCAACCAACGCCCCAGGCCCTTTCCGTCCATACCGATCGCGCGGACTGGTACGTCACCGTGTTCCTTGCCTTCGCTCGTTCGAATCGCCCAGACCTCAGGCCGACTGTCCTGCGCCAGCTCGAGGAGCGGCGGGATCCAGGCCTGCGTAAGACTCGGGAACTCGGCCAGATAGTGCGCGACGCGCAGCTTTTCGGGCTCGTTCGGCGTTGCCACGTCAGGGCACACGACGCGCGGTCGCGTTTGCCGAGGCGCTCAGCGCGTCCCAGCGTGTGGCGCGCAGGAGTCCGTTGAAGAGGAGGTCGCGAAAACGACCGTGCCCGAGCGGAGCAGTGGCGACGTTTCGTTCTACTAGTACGTGGAAGCCGTGCGCTTCGACTGCATGTCTGAGGCGCGAGGGGGTGTACAGGTTGATGTGACCGGGCTCGCGGCGCTGGTCGGGATCATACGGCGACGGCGACTGGATCATGAGGACGCCGCCCGGGACGAGGACACGATGCGATTCCCTAAGCACCAGGTCTGCCGTCGCGTCGTGCAGGTGCTCGATCACCTGGTTGCAGACGATGGCGGCAAAGCTCGCATCGCGGAACGGGAGCCCGAGCTCGAGCCTCCCAGCGACGAGACGGATGCCCCGAGCCTGCGCCATCGCCACCCCCTCTAGAGCGCCTTCTAGGCCGACGCAGGACAGCCCCAAGCGAGCGCAGCACTCGACGAAAAGACCAGTGCCGGCACCAACGTCCAGGATGACGCCAGGAGGCAGGAACTCGACGAGCGCGGCGAGAACCGGTCGATAGTACTCCCAGGTGCGGTGCTGATACGCCTCGCGCAGTTCTTGCCCGCTGTGGACCGTCATGCCGCGGAACGGGTTCCAGATAACCTCGCGGCTGTGGCGGACAGGACTCGGTATGGGATCGATGCGGCAAACTGGTGTATCCCGATCTCGACCGGCTGTGCGCCGAAGCCCGACTTGAACCGGACCACGGCGTCGAGACCTGCGCTGGGCATGAAGTCGAAGCACATGCGGCTCGACTGGAGCGCATCCATGATCGCCGTGTGGAGCACGAGGTGACCGGCTTGAAGCGCGCGTCCCTCGGCGCTTGATGCCGCGTGCCAATAGGCGGCATGGCGCCCGTGGTGCAGGATGACCGCTCCAGCCAGGAGCTGTTCATCACGCTTTGCGAGCCACAGGCGAATGCGCGAATCGATCCGGCTCGCACGCCAGAGGGCCGTGAAGAAGTCGTGCGGGTAGACCACGTAGGGCGCTCGCCTCCAGCGAGCCCTCAAGTCCTGGTAGAGGTTGCCATACGCGGTGAAGTCCGCCTGGTCTCGGGCGAGCGCCGTGCGCACCTGCTCGCGCCGCGCCCGACCGACCGCCGCACGATGTCCCTTGCTGTAGCCTCGCAGCACCCCATCTTCGGTCGCTGCCCCCCGGGTCAGGTCGAGGATCTGGGTATGGCCCTGGATACGCTCGGTGCTACCCACAGCGAGCGGGGCTGATGGAGCTTCGATGAGGGTCCCACCAGCGAAGCTCAGACCCCGGAAGAACCTACCGAAGAGCCGTGCTTCTTCCTCCCTGAGGGGCCGCTCGCAGACCGGTCCGCCGTACACGCCCGGCGGCATGGAATCAAGTCTCGCGAAGCAGCCGTGACCGGCGGCCAGGCGCATTCTCGGAACCACGGCGCGACTACCGTCGCGGAGCGTGATGAGCCGCGAGGCATTGCTCCATCCGACACCCATGGCCTCAACCAGCCTCGCCCACGCCGGCGTCTGGAAGAATGTCGTGCGGGGATCGACGCCGGCAATATACTCCCAGGCGGCGTCGATTGCTGGCTCGTGGGCTGCGATCATGGCTGGTTATATGGCTGCTGAGAGGAGCGGCCGGATGCCGCTTCGCAGAAGAATACCATGGCGCAGACGTGGTAGGTTATCGTCTTGAAGAGTCTTATCTCAACGCCGTGGGGCGTGGGCGCCGAGCATACGGGTGATCTCGGGCGCGAGGTCCCAACCTCAGTTTGGCGCGATTGCGTAGGCCGGGCTCCCTACAGCGCCCGCCCCTCTTCGAGGGAGACAATGCTGAGGATCGTCCGCAAGACCAAGAGCTTGTTGGCTTTTCTGCGACATGCGACGGGCCAAGAAGAGTTCTACGCCCTGCTGAGGGTACAGCACCCCTCGTTGCGCTTTCGGGAAGGCTTCAGCCTCCGGGGACCCGAACGCTTCTCGCCCGGACCAGACAACTACTTCGAGCAGAACGTGTACGTCAATTGCGGGGAAGAGTGGGCAGGTGGGCGCGGTTACTTCCGTAGTGGAAAGCGATGCTTTGTCGGGGCGTCGACGGTGATCTACGCGGCTGGTGGTGTGGAGCTAGGTGACGACGTTGGTATTGGCGTCCATTGCATCATTGTGTCTCACCAACAGGACTTTGCGCGGAACAAGCCCTCGTACATGGCCCAGGAGTCCATCTACTCTCCCGTGAAGATTGGGAACAATGTGATCATCAACGTAGGCGCAGTTGTCCTTCAGGGCGTGACGATAGGGGACAACGCGATTATTGGTGCCTCGGCTGTCGTCACCCGTGACGTGCCGGCCAACTCGGTCGTAATGGGAGTGCCGGCGAGGGTCGTGAGGACGTGTTAGCCGGCCACCCCGCCCCGGACCCCTACGCGCATGAAACCGAGCGCATGGACCTGGGCCGTACTGATACGTGCCGTGTGGTTAACTTCGATGTCCTTGCTTGCCCGCGTTGTGGCGTGATGGCGACCCGCCGTGCTCCGTGGAACCGCCGCTTCATCCTCAACGCCCCCTCGTCTTCGGCGCCACGGCCCACCTCATCACCTCGATTCCGAACGCGGTCGCGGCCTTCCGGTCGAACGGCGACTTCATTCTTGCCAGGCCCTTGCGGTGGGAGAACGACCAGAACCTATACGCTTCGTTCGTCCGCCAGGCGGGCGACACACGACTTGGCCCAGCAACCGACGCGCGGACGCGTTCCTGCTCCCCTTGAGATCCTCCATGGCGTCGTCCCCGCCGTGGCTCAAGTCCCGCAGGGCCTCGTACTCCGATCCACGGCACATAGCTCGCGCTGAGGTCCCCGCTGCGCAGCGGGCGCGCCAGGTGCTCGCGTCGCGCCGGTCGTGGGTGTCCCCACATGGTAGGCGAAGCCCTTCTAGCCAGTACCCGCACGGGCAGATCTCATAGGCGAACACCAGCGTCCTGTCTTCGCTTGGAGCCGCCGGATGAACGTATCGATATCCTTTTGCCGTGTGCCGATCGACCTCAGCGGCACCACTCCGGCCCGCCGTCCTCGAGTGCGCAGACGACGCCGATCGAGTCCTTCCGCACATCGAGTCTGATATGAAACGGTTTGACACTCACGTCTGGCGCAGTCTGGACACGCCGCGGATGACCTCTGCCATGCTTCGCGCGTGCGCTTCGCGCGAGTACGCTTCGGTGCCTACCGAATTGCACGCGATACGCCTCTTCTCTAAAAACTCTCGGTACATATCTGATAGCGTATCCACGAGATGCTCTTTGTCCCGAATTATCACTCCAGATCGAGTCGCTCTGATCATATCCTCCTGGACCCGTCGCCTCCTCATCCCACCCTCGTTGAGATAGTGAACCCCTCGCGCCCCTCGAGTCTGGGTGTCGTCGGCGAAGCAGAGCAAGATCCTCCTCCTGAGTCCGAGGTAGTCGTAGATCTTGGTCCCTACGTACGCACAACTATTGAACAGTAAGAACGCATTTGCGGTGGCGAGTGTTTCGACGACCTGGGCGTTCGGGGCCTTCCTGAAGAACGTCACAACAGGGACGAGCGCAGGGTATCTCGACCCGACCATCATTTCGACTTCGTCTTGGCGGTCGATCCCTACAAACCTCAGTTCGAAACGTGCGTCACGCGCGCGGCGAAGGAATTCGCTGCAAGCCGCTAGAACACTCTCCAATCGATCCCCATCGTACATCGTGCCCACGAACGCAATCGCGAGCTTCTCACTCCCCTGTTCGATCCCTCGTGCACGACTCACCGCCTCAGGGTCGTACCCATTCGGAACGACATGAATCGGCTTCCCCTTGATGAGTGTCGCGATCAGATCGCCAAAGAACTCGGAGACCGTGGTGATTGCACTGGCGCTCGCCGTAACCTTCGCCTCAAGCATCGCGTTCCACGCTCTTGAGATTCGCCACGGCAGTCTCGCTCGATCATGCGTCCATGGGTCCCGATAGTCGGCGATCCAAGGAATCCCAAATTCTCTCGAGAGCTGAGACGCATACACGAACAGCACGAAAGGCTCCCCCGTCGCAACAATCACCTCTGCACCGTGTTGCCGCAAGTACCTTCTCGCGGTCAACAAGAGCTCTCGCCGAGGTCCTATCGGTAGCATGTACTGACCGACTTCGTGCCATGCGGTAATCGCACGCCGAATCAATTGAAACCGCGTTCGCGAGCGCTGCAAGAGACGGTTGCTCAGGTTCGGTTCATAGGGCGTCCGCAGGATCGTCCCGAATTGCGACGCTTCGACGACAATCTCTTTCGCGTCGCTCGGCGCGACATAGTCTAGCGCGCTGCCATGCTCGTTGCTCCATTGGCGAGTGACGACGGTCGGCTCCACTCCGAACTGCTTCAAGTAACGATACCAGGAGTACGGCCGAAGCCCTCCAACACTCACAAGGGGTGGGAAATCGTAGGCGAGGATGAGCGCTCTCACGTGCTCCGATCCGCCAGATCGCGCAAGAGCCGAGACACGAGAACTACTCTCGCTGCTGGTCCCCGGCGGTCGCACGTCTAGACGATCCGCCGGGCGAGCTTCCAAAACACTATGGACCGTCCTCCTCGCCCCGTGTGATCTTCCACGCCCAAGTGCTCGTTACTCCTCCGCGCCATAGAGAGCAACTCCGACCCGCTCCGGTCTTCCGCCAGACTGACACAAATCGACACTTCGTCCTTCATTTCGCCTTTCATGCTCTGATCCCACCAATCATCCCAGCAGCGTCCAAGTGGCTCGCACTTCTCACTCCTTCACAGCGTTCCTCAGCAGAGCTCCGCAAACGACGCTATGCCCCCTCAGCGGACATGGCTAGTCTGCTCATCTCTCCGTGCGGGAGCTTCATCACGTTACTGCGCGACGTGGCGTGAAGAAACGCTGGTACGTGCGATAGAGGACTTCCAGAAAGCGCTGCCCATTTGGGTAGTCGCGATACGACCTGGTAGGTAGCGCTAGGATTGCCTCGAGTTCGCCTCGAGTGATGTCGAACTTTTTAGCGACGTATTCCTTGTCCCCATCGATTGTCGCGGGATCGAACGGACTCCGCCGAAGTTGCTCCAGCGCTTCCTGCCGGCTGACTTGGCCAGCGCAAATCTGCGTCGACAGGGTCGCCTTCCTATAGTCGATATCAAACTTGATCGGCAACACATACGATTGGACAAACGCCGTGACTCTCGATTCGTGGTGCTTTCCTCCGTAGTTCTTCCAGCCGAGCTCGTTTTCGAGACACTTCACGGCTTCCGCCTTCGAGTACGAGACGTAATTCAGTACGTACACAAACCGGATGCCCCTTATCAGCTTGAAGTACGCTTCTGACCAATAGCCAAATGTCGGAAACGAGCTCAGCTTTCGAGTGCCAAACCGGCCGTGGATCGCATTCAGGTACCGAACGTCCTTCGCATCGTAGTGCCAAGCCTTTGGGAGGATTCCTTCCGTCGCATAATTCCCCCCACTAATGATGACTTTGACTCGGTTCTCCGCCGCGACGCGGTGCAGCGTTGCAGGAATCGCCATGTCGGTTGGAGTCTCGATCTCTGCGACCGAAGCCTTGAGAAAGGACAGCTGCAGGTCCTTGAACTCGTCCCAGTCAAGCACGTAGCTCTGATAGTCGATCCCGAGCCCCGCCGCCACGTTCTTGATGTTCCTTACGGCCGTATCCGAGTCCCAGCCGTTGTCCATGTGGACGGCAAGTGGCCGAAGGCCGAGCGATTTTGCGACGTACGCCGCGTAGCAGCTGTCTACTCCGCCGCTGATTCCGAGCACGCAGTCGTATTCGCCAGTCCGGCCGGCGTGCTTGATGCGAGCGACGATCGCGTCGAGTTCCCGTTGGCTCTCCGGGCCCCGATACGTGAGCTTCGATGTTCGTTCCTCGTAGGCGCGGCAGTGATTGCAGCGTCCTGCGTCGTCGAACGAGATCTCCGGATCAGATGTATCCATCACGCACCGAACGCACTGCCGATATTCCCCTCGGACCGTCGTCAAAACGGCCGCTCCCCTTTCTCGGGATAGTTGATGAGCACGCCCTTCTTTCTTCCGTGGAACACGAAGATGCTCCCCGCACCGAGTCCGGTTGCCCGGCCAGCTACGTAGGCGTCCTTCAGATGCGAGAGGTTGCCGGCACCACCAAGAGCAACGACCGGGATCGATACTCGTTCCGAGATCGCGCGGATCAGATCGATGTCATATCCGTCCATCGCTCCGTCCTTATCAATCGATTGGACGATGACTTCACCGGCCCCTTTCTCTTCCATGAGCATGGCAAACTCGGCGGGCTCGTAGGGAGTGCGGCGCGTACCGTTCACGGTCCAGACGCGGCCATCGGGGGACCATCTCCCCCGTTTGACGTCGATGCACACGACGATCGTGGACGAGCCAAAGTGCGCCGCCGCGGCCGTGACGAATTCAGGGTTCTCGGCAGCGTACGAGCCGATGACAACCTTCTCCGCGCCCGCACCGACGATGTCACGGATGTGTTGAAGCGTCCGGATGCCGCCTCCCGCCGCGAACGGCATGTTCGCCTCTTCTCCGACGCTCCTCACGAAATCGGCTGAGATGGTCTGGTTCGCTGCGGTCGCCATGATGTCCAAGAAGATGAGCTCATCGGCTCGAAGGTCGTTGAAGATCTTGACCGCATTGAGCGGATCCCCGATGTAGCGAAAATCCCCGAAACGTCGGCTCTTCACCAGACCACCAGCACGAAGCAGCAGCACGGGTATGATCCTCGGTCGGAACATTCAGAGATCCATGAAGTTTTGGAGTAGCGATTCTCCGATGTCTTGGCTCTTCTCTGGATGGAACTGAACTCCGAAGATGTTCTCGCTCTCCACGGCCGAAGCGAAGCTGTAGTCGTACTCGGTTTCAGAAAGAACGATCGCTTCGCGGTTTGCCACAAGATGATAGGCGTGAACGAAGTAGAACTCCGCGCGGTCTGGAATGTTTTTGAAAAGAGCGCTCTTCTTTTTCTGGACGATTTCGTTCCATCCCATGTGTGGGACCTTGAACCGGACCCTGTCGCCGACCTTGAAGCGGACCACCTTGGCGTCGAGCCAGCCTAGTCCGTCGGTATCGCCTTCTTCACTCCTGTGAGCCATAAGCTGCATTCCCAGGCAGATTCCAAGAACGGGGATGCGCCTTGCGCGAGCATCATTGAGAGCCTCGAGCAGCCGCAGCTGGCGGAGATTTTCCATCGCACGCTGGAAGTGGCCGACTCCGGGAAGGACGAGCTTTTCCGCGCGACCGATGACGCCAGGATCTGAGGTTACGGTCGTTCGTGCTCCGATTCGACTGAACTTCCTCTGCACCGAGTGCAGGTTGCCCATCCCGTAATCGACGATGGCGATCTGCTGCGGCATCAGTACCTTGGCGGCGCCCCGCCGGTCACCAGGCACCATCTGGCATTCATCGATGAGCGTTCACGCCGTGCCTCCGCCTAGCGCTCGGCGAAAAACCGGTTGATCTGATCGATGACATAGCGGATCATCTCAGGGGCATTCCCGGGTAGAGCGGGAGGGGCAGGATCCGGGACTGATTTCTGTACGCCACCGGGAAGTCGTCCAGGGTATGGCCAAGATAGGCGTAGGCCGGATAAAAGGGTAAGGCCTCCGGATAGTTCAGCAGGGTTGCGATCCCAGCCTCCGCGAGATGTGCTTGCAAGGCATCCCGACTCTCAGTGCGGATGACATATGTGTGCCCAGCCATCACCACGAGGCGGCCCCGCTCGGCGCATCGAGCCAGCTCGTCGACCTCCGAGGCGTTCGTCGCCATCGGCTTCTCGAAAAGGACATGCTTGCCTGCTTCGAGCGCGCGCTTGGCGACCGCGAAGTGCCTGGCTGCGGGCGTGGCCACGATCATGGCCGCCACGTCGGGGTCGTCGAACACGACATCGGGAGACTCGATGGCGAGGGTCTTGGGAAAGTTGTCCTGCACGAAGGCGCGGCGCTCCGCGCACGGGTCCGCAACGTAGCGCATCTCGCAGTGGGGAAGCGAGGAGAAGTTCCGGAGGAGGTTCGGCCCCCAGTAACCGCAACCGATCTGAGCGAGGACCAGAGGATCTGAGCTCATGGAGCGCTTAGCGGCACGTGCGCCTCCAGGGCGCTTCTGAACGTCAGATCGGTGAAGATCGCCGGCCACCCGAGCCGGAGAGGCCGGTCGCCGTCTGAGCACCCGGGGGTGTGCGCGCGGACCCTCAACCCCGGGGCCTCCTCGGGACCGTCCAGGCCACTTCCGGAATAGGTGAGGTTGTCCAACGCCGTTACCCGATGGCGCGCGAGCAACATTCTCGCACCGACCCTATGTAGCCCGCGGCTCCAGTGACCAGCACGCGTAGCGCCATCAATCAATTCCTTCCGGAGCAGCCTAGGCCGTAGCTACGTGTCCGCCCACTGCCTTCTTTAGCTCGCCCACGTACTCCGGCACGGTAGGAAACCGCACGCCGGGAAACCTGCACATGTACTCGAGGAGCGTCTCCGAGAGATGCGCGACCTTCACGGGGTCCGTCTCGTAGAGGGCGTACCGAACCTGAAATCCGTGGCTCCTGCTCGGCAGCAGATGCGTCCACCGGAACGCGGGCCGTTCAGGGGTCTTCCTCAACGGATACATGTCTTCCGGGTGCGCCATGTACACGATCGGCCGGTGCGTTCGCCGGGCCTCGAAGTAGAGAGCCCTGAAGAACGCCTTCATGAGCCCAACGCCCAGCGCTTGTCCAGTGTTCACCATGAACGGGAAAAGGAGACAGGAGAGCGGGATCTCCCAGAGCCTGGCCTCTCCCCTACGCCACGGGCGCCGGAAGTCTGGATGATACGGCCCGCGGGGCGCAGCCATCCAGCTGACGTTCCACACGTCAGAACTCAGCACCCCGAGCCGCTGCGAGTTCATCGACAGATCCGCCTCATAGCCCAGCTCCTCCAACACACGAATCGTTGTTCCCGAAATCTTGAACGCCGGAGCCCGGAAGAACGTAACCCGCTGCTGGATGACGTCCTCGATCTCGCGCGTGGCCCGGGATAGCTTCTCGTTCTGCTCCGATGCCGGCATCGACTTGTAGTACTCGTTCCTGTGCGTGAGTCCGTGACACCCGACCCCGAGCCCGTCGCGTACCAGGCCCGCCACCGTCTGCTTCATCGCCCGCGCAGCCTCGGCAGGGAAGAAGAAGCTCGCCTTCACGCCCATCCGGGCATGCAGCTCGAGGACGTGCTGCAGGTAGCGATCCACCTCCGGCGCCGAATGTGCAGCGTGGGTGTGGATGTCATAGGTCAGGAGGACCGGCACGGTCCTCACGCCTTCCGACCCCGCACTATGATGATCCCGGCAGTCTGGTTGATCCCGGGCGTCCGCTCTCCGAGCCAGTCGATGGCCCTGAACACAGGGAGCAGTGGGGCAGGCAAGACATACGTTGTGAACAGGATTCGCCTCGCGGTGACATCCACCAGCCCGGCCTCTCGCATCAGCCTCCCGATTTCGCGTGTGGAGTAGTGTTGATCGTGGATGTGGCGCTCGACGCCGAAATGAGTCTTTAGCAGCCGGAACCAGGGACAGAAGCGGTTTGGAAAATCGAGGACAGCCACTCCGTTGGGCTTCAGTACCCGACGGATCGCCAGAAGGGCTTGCCTCAAGTCAGGAACGTAGCGCAGCGCTGAGAACGACACGATGCCGTCTGCGCTATTTTCCGGAATCTCGGAAAGTGTCTCAGCATCCGAAACCACGAAGGGGGTATCGGACACACCGAGGATCGAGGCCTTGACCCGTGCCGCCTCGATAGACTTTGACGATAGGTCCACCCCGGTCATCTGGTAACCCGCGCGTGCTAGAAGAAGGCTGTAGTCCCCGGTCCCGCACCCCACCTCCACCAGGGCGCTACGCGGCGGGAAGCTACCGAGCTCGAGAGCTGTCTCGATCTTCCGTCTGCGAAAGTAGGCAAGCGCTGGTCGATCCCCCTCTACCAGGCGCCAGACGTGAACTGGGTCTCGGACAACGTCGAGATTCCTCCTGACCGCCTCGCCTACGTCATCGTAACGCTTCTGCATATCCCGCTTGACGACGGATTGAGTCATGTTCTTCGTCTCAGCTTCGCCGCTCTCTTTCGTGCGCAATCACTCGCTCCAACATCTCCGGCAGATCCAGCACCGGCCGGTACCCGATCAGCCGCTGAATCTTCGCGATATCCGGCGCCCGCCGCGCCATGTCCTCGAACCCGGCCTCGTAGGCCTGCTCGTAGGGCACGAGGACGATGTCCGATGCGCTGCCGGTCATCTGCTTGACCAGCACCGCCAGGTCGTAGATCGAGATTTCCTCCGTATGCCCGATGTTGAAGACCTCGCCGTGGGCCTTCGGATGCGCGATCAGGGCCAGCATCGCGCCCACCACGTCCCCCACCCAGGTGAACGAGCGGCGCTGGGTGCCGTCGCCGTACACGGGAATGGGCTCGCCCGCCAGGGCCAGCCGCACGAAGCGCGGAACCACCATGCCGTACTGGCCGGTCTGGCGGGGGCCGATGGTGTTGAAGAGCCGCGCGACGACCGTGGGGAGCCCCTTCTCCTTGTAGTAGGCGCGCGCCAGGAACTCGTCGATCATCTTCGAGGCGGCGTAGCACCAGCGGGCCTTCGAGGTCGGCCCCAGGATCACGTCGTCCTCCTCGCTGAACTTCGGCTTGTCGAGCTTGCCGTAGACCTCCGAGGTGGAGGCCAGCAGCAGTGGCCGGTGCTTGCGGGCGGCCAGCTCCAGGATGAGCTCCGTCGCCTTGATGTTGGTTTCGATGGTGTAGACGGGCCTCTCGACGATCAGCCGGACGCCCACCGCCGCCGCGAGGTGGAAGATCACGTCCGCGCGGTCCACCAGCTCCAGCATCAGCGAGCGGTTCATCACGCTGTCGAGCGTGTAGGCAAAGTGCGGGTGGCCCTTGAGGTGGCTGATGTTCTCGATGCTGCCGGTCGAGAGATCGTCGACTACCTCCACGGTCCACCCCCGCTCCAGGAGGGCTTCCGACAGGTGCGACCCGATGAAGCCGGCGCCGCCGGTGATCAGTGCTCTAGACATGGTGCCCCCCGTGATGATCTCTCGTGACGGCTGGATGGTCGGACCGGACGGGCAAGTCCGCCGGCGCGGGAATCGGCCCTCGAGCCAGAACTCGAAAGCGAGCAGGAAGAATTGACCTGGCCGATGGAATGGTAGGAGAAGATCGGAAAGTCCCGATGACCTGCACGGCTCCGCCCTCTCACTTACAGAGCGCCAACGCGCCGCTCTAAAGTGAACCAGAAGTACAACACAAGGTAAGAAGGCATTCAAGCGAACTTATTGTCATTACAGGGTAAAGACCCGAAGGGTCCGATGAGGTGTGGTCGGGTCGGGGTCGAGCTGATACCTCGCTGAAGGGGAGGGAAATGAATTTCCCACTAGCGCATCGGCACGGGGGCCTGACGACCCCAAGGACTGGGGCCCGGGAGTCAAGCCGGGCTCTCCTAGGGAAACCCCTGCATGGCCAGGGTGAGGCCTGTCGTCGACACTGCCGCGGCTCCTGGAGCGCGCCCAGACCATCTGGGTGGAGCGGGCGCTCGACCTTGGTCCCGGGACAGGCTAACCCCATCCGCCTCGCTGACCACGGCGACGCGGTCCAATGACCGGGTAGCGCTCATGGCGCCGAAAGACGTCGGCCACGCAGGCGAGCTGGCTCACCGGATGCTGGGTCCAATCCGCGCGGACGGACAGGTAACGCCAGGCGCGAACGTGGTCGGTCATTCGAGCAGGATGATGTCGTTCAGCCCCAGACGGGTCGTGAACACGGCCACCGAGCCGTAACCCTGTCGCCGAAGCTCCTCGGGGGGCGCTTCCTCGTTGAACCGCAGCGGGCCGCGGCCGCTCTCGCCCGAGGTGCTCCGGTCGGCTGACGTCGCCCTGCTCATCACGGACCACAGCATCGTCGACTACGACCTCGTCCTGAAGAAAGCCCCGCTCATTGTGGACACGCGCGGCATCTACCGGGTCCCGGTCCCCCACGTCGTGAAGGCGTGAGTTCACGCTTCGTGGTATCCACGTTGAAACGCGCGCAACATTGCTCGGACGACCTGTGCCTGCTCGTGCTCGCGGTGGAGACCCAACAGCCGTGTTAGCCCGACCTTCCACTGCTCATCCTGGCCAATGCTCGGCATCGGGCTGATCGGCCTGGGCAAGCACGGGTCTCGCTACGCCCACCACATCGTAGAGGACCCGAGGGACGCAGCCCTCGTCGCCGTCTGCCGTCGGAATCGTCCTGAAGGGGAGAAGCTCGCCGCGGCTTCTGGCTGCGCGTTCTACGATGATTACCACGATCTCGTGGCCAACTCGCGCGTGGACGCCGTGGTCGTGGCGGTTCCGCCAACGCTCCACCCCGCCATCGTGGAGGCGGCATGCCGGGCCGGCAAGCCCCTGCTCGTCGAGAAGCCGCTGGCGACGAGCCTGGCCGAGGCGCGCCACATTGCCAGCATGGTGTCCGCCAGCGGGGTACGCGCCATGGTCGCCCACACCCTCCGTTTCAACCGCACGGTCCAGACCGTCCAGGCGCACGTGCCCGAGGTCGGGCCCTTGCACGCCCTCTACCTCAGCCAGCGATTCGAACCCTCCCCGCTCGCCTGGCTCGACCGGCGCACGGAGAGCGGCGGCGGAATCGTGCTTCATACCGGCGTCCACAGCTTCGACCTGCTCCGCGTCCTCACCGGATGCGAGGTCACCCGCGTCTGGTGCCGGACCTCGCAGATCGTCACGCGCGAAACCGAAGACAGCTTCGCCATGACCTGCCAGTTCAACGATCCTTCACTCGTCGCCGCCATCGCGGGCTCTCGCGCGATGGGCGGTCGCGTCGGCCTTCTGGAACTCGCCGGAGCCCAAGGCCACCTGTTGGCCGATCACGTACACGGGTGGGTTCACCTCGTGCGCGGGGCCGACCGCCTCACGCTCCCTGTCCCTTCCCCGGTGCCCACCGTGCGAGAGGTGCTGGACGCCTTCGTTCGTGCTCTGCGAGAGGGTACCCCGTTCCCCATATCCATCGAGGACGGG
>WNFC01006468.1_pt1 | contig 14528 bp, 13 predicted proteins | sample 5400541 | NCBI WGS metagenome assembly WNFC01 (sample SAMN13153342, study PRJNA577476) | soil metagenome | isolation source: 120 cm saprolite under Douglas fir tree site 2 hole 2 replicate 1 | place: USA:California | collected 2015-04-18
GTCATGAGCCACGCATCCAGCAACTGTCCGACGACTTTGCACGCTCGGGTCTGAAACCCTTTCACGTGCCGGTCGGGGTAATGCTCGACGAGAAGAATCCGCACAAGAGCCGCTGCATCCGCTGCAATACCTGCGACGGCTTCGCCTGTCTGGTCGGCGCGAAGTCCGATGCGCAAGTTGTCTGCATTGACGAGGCAATCAAGCATTCCAACGTTACCCTGCTGACCAATTCGCTGGTAAAGCGGTTGGAAACGGATTCATCGGGTCGCCAGGTGAAAGGCGTAGTTGTGGAGCGCGGCGGCAGCCTGGAGACCTATTCCGCGGATGTGGTTGTCGTCTCATGTGGCGCGATCAACTCGGCCGCGCTTCTGTTGCGCTCTGCCAATGACAAGCATCCACGCGGACTTGCGAACAGTTCGGATGTTGTGGGCCGCCACTACATGGGACACACCAATTCGGTCATGATGGCCATTTCAAAGTGTCCCAACCCTACGATTTTTCAAAAGACGCTGGGAGTCAATGACTTTTATTTTGGTTCGAAAGACTTCGAATACCCCATGGGGCATATCTCGTTCGTTGGCAAACTGGACGCGATCACTCTGAAGGCTGGAGCACCGGCCATCGCCCCGAACTTCACTCTGGAACTCATGGCCAAGCATTCGCTCGATTTCTGGCTCACTTCTGAGGACCTGCCCGATCCCAACAATCGGGTGACCATCGGTCGTGACGGCAAGATTGTAATGACCTACACACCCAACAACCTGGAGGCACACGAGCGGCTCCAGTCAAAACTGAAGCAGGCCATGAAGCAGACGAACTGCACCATGCATGGCAATGACTGTCATCAAGGGCTGTTTGGGCGAAACCTGTACGTGGGACAACAGATTCCACTTGCCGGCGTGGCCCATCAGAACGGCACAATTCGCTTTGGGCACGACCCGAAATCCTCGGTTCTGGACGTCAACTGCAAAGCCCATGACGTCGACAACCTCTACGTAGTAGACGGAAGCTTCTTTCCATCGAGCGCAGCCGTCAATCCGGCACTCACCATCATGGCCAACGCACTTCGAGTAGGCGATCACTTGATGAAACGCCTCGGTGTGTCCGACATGGCGTACGCGCGAAATCGGCAGCAGGACCGGGAACTTGCGGTGAGCAGGTAATCGAGACATGAAGCTACTCTTTCGAACACACCGTCCTCGCCAGAGCGTGTTTGCAATCTGGGTGCTGTCGCTGGTTCTGGTTGTTCCCCAGGTCTTTGCGCGGCAAGCCCTGGCTCAACAGGGCCCGGCTTTGGTTGACGGCGTAGACGCGATCGGAATTACGGTCTCCGACATGGACCGAGCGGTGGATTTCTATTCCAAGGTGCTAACGTTCGAGAAGGTATCGGACACCGAAGTCGCCGGCGAGAACTACGAGCATCTCGAGGGCGTATTCGGATTGCGAATGCGCGTGGTCCGAATGAGGCTCGGCGACGAGTTCATCGAGCTCACCGAGTACCTCGCCCCGAAAGGTCGCCCGATCCCGGTTGACTCGCGCAGCAACGATCGCTGGTTCCAACACATTGCGATCATTGTCAGCGACATGGACAAGGCTTACGCCCGCTTACGCCAGAACAAGGTGGAACATGCTTCTTCAGGACCACAGCGCCTTCCGGACTGGAACAAGAACGCGGCGGGCATCTCGGCGTTCTACTTCAAGGATCCCGATGGGCACCCGGTGGAAGTCCTTCAGTTTCCACCTGACAAGGGTGCCGACCAATGGCACCGGCCAAGCGACAAGCTGTTTCTCGGTATCGACCACACCGCCATCGTAGTGGACCTGCTTGGAATGCACGTGGCCGGAGAAAGCGAGAACTACGGAACTGAGCAGGAGCATTTGAACAATGTGTTTGGAGCCCACTTGCGCATCACGGCGTTACGCGGTGCAAGCGGACCTGGAATTGAATTGCTGGAGTATCTGTCACCTCGTGACGGACGGCCTTTCCCTTCGGACGAACAGGCGAACGACGTAGTTCACCGGCATACGGTTCTGTTGACCCGAGGCGCCGACGTCGCAGCTCGTCAGTTGCGTAGCGGCAGGGTGAACTTTGTCTCTTCTGGCGTGGTTGCGAATCAAACCGGACAGCTGGGATTCAGCAAAGCTCTTCTGGTACGCGATCCCGACGGCCATGCAATCGAAATAGAAGAGAAGTAGGAGGAGATGTGAGTGCAATCAACGTCCAACCCGCATTGTTCAAAACGGACTGGCACCTGGATCTTGCCTACCGTGCGCCGTCCAGATTGTCGGTGGCCGAGCCAGGCATTGACGATCCGGTGAACGATACTGGGCTCGCCCCTCAGCGCGGTGATTTACACCTTTCACCTGAGTTTGCCCGTTTTGTCAAAGTGATTTGGGAAGGAAGCGGAGAGTTCCAATGACCCAAGAAGAGATTCGACTGTCAGAATCCGGAGCGCGCCGGAAGCACTGGAAGCGGTGGGGTCCCTATCTCAGCGAACGGGCGTGGGGCACCGTGCGCGAAGACTACAGCCCCTATGGGAACGCATGGGAGCACTTGTCTCATGACCACGCCCGATCACGCGCCTACCGATGGAACGAAGATGGCCTGGCTGGAATCAGCGATCGGAAACAGAACATCTGTTTTGCCCTGGCCCTATGGAACGAGCGCGACCCCATCCTGAAAGAGCGGATTTTCGGCTTGACCGGCAACGAGGGCAATCACGGCGAGGACGTGAAGGAGTACTACTTCTACCTCGACTCGACACCTACGCACTCGTACATGAAGTACCTCTACAAGTATCCCCAGGCGGAATTTCCCTACGGTCAGCTAGTTGAAGAAAACCGGCGACGCGGGAAGAACCAGCCGGAGTTCGAACTGCTGGACACAGGAGTATTCAACGACGATCGCTATTTCGATGTGTTTGTCGAATACGCTAAGGCCGACACCGAAGACATCCTGATCAAGCTCACGGTCGCGAACCGCGGGCCGGAAGCGGCTAGTCTTCGACTGCTGCCGACGATTTGGTTCCGCAACACATGGTCGTGGGGAGGGCGCGAGCGGCGGCCGGAGTTGCACCAGGCACGCCCTGCTCCGAACCCGGTGATCGAGCTGAATCATAATCAGCCAGGCAATCGCTGGCTGCATTGTGAAGGCTCTCCGGAGTTGCTCTTCACCGAGAACGAAACCAATGCTCGCCGACTGTTTGGAGCCGAAAATGGCACGCCCTACGTCAAGGACGGCATTAACGACTACGTTGTTCACGACACCACGGAAGCGGTCAATCCGGAGCATGCCGGCACAAAGGCCGCAGCCCACTACAAGCTCACAGTTGGTGCGGGCGAGACGGTCGTTGTCCGCTTGCGCCTGGCCGACTCCGACTTCAAAGGCAAGAACGCCTTTGCCAGCTTCGATAAGACGTTTGCTCTCCGCCAGCGAGAAGCCGACGAGTTCTATGACACGGTAATTCCGCAGGACCTTTCGGCGGATGCCCAGAACGTTATGCGTCAGGGCTTTGCCGGCATGTTGTGGTCCAAACAGTTCTACCACTACGTCATAAACGATTGGCTGAAAGGCGATCCGGGCAATCCTCCCCCGCCCCCGGAGCGCGCCAAGGGTCGCAATCACGAGTGGACTCACTTGTACAACTCGGATGTTATCTCCATGCCTGACAAGTGGGAATATCCGTGGTACGCAGCTTGGGATTTGGCGTTTCACTGCATTCCGCTCGCACTTGTGGATTCTGACTTCGCGAAAGAGCAGCTCACGTTGATGCTACGCGAGTGGTACATGCACCCCAACGGACAGATTCCCGCCTATGAGTGGGCGTTCGGGGATGTTAATCCTCCGGTGCATGCCTGGGCCGCATGGCGCGTCTACAAGATCGACAAGAAGCGCAAGGGAAAAGGTGATCGCGCATTCCTGCAGCGTGTCTTCCACAAGCTGATGCTGAACTTCACTTGGTGGGTGAACCGCAAGGACGCAGACGGAATGAATATTTTCCAGGGCGGCTTCCTGGGACTGGACAACATCGGCGTATTCGACCGCAGCGCACCCCTGCCTACCGGCGGCTACATCGAACAATCGGACGGAACTAGCTGGATGGCGATGTATACCCTCAATCTGCTGGCCATCGCGTTGGAGCTGGCGAAGGAAGAGCCTTGTTACGAAGACGTGGCCAGCAAGTTCTGGGAACACTTCATCTACATCGCCCATGCGATGAGCCATCGCGGCGACGAACACATGGGTCTATGGAACGAAGAGGACGGCTTCTTCTACGACGTCTTGAAGTTGCCCGATGGTACGCAGTTCCCCATGAAAATCCGCTCCATGGTGGGGCTGATCCCATTGTTTGCGGTGGAAACGCTGGAACCCGAGGTGCTGGATAAGCTGCCGGATTTCAAGAGACGGCTGGAGTGGTTCATCGACAACCGTCCCGACCTCACCGAGAACCTAGCGTGCATGCGCACCGAGGGCATGGGGGAAAGAAGACTGTTGTCCATCGCCGGCGCGGATCAACTCCGAAGCATCCTCAAGTTCATGTTGGACGAGCGCGAGTTCCTCTCGCCGTACGGCATTCGGGCCTTGTCACAGTTCCACCGTGACAACCCTTACAAACTTACGGCGCAAGGTATGGAGCACCGCGTCGACTACGAGCCCGGCGAGTCTTCTACCGGGCTATTCGGCGGCAACTCCAATTGGCGTGGCCCCATTTGGTTCCCGGTGAACTACTTGCTGATCGAGTCGCTGCAGAAGTTTCATCACTACCTTGGCGACGACTTTAAGGTTGAGTTCCCAACCGGATCGGGAAAGATGATGACCCTGTGGCAGGTGGCGGGAGAATTGTCTCGTCGTATCACGAACATATTCCTTCAGGATCACGGGGGCCGCCGACCGGTGTTCGGGAATCTCGAAAAGTTCCAGACCGACCCGCACTGGCGCGACTTGATCCTGTTTCACGAATACTTCCACGGCGACTCGGGTGCCGGAGTGGGAGCCAGCCATCAGACGGGATGGACCGGTGTCGTCACCAAGTTAATACAACAGAGCGGAGAATCCCGCGAACGCAAGAGGACGGAACCAGCGGTTGCCTCGGTTGCCGCAGACTGAATTCATAAGGAGAGATCGAAATGAAAGCGATCAGTGTATTCCCAGGGAAACCCAACAGCGTCCACGTGGCCGATTTGCCGAAGCCGTCGCTGGATCAGATCCCCAACGGCCGTGGCGTGCTGGTCAAAGTTCTACGGGTTGGGGTGGACGGAACCGACAAAGAGATCAACGCCGCCGAGTACGGGGCAGCGCCCCCTGGATTTGATTTCCTGGTCATTGGTCACGAAGGCTTCGGTCAGGTCGAAGCCGTCGGCCCCAATGTCACCGAAGTGAAACCCGGCGACTACGTTGTGGCCACGGTGCGCCGGCCGGGCAAGAGCATTTACGACCTGATCGGCACCAACGATATGACTACGGACGACACCTACTACGAGCGCGGCATCAACTTGCGGCACGGCTATCTGACGGAACACTACGTCGATGACGTTGAATTCATCGTCAAAGTGCCGAAGGGCCTCAAGCAGGTCGGCGTGCTACTGGAGCCGACAACCGTTGTAGAAAAAGGAATCCACCAGGCGTATGAAATCCAACGCCGGCTCAAAGTATGGCGTCCGCGCAAGGCTGCGGTCATGGGAGCGGGAACGATCGGTCTGCTTGCCACGCTCGTTCTCCGCCTGCGCGGTTTGGATGTGACCACGTTTGGGCGCACGGAGAAGCCTTACCTGAATTCCGATCTGATCGAGGAACTGGGCGCGCGATATGTATCGACGAACGACACTCCGATCGTTGAAGCGGCCAAGCAGAACGGCCCCTTCGATCTGATTTTCGAAGGCACCGGCAATTCGTCAGTAGTCTTCGACAGCATGCAGGCTCTCGGCAAGAACGGAGTCCTGGTGCTCGCAAGCGTTACAGGCGGAGACAAAATGATCCAAATTCCCGCAGACCGCATCAATCTCGAATTTGTTCTTGGCAACAAAGTCATGGTCGGAACTGTAAATGCAAACCGCGAATATTTCGAAATGGGCGTCGGGCACATGTCACAGGCGGAATTGGAGTATCCGGGATGGCTCGGTAGACTCCTGACCGATCCTGTGAAAGGGTTGGAAAACTTCACCGAGCTGTTCCAGAAACTAACCACCCCGAAGGGTGCCATCAAAGTCTATTGTGAGGTGGCGTAAGACTTCGGGTCCCCAATCAGGCGCCTCCCCCCGGGCACGCCAAGCGTGCCCTTTTTCGTCCTAGAAGCGGGCAACGAACATTGTCACTTTCCTGCTGCAACCGCGTCTTACTGAAAGAAGACACCTGTTGGAAGAAGCCAAGCCATGATTCAGTTCACCAAAGAAACCTGCGGCAATCTCGACGCTGCTCTCCGCCGGGAGTGGCTGGAAACCAATGGGCTCGGCGGCTTTGCCGGTTCGACGATCGTCGGCCTAAACACCCGTCGCTACCACGGATTACTGGTAGCAGCCACCAAGCCGCCGGTTGGCCGGGTCGTCCTGCTCTCAAAAATGGAGGAGACGCTGTTCATCGACGGACAGCCGTTTGACCTGTCCGCAAACCGTTACCCAGGCGTTGTTCACCCGCAGGGCTTTCGATATCTCAAGCAGTTCCGCCTCGATCTATTTCCTGTTTTCACCTATGAAGTCGAAGGCATTGAGATCGAGAAGACCATTTTCATGATCCACGGCGAGAACAGCACCGTCGTGCAGTACGAACTGCGAAAAAACAATCACCCGGAATCGCCGAAGAATCTGCTGCTGGAAGTCAGGCCGTTGATTGCCTTTCGCGACTATCACAGCACCACTCACGAAAATGGCAGCATCAATTCTGCCGTCGAACAGACTCCGAGACTGGCGACCCTCACTCCCTACGAAGGTCTTCCATCGCTGCACTTGGCCCACAACTCTGCCGAGCTGCGGAAAACCGGCGAATGGTATCGCAATTTTGAATACGAGGCAGAGCGCGAACGCGGTCTCGATTTCACTGAAGACCTCTTCAATCCTCTGGTGATGCGTTTCGACCTGCGGCTTCGCGAACAGGCCTCGGTCATCGTTTCCACCGAGCCGCGGGATGTTGCTAAGGTGTCTGAATATCGGCATGCGGAAGTCACGCGCCGCCAAAAGACGGCCGCATCTTTACCGGTGGAAGACGCTTTCGTTCAGGATCTCACAGCCGCCGCCGACCAATACATCGTTGCCCGTGGCGATCAGAAAACGGTTATCGCCGGCTACTACTGGTTTAGCGACTGGGGCCGTGACACCATGGTTGCCCTCCCCGGCCTCACCCTGCCCACCGGACAATTCGATGTCGCCCGCAGCATTCTGCGCACCTTCGCCAAGCACGTGGACCAGGGAATGTTGCCAAACCGTTTTCCTGACGCCGGTGAAACACCTGAATACAACACGGTCGATGCCACTCTTTGGTTTTTCGAAGCCGCCCGCGCCTACCTCGCATACACCGGCGATCGGGAATTTGTGCGCAACGAACTCTATCCCGTGTTCGCTGACATTATTAGCTGGCATGCTCGCGGCACGCGCTACGGAATCAAAGTAGATCCCAGCGGACTGCTCGCCTCTGGCGCGCCCGGCGCACAGCTCACCTGGATGGACGCCAAAGTCGGCGACTGGGTGGTGACTCCACGGCGTGGCAAGCCCGTCGAGATTCAGGCGCTCTGGTACAACGCGCTTTGCATCATGGAAGACTTGGCACGCAAATTCGCGGACGAACCGGCTCAAAAGCGTTACCGCAACATGGCAACGGTTGCGAGTTGGAGTTTCAATCGCCTCTTTTGGAATGAGAACACGGGCTGTCTATACGATGTGACAAACGGGGCACCGCCGGACCCGTCGATCCGCCCGAACCAGATCTTTGCGGTCAGCCTTACCCACAGCATGTTGTCACCCGAGCGTGCGAAGAGCGTGGTGCGGAAAGTTCAAGAACATCTGCTCACGCCTTATGGTCTGCGCAGCTTGGCACCGACCGATCCGCAGTACAGTGGTCGATACACAGGCGGCCCCACTGGACGTGACGGTGCCTATCACCAGGGTACGGTGTGGCCATGGCTGATGGGCGCTTTCATCACTGCATATATAAAGGTGAACGGAGGCGATGACGTTTCCCGCCAGCAGGCCGGCGACTGGCTGGCTCCATTAAAGGACCATCTCTCAGATGGTGGATTGGGGCACATCTCGGAGATCTTCGATGGCGACGCACCTCAGCGGCCTTGTGGATGCGTGGCACAGGCCTGGAGTGTGGCTGAAATCCTGCGGGCCTATGTTGAGGATGTGAAGAACATTCGCCCGGCGCCGCCCGTCGAGACCAAACCGGCGCAAGCTCCTGCGAAGACCAAAGACAGAACTGCGGCGCGTGCGGGAACGCGGGTGCGGGAAGTCTCCATAACCGGAACAGGCGCTTGATCGGCGTGTAGGCCGCGAAGCGCCATACCTGCTTCCCGGTACTCACCTAGCCCGCTGAATCTCTTGCAGATTCGCGGGCACGTGTCGTTTCCAGTATTCAAAGAGATCAGGCTGCTCCTGCAATTTCACCTGAACCGCTGTGATTTCTTCCGGAGAGAAATAGTTCCGCAGTTTCCGCTGAAGCTTGTCGGGTGGAATATGCTTGTAGACCCAGGTGCGATACTTCTTCAGACCGTCCCCGTAACCGAGATGGATCGCCTCGATATCTGCCCTCCGTTCGAACTTCATCGTGTAACGTTCGGATATCAAACGGATCAAGCCCAAGCGTCGGATGCGATTTCCGCGGCTCAGAGAAAGAACATGCGCGAGCTCGTGGGCCACGATCGCACAGGTGCCATCGGACGGCGCTTGGCGTTGAAAAAGAGCAGGGTTGACGTCCACGAAATATCGCATCGGCATAAGAAACAGGAAGCGAGACAAACTGAAGCGAGTCCGAAAGTAGTCGGACTGGCTGCGAAATGCACGGACGCGAAGGTCGATGTGAGCTAGCTCGGGGAAAGATGATCTTCGGACCTTCTGGATTGCCGGGTCTACCGCTGCAATCGAGTCATTGGCCTCTCTGCCTGTGGCCGCCGCCTGATGGTCTGTAGTCGGACAATCAGCAACCTGCGCGGCGGGGCTCGACTGACACTGAGCCGAGAGAACCGCAAAGATGAACCACGCAAGTGCGACAAAAACTTGCGAACTGGCCAAGCCGCGTTGCGAACCGCACCATGGGGTCATTCCGGATAGCTCTGCGCCAAGTGGCGATACTCACGAGTCGCATTAAGCAGGTCGGCCACAGAAGCTGGCCGGACGCCCCGAGCGCGGTTGAGGTCTCCGATTTCGAAAGCGATTCGCCATTGTTGGAACAACACGCGATAGGCGTCGAAAAGACTGAGTTTGGGATCGTAAATGTGCGTTGCTTCAGATGTGACCCCGTTCAGTTCCACGATTTTGATGTTGCGACCTGCCATGAGGTCTTGCCGCGAAGGAACACGAATATCAAAACGCCCGAAGAAGAAACCGTCGAAGGTCTTGGCGATGCGGTCGATGACTTCTTCCAAGTCTGGGGTAATCGTCTCGCCTCCGTCGAGAAAGATGGCACCGCGGCAATGGGTCCCGATCTCAACCAGTTGCACACTCTCTCCCGCCGCTGGTACCTCTTGAATTCGCGCTGAATTCTTGCGCAGGTAGAAGTCTGACATACAAACCGCGCGGTCATCCGCGAGGATCAACTCTGCCAATGTACGGTTTCCGTCACCAAGAAGGGTGGGCATCCGCTTCTCCGTCACCGAGAAAACCCGGCCGCGTTCGTCACCGGGGTAGCGGTAATAGAAGACCCCATACTCCTCGCCTGGCACATATTCCTGCAAGATCACAGGGAAAGCTGCATGCGTCAGATACTCACAGAGTTGCTCAGACGACCGAACGATCGACACTCCTGAACCACGCTGCCCAGCATCAGGTTTCAACACGACCGGAAAGTGCAGCCCATGCTGCCGCATGAATTCCTCGGACTCGGACATGCGATGGGTGGGCACTCCGGATGCCAGAAGAGTGGAACACGGTAGCCACGGAGAGGCATTTTGCAAATGTTCCAGGATCTGATGCTTGGACTCACCCACGAATCCGCCCGCTGGAATCGCGGGGTTAGCCGCCGTGAACAACGTCCAACTTCGGAACCTGATTCCGAGGTAAGCGATGTAGGCAACCACCGGCGGATAAAACAAGTAAGGGGGCCAGAACTCCCAGCGAGACCAACGCTTCAACCGTCCGACAAAGTTGCGGCGCCCTCGACTCAAGGCACTAGTGAACGACTGTCTTAGTTGAACAGAGTCGAGTTCCATCGCGAGGGGCATGATTTCAACTCGTTGAACTGCCGACGCCCCAAACAGCTGGATCCAGGCAGTCAGTTCTCTCAATCTCTATCGGATGAATCTGAGTCATTGCGCAAGGACTGTCCTGGAAGTGACCCATCTGTACGCTTGTAGGCATGACCATGACCTCGCTATAACTTAGGGTTCGCACGTCGTTCCGGTGGACGCACAAACTAAATGACCCTGGGCCGCCCACGTGCGACGCGTGAAGTCTTCGCAGCCAAGGAGCCGAGCCGGTGTCCGATTCGTTCTGGGCGTTGTCGCATGCGGCACCACGCAAACTCTCGGCTTGTCTGTCCGAAAGGCTTGAGGAAAACCAGTGGCGGGAATGCCAGCCCTGAGCTTGGAACGTGAGCCGCGAGGCATCCCAACGCCACTCCCCAATCGTCTGCTCAGAGGGAAATATTGCAACGAGTCGAAACGGCTGGATTCGTTCGAGGTCCGAAACACCGAATACTGCATGTAACTCCGCCATGCGAGATGAACTTGCAAGACCCGGAATGATCCCCCCTCTGCTTCGAGCCTTTCGGATGTCCAGTGGGCGTCGAACAACGTCGTTCCAATTCAGCAATGCGAGACTGATGCCATATTCATTGGCGGCAATCCAGGTACCGCCCGCCCTGTCACTCGGATAGATGGCCGCTGTGCCATTACGGTCCTGAATCGCCGGACCCTTTCCTGCCCCGCGTGCAATTTTCTCGTCACGATTCATCGCAAGCAAGTAGCCGTTGTCCCGAGTTATGACACTTAGAGTGCACATAGTCCCCCCGCATGGCACTCTTCACATGTTTGGGGGCTCCGTCTCGCCCGAAACCGTTTGAACACTCCGCCCACGGTTTTGCCAAGAAGCCACGGTGCGAACAGCACCAGGGCTGTTATGAGCCAGGGGAGGAATTTCTGATGACCGGACAGTGTTTTAGGAACGAGCCGCCAGATCGCAAAGATTGCGCAGACCCAGACAGCCGAGCAAACGGCAGTAGTCTTCGCGAACAGTCGAAATGGAAGCCGCAATGCACCCGCCGCCACATACAGAGGTAGACGGCTTCCGGGAATCGCACGGCTCATGACCAAGGCCAACGATCCGTGCCTGGCAAACCAGCCTTCAGCTTTAGCGAGTGACTCGGGCCTTAAGTATTTCTGAAGCCAACGTGACCCCGCCGTGCGGCGCCCGAAACTAGAGCCCAGGCCATACAATCCCATATCTCCCACCCAGATACCCATGAAGGTGGTCAGAAGTCCGATCCACGGGTCCAAACTTCCGCTGGCCGACAGAGTCGCCGCCAGTAACGTTGCGCCATCCTCGTAGATAAAGGTCGCCAGAAAAATAGAGAGGGCCAGCGCGGCCTGCGTCTCCGGAAGTGAATGAAGGGGAAACATGGTCGATTACGCTCGCTCCGCCGTTTCAGTTTTCAGGTGTTTCAATGTGGAGGGAGCAACGCCAAATTCATGCGGTAGTTGCATTCCTACGCCGGCACACAGCAGCCTGAGAATCGCATAGTGGTGGATGGCGTGTCCGACGCAGAACATGACTTCCCGAGCCAGGTTAGATCTCACCGCTTCCGCCTCGGTTTCGCCGTACCCCACGCTGTACGTCACAGCACACTCACGTTGAAGAATTTCGCCAGAAAGACCTCCGAGTTCATCGATCAGACCTTCAGTTACGAGACGTGCACACGTCACCGAACTCTCCAGTTGCGCGTTCCGACGCCGCTGATCGTAGTTGACCTGGCCAGTGCGAATGCCTTCCGCCAGACAGAGAAAATGATCGAGCACGTGCCGATAGTGGGCTCCGAGCGACGCTGGCTTTTCTCCGACTGGGCTCTCAATCGGGCGGCCATATTTTTCATCGCCGATGCGATCCAGAAAGATGCAACCCTGCTGCAGCACATCCTTCACCGCGATATTCAACGACTTGGCCATGTCAGAACTTTCTCCCGAACACAGGAATCTGCATTCGGTGCAGGAATAGGGCGATGGTGCTCGTCACGAACACGGTGATAGCCAGAAAGAACAGAAGTCCCTTGTCTCCCTGTACCTGGATGCCCAGGAAGGTTAAGTGGCTAACGATAGCTCCGCCTGTAGCCGCCATCGCCAAGATTGCGCCTGCCGACACGAAACGCGGTGTCAGCAAGAGCACAGCGGCGATCAACTCCATGATTCCTGACCCGATGCGTCCCGAAACCTCCACGGTTCCGATCGACGCAAACGGAACATAGGTGTGGATGAAGGCTCCAAGTTTGGTGAAGATATAGACCGACTCCGGCGCGGCCGTGAACTTGAAGAAGAGCGTCTGCAGCAAGATAATCGCCGCGACAATTCTGCAACCCCAACTTAAGACTAGGATTGGAGTGGTCATTGGCCGACTCATGGTTGAGATGACTTGGGTGCTCATGGGCGCTCCTTCAATTCTGATCTCTTCGCGTTTCGGTGTTGACGTCCATATACAGGTGTGAGACTCACCAAGCGGGCGGAAGTGACACGAACCAGTGAGGTTCTTGAAGGAATGTACTTCTGAACCGTTGTGTCACCTTTCTAGCGGTCGCGCATCTCACGTCAAGGTTCGCGGGTGGAATCGACTGGTCGTGCTTTCTGCTTGCTGCCGTCAGTCCTCGCTGAGGGCAAACTGGGGAGCGGACATCATGAACGCAACGCCCTTACAGACTGCCATCTCCTCGTTGCTATCGCCCCGGTCCATCCAATCCCGAGAAACCGAATTTGGTTGGTCACTCGACCTCCAGCAGGGCCCGTACCATCTCCGACTGGCGTCGTCTGAGGCTGACCGCATGGCGGCGTTCCGTTTGCGATTTCTGGTCTTCAACCTGGAGTTGAACGAGGGTTTGGAGGCCGCCTACGCGACCGGACAAGACACCGATGAGTTCGACAGCATCTGTGACCACCTGATCGTGGAGCACTCGGGTACAGGCAAGATTGTTGGAACCTATCGGTTACAGACGGGCGCGACGGCTTCAGCAAACGCAGGTTTTTATAGCGAGCGTGAATTTGATTTTTCGCCCTACAAGCAGCTGGGCAACTCCGTGATCGAACTTGGACGTGCCTGTGTGCACCGCGATCATCGCTCCTCCGAAGTTCTCTACCTACTGTGGCGTGGAATCGCCCAATACGCTATCCACCATGACGGTCGGTATCTGATCGGTTGTTCTTCGTTAACCTCGCAGGACCCGGCGCATGGTACAGCGGTCTATGAGGCGATGCGGGCGCAATTGGTGGAGCCCCACTTACGAACCACACCGCAGCCCGCGTTCGCAATGCCCGAGATGTTACCGGAAGACAAAAGCGACAAGATCCCGAAATTGTTGCGTGCGTATTTGGCGGTGGGGGCAAAGATCTGTGGCCCACCGGCCATCGATCGGGAGTTCAAGACGATTGACTTCCTCACGCTTTTGGATCTCGAAGCTTTGCATCCCCGCGTCTACGCGCGTTTTATGAAGATTTGACGATCCGGATACAAGGCGCCACTGGCTCTGCTCTGTGACGAACACATGAGTGTAGGGGCTGCTGTCCGTGAAAGGCGTTTCGCTCGGTGTCGGATATTTGCATCAGGCTCGCTGAGCTGTCGGATTGCGACCAACTCGTGTGCTTGCGCGAGGCCCTGTGGCCAAAGGCTCCCGCCGGGGAACATGCCCGAGAACTTACACAAATTCTCGAAGGCAAGGCTCCTGTAACGATGCCGCTCATCATTTTAGTCGCCGAGGCGAGTGATGGATTACTAGCTGGTTTCCTGGAAGTCAACTTGCGCTCCCACGCGGACGGCTGCAACCCATCTCGCCCGGTGGGCTATGTCGAGGGTTGGTACGTTGCTGAGAACCATCGGCACAGGGGGATAGGCAGGAAGCTGTTGGCCGTGGCAGAAGACTGGGCACGTAGCCAGGGGTGCGTTGAGATGGCGTCGGACACCTGGGTTGACAATGAAGTGTCGCAACGCGTGCACGAGGCGCTAGGGTACGAGGTAGTGGACCGCTGTGTGCATTACCGTAAGACGTTGTGACATGCACCCCGAGCCCAGCATTCTCAGGAATTGACCCTCCCTAGAGTGTTCATTGCCCGAACGTAGATGCTGTTCGTAGTCCGTCCGGTGTATGGCGCAACGCTCTCGGATCGACCTTCAGTAGTTGCGTCGAGCCTGTC
>WNFC01005633.1_pt1 | contig 14527 bp, 8 predicted proteins | sample 5400541 | NCBI WGS metagenome assembly WNFC01 (sample SAMN13153342, study PRJNA577476) | soil metagenome | isolation source: 120 cm saprolite under Douglas fir tree site 2 hole 2 replicate 1 | place: USA:California | collected 2015-04-18
CGCTTCGCCATCGAGCAACGCGACTACCAGAAAAAACTGGACGAAGCAGGCAACTCCGGCGATCCCAGCCAGGTGATGTTCACACGCGGAACTCTTTACCAGACGCGCGGTCTATCGGCGGACACTTCGCTCCTGCCGAATTACGCCCTGGAAGATTCGCTGCGCGCACTCGTCAGCAAGGGCGTGCTGGCGGCGGGCAAGATTCGCCGCATCGCCGTGATCGGCCCGGGTTTGGACTTCACCGACAAGCGTGACGGATACGATTTTTATCCGTTGCAAACCATCCAGCCGTTCGCTGTGATGGAAGCAGTGCTAAGGCAAAAGCTCGGCAAAGCCGAGGAGGTGGAAGTCGTCACATTCGATCTGAATCCCGGGGTTAACGCCCACGTCGCCAAACTTGCCAGGGACGCGCGTGCGGGGCGCGCCTACACCGTGCAATTGCCCAGGGATACGGCAGCGGATTGGGCTCCGGCTGCGGTCGCGTATTGGCAGCACTTCGGAGAAATCCTGGGGACGCCAGCAAAGCCGCTCCCTGTCCCGCAGGCTCTCGGAGGCGTAACGCTTCGCGCCGTGGCGATCGCCCCGCGCTTCGCTTCGCGTATTACTCCGTTGGATTTGAATATCGTGGCGCAGCAAATGTATATCGAGGAAGGGCAGGGATTCGACTTGGTCGTTGCGACGAACATCCTTGTTTATTACGACCGCTTCCAGCAAGCGCTGGCCATGGCGAGCATCGCGCGTATCATGAATCCCGGCGGGATCTTTCTCGCGAACAACGCTCTTCCAGCACAGCACGTCGAGTCGCTCGAGTATCTGGGGCGCCGCACGGTCGTTTATGCAACTGACCATTCTTACGGAGACGACGTCGTTGTTCGTTTATGCAACTGACCATTCTTACGGAGACGACGTCGTTGTGTACCGTCGCCGATAAGACGCTGCTGTTTGATATTTGTCTTGACGTTCGCTTTCTTTTCGCCTAAAGTGCCTGTGGCAAAGATTCGCAAACGGAGGCGCACATGGCTCTCACCAAACGGCAAAAAGAAGTTCTCGACTACCTCGTCGCGTTTGAGACCAAGCACGGCTACGCGCCGAGCTTCGAGGAAATCGGCAAGGGCCTCAAACTCACTTCGCTGGCCACCGTGCATAAGCACATCACTACGCTCGAGAAAAAGGGCTTTATCCGCCGCGGTTACAATCAGAGTCGCTCCATCGAGATCATCCAATTGCCGAAGTCGGTCAAGGAGCAAGTAAGCGATCGCAAGCTGCAGGAGCTACCGCTGGTGGGAAGAATCGCAGCGGGGCGTCCGCTGGAAGCCGTGGAAGAACGCGAAACGATTTCGCTGGGCGATTTTGCGCGCGGCGGTAATTCCTTTGTTCTCCAAGTAAAAGGCACTTCCATGATTGAAGATCACATCATGGATGGGGACTATGTAGTGTGCGAACAAACGCAGGTCGCGAATGCCGGTGACATCGTGGTTGCGCTGGTTGGCGGCGAAGAAGCCACGCTCAAGCGTTTTTATCGCGATGGCCCGGGCAAGATTCGCTTGCAGCCGGCAAATTCCGAAATGGCTCCGATCATGGTTGCCGCCAACGACGTAAAAATTCAGGGCCGGGTCATCGGCGTCCTTCGCAAATACTGATTCGCATCGTCGATTTTTCCTTCCTCGCCAATCATAGGCGGTTTGTCGCTGATAGCCTCTTTTTTCGAATGCCACCTCTCGCGATTTTCCTCTCCTGTGTTTCCGCCCATAAACTGTTTGTGTCAGAATTCAGTTGCGTGCATCAGACTAGTGTTCACGCTATTCTCCTGAAGACTTGCCCCGTATCGCGGAAGGAAAGACGAAACAGAACGAAGATTCGAAACCATGTCCAAATTTCTCTGAGGTCGCGCATTTGCCTTTGAAACGCCAAAGCATTCTGATTGTCGATCCCGACCCGGCCTCGCGCGGCGTCCTCGAAGAGGTGATCCGTTCGGCCGGCTACGAGGTGGCCGTTTCAGCTTCGCAGGCTGAAGGATTCAAGTTTGTCCAAGACGCCGGCATCGACCTGCTGATTCTGTCCGCCGACCTTGCCGACATCCAGTGCTGCGATGCCCTGGCCGAAATCAAGGGCAATGCAGCCACGTCTGCAACGCGCGTGATTCTGCTGACGCAAGGCGGGGCAGCCGAGCGCGCCCGCGGTCTAGATCTCGGCGCGGACGAAATACTGACTTCGCCATGGGAGGCGGCGGAATTGCTGGCGCGCGTTCGCGTGCAGTTGCGCGAACAACATGCCTTCTACGAACTTCAGGAAAAAACCCGCATCGCCGATGAGGGCCGTGAGATGGCGCAAACCGCTTTTCAGGCGCTCGCGGTCACCGAGAAAATGACTCGCGACGCTTTTTCTCTGGGACGCGCCTTGAAAATTGGCGTGTCGGCGCTCTTTGCCATCGCTATTGTCATCGCCGGAATCTTTCTGCTGTATTCCCGGCGTGCCGACAAGGAAGCGAACCGCGCGTACGCGGTGATCGCGCAGCTCGAGCGCGGCGCTCACCGCCAGCAGCAATTGATGGCAGAGGCCCGCAGCGCGCGCGCCGATCTGCAGCAGTCCGATGTTCTCGATCAGAAACAGCAGCTCAAGCAGCAATCCGATGAGCTGCGCCAGAAAATCTCGGGCGCCGAACCCGGCGACGTATCCTCTCTTCGGCAGCAGCTAGAGGAAACGACAGCGCGGCTCAAGCGCGTGGAGACCGAGTCGCAATCGGCTGAAGAAGTAATTCGTGCCTATGCGCCGAGCGTTTGTCTCCTCCATGTATCCGTTTCCTTCGTCGACAAGGCTTCAGGCCGCCCGCTGCGTTACGGCGGGATTAACCCGGATGGCGAGCCGCTTCATGACAGTGATGGCAACCCGGTTTATACGCTGGAAGGCCGGGCGCCCGAGGTGCGCGCCGATTTCTTCGGAACCGGATTCATCGCCAGCGAAGGCCGCATCCTTACGAATCACCACGTGGCGCAGCCCTGGTGGAAGAATGACGAGCTGGCAACCATTTCCAGCCAGGGGTTGAATCCCGCGATTGCGGAACTGACCGCCTATTTTCCGGATGCGGCTGCCGGGGTTCCTGTCAGCATTTCGGAGATTTCCGAGCAAGCAGACCTCGCGGCGCTGAAAGGCAATTTTTCCGGTTTGAAAAAACCGATTTTGAAAATCGACGCGAGGAAAGAGGCCGCGATTAGCGGGCAGCCTCTGCTCTCGCTCGGCTACGCGACCGGCATCAGCGCCATACTCGCGCGCGCGGGCGAGGATGCCGTGAACGAAATCGCCAAGACCACGGACGGAAAACCGGACAAGGTTCTTGACGAACTCGTGCGCCGTAAACTCATTCGCCCTCTGGTTACCCAGGGGCATATCGGCGACGTTCTTCCGGACAAGATTGTCTACGATGCGCAGACAACTTCCGGCGGCTCGGGCGGACCGCTCATCAATCGCGATGGAGAAGTGATTGGCGTGACGTTCGCGGTTGTGAAGGGTTTCGGCGGTTCGAATTTTGGCGTACCGATTCGTTTCGCGCAGCCGCTCCTCAAGCCATGAAGTATCCTTTTGCTTCATTCTCAGACGCAGACCGAAGTCTTCCGCCGTCAACTCCAATCATCCATAAGCTGCTTGCGCGCATTCGAATGATCGGCGTTTGCCTTCTCGCGGTCACGCTGGCGTGGCCTCCCTGCGTCCGCGCCTACGCCGTGCTTTCCCATGAGGCCATCATCGATGCGGCTTGGGAGACGCACATCAAGCCGCTGCTGCTGAAAAAATACCCGCAGGCGACCGAAGAGGACTTGAGCCGGGCGCAAGCCTACGCCTACGGCGGGGCCATCATTCAAGACATGGGCTACTATCCTTATGGAAGCCCTTTTTTCAGCGACCTTACGCATTACATCCGCAGCGGTGATTTCATCCTGGCGCTGCTGCGAGACGCCAAAGATCTCCACGAATACGCTTTCGCCATCGGTGCGCTCGCGCACTACGCCGCGGACAACGACGGCCACCGCATCGGCATTAACAAAGCTGTTCCAATTCTGTATCCCAGCCTACGAAAGAAATATGGCGACAGCGTTTCGTATGCAGACAACCGGCTTGCGCATGTGAAAACGGAATTTGGCTTCGATGTCCTCGAAATCGCGCGGGAGCGCTACGCTCCGGACAGTTATCACGACTTCATCGGATTCGAAGTCTCTCGCCCGGTTCTAGACCGGGCGTTCCTAGAAACGTACGGCCTGGAATTAAAAGATGTGCTAGTGAGCGAAGAGAAGGCTCTCAATTCGTACCGCCGCGACGTAAGCAAACTCATTCCCAAAGCCACGCGCATCGCCTGGCGCCTAAAGCAGGACGAGATCAAAGGCGACATTCCAGACGCTACGAAGAAAAAGTTTTTGTTCAATCTGTCGCGTGCAAATTACGAACAAGAATGGGGCAAGGACTATCGCAAGCCTAGTCCCGGAGAGCGCTTTTTCGCGTTCCTCTTCAGGCTGATCCCCAAGTTCGGCCCGCTCAAAATACTGCAGTTCAGGACGCCCACGCCTGAGACCGAGAAGATGTTTGAAGCCAGCTTCAACGCCACGCTCGACCGTTATCGCGAACTATTGACGGAGGTACGCGAAGGAAGGCTGGACTTGCCCAATAATAATTTCGACCTGGGCGAGAATAGCGGTCCCGGAAAATACCGCTTGAACGACGAAGCGCATGCGGAATTGCTGGACAGGCTTACGGAAAGTAAATTCGCGGGGGCCACGCATGAAGTGAAGGCAGAACTTCTGCAGTTCTTCGCCGAGCCGGATGCGCCGTACGCGACAAAGCGCAACGCCAAAGCCTGGGCAAAAGTGCAAACTCAGTTGCAGCAATTAAAATCGGCGAGCACCGCGCCGGCCATTGTTCAGTCTTCACCCGCCGCATCGGCCGCCCCGGTTCCTCAACATTAGCCGGAATTCCGGGCAACCGGGGCCGGTGCAAACGATCCAATTTATTGCATCGTGGCAGCAAATAAACTGCGCCCGAGTCGCGTCTCCACCGTGAAACAATGTAGAATTTCGCGCGACGCAATGATCGCTCCTGAGATGAAGAAAGCCAAACCGATCCGCAAACTGCTCGCCGCCAATCGCAGCGAAATCGCCATACGCATTTTCCGCGCCGCCAACGAGCTCGGCCTGCGCACCGTGGCCATCTACTCGCAGGAAGACCGCCTCGCGCTCCATCGCTTCAAAGCGGATGAAGCTTATCAGGTGGGCGCCGGCAAGGGCCCGGTGGAAGCTTATATGGACATCGCGGGAATCGTGGCACTCGCGAAGGAGAAAGGCGTCGACGCCATCCACCCCGGCTATGGTTTTCTTTCCGAAAATCCCGCGTTTGCCCGCGCTTGCGAAAAGGCGGGCATCACTTTCATTGGTCCTCCGCCGAATCTTCTCGAATTGTTGGGCGACAAGACGGCCGCGCGTAGACTTGCCATTTCGGCGGGAGTTCCCGTCCTGCCGGGAACGGAGGATGCGGTCAAGTCCGCCGAAGAGGCACAGAAGATTGCGAAGGAGATTGGCTATCCCATCATCGTGAAGGCGGCGATGGGCGGTGGAGGCCGCGGCATGCGCGTCGTTCATGACGCCGCGCAGCTCGACGCCCTGCTGGAAGAAGCCCAGGGGGAAGCGCGGTCCGCCTTCGGCGATGCTTCCGTCTTCCTGGAAAAATATTTGGCGCGGGCGCGGCACTTGGAAGTGCAGATTCTGGCGGACCATCACGGCAACTTGCTGCATCTTTACGAGCGCGATTGTTCGGTGCAGCGCCGCCATCAAAAAGTTGTGGAAGTCGCTCCTGCCGCGAATCTCACCGCGAGCATTCGCGGTGAACTCTGCGGGGCGGCGGTGCAACTCGCGCGCAAGGCCGCGTATCGTAACGCGGGAACCGTTGAATTTCTTTACGACGTCGACTCACAGAAGTGGTATTTCATCGAGGTGAATCCGCGAATTCAGGTCGAACACACGGTGACCGAAATGATTACCGGCATCGACCTGGTGCGCTCGCAGATTCTCATCGCGCAGAGTCATCAGCTTCACGAAGCGCCACTGGCTTTGCCGAAGCAGGAAAGCGTTCCGCTCAATGGGGCCGCCCTGCAATGCCGCGTCACGACGGAAGACCCGCAGCAAAACTTCGCGCCGGATTACGGGAAAATTTCGACATATCGTTCTCCAGCGGGATTCGGCATTCGTCTTGATGGCGGCACCGCTTACGCAGGCGCCATGCTCGCCGCCTATTACGACTCGCTGCTCGTAAAAGTCACGGCCTGGGGCGCGAATCTTCCCGAAGCCTGCCAGCGAATGGACCGCGCGCTGCGCGAATTCCGCATCCGCGGCGTGAAAACGAATATCCCGTTCGTTGAAAACGTCGTGAATCATCCGAAGTTTCGCGCGGGCGAAGTCACAACCTCATTTCTCGACGAGTCGCCCGAGCTGTTCCGCTTCCCCAGCCGCGGTGACCGCGCCACCAAACTGCTTTCCTATCTCGGCGATGTGATTTTGAACGGCAACCCCGAAGTAAAGGGGAAGCAAGTTCCGAAAGAAATCGAAACGGCAGTGGTCCCCGCAGCGCCCTCCGGCAAACCGCCGGCGGGCACCCGCCAGCTTCTGCAAAAACTGGGGCCGAAGAAATTCGCAGTGTGGGCGCGAAAAGAAAAACGGCTGCTCATTACAGACACGACGTTTCGCGACGCGCATCAGTCGCTCATGGCCACGCGCGTGCGCACGTTTGACCTGCTCGCCACTGCCGGTGCCGTCGCGCATCGCCTGCCCAATCTTTTCAGCCTAGAAATGTGGGGCGGCGCAACGTTTGATACCGCGATGCGTTTTCTCCACGAAGATCCCTGGCAGCGATTGCGCGAGCTTCGCGAACGCATTCCCAATATTTGTTTCCAGATGCTACTCCGCGGCGCCAACGCCGTGGGTTACGCGTCCTACCCCGACAACGTCATCATTGAATTTGTTCGCGAAGCGCGCGCGCAAGGCATCGACATTTTCCGCATCTTCGATTCGCTCAATTCCATCGAGAACATGCGCGTTTCGATCGATGCGACGCTCGAAACCGGCGCGGTTTGCGAAGCGGCCATTTGCTATACCGGGGACATTCTTGATAAAGGCCGCCCAAAATATTCGCTGAAATACTACGTGGCGATGGCCAAGCAGCTTGAAAAACTTGGCACACACTTCTTGGCGATCAAAGACATGGCTGGTCTGTGTAAGCCTTACGCCGCGTTCGAATTGGTGAAGACGCTGCGCGAAGAAGTTGGCGTTCCCATCCACTTTCACACGCACGATACCAGCGGCATCAACTCGGCTTCCGTGCTGAAAGCTGCCGATGCCGGAGTCGATGTCGCCGACGCCGCCATCGCCGCCCTGAGCGGAGGCACCAGCCAGCCCAATCTTAATTCCATCGTCGAAGCGCTCCGCCACACGCCGCGTGACACGCAACTGGATGTCGAGGCGCTCAACGAATGCTCCGACTATTGGGAAACGGTTCGCACTTACTATTTGCCGTTCGACTCTGGTCCCAAGGCTGGTTCGGCGCGTCTTTACCAGCATGAAATTCCCGGCGGCCAGTACACCAACTTGCGCGAGCAAGCGGCGGCCATGGGCCTTGGCCATCGTTGGCGCGAAGCTGAACAGATGTATGCGGAAGTGAACCAGCTTTTTGGCGACATCGTGAAAGTTACCCCATCGAGCAAAGTCGTCGGCGACATGACGCTTTTTTTGATGGCCAAGGAGATGCAGCCGGCTGACGTTCTCAAGCTCGATGAAAAACACGACGTGTCCTTTCCAAATTCCGTTGCCGAAATGTTTTCCGGCGTCCTGGGCGTGCCTCCTGGCGGCTGGCCAAGGAAATTACAAAACATTATTCTTCGCGGACAGCGTCCTCTCCGCGGCCGCCCCGGCGCAAACCTGGAAGCAGTGCAGTGGGACGAGGAACAGAAATCGCTGGAGAAGAAAATCGGCCATGCCGTCCGTCGCGACGACTTGCTGAGTTCCCTGCTTTATCCAGAGGTTTTCGTCAAGTACGACAAGTTTCACCAGTCTTACTCGGACGTCAGCGTCCTGCCCACGCCCGCATTTTTCTACGGTTTGAAGTCCGGCGAGGAAATTACCGTCGAGATCGAATCCGGAAAGTCTCTCATCATCAAATTTCTGACCATCAGCGAGCCGCACCCCGATGGCACGCGCACGCTCTTTTTTGAATTGAACGGCCAGCCTCGAGAAGTCAGCGTCCGTGATCGCGCGCTGCGCGTGGTGGAGCGTGCTCATCCCAAAGCCGACCCTGCCGATCCTGGGCAGGTTGCTGCGCCCACTGCCGGCGTCATCAGCGCCATCGCCGTGCAAGCAAATCATGCGGTGGAACGCGGAGCAAAGCTTCTCACGCTCGAAGCCATGAAAATGCAGTCCAATATCTATGCGCCGATTTCCGGGCGCATCGCAAAGCTGCTGGTAGCCTCCGGGCAGCACGTCGAAGCGAAAGATCTCCTGGTGACCATCGCGCCGTGAGTTCCGGACAGCTTCGCAAACACGAACAATTTCGCTCGCGCTTCCTCCGCAATCAGCGCGACCTTATTGTCTACACTCCGCCCGGCTACGCCAGCCAGTCCTCGCGCCATTTTCCCGTGCTCTATCTTCATGACGGCCAGAATCTTTTCGACGGTGCCACTTCCTTCATTCCCGGGCAGGACTGGCACGTCGGGCAGACCGCGGATGACGCCATTCGAAGTGGGACCGTCGCGCCGCTGATCATCGTCGGGATGTACAACACCAAAGCGCGCATTCGCGAATACACTCCGACGCACGTCCCCAAACTGGGCGGCGGGCGGGCCGACCGCTACGCGAAATTTCTGATCGAAGAGGTGAAGCCCTTTATCGATCGCCAATACCGCACGCTCTCCGGCTCGCAGCACACCGGCATCGGAGGTTCGTCGCTAGGCGGGCTGGTCTCGCTCTATGTCGGGCTGAAGCATTCGCATACTTTCGGAAAGATTGCCGCACTCTCGCCATCGGTCTGGTGGAATCAACAGGTGATTCACCGCTTTGCCAAGGCGGCGGTAATCGAGCCGCGGCCGCGCATCTGGCTGGATATTGGCACGCGCGAAGGGCCGCGCATCGTGCCGCAAGTGGAGAAATTTCGCGACGTGCTGCTCGAAAAAGGCTGGAAGCTTGGACGGGATTTGCATTACGAGCGCGTGGAGGGTGCGGAGCACAACGAAGCGGCTTGGGCGCGGCGCGTGCGTCCGTTCCTGGAATTTTTATATCCCGCGCGCGAGGCCGCTGTATAATCCGCGCTCTGGTCGCGTGGTTTCCAGGAGGCGTCGCATGCCGGACGACCGGCCTCTCACCATTCTGTGCGTCAGCTCCTTTGAAAAGGGCCAGGAATTCATTCGCACCTGCAAAGCGATCGGCTGCCGGGTCCTGCTATTGACCGTTGAAAAACTTCGCCATGCGGAGTGGCCGTTCGAATGCATCGATGACGTCTTCACCATGCCGGAAGAGCTTCCGCTGGAGAAGCTGATTTATGCGGTGAGCTACGCCGCCAGGTCCCAGCCCATCGATCGCATCGTCGCTCTCGATGAATTCGACATGGAAAATGTTTCCGCCTTGCGCGAGCATCTGCGCATTCCCGGCATGGGCCTCACCACTGTGCGCTATTTTCGCGACAAGCTGGCCATGCGCGCGCGGGCCCGGGAAACGGGCATGCTCGTGCCCGAGTTCGTTCACATTCTTAATTACGACAGTCTTCGCGAATTCATGGCGCGGGTTCCCGGTCCGTGGCTGCTCAAGCCCCGCTCGCAGGCGTCCGGGATCGGCATGAAAAAGATTCATTCGCCGGAAGAACTGTGGCCGTGGCTGGACCAGCTTGGCGATCAGCAATCATTTTATTTGCTCGAGCAATTTGTTTCCGGCGCGGTCTATCACGTGGACAGCGTAGTCTCCGAGCGCGGTGTGGTTTTCTCTGAAGCTCACGGCTATGGCACGCCGCCGCTGGACACGTCTCATCAGGGAGGGGTGTTCACGACGCGCACTCTTTCTCGTGATGCGGAAGAAACCAAAGCGCTCCTCGAGACTAATCGCCATTTACTCGACGGCCTCGGCCTGGTGCGAGGCGTCACCCATGCCGAATTCCTGAAGGCGCACGCCGATGGCAAATTTTATTTCATCGAAGTCGCCGCCCGCGTCGGTGGCGCATATATCTCCAACGTGATCGAGACCGCCACGGGAATCAACCTCTGGCGCGAGTGGGCGCGCCTTGAAGTCGGGGCAGGGAAGCAGCCTTACAAGCTTCCAGCTTTGCGCCGCGATTACGCGGGAGTCATTCTTTCGCTGGCTCGCCAGGAGCAGCCTGACACTTCCGCGTACATCGATCCCGAAATCGCCTACCGCGTCACGAAATACCACCACGCCGGCTTCATCCTGAAATCCCAAAGCCCCGAACGCATCCAACAGTTGCTCGATTCCTACGCCACCCGCTTCCAAGCCGATTTCGTCGCCACTCAGCCGGTTCCCGACAAGCCCAGCTCCTAGCTCGGTGTCTTACGCCCCAGTGGTTGTCATTTCCTGATTAATGCGAAACATGTCTCGTCTTCACTTGCTGGTCTACTAGAAAAACGGGGGTAGAAATCGCATCGGCTTTATTACTATCTGCACCAAGAAATATCGTGAACCTACCATGGTCGCCAACGTGAAAGCCTCCCATTTGAGCGGGAATACCCTCGCCTACCCGAAGGCTCTGACCTGGCCATAGTCGCCGCCGAGCCCTGTGTTCCTCCTCTACTTCAAACGCGGGTTGGCAAAACAAACGGTAACCGTAAAAGTCCCATTCCGGAACGAGTCTCCATTCTCTTGATTGGCGATCCCATCGCTCGACCACGTAATTGACCTCGGTATCGGGCGCACCCGCCACTCGATAATCACAGACGACGATGGTGGTGGGAAGGATGCCGTAGTTGCTCAATCTGGCTCGATAGATCTTTGCAACGCCTTCGACTCCCAGCACGTCGTCGCTCGTAGTTATCGATACGTCCGCGTGTATTCCGAATGGAACGAGATGGCCGTAGCGGTAGAAATGTCTCAACTCGTGAAGGAAGAGTCCGACAGAAAAGAAAGCGACTAATGTGAGTCCGGCCTTTTGAATGCGGCTCATTTCTGAGATGTTTGACACCATCAGGCTACCCTCAGTGCCCAGTTCTGCACAAACCCTTGCCCCACACTCCGCTTTACATTCCCTCCGAATTCCAGCACAATCCTTCGGCACCGCCCACCAGCCTCGGCGTCGGCCTGTCCCAAAGTCCAGTTACTGTCTGGAACGGCAGCTTCACACTTTGTTTGCGGCGCACTCTTTCGGGGAATACAGTTTGCAGTACCCCAGCCGGAAAACTGTGTGGGGTGCTGATGTGCCTTTGGGAGGTCCGATGTGGGGCAATAAGAAACCGGATGCACCGCAAGCAGGGCAACCGGAGTACAAAAATTTAGCAACGAATCAGCCGTCGAAGCCTGCTTCGATGGCCTGGGAGGATAAATCCGCGATGAGTACAGATGCGATGCGTCCATTAGGTGCTACCGCCGACCGCGCCACGGCGCGGCTTGGGGCCAGCCTGCATGTGAAAGGGGAGATCTCCGGCAACGAAGATCTGTTGATCGATGGATCGGTCGAAGGACTGATCACCCTCGATGAGCGGAAGCTGACTGTCGGGCCCGCAGCAAAAGTAACCGCCGACATCATTGCCCGCGAGGTGGTGGTGTACGGCAACGTGAAGGGCAACCTTCGCGCCAAGGATAGAATTGAAATCAAGAAGGATGGTTCGGTCAACGGTGACCTGACCACTTCCCGCATCATGATCGAAGACGGCGCCTACTTCAAGGGCTCCATCGAGATCGATAAGGTCACGGAAAAGGAATCCGGCGGGAACGCCTTCGCGCGGAGCACTTCGGCGTCCGCAGCCGCGCCGGCGGCAAAGACCATCTAGCTTTCATCCACTTTCAGCAGCTCTTTCGAAAGCGGCGGTCCGGTCTTGACCGGACCGCCGTTTTTTTGTTAGCTATCTGTTTGTCTATCCGACAAATTATTTCTTAACTTGACAACTACCATGATTATTGTATCGTTGCCGCAGGCATCCTCTCAAGGTAGCGCGTCGGCAAAGCGTGGCTTCACTCGAACTAAAGCAACCGCCGTTCGTGCGGAATGTGCGCGGGGTCATTTTTGGGACGGTTACGTCACGGCGTCCCGGCGGCAGTTCTCCTCTCACTCGCATTGATGTGCGCGGGATGCGGCGGCTCATCTTCAGGCCCTCCGCCCCCCCCACCACTTGCTGATTTTTCCCTGAGCCTGTCGTCGAATTCGATTTCCATCACGCAGGGCGCCACAAGCTCCGCCGTCAATGTCTCCGTCAACTCCCTGAACGGTTTTACTGGTGCGGTTCAAGTGGCGCTCAATTCTCTCCCTACTGGCGTCACCTCGAATCCCGCGAGTCCTTTTAGTGTTGCCGCTGGCGCGAGCGCCTCCGTCGTCTTCGGTGCCTCCTCAACTGCAGTTATTGGGAGTTTCACGATCTCCATGCAGGGCACGAGCGGCGACCTCTCTCATTCGGCCAGCCTGGGCGTCGCGATCAAGAGCGGCGTAAATCCTGCTCTTCCTCGCACCGCCTATGTGCGGACAGATGCCACTTCGTCGGCGGACGATCCCTTTGGCGAACCGCATCATCGCCACATCGTTTATGATCCCGCAAACAAGCGCATCTTCATCGCCAATCGCGCGATGAATCGCGTGGAGGTCTTCTCCGCCGCCAGCCAAACGGGTGTCGCGCAAATTTTCGTACCTGGCGCCAGCAGCGCCGATATTTCCGCCGACGGTGCAACGGTATGGATTGGCGCGGCGCTCGAGCACATTGTGGCCATCGATACTTCTACTCTGAAAATCAGGAACCGCTACGCGCTGGCCGGACTCACTCCTTTGCCCGGCACGATTTTCAGCCGTCCTCTTGAAGTCCTCGCCCTTTCGAATGGCAAGGCCATGGTGCGCCTGCGCCAGCCCGTCTCCTCCGAAGCCCTGCTGGCGCTCTGGGACCCGGCGTCCAATTCGCTGACCGATCTCACTTCCGCCGCCCCGGCGCTTTTCCAGCAGGGCGTCGGCGTTCTTGCCCGCTCGGGCGATCATTCGAAAGTCCTCGCCGCCGCCAATGACTCCAGCGGAGAATTGGCGCTCTTCGATTCGGTAGGCCATGTCGTCGCCGGCCCGCTAACATTCGGCGCGGGAGTAATTCCAGCGGTTGCCGCCAATATCGACGGTACTCGCTTTGCTGCGGTGTTTGCCGGCAGCGGAAGCTCGCAACTCCATTTGCTGGACGCTTCTCTCACCCAAGTGGGCAGCTACGTTCCGGCAACCGTGCGTGGCTTAGCCTTCTCTCGCGATGGAAAGTATTTGTATCTCAGCGAGTCCTCTTCAGGAACGTTTTTCGTTACCGTTCTCGACGGCACGAGCGCCCAGCTCATCGGCCGGGTGCCCGGTGCTGCCATTCAGGGCATCTCCCCGGAAATCGAGGAAGCAGACGAGACGCAACTGCTCTTCGGCGTTTCCAATCGCGGCGTCAGTTTTGTCGATGCCGCAGCACCTGCGAATTTGCCCTTGACGGCTCCAGCCGTCGCCCCCGCGCCCAGTCTCCAACCGTCCGAGGGTCCTTTGGCTGGCGGAACTTCCGTCGTTCTCGCCGGCCAGAATTTCATTTCTCCCGCGCAACTGGCTTTTGGGACTCAATCCGCAACAGACGTCACTGTTTCCGGGCCTGCTCAAATCCAGGCGAGCTCCCCGCCGAGCGTCACCAATGGCGCCGTCAACCTGACTTCCTTTTTCCAGAACGGCTGGCTTGCCATTGCTCCTGACGCTTTCAGCTACGGCCCGCAAATTCTGCAAACCCTTCCCAATGCGGGCAGGAATACCGGCGGCGACATTGCGCAGATCTATGGTTACGGCTTTGGCGGAGATCCCACAAAGATCAGCGTAAAGATCGGCGGTGCAACCGCCACGATGCAAAAAGTAGAGAGCGTCACCAGTATCGTTTCATCTCTGGGTCTCGACGCCAGCTATCCCTTTTCGCTCGAACGCATCACTTTGCAAACGCCCTCGGGTTCCTCGGGCCAAGCGGACGTTCTCGTTTCGGCCCCCTCGGGCTCTACCACATCCGCCAAATCATTCCAGTATCTTCAGAGCGTTCAATCGTATTCGAAAGCGGGCCTCTTCAAGTTTGTGCTCTACGATCAAGGCCGGCAGCGCCTCTATTTAACAAACATCGATCACGTCGATGTTTTCGATCTTCAACAGAATGTCTTTCTCGTGTCCATCCTGCCTCCCGGCGGTCCCGCAGCGAATGTTGGATTGCGTGGCTTGGCTCTGACTCCCGATAATTCGCAGCTGATCGTCGCTGATTTTGGCGCGCAAAATGTTTATCTGCTCGATCCGGCGGCGGGAACCGGCACCACCGTGGCCGTTGGCG
>WNFC01018134.1_pt1 | contig 14523 bp, 12 predicted proteins | sample 5400541 | NCBI WGS metagenome assembly WNFC01 (sample SAMN13153342, study PRJNA577476) | soil metagenome | isolation source: 120 cm saprolite under Douglas fir tree site 2 hole 2 replicate 1 | place: USA:California | collected 2015-04-18
AGACATCAGGGTTCACCGGCGGTTGCAGCAAACTCCGACTCGTCATCCTCACGACGACGAGGCGCCGGATCGGAAGAACGGCGTCGGGGCGTTGAATCAGAATTACGACGTTCGTCGCGCATCTGTGCCGTCAATCCGCGAATACCGTGCTTGTCGAGTAAGTGCCGTAGTGATCGGACAGAAAGACCCAGCAGCTCCGCGGCATTGGTTTGGTTTCCTATTTTTCGGCGCAGTGCTTCAAGCACATAGGTTTTTTCGAGCTGGTCCAAATGGGCGGTGAGGTTTACTCCCTCTTCCGGAAATTCAAAACTTTCAGCGATGCGGTAAGGGTTGTAGTTCGTAATCTTTTCCGGCAGGCGCTCTGGTTGAATTGAGTCGGTTGTTTCGAGCGCTACCGCACGTTCAATTGCGTGTTCCAGTTCACGTACGTTGCCTGGCCAGACATAGCCCTCCAACAAGCGCACGGCATTCTCGCTGATCGACAACTCGCGTCCCGTGCCCGCACAAAACTTCCCGATGAAATGCTGCGCCAGTTCGCGAATGTCTTCCGCCCTCTCGCGCAAAGACGGAAGCTCAATCGGGATCACCGAAATACGATAAAACAGGTCTTCGCGAAAAGTTCCGTCCTTGACCATGCTGCCGAGGTCGCGATTGGTTGCAGCGATGACGCGCGTGTTGACTGTCGTTTCATCAGTTGCGCCCACGGGCCGCAACTTTCGTTCTTGTAGTACGCGCAGCAACTTTACCTGCATTGCTGGAGACATCTCGCCGATCTCGTCCAGAAAAATAGTGCCGGTGTTTGCCGCCTCAAAAAGACCCTTCCGATTGGTGTTTGCGCCGGTGAATGAACCTTTTACATAGCCAAAGAGTTCCGACTCGAGCAGGGTTTCCGTGAAGGCGCCACAGTTGATTGAAACGAACGGCTTCTCGGCACGCGGGCTCAGATCATGAATAGCTCGAGCAACGAGCTCCTTTCCGGTTCCGGATTCGCCAGTCACCAGTACGGTCGAAGGCACCTGCGCCACGGTCTCGATCATCTGGTAAAGCGCCTGCATCTTTGGTGAGCGCCCGATGATGTTGTTGAGCTGGCCGCGCGTGCGCTGTCCCTGAATTAAAACTTTGTTCTCTTCCAGCAGCGCTGCTTTTTCTTTAACCAGTGAAACTTTCTGCAACGCGCGCCCAACGGTTTCCTTTAGCACTTCGTTGTCGAAAGGCTTTTGTACAAAGTCGTAGGCACCAAGCAGAAAAGCTTCGCGAGCGGTATCGACGTTGGCAAATGCGGTCATCAGAACCACTTCGATTTCAGGAAAAAGTTCGCGTGCCGATCGCAGCAGCTCGATGCCGTTCATGTCGGGCATGCGCACATCAGAAATGATCAGGTCGGATGGCCCGGCGCGCAGCAGTTCCATCGCCTGGCGCCCATTTTCGGCGGCCCGGACGAGATGGCCCTCACGCTGAAAAAGATGCGTCAAAAACTGGCGCATTCCTAGTTCATCATCGACGATTAGCAGATTAGCCATTGCTGAAAGAAAGAAGTCAGGCGTCACGAGTGGTCCTGACGAAGCCGGGACAGTCATTCGTTTTCACTACCCGGCAGCTCGATCGTAATTGTAGTCCCATGTCCCTCGCGGCTGCGCACATTGATTGTACCACCATGATCGCGAATGATTTGATAAACGATCGACAGACCAAGCCCGGTCCCTCCCGTGGTCGAAGAAAACGGCTCAAAAAGATGCTCTACCTGTTCTGGCGCCATGCCGCGGCCGGTGTCTGAAAAAGTAATTCGCAACCTCTCGTTTGAGTTTTTGTGCACGGTCGCGCGCAGGGTCCCACCTGAGGGCATTGCCTGAAGCGCGTTCCGAGAGAGGTTCCAGAAGACCTGTTGCAGTTGTTCGGAATCGGCATTGATCAATGTGGGGTTTAACGGCAATTGTTCTTCGATCGAATGGCTGGGATTGATCTCAGCGCTGTGGCGCAGCAGCATAAACGTTTGCTGCAACAGTTCCCCAGCATTAACTTTAGACTGAATTATTGAACGCGGCCGCGCATAGCTCAAAAAATCACTGATGATCCGGTTGAGGCGATCAGACTCGCGCAAAATTATTCCCATTAACTCGGTTTGCGAGGAGTCGTTGGCCATATCCGCTCGCAACATCTGAATCGAACCGCGCATTGCTGCCAGCGGATTGCGAATCTCGTGAGCGATCGATGCAGCCATGCGACCAATCGCTGCTAAGCGATCCTGCCGGCGAGAAGTTTCTTCAAGTGCGCGAATGTGCGTCAGATCCTGAAACGTAATAACTGTTCCCGTCGTGTCGCCCGCTTCGGAAAATAGCGGCGAGATGGTAAAGCCGAGACGCAACCGCAGGCCATCCGCTGTCAAGCAGTCTGCTTCAAATCGCGGGCTGGCCTGCGTGCTGTGAATATCGAGCGAGCCGGCAATGATTTCCTTTATTTCACCAAAGAAGATCGATGCATCCTGACCGCGTACATCCTGTCGCTTGTAACCTGTGATCTCCTCGGCCGCCGCGTTAAAGGTGTAAATCCTCCCTTCCAAATCGGTGGTGACGACGCCTGACTTAATCGACTCAACAATCCTTTCATGCAGCGCGCGCAGAGTGGCAAGCGATTGGGTTGCAGCGATCAAGCGCACGTCCGAGCGCGATTGACGTTCAGCTAAACGCGCGGAAAGCAATCCGACCACCAGGAACGCCAGATCGAACAGCCCTACAGTCTGGGCGGTTTGAGAACTACCCACGTCCAATAACTGCGGTGAATGCGCGCCATAACCGGCAAGCACTGCGAGTGCGCTGGCCGTAAATGCGACAGCGCAACCCAGCGACGTGACAATTGCGTCGCGTGGTCCAAGAAACAGACTTGCAGCAGCGATGATGACGATGTAGAGCGCGATGTAAGGCGAATGGATAACGTCGGTGGTCCAATTGAGCCAGGTTACCAGAATGATATCCAGCGCAAATTGCAGTCGGGCCTGGAAGGGAAGTGTGCGCGAAATTTGATGCGCCAGCGAGTAGACCACGGTGAGACCGCAAACAATCAGCAGAGCCGGCAGTGCCTGTGTCCAGGCCTCGTCGTGGCGTCCGGAAATCCAAATTACGCGCACCAGCCCAATAAATATCGCTACCGCCAGGCGGCCAAAGATTAGCCACCATAGTTTGCGGCCCAATGAGTATTTTCTTGCAGTTGCGTCTTCCGGAATTCCCACTGCAGAAAGCCTATCACAGAGCACTGGGCCAGCGGACATCGTTTTTCCCCAGACCGCTATCGGCGCCCATCAAAGAAAAAGGGAGACTCGATTGAGTCTCCCTTGAGTATTCATGAGCTACTGAGCGATTTAGTGGCCCTGCGAAAGTTTGCCGATCAGCGTGAACAGTGGCAGGTACATCGCAATTACGATTGAGCCGATGGTGACACCAAGGAAACCAATCAGCAGCGGTTCCATCAATGTCAGCAGGTTCGCAATCGCAGCATCAACTTCCTGTTCGTAAAAATCCGCGATCTTGCCGAGCATCGCGTCGAGTGCACCCGTTTGCTCGCCGATGCCAACCATCTGCGCGACCATGTGCGGGAACACGTCGGTGGCTTTGAGTGGGTCAACGAAATTTTCACCGCGTTCGACGCCCATACGGACGCTGTTGATTGCGGCCTCGATGATTACGTTGCCAGCCGTCCGAGCAGTAATGTCCAGGGACTGAAGAATCGGCACTCCGGAAGAGAGCAGCGTCGAGAGCGTGCGAGAAAATCTGGCAACTGCGATCTTGCGAAAGATGTCTCCCAGAATGGGGAGTTTCAGAGTAAGGCGGTCAATGATCTTGCGCCCACCCTCCGTCTTATAGTAAGAGCGAAACGCGATCACAAATGCGATGATCGAAGCCAGAATGATGAGTCCACCCCAACCCGCCAGAAAACTACTGATGCCGACAACGATGCGCGTGGGCAAGGGAAGCTGTTCACCCGGTCCCAACAACCCGAGGAAGATATTCTGAAACTGTGGGATCACTACCACCATGATTACGGCCACAGCAGCGACCGCCAAAACTATGACCGCCGCCGGGTAAATCATCGCTGAGATGACATCGCGTTTTAGTTTGACAATCTTTTCGATGAAAGTTGAAAGGCGCTGCAGAATCAAGTCGAGAATACCGCCTGTTTCTCCAGCTTCGACCATGTTGGCATAGAGCTGATCAAAAACGCGCGGGTGACGCGCCATAGCCGCTGACAGAGTCGAACCCTCCTCAACATCCTGCCGCACTTGCATCAGGATCTGCTGAAAGTATTTGTTGTCCTGCTGTTGGGCCAGAATCTCGAGACACTGGACCAGCGGCAAACCCGCGTCGATCATCACTGAAAACTGGCGCGTGAAAATAGAAAGGTCCTTGGCCTTAACTTTCTTGCGGCCGCCAATCTTGGGGATTCCTATCTCGCGTCCTTTTTCTTTTACGGAGGTGAGGGTTACCTGTTCACGACGCAGTATCTGTCGCAGCGCATCGCGGTTATCAGCAACTCGTTCGCCGACGATGATTTCGTTAAGTTTGTTGCGGCCTTTGAATACGTAGGTAGGCATAGCTTTGAAGCTCCAGAAGAGGCAGTTTATCTAACGGCTGGTCTAGTTCCGATTGGTCGACCCTGCGCGTAAGGGCTCGGATGTTGTTTATTTCCGTTGCCGGTGTTGAGTCCCGATCCGCGTTCGATTATCTCTTTCAACTCATCGACGTTGGATGATCGTTGCAGGGCGGTATCCATGCTGATCGCGCGCTTATGATAAAGAGTGGCAAGCGCTTGATTGAAAGTTTGCATTCCATACTTGTCCTGGCCGGTCTGCATCATTGAATAGATCTGATGGACCTTGTCCTCGCGAATCAGGTTTCGGATGGCCGTGTTGGGAACCAATATCTCGAGCGCCATGGCGCGCCCTGTACCTTCCGCCCGCGGCAGGAGCGCCTGACACAAAATACCTTCGAGCACCAGCGATAACTGGGCGCGAATCTGCGACTGCTGATCCGACGGGAATACGTCGATGATGCGGTTGATAGTCGATGCAGCCGAATTAGTGTGCAGTGTGGCTAAGGTGAGGTGTCCGGTTTCCGCGATGCGCAGGGCAGACTCAATTGTTTCCAGATCGCGCATTTCGCCGACCAGCACGATGTCCGGATCCTGGCGCAAAGCAGTTCGCAGCGCAGCTGCAAATCCGTGAGTGTCGGCGTTGACTTCTCGCTGATTCACCAAACAATTCTTGTGGTTGTGAAGAAATTCGATTGGGTCTTCAATTGTCAAAATATGTTCGCGCCGATCGCGATTGATCTTGTCGATCATCGCGGCCAGCGTGGTTGACTTACCGGAACCCGTCGGCCCCGTAACCAGGATCAAACCGCGGGGTTTGTCGCAAAGCTGCGAGACGATCGGCGGCAGCCCCAGATCCTCAAATGCTCTGATCTCATAGGGGATCGCCCGAAACACGGCGCCAACCGCGCCTCTCTGATTGAAGAGGTTGGCACGAAAGCGAGATAGGCCTTTTACGCCGAAAGAGAAATCGAGTTCGAGGTTCTCTTCAAAGCGGTGTTTCTGAGCGTCCGTGAGTACTGAGTAGGCAAGCTGTTTCGTGTCGGCGGCCGTCATCTCGCGATAGCCTTCCAGCTGTCGCAGGTGTCCATCAACACGCACTTGAGGCGCCGAGCCAGTGGTGATGTGCAAATCCGAACCGCCAAATTCTGACAGTTTGCGCAGCAGTTCTGAGAGGGAGATTTGTGGGGTTGAATCGTTCAATGGCATCAGGGACAGCTCCTCAGGAGTGAATTCTTTGGGGGCAGCACTTCTATCGGTTCAGCGCTTTTCTGTTGCGCTGGCCTTTTCGCGCAAAGAGAAAAGGAACTTCTCGCCTTCGGCAGCCAGTCGATCTGAATACTGCACTGGGGTGTTAAGGCTCAGGCTGTAGACTTTTCCGTCAATCTCGGCGAAGTAAAAGTTCCAGGCTCTCTCCGGCGAGCGACCATCGCCTGGCGTTTGCGCTATGACTACGAAAACACGCGCGCCGTTAACCTGGCGTTGGTAATCGTTTATTACCCAGCCACCTGCATTAATCATCTTTTCAATTACTGTGCGGCGCAGGTCAGAGAAACTGATACCGGCAAGCATGCTTCGCTCTTCTCGTTGCGTGAGATAACCGGGATTCGGCCGGCTGCGAGCAACCACGGAAAGCGTGGCCTGGCTCGGCACGGGGGCGATGCTTTCGTTCTTGAATCTGATCTCACCATTGTTCGCGACGACGGGTTTGTCCCAGCCCGTTGGTAGTTTAGGGAGCACGGCGTTCGGAAGCACACTATTTGTTGGCAGCGTCAAAGCTGGGCCAAGCGGTGCACTGGGATGGGCCATTGCTGCAGCCCGGCGCATCCGCAGGCGAGCGCGATGACGTCGCCACCAAGCGCGTGAATGACGACGATAGCGGCGATGGTGATGCGATATGGAGCTCTGGCGAATGCCATGCGCTGTAGAGCTCGCGAAGGGCAGCATTACACCTACGGAAATCAGCATCAGAAGTGAAAGCGTCATTGTTCGGAACATAATTCTTCCTTCTTTCTAGGCCACCGTCTCGCGGACAACTTCCTCGAGGGTGGTTAAGCCGGCACGAATCTTATGCAGGCCGGATTCGCGCAAGGTGATCATTCCATCTTCGATCGCTTTCTTACGCAATTCGAGCGACGAAGCGCCGATTAGGATCAGCTCGCGTATGTCATCATTAACTTCCATTACTTCGTACAGACCAATGCGACCCTTGTAACCGGTGTTGTTGCAGGTTGCACAACCCTTGCCCTTGTACGTTTTGAGATTCTTCACATCTTCAGCAGAAAAGCCGACTTCAAGCAGCGCTTCCGGAGGGGTTGGATGCTCGCGCTTGCAATCTTTGCAAACGCGACGAATGAGGCGTTGCGCCTGAATGAGGTTGACGCTGGTGGCAACGAGGAAAGGCTCGATACCCATGTTCATAAGTCTGGAGATAGTGGAGGGGGCGTCGTTGGTGTGCAGTGTGGAAAGCACAAGGTGGCCGGTCAAGGCGGCCTTGATGGCAATTTCAGCCGTTTCAAAGTCGCGAATTTCGCCGACCAGGATGATGTTGGGATCCTGACGCAGAAAAGAACGAAGCGCGGCCGCAAAGTTCAAGCCAATCTGTTCCTTCATCTGAACCTGGTTTATGCCCATCAAATTAAACTCGACCGGATCCTCGGCCGTCATAATGTTCGTCTGAACGGTGTTGAGTGATTGCAAGGCCGAATAAAGAGTGTTCGTTTTACCGCTTCCCGTGGGCCCGGTTACCAGCACCATCCCGTAGGGTTTGGAGATGTTTCGCTGGAATTTCACCAGTGACTCAGGCTCGAAACCCAGCTTCGTCATGTCCAGCATCAGGTTTTCTTTATCCAGCAGACGAAGCACAACTTTTTCGCCGAACAGAGTGGGTAGGGTGGAAACGCGAAAATCGAGTTCGCGCGAACGCGCATCGACTTTCACTTTGATCTTGATACGGCCGTCTTGAGGTAAGCGCTTTTCCGAGATGTCAAGTTTTGACATGATCTTGACGCGCGAAATCAAAGCGTCGCGCATCTTCAGTGGTGGACGCATCACGTCGTAAAGAACGCCGTCAATACGGAAGCGGATGCGCAGTTCTTTTTCGTATGGTTCGATGTGAATGTCCGACGCACCACGACGTAGCGCATCAACCAAAAGCACATTTACCAACCTGACAACAGGAGCGTCTTCGCTGATTCGAGAAAGGGTGGAGAGGTCGATCTCTTCGTTGTCTTCTACAACTTCAACGTCTTCGGTTCGATCGGTATCGAAATCGATCGTGTCCAAAGAAACGAGGTCGGCGTGAGTGATGCCGCCATTGGCACACGGCCGATAATTCAATTTCTTTTGAGGTTCCATAGTAGCGTGCAATTGCCTGTTGGATACTTGCTTCCGCGACAACTACTGGTTCGACGTTAAGGCCAGTCATGAACTTGACGTCATCCATCGCAAACACGTTGGTGGGGTCTACCATGGCCAGCGTTAGACTGGCGCCGACGCGGGAGAGAGGCAGCACCGAATACTTCTGCGCAACCTCTTGAGGGATGAGGTGGAGGACCTGTGCATCGATCTGGAAGAGCTCCAGATTCACGGAGGGAATGCCGTACTGACGAGACAGCACAGCGGTGATCATGTCGTCGGAAACGAGGCCAAGCTTGACGAGGTTATAGCCCAAACGTCCGCCGTGCTCGCGCTGGTAATCCAGCGCCTCACGCAGATGTTGGGGGCTGATGAGATTCTCCCGAACGAGAATTTCGCCTAGTTTTGCGGACATTTGTACCCCGGTGTTGAGATATCCAAGAAATGATTTAACGGGACGGGCCAGCGAATTCTGCTTGAAAAGCTTTGCAGGTGCTGGGGTTTGGACGACAGCGGACGGTGCTAAACACCGTTGGCCAAAGATAGTACAAGTTGAGCGTGGATACTGTCAAGGCCCAATTTTTCGAAGGAATCGCGGAAATCGGAGAATTGTCGGATTGCTAACCCGCCATAGAAGCGGCCTAAATTGGCTCGCAAAGACGTTGGAAAAAAGAGGCCGCGCCGACTCAAATATCGTCGACGCGACCTGCTTATTCAGTTATTTGTTCTGCTATGGGCGCCGACGACCGCGAGGACTGGGAGGCGCTTTTTCAGGCACAACTTTTTCGGCGGTCTTCAAATAATCGAGCGCTTCCTTGGCCGATTGTTTAAGCGGATGCGTGTCAGGCGCCTTGTCAAGGAAACGCTGTAGGTAATTTGCGGCGTCCTGATACTTGGCTTTGTCGCCACTTGAGAATAGCGATAGTCCGGCGCCCAGGTTCGCATCCACATTATCCGGCTCGGCCGCAAGGATCGTGTGATACTCAGCGTAAGCCTTGTCAACCGCGCCGGCGTCAAAAAGCATTCGTGCAGCGTCTAGTTGGCCTCTCGCCTTCTTCACTGGATCGGGTTCAGCGGTTATGTAATCTTTGTAAGCTGCCAGCGCGGTGTCTGTCTGCGTTGAATCAACTTTTGTCACCAGCAGACGCATGGCTTCGGCATATGTGCTGAAGGACGCAAGCTTATTTCCGTTGTAGCGCTCTAACTCCGAAGCTTCAGTAGGAACTTTCAGGCCTTTAACCAGCGTCACTGCTTTCGCACTAGCGGAGGCGGCGGCTTTGAAATCGCTTTTCGCAGCTTCAAATCCAGCAGTTTTCGCGGCATCGTCTTTTGCTGAAATGCTTGCGTTGTATTTATCTACGCCACGGGACTTGTATGCTACAGCCTCGTTCGTCAACAAAGCGGACTGGTCCGCATCTGCAGCGAGACCTTCCTGGTACTGTTTAATCGCTTCATCGTAGTTTTTTGCGAGCAGTGCAGTGTTTCCCGCTTTAAAAGTACGCCCAATAATTTCGTTCGCATTCTTAGCTTTCTCATTTGCGGCAGCAATCTCTGCATTCTGGCGTTGTATTTCAGCTTGTTTCGCTTTATCCTCCCCTGATGGTTTTGCTCCGCCACCACCTGCGCCCATTTGCGCCAAAGAAGCTTTCATTTGCTCCAGCGTCAAACGACTTCCATCACCGGGAGACAATTGCAGCGTGTAATCGACATCACGTCCGGCCTTAACGTTTGGGACCCAGTCCGGGCGTGCTCCCGCCGAACTCGCTGTCACAATGTAGGTTCCGACGTAAGGTATACCTGCAAATACGAATTCCCCTTTCTTGTCGGTCTTGGTTTCATACTTGCCAGTGATATCGGTTCTATAAACTTCGATCAGCGCGCCGGCGACTGGTACCTTAGTTCCGTCAGCCTGCTTAATAACCACGTGTCCATGAAGTTCGCCGTTTTGTGCGTTGGTGAATACCGCCGTCGTAACAAAAAGGACCGCAAGCGCGAACGGACCAAATAGATATCTGCGAAACATTTAGGGCTTCCTCCAAAAGTAATACTAAGAATTTGAGATAACGGGAGAGTTTCATAAGATGCAGCTGACCCACTCCCGGTTGTAACTTTGATCTTGAAATGAGCGGCCTAAAGTTAATAAGCAAACCTCGCGGTGTCAAGCACATATGGGATCGGATCAGTAACGCCGGCGTGGCGGAACGCGCGTAGGCGTAAGGCACATGAATCACATTCGCCACAAGCTCGATCTGAGCGCGCATAACAGGACCAGGTAAGGTCGAGCGGAGCGTTCAACTCCTTACCAAGGCTCACAATCTCCGATTTCTTCATGGCAATGACCGGGGTCCTGATTTCGATATCCGTCGACGGCTTGGTGCCAAGATTAATTGCCTCCTGAAACGCTTCGTAAAACTCCGGACGACAGTCTGGGTAACCGGAAGAATCTTCAGCGACGGCGCCAATATAAATGTAACGGCCGCCAATTACCTCGGCCCAACTGGTGGCCACAGATAGCAGATGAGCATTGCGAAACGGAACATAGCTAGTAGGGACGGATTGACTTTGAAGATTTGCCTCAGCGATCGCGATGCCAGAGTCGGTTAACGATGAGCCGCCAATTTGAGCAAGATGGGCCAGGGACACAACGAGCCGCTGTTTGACGCCGTAATGTTCTGCTAGCGCTTCAAAGGCTTGCCGCTCGCGCGCTTCAGTTCGTTGTCCATACGAAATGTGAAGAAAGGCAAGCCGCGAAACATCACGATCAGCAAGGGCCGCAGTTACACACGAATCCATGCCGCCCGAGACTAGGCAAACCGCCAACTCAATACGATCGTCATCAGATTCGGATGACATGCCGTAAGCGGTGTCGTCGTGTCCGCCCATCAAACGCCTCGCACCTCAGGTCCCCAGATGTATTTGTGCAATTGCAGTTGCATACGCACGTCGAGTCCGCTGGCCGCTACTGAGTCGGCCAGCACCTGTAAATCGATAGTTCCCCAGGCTGGGGAGATAAGCACCGCCTTGGCGCGCTTGATCAAGCTGTATTCTTCAATGACCTTTTGTGCATAGGCCCAGTCTTCTAGATTGGCAATCACAAACTTAACTTCGTCTTTGTCTGCTCTCAGCCGCTCAAGGTTGGGCCAATGATTCCGCTCTGCTTCACCTGACGCCGGACACTTCACATCCAGAATAATTTTAGCTCTTGGGTCAACGTTCTCAGTTGAGAAATATCCGCCCGTTTCCACGAGTACTTCATAATCTGCTGCACACAGCCCTTCAATTAAGCCGAGGCATTCCGGCTGCGCTAATGGTTCGCCGCCGGTGACCTCGACGAGACGGCAACCAAACTGCTTCACTTGGTCCACTACCCTGGCGAGCGAGACGTGCTCGCCTCCGCTGAAGGTGTATTCACTATCACACCATACGCACCGCATAGGGCAGCCGGTTAGTCTGATGAAAGTGCAAGGCCGCCCGGCATGCGTAGATTCGCCCTGAATCGAACGAAATATTTCGGTAACTCTTAACATTGAAAAGCCAATACGCGGGATTTGCTGCGCTGCTAGTTAGTGAAATTCAATCTAGCGCAGCCTACAAAGGCTGTCAAAGTTGATCCCTTAAATGCTCGCGCCGGCAACGCGCAGTGCCAGTTAACATCTAAGTTTTCCAGCGCGCAGCCTTATTAGCAACGTGTTAGCATGAACAACGCTGGACAGGTCCCCCGTGAATCGAAAAGCTGAAGAAATTGAGAGAACGATGGCGGCCGCCGCTGCGCGCCTGCTTGCCCGCGCCACCGATACTTACGCGGTTTCGGCCGGGACCCTGGCGCCCCGGATTAACGCGGCGGTGGGAAAATACCTTTTGCGTGACAATGCCGAGTCTTCACTTGCGGACCTAAATGATTTCGTTGAGAAGCTCCAGGCAGATGATCTTTGTCTGATTGTGGCTTGCGAACAAGGGAATGAAAAAGCCTGGGGCGATCTGGTTGCACGTTTTGGACCTACCGTGCGGTCGGCGGCACGTTCAGTCAGCGCCAATGAGGAAGGCGCGGACGATTTGGCCCAGTCGATTTGGGCCGAACTTCACGGCCTGCGAATTCGCGAAGACGGCAAGCCGGCAAGCAAGCTGGCTTACTATTCGGGACGCGGTTCATTGGCCGGCTGGTTGCGGGCAGTGGTCGGACAGTTGGCAGTCGATCAGCATCGAAAACAATTGCGTTTGGTGCAAACTGAGGACGACTCAGATTTTGATCGCCTGGTTCAAAAGGATGACCAGCCGTGGAGTGGTCGTGGCGAGAGACTGAATCCGGAGATAGAAGTTTCCGACAAACGCGCTAGCGCTGATTTGCGAAAAGCGTTGGCAGCTTCGATCGTCCGCCTTTCGGATGAGGATCGTTTATTAGTCAAGCTTTACTATTTTGATGGACTGAAGCTGCACGAAGCAGGTGCAATTCTTGGCGTACATGAAGCCACCGCCAGCCGCCGGCTGACGAGAATTCATGCGGATTTGCGTAACCACGTTGAAGAGTCGCTGAAGGAAGAACATGGTTGGACACGCCCGGAAACCGAGCGAGCATTTTCCGACATAGCGCTGCATTTGGAAGCAGATATCGAGCCGATGTTAGTAAGCGAAACAATGGTGGAGAATGAAAGCGAGATGACCGGGTAAAAACCGTGCGATCAAGCGCAAGTAGTTGCTGGTTGAACGTTCTTCCAACGGCATAGTTTGATGAAGACTACTGACAAAAACGAGATCGATTTGTTGTTGCGTGGGCTGGGTCGCGATGCATCAGCGCGTTCATCATCGCCGCAATTGGGGCAGGAAATTGGCGCGCATCTCGATGCCGACGAGTTGAACTGCTACGCCGAAGGTGTTGTGTCAAGCGCTGAACGCGCTCGATACAACAAGCATCTCGCGGATTGCGAGAATTGTCGTCGCATTGTTAGCGGCCTGGTTCCGGCTGCGAGTGTCACTCGCAGCTATGAGGCGGTGGAACGGAAAACGGGCTGGCACTGGCGCGACAGCTTCGCCGCCTTGTTCGCTCCGTCAGTGCTGCGGTACGCGGTTCCAGCCCTGGCATTGACGGCGATCATCGCCATCGCGATGGTTGCCTTGCGTCAGCGGCAGCACATTGAATTCGTAGCACAAAACCAAACACCCACGTTGCCTGCCGCTTCAACCGGCGGTGAAGGTCAGCAGTCAACAACAAACAACGGCCCTCAACCAGCCGCGTCTTCGGGTCAGCAGCAACAGCCGGTCGCTGAGTTGAAAGAAAAAAATCTTTCCCAACCACAAAAGTCCGAGGTCACTCAGGCGCCGGCAGTGGCGCCAGGCAAGGCAGCGAGCGGGGATCGCGCCGTGAGAGGATTTTTGCAGCCGGGGCAGTCTGCCGGCGTTGCAGAATCGCAACCGACGTTTGCTGCTGAACCCAGTGATGCGCCCGCACCACCACCACCACCGCCGCGTCCTGCATCGGTTGATGCCAGTAAAACTGCGGAAGCACGCAAGCAAGAGGACGAGGCTGACATGCAAAAGCGTCGTCGCGACGACAACTATTCTCAAGCGCGTGCTGAAAATGAGGTAGCGCGCGCTGGACCCGCGAAAGGTGGACCGTTGCGCAATAATTCGCAAAACGTCGGCGGGCTTTCTTCGGTGATGTCTCGCTCAGCCAACAAAGATGCAAAAGCCGCGTACGGCGTAGGTGAAACCCGAAGAGTTTCTGGGCGGCTATTCCACCGGCAAGGAAATGCCTGGGTTGATGCCGACTACGCTTCAGGTCGAGCTACCGTGAATGTTACTCGCGGCTCGGAACAGTTTCGCGCCTTGATTGCGGACGAGCCTGCACTTCGTTCAATCGCTGAACAACTCGGCGGCGAAGTGATCGTCGTTTGGAAGGGCACAGCCTATCGTATTCGCTAATGGTTTCCTGAATACCACTTTCTTTTATCTCTTCTATCTCTTCATAAAGGCTGAATTCCACCCAGCGTTTGCGGACCTGACGCGATTTCATAAACCGCGAGCCGCCATCGCGCGTCTAAAGGCAGGACGAGCAAACCAGCCAGATTTATTGGGAATAATCGATTGGAAACCACCCGGTGAGAATATGAGTTATCTAAAGAATTCTAAATCCGATCTGTCGAGCCGGCTCACGCGCCCGGCGATCGCGCTTTTCATAGTTGCCACATTTTTTTGCGGTAGTTTGCCGAACGCGGTGGACGCACAACGGACAAACGTGCCACGGCTGAACGAAGACCAGCGCGTACTGCATGTTCTGAACCGGCTGGGATTTGGCGCGCGGCCGGGTGATATCGAACGTGTTAAGGCGATGGGACTCAAACAGTACATCAATCAGCAACTGACGCCGGAAAAGATTAACGATGAAGTTGCAGACGCGAAGCTGAAGAATCTTTCGACACTGAACATGTCGACTGCCGAGCTTTATGAAAAGTTTCCCCAGCCCGGTCAACTGCTGCGACAACTTGAACGTGGCGGTGATTTGCCGGCGGGATTGGCTACCGCACGGGACAATCGTGCGCAAGCGCAGGCAACCACGCCAGCCGGAACGGGTGACATGAAAAATGGCAGCGCACC
>WNFC01004974.1_pt1 | contig 14520 bp, 10 predicted proteins | sample 5400541 | NCBI WGS metagenome assembly WNFC01 (sample SAMN13153342, study PRJNA577476) | soil metagenome | isolation source: 120 cm saprolite under Douglas fir tree site 2 hole 2 replicate 1 | place: USA:California | collected 2015-04-18
CTCGAGGTGCCAGTCCAGCAGCGAATTGTCGTACAGGTGCACAAAAACGCCCTGGCCGCTGGTGCTGTAGAAATATCCCGGCAACGACGCCAAAGTGCGCTCCAGGTTCGGCGGGCAGCACGTCGTGTCATACCATTCGTTGCGAATCTTGTCCCCGCCCGAAGGATCAAACGCCAGCGGATTGCGATAGCAATAGAGCGTGCCGTTCAGCGACATCCCCGAATTGATGCCGTTGTACAAAGCCCGCTCGATGACGTCCGCGTACTTGGCTTCGCCAGTTGCCGCGAGCATGCGCCAGTTCCACATCATGTTGCCGATGGCCGCGCAGCTTTCACCATACGCCCGCGCGTTCGGCAATTCATAAGGATCGCCAAAGGCTTCGCCATCGCTGCGCGCACCAACTCCTCCGGTGACATACATCTGCGCCGAGACGAGATCTTTCCAAAGCGTGTTCAGCGTTTTCCAGTAGGTTTGATCGCCGGTTTCCAGGTAATAGTCAGTGGCTCCGCAGCAGGCATACATCGCGCGCACCGCATGCCCTTCCAGGCGCGTCCGCGAAGTGAACGGAATCCCGCAGAAGTGATACACGTAATTTTCAGGCTGAAAGTGCATCCGCGAGTCCCCGGCCAGCAAATATCCCGCCAGCTTCAGATGCCGCTTGTCGCCGGTCAATCGATATAGCTCAATCAGCGCCAGCTCCATTTCCGGATGCCCGGAAAACAGCGGCTTCTTGTCCGCGCCGGGACCGAAATTCGGCCACAGGAACTCATTCACAAAACGTAGCCCCGCGTCCAGCAACGTGCGCTCCCCGGTCGCCCGGTAATACGCGATAGCGCCCTGCAAGAGGTGGCCAATGTTGTAGAGCTCGTGCCCATGCTGCTGCGTCTTCGGCTCCATGCGCTGCGCCGCGTGCTCCAACACGTAGTACGTGTTCAAGTAGCCGTCGGCCTGCTGCGCCGCAACAATCTCACGAATATCTTTGTCCACCACGGCGCGCAATTCCGGCCGCTCGCCCGACTGCAGCGCGAAACTCGCCGCCTCAATCCATTTGTAAATGTCGGAATCGGAGTACACCGGACCGCGCTGCGCCGCCGTGCTCTTCCCGGTAAGCCGCCGGAAATTATCCATGCGGCCGTTGACTTCCAGCAGCTTCCCCATCGAAGGAATACTGGCCGTAACGTTTGTCTCGCGGCGCGGCGACCAAAATCCCGCCTCAATCGTCACCGCATGCACCGGAACGCTACGCAGCTTCGCGTACGGCGACTTCGCCAAATTCAGAATCCCCTGGTCGCGCCAAGCCGGGGTTGTGGTCAGTGCAACCGAATTTTGCTCTCGCCCTCCAAAAGCTTCCGTGAATCCGCTTAAAGTTTTCTGCGCGCCGGGCAGCACGGAAATCGCTGAAGCGGACATCGCTGAAGTGAGGAACTTCCTGCGCGAATATTTTCCCTTCATGGTGACCCTCCCGGCGGCGAGTCTCCGCTCACACGGCGCACATCATAGCGCAACACAGGTCCGACGTAGCCCGCAGCCGGTATGGCGGGTACTTCTTTTCTCAGTACCCCTGTCTCAGTACCTTTTTCCTAGAAAATTCCAATGGCAGGAAGCCTGGCTTTCCAGTAGTATTTCGCCATCGGAAGTCCCCCGCAGTCGGTTGGCAAATGGCAAGCACTGACCTCTCCAGTTCAAGCAAGCCGCACGTCCACGCGCGGGTCTCGCTCCGCAAGCCGCTTCGCTGCGGATTCGCCATCGTTCTTTGCTCCTGTCTATTTTTCGGTGCTGCCCAATGCCGCGCCCAGGCCTCCCAGGATGTAGCCGAAGCCGCGCGCCAGGAACGCGCCCACAAAGATCGCGCGAAGAAGCAAAAGCACGTTTACACTGACGAAGATCTACGCCGCGCGAAAATCCTGACCCCGGACGACGAAGCCCTTGTCGAAGCCAGGCGCGCAAATCAACCTGCGCCGGTCGAGGAACAGGCGGAGGTACCCGCCGACGCAGATTCCGCAATCGCGCAACTACCGCTCGGCGATATCGCGCGCCGTTACCGCAATGCCAAGCAAGCAGCGCAAACGCCCGATCCGTTCCACCTTCCGTTCGATGAGCCGGTCTTTGCCGCTCCTATTATTTCGGTGCCAAAGCTGGCGCCTCCCCATCCAAGCTTTTCACCCGCGCATCCAAGCGTCGCGCCAGCTCACCCCAACGCGGTAGTTGCTCCGGCCATTCCCAGCCCGGCGCCTCTGCGCCGCATCGATCCTTTCACGCGACGCTTCGCAGCGCCCGCGCCGCCTTCGATCTCGCGGATACCGCCGGCACCCCCGCAGCCAAGAATGGCTCCAGCGACTGCTCCGTCCGCGCCGAAGTCAAACCTGGGCGCTTCGATCGCTCCGCCAGCCGCCGTAGCCAAGACTTCCTCCCCGCTGCACACCGTCATTGTCCAGCCGGGCGACTCTCTCTGGAAGCTCGCGCAGCAAAACCTCGGCCGCGGTTCGCGCTGGCAAGACCTCCTTGCCGCCAATCCGAGCGTCGACCCGAACCGCCTCGAACCCGGCACAACAATTGTGGTCCCCGCAAGGGTCGCGACTTTGAAGAGCCTGAGGTCCGACGTAACGGTGACCGTCGAGAAGGACGCCACTCTGTCGAAGATCGCGCAAACTAACTACGGCCAGGCAGCAGCCTGGCGATGCATCGCGCAAGCCAATCCCCAAATCCTCGACGCCAACCGCATCTACGAAGGTCAGCAACTACTGCTGCCCTTCAACTGCAAGCAGTAAGCTGTGAATTCTTTACAGTCAGACGTGCAGATTCACGCTCGGCAAAAACTTCGGCGGCTTGCGCACCTTCGTCGCCTGTTCAAACGCATACGCCAGCCGGATCAGCACCGGCTCACTCCACGCCCGCCCGAAGAATGAAATCCCCACCGGCAGGCCAAAGACGAACCCCGCTGGCACCGTAACATTGGGGTATCCGGCCACCGCCGCGGCTCCGGAGCTGCCTCCGCCAGAGTGGTCGCCATCGGCGATCAAGTCCGTCAGCCACGCCGGTCCGCGCGTCGGACCCACCAGCGCATCCAAGTTGTGCTTGTCCATCGTGGCGTCGATTCCCTCTTTGCGCGCCAGTTGATGGTTCTTTTCCAGCGCTTCGATGTATTCCTTGTCGCTCAACGGCCCCTTGGCCTCCGCCTTCAAGAAAAAATCTTGGCCAAAATAGGGCATCTCTTTCTCGCGATTCTTCTCGTTGAATTCGATGATGTCCTTCAGCGTCTTCACCGGAGGATTAAAACCCGGCCGAGCCAGATACGCATTCAAGTCCGCCTTCAGCTCATACATGAAAACGGTCGATTCCGTCTCGCTCCACTTTCCCGCCGTTTCGATCTCCACGGGATCCACCAGAATCACGCCCGCTTTCTTCATCGCCTCCAAGGCCGCTTCCATCACCTTGTCCACCGCGTCCATAAACCCGAACGTCTTGCGCACCACGCCGATACGCGCCCCGCGCAATCCGTCAGCCTTCAAGAATTGCGTGTAATCCGTGTACGACTTCCCTTGCCCCTCCGCCGTCGCGCCGTCCTCGGAATCCACCCCGGTCAGCGCCCCCAGCACCGTCGCCGCGTCGCGCACCGTGCGACACATCGGCCCTGCGCCATCCTGACTATGCGAAATCGGCACGATCCCGCTGCGGCTCACCAGTCCCACGGTCGGCTTGATGCCCACCAGGCCATTCGCCGACGATGGGCACACAATCGACCCATCCGTCTCCGTCCCGATCGCTGCAGCGCAAAAATTCGCCGAAGACGCCGCACCCGACCCCGAGCTCGACCCGCACGGATTGCGGTCCAGCGCATACGGATTCTTCGTCTGCCCGCCGCGCCCGCTCCAGCCGCTGGTTGAATGCCGCGAACGAATATTGGCCCATTCGCTCAGATTGGTCTTCCCGATGATTACCGCACCCGCTTCGCGGAGCTTCTGCGCCACCATCGAATCTTTGGGCGGCTTCGAGCCCACGAGCGCGAGCGACCCCGCTGTCGTCATCGTCTTGTCCGCGGTATCGATATTGTCCTTGATCAGCACCGGGATCCCGTGCAGTGGCCCCCGCAAGCCCTTCTGTTTCCGCTCTTTGTCCGAAGCCTCCGCAATCGCCAGCGCATCCGGATTCACTTCGATCACGCTATTCACCGCCGGCCCATGCTTATCGAGCGTCTCGATCCGCGCTAAATATTTCTCTGCAATCCCTCGCGCCTTGTATTTCCCTGACTGCATCCCCTGCTGCAACTCTGCAATAGTAATTTCCTCCAACTCAAAAGGTCGTACCTCCGGCAAACTCTCGGGCCGCTCGCGAGCCTCCATGATTTCTACACGCATCACCGGCGCCGCCGCCAAGAGACCGCCCGCCAAGCCGCTCCGCAGAAACGCTCTCCGTCCCTTTTCGTTTTTCAATTTCTAGCTCCTTCCCTTGAGCATCGCCAAAACGCAGCGATATTACGACAAACGGGCCACAGCCGAGATGTCATTTCCGTGTCTCGTACTATCGTTTGCCGGGTTCATTTGTAACGCTGATGTAACCGTTCAAAAATTTCGTTAAGCCGTTATGCCATTTCGTAGTTCATTCAAATTTCCGTATTAGCCCCCTTGCTAGATACCCCTATCGCCCGTTCTTGCAGTCACTAACCCACTCACTTTGCTGGCCTTGTCGCCCCGCAAAGGAATCCCACGTCTGGCCCTGCGATTGCTGCCAACAAGTTAGCTCCGTGGAAACGCTGTGGTGGCGTTCCCATCCAAGACTAAACAGGCATGGCAGTCGCAGCACGCGCAACCCGTCTCGTGGGGTCAAAGCACGTTTATATTTTGTCGCCAATCAGAGGAGAACACATGACCGCTCAGTTCCGGCCCTTCGTTCTAGCACGCGGCATTTCCCAACTGCTTTTGCTCGCCATTCTCTTCATTGGAAGCAGCGTAGTGGCGATTGGACAATCCACCGCAGCCCTAAGTGGCACGGTGACAGACCCTTCAGGGGCGGGCATACCGAATGCGAAGGTCGTCGCCGCAAATCAGGCCACCGGCGTCGCATCCGTCACCCAGACCGACGCCGTGGGCTCCTATCTCTTCCCTGCGCTTCCCATCGGCGTTTACCGGATCGAGGTCCGTTGCTCCGGCTTCCAGACTGCTTCCCTGGCTAACCTGAAACTCGATGTAGCAACAGCCGTCACTCAAAATGTTCAACTGAAGCTCGGGGTGGCTACAGAAACGCTTGAGATCACGGCCGACGCCGCGACTGTCGACACTGCCACCACGAGCATAGGGCAGGTGATTAACGACAAGACTGTCCAGGAAATTCCGCTAAACGGCCGCCACTTTACCGATCTCAGTTTGCTCACGCCGGGCACCGTGACACCGCCAGCTAATGGCTTTCTATCGGCACCGCTTCGCGGCCAAGGATCATTCGGAATCAATACGGCAGGCCAACGCGAAGATACGACCAACTGGTTGGTCAACGGCATCAACATGAACGACAACGTTCAGAACCAGATTACTTTCCAACCGCCGATTGATACGCTTGCGGAATACAAAATTGATAACTCCGCTTTTCCCGCAGAATACGGGCGGAATGCAGGGGCTATCGTAAATCTCGCCACGCGCTCGGGAACCAACGATTATCACGGGGAACTGTTCGAGTTCTTCCGGAATAACGCTCTCGATGCGCGGAACTTTTTCAATGACGTAAGCGGCCCTCAGGCTCCGTTTCAAAGAAATGAATTTGGCGCTGACTTCGGGGGCCCCATTAAGAAGAACAAGGTGTTCTTCTTCCTCGCTTACGAGGGCATTCGCCAGCACCAAAAGATCACAGTGTCCCCGGCTGTCCCTAGCCTCAATGATAGGGCGGGGGTCACTTCGGCTGCCGTGAACAGTCTGTTGGCTCTTGTCCCAAAGGCAAACTTTGCGCGAAGCGGCCCAGGGATCACCGACAATCCGGCCAACCCCGCCACCTGGACAGGTTTCACCGGCGCCGCCCTCGCCAATGTGAACCTCAACCAAGGGTCGGCTGATATTGACGTTGAATTAACAAGCAAAGATCGCATCCACGGCTACTATGTAGTGCAAAAGGATCTTCGGCAAGAACCCACCGCGAACACGAACGTCCCGGGGTTTGGCGATACCCGAGATGGTTTCCGTCATCTTATGACGATCAGCGAGGACCACACGTTCGGCCCGGCCCTGGCGAACACGGTGCGGTTAGGTTTCAATCGCATTCATCTCACTTTTACGCCCACGGCGCTGGACCCCAAAGCCTTCAATATCAATCTCCCCGCGGGCTCTCCTCCGGGGGGCGTGGGATTACCGAATATTGTCGCGTCCGGCTTTATGACTTTTGGAGGCCCTCCGGGTGAGCCGCAGGGACGTGGTGACACAACGGGAGTCTTGAATGACACGTTGAGCTGGCTGAAGGGGCGTCACTCTTTTGCATTTGGAGGAGAAATCCGGCGGGCCTACAACGACAATATCGCGGAGAATGTCGGCAGTTTTACCTTCGTGCAAACAGGTTCCGCCTCCGCAGGCACGTTCCGGACCGCAATGCAAAACTTTCTAAGCGATAGAGCTTCTGCTTTTACCGTCCTGCTCGGCTCCGGAAACGATAAGATCCTCCAGCCATCGTATGACGTGTTCGGCCAGGATAGCTTTAAGTGGAGGCCCAATTTTACTCTTAACATCGGCCTGCGATACGCATGGAACTCCTCGCCCTCAGAGGCGAAGGGCCGCTTCACTCAATTCGATCCCGGGACCGGGACTCTCGTCGCAGCAAGTCAGCCGTATCAAACGAATAATATGAATTTCCAGCCGCGCGTGGGGTTTGCGTGGGACCCGTTCAAGAACGGCAAGACTTCGATCCGGGCCGCCTACGCGATCCTTACTCAGACTCCCACAACAAACATCGTAACGGGTTTGAGCGGTAATCCACCTTTCGCAGTACCAATCTCGATCAATGCAGGGGGGTCCATTACCCTGGAGAATCCCTCCAACTCGCTGAGGTCCACTAGCTTGGGTCCCGCAGCCGTCAATTCCGGTTTTAATGACATGTATTCCCAGGACTGGAACCTGACCATCGAGCGTCAACTGAGTTCCACCATGGGGTTAACCGTCGCTTACGTGCGCTCGAAGGCCACGCACCTTCAGTTGAATCAGAATATCAACCAGCCGTTCGTGAGGAATGGGTTGTACGGATCAACTCGGCCCTTCCCGACACTTGCGACCACGAGCAGCATCCTGCCGGCTCAGTGCGCGCCTCCGAATCCACCTTGTACGCTGGCCAACATCAACCAGGTGAATAGTGTGGGCAATTCAAATTACAACGCGCTTTGGGTCACGTTTCAAAAACATCTTTCGCGAGGCATCGAGTTTCTTACTTCCTATACCTACTCGAAGTCCCTTGACTACAACTCCTTGTCCACCGCAGAAAGCATTCCGCTGCAGAACGCCTACAACCCGCGCGGCGATTACGGTCTTTCGGAATTCGACGTTCGTCACCGCTTCGTTTTCAGCGGATTTTACCAGTTACCTTTCCACGCGAATCGGCTCGTCGGCGGATGGGAACTCGGCATCATCGCGCAGGCCCAGACCGGCAATCCGCTAACTCCGCTCATCTCGATCAACCCGGGAGTTACCCTCACAGTCCGTCCAGATGTGACCGGACCGGTTCACGTGACAGGCGATCCAGCTCAGTGGTTTTCAAATCCCGCCGTCTTCGTGTCGCCTTGCGTTGGGGCAATTTGCCACCCCGGCAATTTGGCCCGCGACGCGATCACCGGACCCAATTTTGTAAACACGGATTTCTCCGTCATCAAGAACACCAAGATAACAGAGAGGTTCAATCTGCAGTTCCGGACAGAGATGTTTGACGTTTTCAATCATCCTAACTTCGGTAACCCTGGCCTGGTCGTCGGGGGTTCGACGTTCGGTCAGGTCAGAGTCAACGGCACGCGGTTTCCGACCGGCGACTTCGGCTCTGCAAGGCAGATTCAGTTTGCCTTGAAGCTTCGCTTCTAACGGTCGCTGAGGTTTCTTCAGTCAGGGCACTGACACTCTGGCCGAGGGTTTCCAGGGCTGAAATTTCGGCCACATCTGTTCTTGTAAAGGAAGATGGGAGAGTTTATTGTAGAAGGTAGATGGCGCTCAACATCAAGGACGAAGAAACCGACAAGCTCGCTAGAGAGGTCGCCGAGCGCGCCGGCGAAAGCCTCACGGAGGCGATCCGTATCGCCCTCCAAGAACGGCTTCAGCGCCTCTCGGGACGGTCGCGCGCAGCCACGCAGCGCGAGAAGATCTACGAAATTCTTGAGCGCGTAGACGCCCTGCCCCGCAAGACCGATCTAACCGACGACGAAATCCTCGGCTACGACGAACACGGGATTCCCCGCTGACTTCTTCTGGCCATGGTAATCGACAGTTCAGCATTAATCGCGATTCTACTTAACGAAACGGAGCGCGAACGCTTTCTGGATTTGATTCTCGCTGCTGAGAGAAGACTTCTTTCAGCAGCCACCGCTGTGGAAGCAGGAATTGTACTCGAGTATCGCTCGTCGCAAATTGCTGTTCGCGAGTTCGATCTTTTTTTGCACCAAGCTGGCATCGAGATCGTCTCCGTAGACGCCAACCAAGCTGATCGAGCCCGCATCGCCTTCCGCAAGTATGGGAAGGGACGCCATCCTGCCGCACTGAACTTTGGAGATTGCTTTACACACGCCCTCGCCGCGGTTTCGGGAGAGCCCGTTTTAGCCAAAGGGAGTGAGTTCGCGCAGGCAGGACTCAACGTTTGCATATGATTCATCGCCAATTGCCCGTCCTTCACAGCCGCATTTTTCGCTAGAATAGAGCGCGAGGAATCTGCATTGATCCATCGCCACGTCTTTCATAACGACAGCCTGCTGCCCATAGAAAAAGTCCGCCTCTCCCCCGGACAAGCCGGCTTCATTTGCGGCTGGGGCCTTTTCACCACCATTCGCATCTCCCGCAGCGAAGCCTTCGCCTACGAGCGCCACTGGCGCCGCCTCGAAAAAGACGCCGCCCTCATCCGCCTCCCCATGCCCTACACCGCCGCCAAGGTCCGCATGCATCTTCACGAAGTCATTCGCGCCAACAATGTCACCGAAGGCTGCGCGCGCATCTATCTCGTCTACAACCAAGTCGGCTTCTGGCGCAGCGACGAGCCGCAGCCGCAAGTCGACCTCATCATCTATTCCGCGCCGCTCCCCGAATATCGCGAACCGGTCCGCCTCGGTCTCCGCCCCCACGGCCGCCACGCCGCCTCTCCCCTCGCCGGAGTAAAAAGCATCTCCTGGCTTCCCAATGTTTGGGCCGTTGCCGAAGCGCATAAGGAAGGTTTCGACGAAGTGGTCCTCCTCAACGAGCGCGGCGAAGTCGCCGAATGCACCGCCGCCAACATTTTCACCGTCAAAAACGGCAAGATTTACACGCCGCCGCTAAACTCCGGCTGCCTCGAAGGCGTCACCCGCGGCATCCTCTCCGAAATCGCTCCCGAAGCCGGCATCAACGTCGTCGAGCAAACCCTCCGCACCGAAGATCTCTACTCCGCCGACGAAGTCTTCATCTCCTCCACCAATCGCAACATCATCGGCGTGGGCGAAATCGCCGGCCACAAAATCGCCGCTGCCCCCGGCCCCATCACCCGCCAGGTCGAAGATCTGTTCGTCACGCACGTGACCGACTACGTCACTCGCCGCCACGCCGCCACTTCCCGCTAGCTCCCTGGTTCACGCCCGAAACCGTTTCATTGACGCTTCTCGGCCGTCTCACTAACATACGGCACACCGGCCCGCCCTACAGCAACCTTCATCAGGAGGTCCCATGGCATCGCTAAGCAAAAGCGCCTTGATTACCGGGAGTTCTCGGGGCATTGGCAGAGGCATCGCTCTGAAGCTCGCCGAGCAAAAAGTAAAGATCGCCGTCAACTACGTTAAAAATGAAGCCGCCGCGAAAGACACCCTCGCCAAAGTTCGCGAAAAAGGTTCCGACGGATTTGTGGTGCAAGCGGATGTCTGTCAGCCTCAGGAAATCCAACGCATGTTTGCTAAAGTAAAATCCGAGTTTGGCAATCTGGACATTTTCGTCAGCAATGCTCGCACCGAAGTGCCCTCGTTTTACAGCGGTCCCATGGACATCACTTTGGACCAGTGGGACACTGCCATGAATTCCCAAGCAAAAGCATTCCTGGTCGGAGTTCGCGAAGCCGTCGCTTTGATGAAAGAAGGCGGCCGGATTATCGCCATCACGTATGCTCCCGGTGGCCGCACCGGAAGCTGGCAGCCCTGGGTGGCCATGGGTTCGGCAAAAGTTGCGATGGAATCGCTTTGCAGGTATTTCGCGGTCGCCCTCGCCACGCGTGGAATCACGGTCAACTCTATTAGTCCGGGATGGATCGAAGACAGCGTCCTCAACACCTTGCCCCAACAGGCGCAGCAAATGATTCACGAATGGCACGCGAGCGGTTGGACGCCCATGAAGCATATCGGGCGTCCTGCCGACATTGGCAACGCCGTCGCCCTGCTCTGCTCGGAGCAAGCAAGCTGGATTACTGGACAGCTCCTCACCGTCGACGGCGGTTCCTCACTTATGGACCCGGGTCTGCCCCTGGCCCTACAGCTCGGATAACATGACTCTCCGCCTCGTCACGACCTCACGCGAGCATGCCACTTTCTTCACCAGCTGGCGCAACGCCACCGCCTATGGTGTACTTGTCTTTGCAGACTTTCGGACCTTTTCACACCGTGCCGAACTCGTTCCCAGATAGCACCACGACCACCGCCGCCGCGCCACCAGACTGGCGCGCAGACGCTGCATGGCATTCCTATGCGGTCCGTGTGCCTCGCCGGCCCTCCGCGAAATCCCTGCTTCTCGCCTGTCTGCTGTTTCTCCTGACGCTTTGCACTTGCCTCGTCGCCGGCACCCACTTCGCCGTCGCCTACGCCCACAACGAAGCCGTCTCCTGGGACGAATTCATTCGCGCCTTTGCGCTCGTATATCGCCAACCGCTCGCGTTGGCCGCCGGACTCCCCTTCGCCCTAACCTTGCTCGCGATTCTGCTCGCTCACGAACTCGGCCACTTTTTCGCCTGCCGCCATCACCACATTCATTCCAGCTATCCTTTCTTCATTCCTTTCCCCACGCTGATCGGCACGCTCGGCGCGTTCATCCTCATCCGTTCCCCCATTCGCACCACGCGCGCGCTTTTCGACGTCGGCGCTTCCGGCCCGCTCGTCGGCTTCCTGGTCGCCGTTCCCGCGCTCGTCTACGGCATCGTCCACGCCAAGTTTGTCCCCGGCCTCGCCGTCCCCGCCGATAACAAAATCATCCTCGGCGCTCCGCTAATCCTCCATCTCCTCGCGCCGATTTTTCACCATGGCGCCAACGCCGCGAGCCTCCTTCTTCATCCCGTCGGCCGCGCCGCCTGGGTAGGACTTTTCGCCACTTCGCTCAATCTTCTTCCCGCCGCACAACTCGACGGCGGCCACATCCTCCGCTCCGTCAACCAGCGCGCTCATCGCGCTTCCTCGATCCTTCTTCCGCTCCTCCTGATTTTTCTCGGCTTCCGCTTCTGGCCCGGCTGGTACATCTGGGCCGCAACGCTGATCGCCATCCGTTTTCTCCGCTCGCTTCCCATCTACAATCCCGAACCGCTGGACTCCCGCCGCCTAGCCGTCGCTTTTTTCTCCCTCCTGATTTTCCTCCTCAGCTTCATGCCCGCCCCCTTCCTCGACCGCTAAACAACGCACCAATAAGATGAGCTGTCATCCTGAGGCTCGCCGCCTTTTGGCGAGCCGAAGGACCTCAACCGCTCCCCAAGCAGCACCTCACAGTGGGACAGCCATTTCTGGCTGTCCGCCTTTCTCATCTCTGCGTCCCTCCGCGCACTCAGCGCCTCTTTACCCTGAGCCTCGAAGGGTGCGTTGGCTTTTCTCTTCTTCTTTCCCAACTCTCCCACTATCATGCCCCTCGAATGCCCGCTCTCCTCCGCACCCTTCGCCAACGCGACCTTTTCCTCCTCTTCATCGGCTCCGTCATCGGCTCCGGCGTCTTCCTCACTCCCGGCCTAATCCTCCGCCAACTCGACGGCTCCGTCGGCTTCTCGTTCCTCGTCTGGATCATCGGCGGCGTCCTCTCCCTCCTCGGCGCGCTCACCTACGCCGAGCTCGCCGCCGCCAATCCCGAAGCCGGCGGCCTCTACGTCTTCATCCGCGATGGCTTTGGCCGCATGTCCGCCTTCCTCTATGGCTGGTGTCTGTTCCTGGTAATCGCCAGCGGTTCCGTCGCAGCCCTGGCCCGCGCTTTCACCCGCTATCTCGCCGAAATCATTCCTCTCACGCCCGTCGAGGCCACCCTCGTCTCCATCGCCATGATCGCCGTCGTCACCGCCGTCAACGTCTGGGGCACGCGCAAAAGCTCCGACCTGCAAAACTGGACCACGCTCATCAAAGTCGGAATCATCGTCGTCCTCAGCGCCGTACTCCTCTCACTGGGGCGCCACATCTCCGAAATTCCCGCCGCCATGGGCTCGTCGCAGGCGGGCTTCACTCTCCTATCGAGTTTCGGCCTGGCCATGATCAACGTCCTCTGGGCCTACGAAGGCTGGCAGTTCGGCACCTACAGCGCTGGAGAAGTCATCGAACCGCAAAAATCGTTCCCCCGCGCCTTCCTTCTCGGTTCCCTCACCCTCACCGGTCTCTACCTGATCGCCATCGTCGCCTATCTCAACGCCCTCGGTCCTGCGGCCTCCACGGCCAGCGAAGCCATCGCTGCTACCGCCGCCAGCGCCGTCCTCGGACCCTGGGCTGGACGCGCCATCGCCTTCACCATTCTCATCTCCACTTTCAGCGCCGCCAACAGCGTCGTCCTTACCGCCCCCCGCGTCTTCTACGCCATGGCCAGCGACAATCTCTTCTTCAAGAAATTGGCCGAGGTCCACCCGCGCTTCCGCACCCCGGCAAACGCCGTAATCGCCCTCGGCATCTGGTCCGCCGTCCTCGCCAGCGCCGGCAAATTCGCCGAACTAATCGGCGGCGTAATCTTCATTGGCTGGATTTTCTACGGACTAGGCGCCGCCGCCATCTTCCCCATCCGCCGCGCCAGCCACGGCAAGCCCATCCCCTACCGCGTCCCCGGCTACCCCTGGACCCCAGCAGTCTTCGTCCTGGCCGCCGCCACCATAGTAGCCAACGCCATCTACCTCGCCTTCCACGACCCCACCCAATTCCGCAACCTAGCCGTAGCCATCCTCCTCTTCGTCCTCGGCCTCCCCGCCTACCTCTTCTGGCGCCGCAACTCAGTAAGGGGTGCGGTCCGTCGCCGCACGGAGTAGGGACTACATGAGCGGCAGAATGAGTGCCGAAGCCTAGCGCAAGGCTGCAACCGCTGGCAAGCATTCCTATCTCAGGTCAGCGCCGGATGGACGGTGGCCTACTCTTGCGGGTCGTGCAAGGGTGGCTCGCCTGCTTTTTTGCTTTTCTAGCCTTTTTCCCTTTTTGGGGGTTTGCTTGTACGCCATTCATCCGATTGCACTTACAAGTTTAATCTTGACATACGTCCAGACCTGTGGTACCCTTTCTTGTGTTACCTCGAACAATTCCCGCCTTTAGTTCGCACCAACCCTTTTATTTCCAGCGGCTTGCAGCCTCTTGGCTCTCTTTTTTCACCTCCCTCCCTTTGTTTTCAATAGCTTGCAGCCTCTTTTCCCAAAACACCCGGGTGGGGGGTACCCCAGCACCCCCACGCTTCGGTTCCCCCCGTCGCATGCTCCACGCAGCGCCTGTATCCTTCAGCGCTCATTTACTTGCGCATACTTCCCGTCACCACGGGGGTGTACTACCCCTATCTCGTCTGGTTCCCTTCGTCGTCCTGCAGCATCCAGCCGCAACTTCTGGGCCCTTCAAGGTATCTCCGTTCCAGCCTCGAGCCTCCAGCCTCCAGCCTCAAGCCTCCAGAACCTACATCAGGCTCAGAGGGTCCATGTCCACCAGCACGGCGGTCTCTGGGATCTCTTTCAGCTCAAGATACGACATGGCGCCGCTGAGCACCTTGGCCAGCAGCGAACGCTTCGGCGACTTCAGCAGGAACTGAAACCTGTGCTCCTTCTTCAATTTCGCTATCGGCGCGGCGGCGGGGCCCAGGATGCGCAAGCCTTTGCCGTCGTGCGGAGAAAAATATTCGGAGAGCTGCCGCGACCAGCGAATCGCTTTTTCCAAATCCGTGTCGCGGACGATGACGTTCGCCAGCGACGTGAACGGAGGATAGGCCATCACGCGCCGGAATTGCGTTTCGCGCTCGTAGAATGCCGGATAGTCCTGCTTCACGGCGTCCTGAATCGCGTAATGCTCCGGATAGAATGTTTGAATCAGCACGCGTCCCGGCAATTCGCCCCGTCCTGCGCGCCCGGCAACTTGCGTGAGCAGTTGAAAGGTGCGCTCCGCGGCGCGGAAGTCCGGCAAGCTCAGAGAGGAATCCGCGCTGACTACGCCGACCA
>WNFC01006401.1_pt1 | contig 14519 bp, 11 predicted proteins | sample 5400541 | NCBI WGS metagenome assembly WNFC01 (sample SAMN13153342, study PRJNA577476) | soil metagenome | isolation source: 120 cm saprolite under Douglas fir tree site 2 hole 2 replicate 1 | place: USA:California | collected 2015-04-18
AATCATCGCGGAAAGCGGCGCCACCGTGGTTGTGGAAGGCAATCAGTATTTCCCTCTCGAAAATGTAAACAAGGAATTCCTGAAACCCAGCACTCACACAACGGTCTGCCCCTGGAAGGGAACCGCCCACTACTACCACCTCTCGGTGAATGGCATGCAGAACGACAACGCTGCCTGGTTTTACCCTGAACCCAAGCCCGCAGCCGCCGAAATCAAGGACCGCATCGCTTTCTGGAGAGGCGTCCGCGTCGAGGTCTGAAGACTACCGCAACCGGCCTTCGTCCTACTTGGCGATCTCATTCTTGAACACCGCTCCGTTGTGCATCACAAACCGCACGTGCTCCAGTTCCCCTACGACTTTCAGGGGATCTCCCGCCACCGCGATCACTTCCGCGTACGCGCCAGCAGCGAGCACTCCGATCTCTCCCTTCATGTCCAGCATCTCCGCCGCTCGCGACGTCGCCGATTGAATCGCATCCATCGGTGCCATTCCCATGGACACCATTCTTGCAAACTCCTGGGCGATCGGTTCCGTCCACGGAATCCCGCCCATATCCGTCCCATAAACAATCTTCAAATGCGCCTGCAGCGCCTTCTTGAAAGTGATTTCGTGCACCGCTGCCCGCGCGCGGTCGCGCTTTCCCGCAGGAGTGTCCGCCGGCTCCCAATCGCCGTAGTACGGCGAAAGCGTCGGGCAATACCACGTTCCCTGGCGCTGCATCTGCGCGATCTGCGTATCTGTAATCTCTAGTCCATGTTCGATCGAATCGCAACCGCCATCGAGCGCGCGCTGCAAACCGATTCCGTTGTACGCGTGGCACGCCACTTTCTTCCCCCAACCGTGCGTTTCGTCCACGATGGCCTTCAACTCTTCCACCGTCAGCGTCGGCTGCGAAACCAAATGCCCTTCCTTATCCACCCACGACCGGTGCGTCATGTACACCTTGATCCAGTCCGCTCCGTGTTCCAGTTGCTGGCGCGCGGCTTTCCGCGCTTCCACTGGCCCATCGACAATCTGCGCGCCCTTGGGCATTTCCAATTCGGGCGCATAACCTTCCAGGTTGTATCCACCGGTCGTCGATATCGCCCGCGTCGCGCCAAAAATTCTTGGCCCGGGAATCGTTCCCTCTTCGATGGCCTGCTTCATCTCGATATCGCCGTAACCTGCACCTTCTGTTTCCAAATCCCGCAGAGCCACGAATCCCTGCTCCAGCGCGCGCCGCACCGCATAAGTCGCACGTGCGGCTCGCAACGCGATTCCCGCTTTCAAAATATTCGCGTCGTAACCGCCCTTTTTCGGATCCTCGCCCCACAGAAAAATGTGCGTGTGCGCGTCAATCAGTCCGGGCAGCACCGTGGTGCTCGAAAGATCAATCACCCGCGTCCCCGAAGGGATCGCCGCGGAAGCTTCCGCCACTTTCTCGATGCGCTCTCCGCGCACAAAGATGAACTGGTTTTTCCGCGGCGTTTCGCTCACGCCATCAATCAGCGTGCCCGCGCGAATCACGGTCAAAGGCGGCGCGCCTTGCCCTCCACTCTGCCCAAGAGAAACGCTTCCGGTCATCGCTAACAAGGACGAAATCGCCAGCGCGGCAACCGCGCACAGAATTGCTTTCTTCACTCATCACCCCCTGCAGCCCGGTTAGCTTGCTCCCATTTCGCGGCCGTTTGCAAGACATCGCCGGCGAATTGACGGCAGCTCCGCGTAAAGCCTACACTCTGCTTCTCCATCTTGAAGCAAGGCAAAGTGGGAATTGTGACCGGCGGGACGTCCGGTATTGGCCGTGACACCGCCGTGCTTTTTGCCAAGGCAGGTGCCAAAGTGGTGGTCGCCGGCCGCCGCGAATCGGAAGGAAAAGAAACGATTGATCTGGTTCGTGCCGCCGGTGGCGACGGCTTGTTCGTCAAGACCGACGTGTCGAAAGCCACCGAAGTTGAGGCGCTCGTCCGGAAGACGGTGGAGAAATTTGGGCGCTTGGACGTCGCGTTCAATAACGCCGGAATCGAGGGAAGCTTTAGCCCTGTCGCTGAGCAATCCGAAGGGGACTGGGACCGCGTGATCGACATCAACCTCAAAGGCGTGTGGCTTTGCCTGAAGTACGAAATCCAACAGATGCTCAAGCAGGGCGGTGGCGGAGCCATCGTCAACATGGCGTCCGTCGCGGGCCTCATGGGTTTCGCGGGGGCCGGCACGTATTGCGCGAGCAAACACGGCGTAATGGCCCTGACCAAGACCGCCGCGCTGGAAAACGCGCGAAGCGGCATTCGAGTAAACGTTGTGTGCCCCGCGGTGGTTGAAACGCCCATGGCCGAGCGTCTCTTTGGCGAGCCGGAGATCCAAAAGCAGATTCTCGGCCTGCATCCCATTGGCCGATTTGGAACGCCGACGGAAATCGCGGAAGCCGTTGTCTGGATGTGCTCGGGCCACGCCTCGTTTATGACCGGCCAATCCCTGGTTCTCGACGGCGGATTCCTGGCGGGGCCTAATCCCAATCCTCCCCAGTAGCCCCGATCTTTCTTCATCTCTCACTCCACAAAGCTCGGCAGCCGATGGCAGCGATTCCGCTGAACGTCGGAGGGGGGAATGAGCTGCCCTCCTCCTCCACACCCCCTGTTTTTGTGGAAGAGTGCGGAACCGCTTGAAAAGAAACGGGTTGAGTTTTGCGTGAGTGCAAAAAACGGCAAAAGAGTGCGCAAGAATAAGGAAGCAAAGGAGATAAACGAAGTTAAGGAGATAAAGGAGGGAAGAGCGGCTGGGCGGGGATGCTGTCGAGAATTCACGACAAATGATACCACAGATTATCCATTTTGTCAAATACTAATAAAGTATTTAGATGGAGCAAGTTGCGGAATCGTTCGAATAGGCGCGCAAGAGAAAGAAAATAAAGGGGTAGAGCTCACTGAGGGCGGACAAAATGGTGGAAGGCCTAGGGACGAGCGGGAGGTGATTTTCAACCTTGAAGATTTACGATCACACGCCGCGGAGTGCGAAGCTCGTGCGTGAGAATCCGCATCACCGACTTGTGGAAACGTCAAAAACCCAGGGGCCACCAGCGGCCGTACAATCGGCAGAATAAGTTCGCTCCTGCTAAACTCCCATACATCGCAATGCTGGAGGCGCCGTGAATCCCCACCCACCGAGACTTGCAGGTGTCGCAGGCTCCGACGCGGATGTGGGGCAACTGCTCTGCAACGTACACCGGCAACTTGTCTTCAGCCTCTTCTCGCCAGGTTGGGCGCGAAGCAACATCTGCTAGCGCGGTTCGAGTGTACAATGTCGGCTGCCGGTAACCAGAAATAGAAAACTTGGTGGACAAAATGGACGCGACGACTGCAAAAACTGCAACGACTGCGACAACAGCAACAACTGCGACAACAGCAACAACTGCGACAACATCAACAACTGCATCCAGTGCGACAACACCAAAGACCCAGACACCGCCGGCACACGTCGGCATGTTTCAATTGCTGAATGGCGTCTTCGTCGTCGGGGCGCTTTCGTGCCTCGCGCGCCTCGGCGTTCCCGATCTCGTGGAACACGGGCCGAAGTCGGCTGATGAGGTTGCAGCCGCGGTTGGAGCGGACCCGCGCGCACTCTATCGGCTCATGCGCGCTACTGCCTGCGTGGGAGTGCTTTCGGAAGGCCCCGACGGAAAGTTTTCGGAAACACCGCTTTCCGCGGTGCTGCGCAGCAACGCGAATCCCAGCTTGCGAACCTTCGCGATCATGCATGGCAGAGATTGGCACGGACTCGGCTGGTCCAAGCTCGATTATTGCGTGCGCACCGGAAAGCAAGCCCTCGACAAAATTTACGGCATGCCCATCTTTCAATTTTTCGAGCAGCACCCCGAGGAGGGGGAGCTCTTCAATCAATCCATGAGCGATTTATCCACGATCGACAGCCCGGCCGTGGCCGACGCCTATTCGTTCGGCGAAATTCAATCGATTGTGGATGTGGGCGGAGGGCACGGACTCCTGCTGGCGACTATCCTGGCGAGGAATCCGCATTTGAAAGGCACGCTTTACGATATGCCGCACGTGGTGGCGGGCGCGCACAACGGACCGCTGACGCCGGTGATGGAACGCTGCGCGCTGGCGTCCGGCGATATGTTTTCTTGGGTTCCCGCGGGCGCCGACGCTTACATCATGAAGCACATCATTCACGACTGGCTGGATGAAGTGTGCATCAAGATTCTGAAAGCCTGCCGAAAAGGCGTGAATCCCGGCGGCAAGCTGCTGGTGGTCGACAATGTGATTCAGCCCGGCAACGATTTCGCTCCAGGCAAATTCCTCGACCTTCAAATGCTTATTTTCCCCGGCGGGTGCGAGCGCACGGAAAAGCAATTCCGCGACTTATTCGCGGCTGCAGGCTGGCAGTTGAGCCGTGTTATCCCCACCGCCGTCATTGAGTCCATCGTCGAAGGAGTTCCAGCCTGACGCAGACACACCTGAATCCGCTGCAAAAGAGATAGATAGACGGCTCAGGTCCCAAGAAGGTTTGGCTGGAGGCGAGAGTAGCCGTGCTCGTGGGCCCAGAGTGTGAGTGGAATCGCGGATAAGTCGTCGACGAGGGGGATGGCGTTGCCGTCTTTCGTTAGATCGACGGAGCGGAGATAAAACTTGCAGGTGTCGCAGGCTTCCACGCGGATGTGGGGGAACTGCTCCGCTACGTAGACCGGCAGCTTGCCTTCCGTTTCTTCGCCGCACGTGGGGCAGAGAATGCGCCGGAATTCCCATTCCTGGGAGCAAAACGAGCAGAGCAGGAATCGCTTACCGCCGTCGCCTTCCACGCGCAATACACCCGCAAGCGGCCGGGCGCCGCACAACGGACAAATTTTTGTAGTCATTACCACGGGAGGCTTGGGCAGCAGCGCGGCGCGAAACTCGGCATACGGTTGCAGAAAGGCTCGGGCAAGGAACTGGGCGAATGCTCCAACTTGCTGGTCGTACTTGCCGGCATGTTGCCAGTATGCTTCGAGACTGGCGATCCAGGAGTCTGATGGGAGAAGGGACATTTGTTGCGCGGATTTCGCCAGCGCTGCTGGAGCGGGCAGTTCGATCGTGGAAAGAAAGCCGCGAAAGTGGGGAAGAAGAGTTGTGAGATCGAGTGGGTCTCGTATCGCGGCTTCCGGCGCGCTGCCCGATTTCGCACGGCCCGAAGCCGCGACGCTTGCTCGAAGCATTTTTTGAAACGCAGCGATGTATTTGTAGAAATCGAGAAATTCAGCCGCGAACGCATGTTGCGCGGAAAGCCGCTCGGCGCGGCGGATGCGCGCGTCGTAATCGGTCCCACCGGTTTGCGTTGCGCTCATTTGCGCGGAGTGGAGGATCCGCCGGTGATCTCGTCATACCATCCGGGGTGGTAACGCTTGGCGAAAGTGATCGAAACATCCCCGCGAATCACCGAGCCAAAGGCTCCGCGCTCCGCAAACACTCCCATATAAATGTGGATCAGGAACAGGCCAATCGTGAAGAGCGCCGCCACGGGATGAACGAGAACGGAAATGTACCGCAAGAAGCGGAGATTCCACGGGAAGTACGACGGGAACCACAGCACGACGCCGCTCGCCAGCAAGGCCACCGTACTCCAGAAAAATCCCCAGAAAAGAAATTTTTGTCCCGCGTTGTACCGTCCGGCGGGAGGCATTTTGTCGTCTTGATTGGTGCTGTAGTAGCGGACCGCGCCCCACCACTTCTTGTCCACGTCCGTGTGGCGCATCTGCGGCGCCCACATCACGTACATATTCCAGACCGCCGCGAAAAAAATCAGCCCAGCCCAGGGATGCAGCATTCTTGAAACGGGCGCCCCGCCCAAAATCACCGCCACCCAGAACAGCCACGGCGACCAGAACGCCAGCCCGGTCATCAGCAAATAAATGTACGCGCCTGCGGCCACCCAATGCGTCAATCTTTCCTTGAAGGTGTAGCGGAGGACGTGCCCGTGAGGAATAATTTGTTCGGATGGACTCACGTTTTTGCTCCTCCCGGATGGATGTCCTCGTCCTCGCGCGCCTTCGGGCCGTAGCGCAAATAGTGCACGAAGAGGCCGATCAAACCGCCGACCATGGCGACGTTGCCAAGCCACTTCAGTGGACCCTTCCAGAGCTTTACCGTCCAGGGGACATGCGGATCTTTCGGCAAGCCGCCGTAAATCTCCGGCTGCGAAGCGTCATGCAGCACGTAAATAACGCCGGTGCCACCCACGCCCGGGGGATCGTACACGCCAGCGTGCGGAAAGTTGGAATGATCCTGGAGCTGCTTGGCGCGCTTGTGCGCGAGGTCCAGCATGTCGTCCTTGCTGCCGAAGTGCAGACATCCCGTGGGGCACGACTTGATGCACGCCGGTTCGAGTCCTTCGCTGACGCGATCCGTACACAGCGTGCATTTGAAAACGCGATTGTTCTTCGGGTTCATCTTCGGAATGTCGAACGGGCATCCGGTGATGCAGTAGCCGCACCCGATGCAATTGGCCTGCTGAAAATCCACGATGCCGTTCGTATACTGCACGATGGCCCCGTCCGCGGGACACGCCGCCAGGCACCCCGGCTCCGCGCAGTGCATGCACTGGTTCTTGCGCATCAGCCACATCAGCGAGCCGTCATCACGCTCGTGTTCATTGAAAAGGATCAGGTTCCAGTAATTCCAGCGCGTCTCCGGCATGGTCTGGTAAGTGTTGCCGAAAACCGTTTCTCCAAACGGCAAGTCGTTCCACTCCATGCAGGCCACTTCGCATGCTTTGCAGCCGATGCAGGTCGTGGTGTCAATGAGTTTGCAGACGGTGTATTGGCGCTGCGTGTCTTCGCCGGGAACGCTGCCAGCGTGTCCTGAGATTTTTTGAATGCGTAGTGTGGCTTGGCTCATGGCATCCCCTACGCTTTCTCGTACTTCTCGACCTTCACGAGGAATCCTTTGAATTCCGGCGTGTAGGCATTCGGATCGATCACCGACGGTGAGAGCGAATTGGCGGGCGTCTTGGCAGTCTTGCCCTCGTCTTCGGCAATGCCGCGGTAACCCCAATGAATCGGAATGCCGATCTGGTAGATGCGCTTCCCGTCGATGGTCATGGCCTTGATGCGTTTGGTGACCATGGCTTTCGCGATGTAATGTCCGCGGGCGCTGGTGACTTTCAGAGTTTCGCCGCCGCGGATGCCCATCTCATCGGCCATTTCGGCGGCAATCTCGATGAACGGTTCCGGAACAAGCTGCACGTTCATGGGATTGTTTTTCGTCCAATAGTGATAGTGCTCCGTGAGGCGGTATGTGGTGCACACCACGGTGTAGCCATCCTTCACCGTGCCGTAACTGTCGTCCGCCGATTTGAAACGCTTGGCGATGGGATTATGCGTTTGCTTGGGATGCAGAAGATTTTCGACGGGGCTTTCCGTCGGCTCGTAGTGCACCGGAAAAGGTCCATCCGCAAGGGCGCCGAGCGGTGCAAAGATGCGTCCCACGCCTTCCGGATTCATGATGAACGGTCCCATGTGGTCGGCGGGTTTGGAATCGGCCTTGAAGTCCGGCACGTCGTTCCCAACCCACTTTTGCTGCGCATCGTTCCACCACACCTGACGACGCGAAGGATCCCAGGGTTTGCCGTTGAGGTCGCAAGAAGCCCGGTTATAAAGGACGCGCCGGTTCGCGGGCCACGACCACGCCCAATTCTGGTGGACGCCCATCCCGGAGGGATCGCCAGCGTCGCGCCGCGCGGTCATGTTGCCGGCTTCGGTGAACGATCCGGCATAAATCCAGTTGCCGCAGGAAGTGCTGCCGTCGTCTTTGAGCCACGCAAAGCCTGGAACCTGTTGCCCGGCCTTGAGCTGAACTTTTGTAGCGGGATCTTCGGCGTCCACAAATGTTTTGCCGTTGATTTCCTTCAAAACTTCCGCGAGCGAAGGGTTCGAGGGATCGGTGTAGTTCCAAGTCAGCTTCAGAATCGGATCAGGGAATTTCCCGCCGTCCTTTTTGTAAAGATCGCGCACCTTCAGGAAAAGTTGCGCCACGATGGCTTGGTCCAGCCGGCAGTCTCCCGGCATCGGCAGGGCGGCGTTTTTCCATTGCAGCCAGCGCGCGGAATTCGTGAACGTGCCGTCTTTCTCCGCAAATCCGGCGCACGGCAGTCGGTAAACGGTCGTCTGGATTTTTTTCATTTCGTCAGTGGAAATTCCGGGCGACTTCCAGAATTCGCTGGTTTCGTCGGCATAAATTTCTCCGACCACCAGCCAATCCGCTTTCTTCAACGCATTGATATTTTTCTTGGTGTCCGGACCGATGGCCACGCCGTTCATGCCAAAGGCGAGCATGCCTTTGACGATGCCGTTGTACATATTGTCCCAGAGCTGCACCCACGAGTAATTGCGGTCCACCTTGGGCAAATAGTCGTACGCCCAGTCGTTCTGCTTCGTGGCGGCGTCGCCGTACATGGCCTTCAGGAAGCTGACGCCGAATTTTGGCGTATTTCCCCAGTAATTGAAGGATTGCCACTGCCCGGGCTTGGATGGCTTCGGAGTGACTCTCTTCATCCAGCCTTCAAAACTTCCGTCCGCGGGTGTCGGCACTTTCAGATAGCCGGGCAAATTGTCAAAAATCCCGGCCATGTCGGTTGCGCCCTGAATGTTGGAATGCCCGCGCAAAGCATTCACGCCGCCACCGGCCCGGCCGACGTTGCCCATCAGCAATTGCAACATCGCCGCAGTGCGAATCGTTTGCGTACCGGACGAGTGCTGCGTCCAGCCCACGGCGTAGATAATCGTCGCCGCTTTCTTCATGTCGCCGTCCTTACGGACGGAAGTAAAGAGATCGGCGGCTTTGAGAAACTGCTCGTGAGGAACCCCGGTGACGCGCTCAACCATTTCCGGGGTGTAGCGCGAGTAGTGCTTTTTCAAGAGCTGATACACACAATTGGGATTCTTCAGTGTCAAGTCGTACTCGACCTTTTCGGGCATCGGCGGCAGCGGAGGAGCTGCGGGAGGCTGCCCCGGTTTTGCTAGTGCTGGTGGAGCTGGCGGCGGCAGCGTTCCCGCGTAGTTCCAGCTTGACCGGTCGTAGCTCGACTTCGCGGCATCGAATCCGGAAAATACGCCTTCGTCCTCAGGAAGCCTGAACGCATCCCTGACGATAAACGCCGCGTTGGTATAGTTGAGGAGATAATCCTTAGCGATGCGCTCGTTCTCAATCGCGTAGCGAATCAAGCCGCCAAGAAAAGCGATATCCGATCCCGCGCGCAACTGGCAGAAGAGATCGGCGACGGAAGCGGTGCGCGTGAAGCGCGGATCGACTACGATCATTTTTGCGTTGCGATTGCGTTTGGCCTCGATGGCCCATTTGAATCCACAGGGATGATTCTCGGCCGGATTACCGCCCATGATCAACATCATGTCGGTATTCTTGATGTCTACCCATCCATTGGTCATTGCGCCCCGGCCAAACGTTGGTCCCAAACTTGAGACCGTGGGGCCGTGTCAAACTCTGGCCTGGTTTTCCAGGTGCACGACCCCCAGGGCGCGCATGGATTTCACGACAAGATAGTTAAATTCGTTGGTGTCCGTGCAGCCGCCGGCCCAGGCGATAGACTCGCAGCGATTCACGCTGTGGCCCGCGGCATCCTTCTCGATAAATGAATCGTCGCGCGTCTTCTTCACCTTCGCGGCGATTTCATTGAGGGCATCGTCCCATGAAATATCTTGCCAATCCGTTCCGCCGGGCCGCCGAACCTGCGGTTTCAGCAGCCTGCGCTCGTTCAGGATGTCCTGCTCGAGCGAAGCGCCCTTGGGGCAAAGAGTTCCGCGATTGATGGGATGATCCGGGTCACCCTCTACATGGACCACCTGTGGCGTCACGTTCTTGGCGCGGTCGCCGATGGTGTAAATGATTACCCCGCAGCTCACCGAACAGTACGGACAGGTCGAGCGCGTCTCATTGGCCCGCGCGATCTTCAGCGTGCGGAGTTGCGCATATGCTGGCTTCAAATCGAAGCCAAACACAGCAGCCGCAGCTCCACCAATGGTCGTTAGCTTAAAGAAATCACGGCGGGTAGGGTTCATGGCGGACCCCCATCTGCGAAAGGTAAGGTAGGGATCGTCTCGCAGACAATCCTTAATATGACTTTGGGGGCCGCGGTGTCAAGAAGTGATTTTTGGCGCCGCGGTGGACCGCCCGAGGCGGGCTAGATTCCGAGTGCCCAAAGTTCGCGCTGGCGCATCCTATGGTCTAGCCCTAGGGCTTTCGAAAGGAAGCATCCCCAAAACTGGTCGTGCACGATACAATAGGCTTTCTGAGAGTCATGGGATTGGCCGGCTGTGTAACTTTTGGCTTCGACTGTCCGTAGGAACCTAAGTTGTGCGTTTCCATAGTGAGGAGCAGGGGCACCAATGGCGACTGCAATGGATTCCTCAAGACCCGACCTCGGTTCGTTGCGCATAGGGGACGGCGAGCGGAAAGGCTCCGGCATTGGCAAGCGGATCATGTACGCCGCGATCCCGGTGCTCATCTTTGCCGGCATCGTCGCGGCCGCCTTTGCGTTCCGCAGCCAGAAGCCCGTGGTTGAGGTCGCTGCCGCAGCAAAAGCTGATCCGAACGGACGGCAGACTCTGCTGAACGCCAGCGGCTACGTTACGCCTCGCCGCCGCGCCACCATCGCCGCCAAGATCACCGGGCGCGTCACCGGTGTATTTTTCGATGAAGGCACGCGCGTCGCGGAGGGCCAGCTCCTCGCGACTCTAGATGATTCCGACGTGAAGCGCGCGCTCGATTCGGCAAAGGCTGATCGGGACGCGTCCCGCGCTGCCATCGCGGACTTTGAAGTTCAGCTCAAGAATGCGCAGATTGCGCTGCGTCGGGCAGAGCAGCTACAGAAGGCCGGGGTGCAAACCCAGGAAGCTCTCGACAACGCTACCACCGCCGCCGACAGCCTGAAGGCCAAGATTGAACTCGCCAGGCAGCAGGTGGCTGCTGCGGAATCCCGGATCGGAGTTGCCCAGCAGGCGGTGGACAATTGCACCATCCGAGCGCCGTTCGCGGGCATCGTCGTTTCGAAAGACGCGCAAGTTGGCGAAATGGTCTCGCCCATTTCCGCTGGCGGAGGATTCACGCGCACCGGTATCGCCACTATCGTGGACATGCGCTCGAACGAATTCGAGGTGGATGTAAATGAATCCTATATCGCGCGCGTCGAACCGGGCCAGGATGTAAAAGCCATTCTCGACGCCTATCCCGACCGGGAGATTCCTTCGAAAGTTCGCACGGTGATCCCCACGGCGGACCGCCAAAAGGCTACGGTAAAAGTTCGGATCTCGATTCCGCATCTCGAAAAGTACAATTTCATCCTCCCGGACATGGGGGTGAAAGTGAGTTTCCAAGGGCCGCAGGAGGCAGCTCCGGCAAAAGGCCCTGGAGCCCAGGCTTATGTTCCCAAGACCGCTATTCGGACCGACGCAGGCACTTCGTTCGTGTTTCTCGTTCGCGACGGAAAAGTCGAGCGCCGCGCCATCAGTGTGGGGATGGATCACGGCACGGACATAGCGATCCTGGCGGGCGTGCTGCCCGGCGATTCGTTGGTTGTCAAGGGGCCCGAGAATTTGCGTGACGGCGACAAAGTCGAAATACGGCAATAGGAGCTAAGAATGATCCGAGTGGATGGGAACGGTAATTCTTCGAGTCTCATTAAAGTACGCGGCTTGAACAAGACATACAAACGAGGCGGCGAGCAGATCCAGGTGTTGCAAGGCCTCAATCTGGACGCCGACAAGGGTGATTTTGTCGCGTTCATGGGCCCGAGCGGCTCCGGCAAAACCACGCTGCTCAATCTTCTCGGGGGTCTTGACGTGCCTTCGGCCGGAAGCATTACTGTCGACGGCGACGAAATCACGCATATGTCCGCCAGCAAACTCACGCACTGGCGCGCGCGCCACGTGGGTTTTATTTTTCAGATGTATAACCTGATCCCCGTGCTCACAGCGTTTCAGAATGTCGAGCTTCCGCTGCTACTGACCAAGCTCTCCAAGTCAGAGCGCCGCAAGCATGTGGAAACCGCTCTCGCCATCGTCAATCTGGCCGACCGCATGCACCACTACCCGCGACAGCTTTCCGGCGGACAGGAGCAGCGCGTAACGATTGCACGCGCGATCGTCTCCGATCCCACTTTTCTTCTCTGCGACGAGCCTACCGGGGACCTCGACCGCAAGAGCGCCGATGAAGTCATGGCCCTCATCGATGAGCTGGTTGGCAAATACAACAAGACCATCCTAATGGTCACGCACGACCCGGTTGTGGCCGCGCGAGCGCACACGACGCTGCATCTGGAGAAAGGTGTGCTGATCGAGGCTGGCAAATCCAAACAACCGGTAATGGCGGGAGGTGCGGCATGAAATACAGCAGATTGATCTTTGCCAATCTTTTTCGCAAGAAGGCCCGGCTGATTCTGACTATCGGTTCCTTTGCCGTGGCGCTGTTCTTGTTCACCTTCCTGGCGGTGGTCAAGGGTGCCTTCAGCCGCGGTACGGAACTCGCCGGCGCAGACCGCCTGGTGGTCATCAACCGCGCGGGTCTTATTCAGGTGATTCCGCTCGCTTATGACGAAAAAATTCTTCGCATCCCAGGCGTCAAAGCGGTGACACATAACAATTGGTTCGGTGGCGTTTATCAGGATGAAAAAAACTTCTTCCCGCAGTTCGTCATTGACGTAGAAAATCAGCGGCAGGTAATGACCGAGATGCGTGTTCCGGACGATCAATGGAACACTTTTGTCGGCGACCGTCAAGGGGCCATCGTGGGCGCCACACTCGCAAAGCGATTTGGCTGGAAGGTGGGCGATCGCGTTCCGCTGAAAAATGCTCTTTATGGCCCCACGAAAACGTGGGAATTCAATATCGACGGTATTTACAAGAACGATCATCCGGGCGGTGACGAGAGCCAGTTTTGGCTGCAATGGAAATATTTTGACGAAAACGTTCCAGCGGTCATAAAGGGGATGATTGGTTGGTACGTGCTGAAGCTTGACAGTCCGGACGACGCCGTGAGGGTCGCCAAAGCCATCGACACGGAGTTTGCGAATTCGTCCACGGAAACAAAAACGGAGACCGAATCCGCCTTCCAAGCTGGTTTTGCCAAACAATTGGGCAACATCGAATTCCTGATTCTTACCATCGGCAGCGTGGTCTTCTTTACTTTGCTGCTGGTCACGGGCAACACTATGGCCATTTCCATTCGCGAACGAACCAGCGAACTCGCGGTGCTCAAGGCCGTCGGGTTCACGGACCGCTTCGTTCTCTTCTTTGTACTGGGGGAGTCGCTAGTGATTGCGCTGATTGGCGGGCTGCTGGGACTGAGCCTTGCCGTGGTTGCCATTCCCGTTGTCGGCGCCGCGCTCAATGGCCTTTTGCCCCCCCTGATTTTGTCCGTAACCGGGTTGTCGCTTGGACTTGTTTTCGCCCTGTTGGTCGGAGCTGCCAGCGGATTGCTGCCTGGCCTCGGCGCCATGCGTTTGCGGGTTGTCGACGCTCTGAGGAGGGTCTGAAGTGGCTATTCCAGTCGTCTACAATTTGCGCAGCGTCAGAGCGCGCTGGACTTCGGCGATCGTTGCCGTTCTCGGAATCGCCGGAACCGTCGGTGTTTTTGTGGCCATGCTATCGCTGGCTCGCGGCTTCAAGGCTACGCTGGTCTCTTCCGGCTCTGAAGACAACGCGATGATCATGCGCGCTGGCGCCACATCGGAGATGACCGGGGGCGTGGGCATCGACACCGTCAAGATCGTTCAGGACGCTCCGGGAATCGCGCGCGGCGCCGACGGACCGCTCGTGACCGCGGAGGTCGTGCTGGTCGCGCCGATTCCACTAATTTCCACCGGGACCGACGCCAACGTGCAGGTTCGCGGCGTTTCCAAGAATGTTCTGGAGATTCGCAACAAGTTCAAAATCATCCAGGGCCGGATGTTCCAGCCGGGTCTGGCGGAAGTTGTTGTTGGAAAGAACGCGAACATTGAGTATTCCGGCCTTACTGTGGGGAATACCATCGGCCTGGGAAGCGTCCGCTGGAATGTTGTTGGAGTTTTTGACGCGGGCGGCAGCGCGTTTGATTCGGAAATCTGGGCGGATGCACACTTGCTTGGCCCAGCGTACAACCGGCCAGACACCTTTTTTCAATCGGTGACCGCACACCTGGCGTCGCCTGATTCGCTGCAGCCGCTCAGAGATTCGCTGACCACGGATCCGCGGCTGAATGTGGATGTTTCGCGGGAAATTGACTACTACTCCAAGCAGTCTACGAGGCTGACCACGCTGATCACCGTGCTGGGGGGACTTGTGGCCGGGATCATGGCTATCGGCGCCGTTTTTGGCGCGCTCAACACCATGTACTCCGCGGTTTCCGAGCGTGGCCGTGAGATCGCCACCATGCGCGCGCTTGGTTTCGGCGGCCCGGCTGTTGTTTTCTCGTTTGTGATTGAAGCGCTGTTGATTTCGTTTGTTGGGGGACTCATTGGCTGCCTAGCCGTGCTTCCGCTCAATGGCCTGACGACTGGCGCGATGAAC
>WNFC01004975.1_pt1 | contig 14518 bp, 26 predicted proteins | sample 5400541 | NCBI WGS metagenome assembly WNFC01 (sample SAMN13153342, study PRJNA577476) | soil metagenome | isolation source: 120 cm saprolite under Douglas fir tree site 2 hole 2 replicate 1 | place: USA:California | collected 2015-04-18
CGAGTTGGTGCCGCTCAATCTCAAGCACTTTTGGTAGCATCGTGGCCATACCTGGCTACCCTGCGGAGCGTCAGTAACTGGCAGCGGCATACTGGAAACTGCGATCCGCCGTCTTCAACATGTCTCTGACCTGCTCCGGCAGCTGTCCCGCGGCGAACTTGCCGGGCGGGCTTTCAAGACGCTCGACCACGACGAGGCGAGTGACTTCGCCTCTGAGGAAGGCGTTCAGGAACTCGGGATAATCGCTCAATGACACGCATCCGTTCGATTGGCCGTTCGGGCCCAGCATGTAGGAGTGGGCAAGGATGCCGGCGCGACCGTACATCCGGCTGCCGTCAGCGGGGTTGAGGCGGATGGCGCGAACCCCGTGAAACAGTCGCTCGCGCAAAGTGAGATTATAGACGTTCGGCGGCGTTGCCCCCTGCATCCTCACGTGCACATGGCGAGGATTGTCCATGAGGTCGCCAAAGCCAGAATGGGCCTCCAGCCGGCGACCACTTGGCAGGTACATGGTCCGCGCCGTGATATCGTAGATCGCTGTGCGGCCGTCGTCCTCGAGCGGCGGGGCCTCCTTGCGTGGTTGCGCGAGGCGAACTTCCGCTTTCGAAACGGTCGCTTTCGGCGGCGCATCGGCTCGCTTTTTCTGGACCTCCCGATCCGGCGGCAATCGCAGACTGTTCGCAAGCACCTCCATCGCCGACGCGAGACTCTCGTTGGAGGACGACTGGCAATCATCTGCCGAGGCGAATCGATTGTCGAAAGACGCGGGACGATCCTCCAAAGCGTCGAAACGCTCCTCGAACGGCGCGTCACGACACGCCGCTGCGGACGTGTCGGTCGGCATGGGAGCCGCCTTGGCCGGGGCATCGAACAATCCGACCTGCGGTTCCAGGCTTGCCACTTGTACGCGATCGCTTGCCGACCCTGATCCTAGCGGCGCGCTGAGCCGGAGAATCTCGGGGTGGATTGTCCCAAAAACCGAAACACGCAGACCGGGCAATGTGGCTGCCGGACCTGCCTGCGTCCCTGCCGATTTAAGGATGAACCCGAGAACCATCGCAGTGATTCCAAACGGAATCGCGCGGAGCCCAAATTGACCCAATACGCCCCCCATTCGTACGCCACAACGCCGCTAGCGTAGCGTCCAACGGCAACGCACGTCCCCCGACGCACGCGGAAGCAAACATGCTGATTGCGGCAAAAATCGTTCCAGTCGATCCAGCCGGCGACTCCCGGTGATCGCTCATGGCTGTGTTCTGTACCACGAACCGCGTAGATGCTCTGCCATCGCAAGACAACGATGAGCCGCCTTCATCCCACCAGCGTGCGGCTGCCACATCCCAATCGTGCAGGAAAATTACTGAACCGATTGCCGCCCAATGGCGGTCGACTCTCTTTACATTACCTGATGTGTTGCCGCCAGACGCCAATGGCCGGTTCACGCAATCTGAGTGCCGCTCGGCCAGCTCCAAATAGTTTGCTGCAAGCGTCATCAAATGTTCGGCCTCGCTCGGCTTAGTTCACTCCTTCGCTCGGCGGTCATCCGCCGAGCGCGCTACGAGCAGCAAAACAAGTTCTGGAGTTCCTATCGGCGTCATTTTCGTGAAATTCGTCCTCTGGGCGACGGCTAGAAAAGCCGCGTAGATGAATGTGGAATGAGCGCTAACACAAATTTGTTGGCTACGGAAACGGCCACGCAAGAGTTCCATTTGGCCGCCAAGCGGTCATATTTTCATGTCATCGCGGATCGATGGTGCGCTCGCGGGGGCACCGCGCGCGAAGCGGGGCGTCACAACCGGCCATTGGTGTATGGAGTGGATCGCTGTCGGCGATCGGCTTTTGTTGGAAAAGGGCTGGCGCGATCCCAAGCTAAGCTTCCTCGAGGCGGTCGGACCACGTAAGTGATGTGGGAATTGTGCTCGTAAACGGGAGGGGCGCATGGCGCTTAGCTTACGCGATGTTCGACGAGATCCGGTTGCGAACCGCGCTCTCGAGGAGCTTATGCACCACTATACTGTAGCAGAAGAGAAGAGCCGCTTGGTTCTGACCAAAAAGGCGGGGAACATGAAGCTCTTCTTGAATGACCTCGACGACCTTCATCAATTGGATTTCGTCCATAATCAGAAGATGGTGAAGGAGATCGAACGACTGCGTGTGCTATTGGCCACGATCGAGCAGCAGCGGGAGAGTTGGAAGGTCCGCGCCTTGATGGCAGAGGCGCAATTACTCGAAGCTATTGCCAAACCCAGCCACAATGGTCGCTGTCAGAATGTCGGTGACGTCAGGTATGCTTCGCTCAAGCGCTTTCTGGCAAAGCAGTTCCACCCTGATTACGCCCCCGGACAAGGCATCGAGAAGATTGTTCGAAACGAGATCTTCAAGGAAATCTGGAACGAGATTGAGCGCCTCGATCAAGGAGCTTCGGCCGCCCGCTTCGCGACGGCGCGATCAGCTTCGGCGGCCTGATCGGGCAATTTCCGCTGCTCCGTGCGGCCTTGCAATAACGCCCACGCCTGCGGGGATGGGGGTTGCCGCCTGCAGGACGCAGGAACAGCGCATACTTCTGGCGCATTGGCTCGACGACGTCGGTGTCAAGCGCAACGTAAGAGTGAGCGATGGACCAAGATCAACATCGCACAGCTACAGCTTGAGCAGGCCTACCATCTAAACTGACGGAGAAACATCATGACCTATGTCGATGGATTTGTTGCGGCCGTCCCCACCGCCAATCGCAAAATCTACAAGAAACATGCGGAAGCCGCTGCCGTCGTCTTTAAGGAGCACGGCGCATTGAAACTCGTCGAGTGTTGGGGGGACGATGTGCCCGACGGCAAGGTCACGTCGTTTCCCATGGCGGTCAAGCGTAAGGATGATGAGACAGTCGTCTTCTCCTGGGATCACCTGGCCTTCGCGCAAGGTGCGTGATGAAGGCATGAAGAAGGTCATGGCCGACCCACGCTTGCAACCGGACACGAATCCGATGCCTTTTGACGGAAAACGCATGATCTACGGTGGCTTCGAAATGATCGTGGAGGCATGAGCGCCTGGGGCGTGTGACCGAGGACTTGGCTGGCGATCGCCGCCCGCCCAAGAGTCTGTCGGGCGAAATTGGAACACTCGCGACGCTGGTTTCGGGTGCCCTTACAAATTGTACCCATCCCCGCGAAATGGTCATACTCGCTTCGAATTCAATTGGTGATCACAATCGTATTTTCCTGTCACTGGAGTAGCCGATGGGGATGATCATGTTCCGATGTCCGACGTGAGATTTCGACAGACTGGCCAAGGCTAAGGGCGGTGCAGAGATCGCTGCCGCCAGCATCGATCATCTGCATCGATACATCGAGCTTTTGTTTGAACCCGCAAAACGTAGAGGAAAGGAAATCTCATGAGCGCAAACAACACATTTCTCGCGGTGTTTCTCGGCAGCAAGACGAACTCGCGAATGACAGCATGGAATGCCCTGCCAGAAGCGGAGCGACTCGCGAAGCAAAAAGAGGGGATAGCCGCTTGGAAGGCGTGGGCCGAAAAACATCAATCCGCAATCGTCGGCATGGGCGGACCGCTCGGCAAGACCAAAAAAGTCTCGCAACGCGGCATCGAAGATACAAGCAATGAGATGGGTGCCTACATGGTCGTTCGCGTGGACTCGCATGAGGCTGCGGCCGAACTCTTCGAGAGGCATCCGCATTTTACGATCTTTCCCGGGGAATCCGTCGAGATCATGCCCGTTCTCCCGATACCGGGCGCCTGAGCGGCTGCGTCCAAGAATTGAACTGTCTATCAACTACCCATAAGGAGAAATGACGATGCCCAACACTGTTCGTTTGCATCGTGTGCTGGCGGCCAAGCCAGAAAAGGTCTATCGCGCATTCATCGAGGCGGATGCGCTAGCGAAGTGGCTGCCTCCCAACGGCTTTGCATGCACCGTGCATCAACTTGATGCGAAAGTCGGTGGCGCTCATCGGATGTCCTTCCGAAATTTTACGACCGGCAACAGTCACTCTTTCGGCGGCGAGTATGCGGAGCTCGTACCTAATGAACGCTTGCGCTACACCGATAAGTTCGACGACCCCAACTTGCCTGGTCAGCTTCAGGTGACGGTGACACTGAAGCAAGTATCCGTCGGTACCGAGCTAAACATCGTCCAGGAAGGCCTGCCGGATGTCATCCCTCTAGAGGCGTGTTACCTCGGCTGGCAAGAATCGCTGCGAAATTTGGCGAAGCTCGTAGAACCTGAAATCAATAAATAGCGCGACAGCGCCCAGACGTGGCAAGTGGCCGCGCAGCAGAAGCCAGATTATGACCAACGATCTTGTTCACGGCCTACTGGAGGGTTGGCGATGAAGCTTTATGGATTTGGTCCCACGCGCTACATGGAGTTCACGGTACTTGGGAAAATGCTGGAGTTGCTCAAGGGGATGGCGCCCAGCATCACTCGCGCTGCCGCGCTGTTCAACCCAACGACGGGTTTCTATGTACCCGGCTATCTGCGTTTGTTCGAGGCTTCTTCACCATCGCTTGGGATCGAGCTGGCGGCGGCACCGGTCCACGATGTGTCGGAGATCGAAGATACCATCGCCAAGCTTGGACACGAACCGGGCGGCGGCCTGATCGTTCCGCCGGAGGCGGTTCATCGCGAGCGCCACATACGCCGTAACCCTGCTCCACTAAGCAGAAGGGCGACTGTGAGCAGTTCTTTGGTCGGTACTTGTCTCCCCCCGCCGTTAACCTTCAGAACCGCGAGTAGACTGAGCACGAGGATCGTTGGAACTCCAATGTTGAGCAGCGTTTGGCGGCTCGGAGTTAGCCAGGGGAGAAGACCCAAGCCCAAAGGCGCTTTTCGGCTTTGGTCGCCACGCACTGGATTGGAATATTAGAGTGTTTGCCCTAACAGTAGATTAGGGATCGGGCAGCCTTCGTATGATGCGTCGAAAAAGACACGGCTTACGACATTCACAAGAGCCAAGCGGCGGACCTTTTTTAGCAATGAACTGAATTTCCGCTGATGTTCCTCCGAATTTGGCCGCTTATTCCGCGTGGCGCAGCTTTGGCTGGGGCATTTATCATTTGTAAACCAATGGGAATGAGTTGTCCCAATGCTTGAAACAGCCAGCGTGCCTCGGCAGAGGGGCTTTGTTGCCATCGCGGTACTGGCGTGCGTGATGGTCAAGGGCTAGTGTCCATATCCACGGCATTCCGCTGGTGAAGCAGAATTGCGGGGATTGAGCGCCGCCAGAGGGGTGGTAGTAAGTCAGATAATTATCGCGATTAGTTCCACCGCTGCTATCCCAACGATCAGAAATGCCAGTGCGGTCACGTCGTAATCGAGACAATGCTTGTCGACGCGCATGAAGATCATTCTCCATTCAAGAATGAACGAGTGTATGAATACAGACTTGGAAACTAAACAAACTCTCAATTTGCTGTTGCAGTCCCGCCACACGCGCGCGTGGAGTGAAAGGCTCACCTTGTTATCTACTTCGTAACACTTTGCGGTCACCTTTTGGTCAAGGTGTACTGCGGTGGAGGCTGTCATGGCCCATATACTTAATGAAGTGTTGCTGTATTGCTGTCTAGCTGCATTCGTCACCGGCATCGTCCTCGCAGCCGCGAGCTTGATCAGCTAAGGAAACTCGTTCTGTCATTTACGCCGGCAGCTCTTGACGAATAGCTCGGTATGATCTGTTCGGCGCCCAGCTGAACCATCTCTAACCGGTACCCTAGTGGCGCTCTTCGGACGCTGTGTGCATATAAGTCAAAATGTTGCTGGCGATTGAGTAGCAAAGCCAGCCAAGCACAAGTCCCGCTATCGCAATGCCGATTTTCGTCCACGTGCCTTGCGGCTTGTCTAAGAAGAATGCGGCCGCCATCCCACCAATGACCATACCTGCCCCTACGTTATTCCAGAACGAGGCCGCCAATTTGGGCTCCCAAACCCCCACCCGCACGGCCGCATTTGACGCACCGCTCCACCGGGGAGTATGGGATGCAACTTCGCCGATCAGCAGCCCCCATCCCATATTTGAATAAGTAATTGGCTCCAACCTTCACCATCTGAACATTGTGAAAGTGTCGCTGGCGAGCAGCTACACGACACCATCTCTCGCTCCCTTTAGAGATGGAATAAGCGGCACTCACACAAGCCGAGCCTGGCGACTGTCTTCGATTACTCGTGTGCCTTGGCGCAAGGTGATTGGTGTCCCAGGCCAGCGCTGACATGCGGCCAGGTACGTTGCCTTCGCAACTTGAAGGTCCTCGACGCCGGCCAGATGCTCTATGACGTTCTCGCCGTCGGCATCCCACGCATCGATGCGGTAAGCGAAATGGGAGCGATAGTTTATCGCCATCGTTCTTTGCCCCAATCCTCTTCGGCTTCACGCTTCACATTGGGCGCTGCCGGGTTTTTGAACTTCAGCCAATCGCGGGAGCGGCCTGAGACATAACACGAGCCCACGCGCTTGCCGACGATCCCCTTAAGGCCAAGCTTGCAGGCGTGCCGGAACGACATCGCGGGGATGTGCCAGGTCTTCGTTGCCTGGCGCCTTGCGACATTCCATTCGACGCCCGGTGCCCCGAAGAAAACCCCGCCACTGGGCGAAAGGTGTGGCGGGGTTCCGGCCCCATTGCCTTAGGAAGAAGAGCAGAGGGGGCCACCGAGGGAACGCTTCCGGCGGTCGCGTGTTCCGCAAGTTTGACCAGCTTGCTCTCCGCCCCAACCAAAGAAAATTTACTCATTATCAGGGTTACCATCGACAGCAGCTGGCATTTTTTGGGTCTGCCTTCTGCACGCCCACATCCTGCCCCCAAAGATGTCGGCATGTTCTACATCCACGCCGATCCTCCGAAGTCCTTGCCGCCGATCCCGGTGCGCGTCTCTCGACGGTCACAACTGACTGCTGCTCTCCGCCAACATGCGAGACCTATCGTCATCGAGGACCAAAAGCTAGCTGGTCCGTTCGTCCGTCTGTTACGTGCGCGGCAGTTACGACTGTGGGGGCTTGGCGAGTTCGTGGCAAATACGATGTCGTGCGGGATCGATCAGTCCTACGGAGCTAACGTCGAGGCGCATTGGTACGTGGGCCGATATGTTCTGCCGGGGAACGTGCAAAAGGTGATCCTCAAGCCAAGGCCTTACGGCGCCGGACGACTACCGCGACATCGGCAAGCATAACCATCAGGCAGAGCAAACTAGCACCCTCAACGGAAGTGCTGTGAACGTCAATCGGTTAAGCAAGCCGCATTGGTGGGAAGAGCGTTTGCGATCAGCGCCGACTACAAAGTGCGTGTTGGCTGCGGCGCTCTTGATATTGCTGGCACTAGGCGCACCAGTGCATGCCAACGATCCGATTGCAGAGTGGCTGAAACAGGATGAAAGCGATGGCCAAAACGACCAGGTAAGGCCAGACTTGCATGCGCTCACGGACCAGCAACTGCAAGACATTTTCAAGATTGGGCGCGATCAAGCAGACGGCCACCAACTGATCGAGCGTGGGAGCGAGGAGCACCCGCGCGTTCTCTATATTTGGTTCGTAACGATAGCTGCGGGATTTGGCGCGGTAATCGGTGCAGTCAAGGCCGTGCCTTTTGTGCGCCGTCAACTGAGAACCTTAGCGGTCCCCAGTGCAAATGAGCGGTGTGGAGCGCCTTGTCGTCCTTCGGATCCGGCGGGATAGATCCGAAAGCTGCCGAGAGCGAGACTCAATTGAGCAATGTGCAACACGCAGCCCGCGCGCTCAATCGAGAGATTCAGATTCTCCGGGCCAGTACAGAAAGCCAACCGCTGCACGATCGCAGCCCAGCAGCACTTTGTCGGCCTTTGAGTGTTGGAGGCATTGGTTGCCCCACACAGCACTCAATGCCTTTAGCGGCATACTCCAATAGGGGTAACGCTGGCCCCATTCCCGCAGACATCGTGACTCGGAACTCGATGACGCCATGTGCTGAGGTTTCCCGCCGTTTGTCCCGTGGATGCCGGGTACTGGAATGAATGTGCGAAAGCTCGGGACCATCTGTGCCCTGCTTGCCGCCACACCGAACCTGATTGGTTGTGAGAGTTCGCGGGACAGCCCGGACCGTCAATTCCAGAAACAGGTCAAGCGAGCCCCAGGAATGTCGCCAGTTGCAGGACAAGCTCGTCGGCGAGTGGTCCGCGACTTGACACACGATTGTGGCAGCGCGTCATGCCCGGCGCGACTTTAGCACAAAACCGCGCGCTCTATGGGAGCGGCTGTTCCCTGCGCCAGTCCTCCTCTCCTTACGCTTCGCCCCTGAGCGGCAATTCGAACACGGACTGTCGCCAGCGCACTCGCATACGTTTGTCCATATTTGTTCGTCGCGATGATGCGACAGCCGATCGTCTTGGCACTGTCAGCATTGATAGACCGCCTGAACTGCGTCCGCTAATCGCGATAGTGAATCGTCGTCCATCGGGGCCAATCGTGCATTGATCTGGGGCTCGGCCGCCCCAGTCAACGGCTTTGAGGTCTTGGGAATGCCATCCAAAATATGCCGCCCGTTGGCTTTCGCCGAATTAGGACAACCGTACCCGCAAATTAGGACACTGGCCTCGGAATTAGGACAGCGCCCGCCGCCCGGCTTAGAATCCAGCCCACAGGTGATTCGTCTGGGAGCCGACCCATGGCTGTTGTCGCTCTAAAACAGAAGCCACTGCTCAAGACCTTCCACGCTACTGTCCATGTCACGCGCGTGGAGCAATGGTGCGTCGAGGCTGAGACCGCCGAAGAAACCCGTGAGTTATTGCCGGTGCCGGTCATCGATGCGAGATCGGTGACTGCGTAAATGTGGAAGTTGAGCACGTCGAAGACTGAGAAGCTCTTCAATCGGGACTCCCGTGTCAGGTGCAACATAGGAGAGCGGCAGTGTGCAAAGCTTCAATTGCAGCCGTATTGCTTGCATTTGGAATCGTTTCCCTCGTCCAGGAGGGCACCAACGCAATGGTTGGCCCGTCGGCCGGTTTGCGGCCAGCCTTAACAATGCCGGCTGTCAAAACGGTCGCACTACGTAAAAGCGTCACGGTGACCCGTCATGTTGCAGTCCGACATCGAGGTGTCAGCGTCAGAGCCCGGCACGTCGCGGTTCGTCATCGAGGCGTCACCAAAACTCGTCACGTCGCAGCCGGACATCGAGGCATCGCGGTCAGAACCCGGCACGTCGCATTTCGAGATCGAGGCGTCGCAGCCCGAAGGACCGATGTCGCAGTGGGCAGGCGCAGTGCTGTGGCCGTGAAATCCACCGCGGACGAGAGGCCCGTCAGGCCGTGGGTCCCGCAACCCTACTATGGGACCGTCTTTGACGGTGTCACACTGGGCGCCGTCATGGCCGCCACTGCTGTGCCGACGTCGCGGTCTATCGACGTGTGCTGGTATTGGTCGAATTCGTCCCAGACTCGCGGCTATTGGGACTTCTGCCAATAGTTCGAGCATGATCGAACGCCGCGAGTTCATCACGCTGCTCGGCGGCTTACATTTCCGCTAACCGGGGTTCGATGAGTGTGAGCCAAGTTCATTACCTGCCGCTCGCCCCTCCCTTCTTTTTCATTCTAGTCGGGCTATTCCTCATCCTGCTCCTGCTGATCCAGCTGGGGGTGCTGCGCTATGCCTATATGCGCCTTGGCATCAGCTCCGGTGCAGCACTGCTGCTGCTCTTTGCCTCCCTCATTGGTAGTTATTTCAATATTCCAGTCGCGTACCTGCCCGAGCACCGTGTGTTGGCGCAGCAGGAGATTGATTTCTTCGGAATGCGATATGTCGTTCCAGTCGTCGCCCAATGGCCCGGAACAGTAATTGCGGTGAACGTCGGCGGAGCGGTGATCCCCACCATGATGTCCATCTATCTGCTCGCCAGGCATCGATTGTGGGTACAAGCCGCACTCGCCACCGTCGTTGTGGCGGCGGTGTGCTACTGGCTGTCTCGTCCGCTTCCCGGTCTCGGTATCGCAGAGCCTGTCTTCGTCCCGTCGGTTACCACGGCGATCATTGCATTGTTGCTCTCGCGCGAGCAGGCGGCGCCGCTCGCCTATATTGGTGGCAGCCTAGGCACCCTGATCGGGGCAGACCTGCTCAATCTCGGCAACATCCGCGGGCTGGGCGCTCCGGTGGCTTCGATCGGTGGAGCTGGAACTTTCGATGGGATTTTCCTAATTGGGATCGTCGCGGTGCTGATCGCCAGCCTCTCGCAGTCATGGAGCAGGAGCTGACACGAGACGCGCGGCGTCGACGGCTTAATTCGCTTTGATCGCGGCGGTCTGCTGACGGATGAAGATGGGGCGTAAGATGATCCGCCGCATCCGCTCCGGCTGCTGCGCACGCGCCGCGAGCGGCCACGCGACTGCCGCGCCGCCGACAAGCGTGATGAACTCGCGCCTCTTCACTTGATCACCTCGTTGGCGAGGCCGAGCAGCGGGAGCGGGACGGTGAGGCCAAGTGCCTGGGCGGTCTTGAGGTTGATAATCAGGTCGACTTTTGTCTGCCGCTCGACCGGCAGGTCGGCCGGCTTCTCGCCCTTGAGAATTCGGCCGACATAGACGCCGACTCGATGGTACGAGTAGCTGATGCTGCTGCCATAACTCATCAGGCCGCCGGCCGCGGTGAATTCGGGATATTGATAGATCGCTGGAAGCCGGTAGCGAAGAGCCAATGCGCCGAGCTCTTTGGCATGGCCTGTGAAGAGTGGATCGGCACCGATCACGAGTCCGCCTGCTTGCAGTTGAATCAGCTGTGCAAAGGCCCTGTTAAAATCGAGTTCGGTGCTCGCATGTACGATATGGATGTTAAGCCCGAGAACACGGGCCGCGGCTTGCAGGTCTCTCGTGGTAGGCTCCGAAAGAGCAGGACTGGTCGGGTTGACGAGCAGGGCCATGGTGGTCGCTGTGGGGACGACTTCATGCAATAGTTCCAGTCGCTTCGCCCCTACTTCCACGCTCAACGTACTCACGCCTGTAACGTTACCGCCCGGCCGGTTCAGGCTGGCGACAAGTCCGAGTTCGACAGGGTCGGTCCCAATTCCGAACACGATGGGTATCGTGGTGGTTGCCGCATGGGCCGCGAGCGCCGCAGGAGTGCTGCCGGGAGCAGTGATCACGGTCACCTGTCGGCGAACCAGATCGGCCGCCAATGCCGGCAATCGATCATTTTCATTCTCCGCCCAGCGGTATTCGATCACGACGTTCTCACCCTCAGCGTGGCCGGTTTCCTTCAGGCCCTGGTGAAATGCGCGCAGAAGGTTCGCGATGACGTGGGGCGATCTGGGCTCAAGAAACCCAACCACCGGCATCGACTGCTGCTGCGCCCGTGCGCGCCGCACCTTGGCCGTGAGCAGCAGACCGCCGCCTCCGACCAGAGCAATAAACTCACGCCGTTTTATGTCGAGCATGGGGGACGTCCTCCCCTATGCCTATTAGCGCGCCGACCGGCCCAGCTGGTCGGTTTACCGCACGCTCAGCCTGCCTCAGAGCGGCCGGCTAGTCCTTGGGGCAAACCTGAATTGTTCTGAATCGAGGCGTTGGGCGGCCTGCCCCTCATGTGCCTCTAACCCGGACCAGGATAGCACATGGCGAGCGGCTCGACTGCCATAGCAGTCGCACCTCCGAGAACACAAAGACCTCACCGGCGTATGGTTCGGCAACCAGTCGGCATTCATAGTTGCGCTGCGGTTGCACCAGCCTAACCGCAGTAGATGAGAAGATCGCGGCACCCGTGCCCGCGAATGTGACCGAGCGTGACGGGCTCGAAAGTCTCACGGTAACGCGGCTCATGATGCGAACAACCCGGACGCTCGTCGCGTCGTTTCGGTAAGAAGGTAGTGACCTAACTCCGAGCGATCTATGTTACATTCATGTTATCACCGACAGCGGCCCAGCGTCGGTGGCTGAGAGACCGGTTGTGCTCCCATCTGTGAACGGGAGTGCCCCATGCCCATCACTCCATATTTAGACGACCACCAGTTCGATCCCGAGACCAAGCGCGTCATGGGGCTGGCTTTCGAGATGGCTTGCATTGACCTTCGACTCACGGATCGAGACAATCTCATCAAGCAAATGGTTGCGAACAACATCATCGAGCGATGGAAAACTGGCGAGCGCAATCCTGATGTTTTGTGCGAGCCTGCTCGATTACATTGAAGGACAGGGTGCCTAATTCCGTAACTTGCGTGAGTACCGCTTAGGACGGTCAAGATGGATGACGCGACGCGGGCAGCATTGGAGACGATGAAGGCGTACCGAGAGGCGCGCGATGCGAGCAAGCCAGGCACCCATCGGTACGCGGAATTGGACAAGAAATATAAGGAGGCAGAGGCGGCGTACTACAAAATTCGATTCGAAGTAGACGGTTAGGTTAGCCGCCACCATCACCCTCCAAGCAGGCCACTCAGTTTGAGCCCAGGGGGTGGGCACGAGGCGGGCGCAGAAGCGCGCTGCTTGGATCGGTGGCCAAAGAAGCCCCGCAAGGTTGAGGCGATCCGGGTGAGCACCCGAACTTTTGTATCAAAATGGGCGGCAGACTCGCGCCGATGCCGTAGCAGCGACAATCAGAGACTACTTGAGCGGCTCGAAGCCGAGAACGGACAGCTTCGAGGCAGTGTGGTGGATCTCATGCTCCAGATTCGAGCATTGCGCGGAACGTCAGGCTCGAAGAGCCCATAAGACATGAGGCTACTGGCCCAAATTCATAAGCCGCTGGCGCAGCGCCTGCATGGTGAGAGCGTTCATTCGCAGGATCGCCGTCGATTCGTCCAGCAGGCCGACGACGATTTCGACGATGGCCGGCTCAACTTCCTCCACGCTCTTGATATCGGTGATCGCAAGTTTCTGCATTCTTGTTAGGGTTTCGCGCGGCGATGAAGGCTGCATCCAACTAGGGGCCTCTCGGTGGTGGCCGTAAATTATACGCGCCATGAATCGAGCGCCGGGCAAGGTCCGCGGTTTCCCTTTACCGTTCCAAATTTCTCGAGTGACTAGCCGGCGCGGTACAGATCAACCGCCATAACATTGATCTGCTGTGAGACAATGTTATCGCGCCAGTAAGCGCCGGAGCGCAGCCATCAGAACCGCTGGACGAGGCAGCTTCCACCAGCCGCACGCAATCTTGAGCATAACGACGGCCTACGGCACCTCTGCCGGGGGCTGGAATAGCTCGCCAAGGTCTGCAATCCACACGTCATCTGCTGCGCGCGTCACCCATCGACGCGACCGAGCGCGAGCGCGTTAGGGCTCAGAACGGATGGGACCAGTACTCGACCGGCAGAATGTTACCCTGCTTAATCATCATCTCGTGCGGCGAGATCGGGGCTGACGCTTCGGTTGCCTCCTCCTTACTCGCAATTTTTGGCCCGGCCAACGTGGCCATCGACCACGCAAAGGCGATCACTGCTACGGCGGCCATTGCGGCCAGAATAGTGCGCTTGCGCATCTGTCATCTCCTTATCCCCCATGAACTACGCAGTGGCATTGGCATATTGTGCGCGGACCCAGTGTGAGCCCCTTCACACAGGCTGATTGTTCGCGCGAAAATGCCAGTGAGTTCAGAAAAAGAACCCTAAACGCCCTGGAATTAATCCCTTAAAGGGAACTTTCATGACGGACTCTCCACTCATTTGACTGACTGACCCGTCCCATAATTAACTTCGACTACACCTATTCCCGCCTTTAGATCACCCAAGGTTAGATGTCGTGAGCCCAGGACGCACTTTCACCAGTACTGGCGCGCACTGTTCCTTGCCAGCGCTACCATGTGCTCCGAAAGTGGAGGCCTGGCGAGCCGCTCTGCACCGCCCCGATGGGGCGCTTCGGACTTAAACCAATGCCCCATTTCTTTGGGAACGTCGTCCACGCCGAAGCAACATCGAATGAGTTCCGGCACACTCCACGCAGTCGATAGCGCGGCAATGTGGTGAGGCTAGCTGGACCACTACCAGTCGGCTCGGCCGCTTTGCACTTCCAACTTGCTCGAACCTGCGGCAAACGATGTGCTGATGAGAGCCAACGTCATGAACACCGAATTTTTTGTATCAAAATGGGCGAATATGTCCGCGCCGTAAGGCTCACGTAAGGGCTCCCTGCATAGTGACAGGGCGGCTTACGGAGAGTGATCCCTTGTATGTCCGTGACCGCTTGAGGCCCTGGAGGTCGCTGTGCCCTCCGGGGCCTTTGGGCCGAAAGCCGTCCAAGACGCCTGCGCCTGACAGCATCGCGTGACAACCTCCAAACCGGAGGACAGCCTCATGGCTAAATTGCAGAATCGCTGCGCAAACTGCGGTGGAAAGTTAGGTCTTGTCTGCCAACACCATCGGGGCCTGCGCTTCTGCCACAAAGCCTGCAAGGACAACTTCCTTGCGAAAACGGCGAAGGACCATGCGTGCATGAGAAGGTGGTTTGGCTTCTTACCCCGCAAGGCTTCGTAGCTGTTGGGCTGGACTGGCCTAAGCGGTGGCGTCCACCACCTCACTCGCGCTGTTTAGTCGATCACCTCGTTGGCGAGGAGCATCGGGGCACTTCCAG
>WNFC01004977.1_pt1 | contig 14516 bp, 13 predicted proteins | sample 5400541 | NCBI WGS metagenome assembly WNFC01 (sample SAMN13153342, study PRJNA577476) | soil metagenome | isolation source: 120 cm saprolite under Douglas fir tree site 2 hole 2 replicate 1 | place: USA:California | collected 2015-04-18
CACGTTCGTCCATTCCGTGAACCCCCGTCCCCACCACCGGTCGTTCTCGGGGATGGGGTGGAATTGCGGAAGATAGAACGCGAGCAATCGAATCGGCGCGCTCCGGATCCCCGACACCGCTTCACTCAAGAGCATACCCGATCTCGCCGTCGGGTCTCGATGCGGGAGGGGTACCGTGTAACCACACCTGCCTCCCGGCAGGTAGTCCGTATGTCCACGGGCTGGGGGCGAACTACCGATGGCATCCAAGCCTTCATGATCCCATTGAGTATAGACTGCTCTCCGTGAAGTCGCGAATCTTCCGGCCATTCCGCCCGGTCAGCGGAGGTCATCACGAGAGGCGTGGAGCCCATTCAGGGCCTCTCGGTGGCCGAGAGACGGCGAATCCAGATACTTCCACCCGTATTTCGCAGGCAAAGCGGAAAGTCGGTGGCGAACATCGCGCGATGAAAGTGCTCCAGGAAGGTATTGAACAGTACGATCTCGAACTCGCGATTGTACGAGAGAAACGCCCGCAGCAGATAGGCCTCCGACCATGCCCTGCCGCCGTAGACCCATGCTGCGGGATACTCGAACGGATAAAAGACGTCGTGAAAGTGCACATGCACGCCCGGCATCAGGCTCGGCAGCACCTCGGTGAAGATATAACTCACATCGCTGCCGATCTTCGCCACGTGCGTCGAATCGATGAAGAGAATGTCGCCCGCCTGGAGCTCCCGAAAGCGGTCCAGCGAGACGTCCTGAAGACGCTGGCGCACGATCTCGATCCGTGAAGCATCCCCCGGCCCCAGGAGTGAGAGGAGACGTTCCGGGTAGGGCTCTATGAATGTGCACCGAATCTCGCCACCGAAGAACCGATCGTTGGTGTCCAGTGTGGCGCAAGACGAGAATCCCGATCCTACCTCGACGATCCGTCGCGGATTGAGATGTCGAAGCATGAAATAGAGGAAGATCGCGTCAGAGTAAGAGTAGAAGCTATTCTTGTAGAAATACCTCTCTCCAGGTACCTTCTCCTCCGGAAAGCAGAGCTCCGCGTAGTACGCCTTGAAGCCGCCAAGCAGCTCGAGCTGCTGTCGTTCGTTCAACGCGATCCCTGGTAGTGTGCGGGCGGGCTCTCGAAAGAGACGCGCATGGTCGCGCTGCACGTCCGAGATGGCGGGGATCGGAGAATAGAAATGGCCCGGAGGCACGAACTGCGGCGCGACCCGAGCCAGTTCTCTTGCCGCCGCGACCTCTCGCAGCAGGGGAATCCGCCGCGCCATCCTCACCAGGACCTGTCGAAGGCTCCCTGTGGTCACGGCGTCCCATCGAGACCAGCCACCCGCCGCAGAAGCCGACCGAAGCGGCTCGTCAGCGCTCGGGGAGTGCACGCGGCGACGAGGTACGCGGCCGCCGACACCGACGTCGGGTTCCCGAGGACCACATTGAACAGGTACCGACGCGCCCAGCCGCGGTCGACTCCGATGCTGTAGTAGTAGGCCTCTTCCGCGATCGAGCGCGTCCGTCGAGCGAGTTCGTCCTTGACGACCAGGCGCATGTCAGGAGTGGCCAGCCGCACGTGCTTCCGCAGAATCCGAATCTCGTCGAGTCCCCAGCGAAAGGACCGAAGCGCTCGCGGGCCCGAGGCACTGGTCGGAAGATAACGGTACCGGACGAGGTCCGCCCTCGAGAACGTCACCTCGAACTCGGCGGCTATTCGGAGATACAGATCCCAGTCACTCGACACCGCAAAGCGTTCGTCCGAGAGGCCGATCCGGTCGATCACCGGCCGCGGCACCATCACCTGTGAGGTAGTCGTGATGAGATTCTGACGGATCAGGTCCTTGTAGCAACGCAGCGTGAGGGTGTCCCTACCCTCGAACAAGGGCAAGATCGAGGGATTCAGCAAGGACTCCCGGATGACCCCGTCGGGACCGAACTCGACTCCGTCGGCCACAATCAACCCGGAGCGAGCGTGGGCCTCGGCCACTTCCAGCTGCCGTCGTATCTTCTCGGGTTGCCAGAGATCGTCGCCATCCAGAAATGCCAGCATCTGGCCCCTTGCATGACGGATACCCGTATTCCGAGCTGCAGCGACTCCACGGTTGCGTTGGCGGATGTAGTTGAGGCGGCTCCGATAGGCACCGAGGACCGCCTCGGTGCCATCCGTCGACCCATCATCGACCAGGACGATCTCCATGTCCCGATACGTCTGGTCGAGAACACTAGCGACCGTGGCCGCGATGTACCCCGCCTGGTTGTAGGTAGTGATGACCACGCTAACGGTCGGCGCCACCGCTCGCGTCACTCCGCCCGCAGCATCGTCGTTACAGACTGCCTGATCTGCTCGATGACGATGCCGCGCTCGTAGGTGTCACCGACCACTCGGCGGGCCGCGGCGCCGATCTGCTCGGCGAGCGACGTGTCGCCCATGAGTGTCGCGCAGGCAATTGCGAAGGACCCCGGGTCGTCACGCAGCAGGATTTCTCGACCATCCCGGAAATCAATGCCCTCCGCTCCGACGGTCGTCGACACAATCGGTTTTCCGTAGGCAGCCGCTTCCAGGATCTTGAGTCGTGTGCCTCCGGCCACGCGAATCGGGCAGCAGACCACACGGGTTCGTCGATAGAGACCGCTCAGATCGTCGACGAACCCCGTGAACTCGACCCCAGGCGGTGGCGAGGCGTGCGATGGAATACGATCCGGCTCCGATCCGGCGATGAACAAGCGGGCGGCCGGTGCGACCGCCCTGACACGAGGCCAGATCTCTCGAAGCAGATATTCTGCCGCCTCGACATTCGGACCGTATACATAGTTCCCGAGGTAGAGAACCGTCGGGTCGGGCGTAAGGCACTGCGGCGGCGGCACCATCACCGCGTTCGGAACCACGATCCGCCGCGGATGACCTGGAAAGAAACGGAAGCGGTCCCGATCCCGCATCGAGGCCACGAACGTGCCCCGTGCCAGCGCCATGGCGCGGCGCTCGCTCCACCAGAGGATCGGAACCGCACCATATGCTCGGGCACGGTGCGCGAGGCCGTGGCCCGCTCGCGCCAACCGCATCGCCTTCACGTGTTCGGCGTCGTCGAGATCGAAGAAGATGGGCGGTAGGGGCCGCCCGAGCCGCAACAGCGGCGCCATACTGCCAAGCCGAAACGCGAAGATCATGTCCGGTCCCAGCTCGAGACACTGGCGGAGCGCTCGGAGGGTCGGCTCGTGACTATTGTTCAGCGTGATCTCGTACTCAAACGCCACTGCGCCCTCGATGACGGAACGAATCCAGAGCGGAAGTCGCTCCCGTAGGCCTTGCGGGCTGGCCGGCGACTGGTCGCGGACGAACGCGTTCACCCGCAGATTCCACTCCGCTTCGATCGCCTTCTCGAGCTGCCGGACGGCAGGCGGCGAGGCATCGACGCCAAAGGGCGCCAGGAAGAGCAGATCGAGCTCTCCCAGACCGCTCATCGCGTCCAACAGCAGCCGCATCCGCTGGAATACCCCGAACACGTCGGTGCGAAACTTGAACGGGTAGTATTCGGAGAGGAAGAGGATGCGCACGGGGAGGCCGACTATCTAGCCGGGAAATCGCGGGCCGCGGTCTGCCCGACCACGGAGTCAGTCACCGAGACGCGTGGGCGCGTAGTGGCCGGAGAGAAATTCACGCCAGCGCGCACCCAGGAACCCGAAGCTCGCCCAGAGCCCGAGTTCGTGACTGAAGGCGTTCCGGGGATCCCGCCGGATCGTGTCTGCCACCCAACCCACCAGCTCGGCGCCGACGCGACGATATTGATGCGCGGGCACTCCGAAGAAGTGACCAACCTTCGTCCGCTCGAAGTCCTCGTCGTGCATGATGGCCGCGAAGCGCCCATGGCGACGATGCCACTGCCGGTGGTAACGCCGACGCATGCGCTGAGGGGCGATGTCGGCGATGGCGGTCAGCTGCGGCCAGTACAGTCCCTGGCCACGCGCACGCCAGAGGCGGACAAGGATCTCGTGGTCCGATAGCCGGGACATCTGAGGGGCGAACATCCCGATCCGGTCAAAGACCTCGCGTCGGTACGCCACGTTGGCCGTGATGAGGCAGAGCCGTCGCTCCGCGGTGACGTAGACCGGCGCGTCCCCATAGTCGAGCAGCGCCAGGGGAGCCCAGTGCTCCTGGGTGAGCCACGTCGGCCAAGCGCCTCGCCAGTTGGGCAACTCCTTGCCTCCGACGCACGCGACTTCAGGGTGTGCCGCGAGAACGGTCAGGATGGTCGTGGCCCAATCTCGTGAGACCCGTACGTCATCGTCCGTGAATGCGACGATCGGGGCTACCGCGGCACGAATGCCGGCGTTGCGTCCGAAGGAGATTCCTTGGCGCGGTTCGAAGACATACTGAACCGCGGAAGACCTTCTGGCGAACGACTCCACGATCCGACGAGTCCCATCGTTCGAGTTGTTGTCCACGACGATGATCTCGTAACGATCTGGGGCGAGATCCTGCGTGAGAAGGCTCTCGAGCGCGCTGGGTAGGACATCGGCGCGATTGTAAGTGGTTATGACGACTGAAAGATCCCGTGCTGCGCGAGCGGTCTGCATCCGCCAGAGTCCCTCGTTCGATACTATACCGGTTTGCGGCCGCGGCAAAACTGCTTCGGGCGATGTCGTCACGTGCGACCGATCCGACGGCAAGCTCCGGAAAGAGACATTGACGGCGCGCCGGAGTGGCCGAGCAAAGAAGTCCGCCCACCGTGCGACGACGAAGCCCACACCGTTCCAGAGGCGGACCTCGTGGGTGAATGCTCCGGGCCAGCCGGGTCGCAGGAGGCTAGCGACCCAGGCGCGAAAGCTAGCCGCAGTTTGCCGGTAGATATGGCCGGGGACCCCGAGATAGCCATGCCTCGTCCGCTCGAGGTGCTCGTCGCGCATCGCAGCCGACAAGCGCCCATGCCGGTAGTGCCAGCGTCGATGATACCCGCGGCGCATCCGCTCCGCGGTGACGTCGGCGGTGGCGACCAGCGATGGCCAGTAGAGACCCCGGCTACCGTGCCGCCACAAGCGCAAGAGCAGCTCGTGGTCCTCGGTGCCGGCTGCTCGACGGAATGTCTGGACGTGAGGCGAGAACTCCCCGATCTCACCGAAGACTTCCCGCCGGAAGGCGACGTTCGCGCCGATGAGGCAGAGGCGGCGGACCGCATCCACGTAGAGCGGGTCGTCGCCGTAGTCGAGGAGCGCCAGGGGACCCCAGTGCTCCCGCGTGAGCCAGGAGGGCACCGGCCCGGTCCAGTTGGGCAACACCTTGCCGCCGACGCAGGAGGCCTCCGGGTGCTCCGAGAGGGCGGCGAGGATCGTCGAGGCCCAGTTTCTGGGGACCCGAACGTCATCATCGGTGAAGGCGATGATCGGCGCCGAGGCGGTAAAAATTCCTGTGTTCCGCCCGTAGGAGACCCCCTGACGGGGCTCGAAGACGGAAAGAACTTCAGGGGACCTCCCGACGAACGACCGTATGACCTCCTGGGTCCGATCACTCGAGTTGTTGTCCACGACGACGATCTCGTACCAGGAGGGGTCCAGGTCCTGCTCACAAAGGCTTTCGAGGGCGCGCACCAGGACGCCAGCACGATTGTAGGTGCTGATGACGACGGAGAGGGCAGCCCGCGTGAGCTTAGCCTGCACGGCGTCCTTGGTCGGATCATATACTGGAGGCAGGCATTGGAACGACATTCCTGGGAGGATCGGCCTCTTGTCTCCGTCTCCATTGACCACCCTGACACCCGCTGCTGAACCTCGCCTCCAGTCATGATCCGCCTGGCCATAGTCGGCTGTGGCGCAGTGGTGCGTCACTACCACATGCCGGCTTTGATCGGCATCGACAACGTGGCCGTGTCCGTGCTTTGCGACCTCAATCGCGGGAACGCGGAGCGACTTCGGAGGCACTTTCGGCTCAATGTACCCATCGCCGACGACCTCGCGTCACTCGACGGACGAGTCGACGCGGCGCTCGTCGCCGTCACTCCGCGCCATCACGCATCGGTATCCGTCCAACTTCTCGAGATGGGAATCGACGTCTGCTGCGAGAAGCCGCTGGCCTCCTCCGTCGCCGATGCCGAGAAGATGATCGACGCGGCCACCGCACACCGCCGACGTCTCGCGGTCGCTCAATGGTGTCGGTTTCTTCCCAACCTCCCCTTGCTCCGCGCCCTCGTTCTCGACGGCTTCGTGGGCGAGGTGGAGGAGATCGTCGCCGAGTTCGGTGGCCCCCTCGATTGGCCCATGGCCTCCCCCGCCTACTTCAGCCGCCAGCACACCGGCGGCGGCGTGTTCTTCGACACCGGGATCCACATGGTGGACGCCGTCGTCTGGCTGTTCGGTGATCTGTCCGACGTCGAGTATGCAGACGACTCCTACGGAGGCGTCGAGGCCAATGCCGAATTGCGGGCCAGGGTGCTCATGAATGGCCGGAAGGTGCCGGTGCGATTCTCGTTCAGCTGGACCGATCTCAAGCGCAACGGCCTTCGGATCCGGGGCAAGGATGGTTTGGCGATTGCCTCCACGGCCGCGGTCGACGTCGTCACCGTACGGAGGGTGGCCGGCGGACAAGCGGTCGCGATGGACATCCATCGAGACGGTTGGGCTCCCGGCCACCCGGTCCCCAATCCGTTTCGCGATCAACTCGTCGACTTTCTGGCCGCGGTGGCAGAGCGTCGCGAACCACTCGTGACCGCCCGATCGGCGATCCGCGCGCTGCGGGTCATCGAGCACGCCTACTCCGTCCGACGCCAGCTACCACAGCCCTGGTTGACCGCCAACCCTGCCCGATGAATCCGTCGAAGATCCTCTTGACTGGAGGGACCGGCTTCATCGGTTCCCGTCTGTGTGAGCGACTTTCTCTCGACTACAAGCTCCCTTATCGGGTGCTCGTTCGCAACTTCACGCACGCACCTCGAATCGCACGACTCGGCGCGGAGATGCTCGGCGGTGACCTCGACGACTCCGGGAGCCTCGACCGGGCGCTGGTCGGCTGCGATGTGGTGGTGCATCTGGCGTACTCCGAAGGTCCACAGACGCGAAGCCTGGTCCGCGCCTGCCGCAAGGCGGGCATCAAACGCCTCGTTCACATCAGCTCGATCGCGGTACACGGCCCCGATCCAGGTCCAGAAGCCGCGCATGAGGCAACCGCCCGGATCGGCCGGTACCCAGGACACGAATACTCGAACTTGAAGGCGGGGGCCGAGACGGTGGTTCAACGCGCCATCGCAGACGGGCTCCCTGCGGTGATCCTGCGGCCCACCATCGTGTACGGTCCTTACGGTCCGTTCGTCACCTCCATCGTCGAGGCAGCTCGGGGTCGGGGAGTGTTCGCGCTGCTCGACGAGGGACGCGGTATCTGCAATGCCGTCTACGTCGATGACGTCTGCGACGCGATCCTTGCCGCGATCGACACCACCGAGGGCGTGGGCTCCGCCTTCTTCATCACCGCCGACACCGCGGTGACGTGGCGCGACTTCAATCTGGCCTTCGCGCAAATGGTGGTGCCGGCGCCTCGCGTCATCAGCGTCAGCTCGGAGGACGTCCGGAGGTACTGGGCAGCCCGGCGGCCGACATTCAAGAGCGACATCACGGCACTCGGCCGTCTCGCGACGTCCGCCGAGTTCCACCGGCATCTCTCTTCGGTGGTGATGCTCCGTACGCTCATCACAGGCGGGAAGCGAATCGTAAAGAGTGTTCTTCCGAGCGAGCGGCTAACTGCGCTGAAGGATCGCAGGGGAGCGCGACCGGGGGGTGACGCGGCGGGTGCGGGCTCGGAGACGTCCTGGCCGGATCTCGGCCGCGTGACGCGGGAATGCATGCGGATCGCCTTCTCCAACGAGCGCGCCCGGACCGTGCTCGGCTGGCGACCTCGCTACGACCTGTCAGCCGGGGTGGCCGTCACGCGAAGCTGGCTCGAGTCGGCCAACATGTTGTCGGCCGAGTCTTGACGAGCGCCGCGTCCGGGTCGAGGATGAGTACCGGAGGAAGAACATGTGCCGAGGAGGACTGCCGATGGCTCGACGGGCAAGGTTGGTGTTCAACGGGGTGATTGCTGGCACGCTGCTGAGTGGTGCGGCAATGGCAGGTTGTGCCACGGCCGGATCGATCTCCGATGCCAAGGTCGTTGACTGGGTCGAAAGGACGGTGGCGGAACGGCAGCCGGCTGCTCCGGACAAGCGGTTTGATGAGATCGGTTGGGTGACCGACATCGGCACCGCGATTCGGCTCGGCAAGGAGTACAACCGGCCGATCTTTCTGTACACGGGAGACGGGCGCATCAACACGGGGCGGTGCTGAGGCGGCGGCTTTGCGCTGAGAGCGGGTCCGCTCTCGAACGGCCACGTGATCTCCGAGCTGAATCGGAATTTCGTCTGTGCGTATGTAGTGAACGACGAGTACTACAACAAGGATGGCAGCGCCTCGCCCGAGGAGCGGGCGGAGCTGCAACGGATCCAGCAAGAGGGCACCGCCAGGAAGCTGTCCGTCGGGATGGTGCGGGCCTATGTGCTCAGCCCGGACGGCCACACGTACGACGTGGTCGCGGCGGACACCGCGACGACGACCCTCGCCAGTCTCGGGCGAGCGGTCGCGCAGTTCAAGCCGCAGCCGGGGAACCCGGTTGTGAGGCCGGGGCCCCAGTCGGTTGCGCCGCCCGCGGCAGCGGATGCAGTAATTCTGCATCTTATTTCTCGGGGCGATGACCGGGGCTCGTGGGGTGAGTTTCCCGCGGAGAGCTGGATCGTTCTGAACCGCGAGGACTGGTCGAAGCTGCTGCCCGCGGGTGCGGTGAGCCCGGGGCAGACGTGGGACGTCGATCCGGGTGTCAGCGCCAAGATTCTGACGTACTTCTACCCGCAGACCGAGAACAACGACGCCAGGATCGACCGGATCGAGCAGCAGTCTCTGACGGCGAAGGCGTTGACGGTGAAGGGCGGCGTGACGACGGCCCGCGTTGACGGGTTGGTCAAGATGCACCACGCCTTCTACCCGGGCCGTAAGGACGCCCAGCCACTCGAGGCGCAGGTCGTGGGCCTGTTGATCTTCGCCCCGGGCCAGCCGCCGACGCTCGAGCTGACGACTACCCGAGCCGTTCATGGGACCCGGACGTTCACGGTAGCGGTCCGGACAGTTCCACACCCGACACGATAGCCACGGCGACCGCAGGGGCATCCCGGGATGTCGAAACCCAGGCTGGTTGTGATCGCGGTGGACGCGGCCGATAGTGGGCTCGTCCGAAAATGGGCCGATGAAGGTCATCTGCCCACCTTTGCGAGCCTTTTGGCCGATGGACTGGTCGCCCCGATCGCCACGCCGGTCGCGGTCCTCGAGGGGGGCATCTGGCCGACTCTCCTCACCAGCTCCTTGCCCGCCACTCACGGGATGTTCTCTTTCCAGGGGCTCCGGGCGGGGACCTACGACGTCGAGATAGCGATGCATGCGGATCGACTGACCGCGCCCCCGTTCTGGGAGCACATGAGCCGGGCGGGGAAGCGCGTCGCGGTGATCGACGCTCCATTCGGCCGGCCCACCGACGGCCTCAACGGTGTACAGATCACGAACTGGGGGGTTCATGACTCCTGGTCCTGGCCGCGAAGCTCCTGGCCCAGTGGCTTGATCCACGATGTGGTGGATCGGTTTGGCGAACACCCCGTTCCCTACTGCGACGCTCCGGACCGATCACTGGCCGACTACGAGGTCTTGCGAGCGGGACTCGTCGAGGGGGTTCGGCGGAAGGCCAGCCTGCTTCGTCACTTCCTGGGCCAGGAGGATTGGGACTTCTTCTTCGGAGTGTTCTCGGAATCACACTGCGCGGGCCATCAGTTCTGGCACTTGATGGACGCGAGTCACCCTCGCCACGCTGCCTCCACTCCGCCCACCTTGCGCTCGGCAATCCGGGACGTCTACGGGGCCATCGATGCCGCTCTCGACGCGCTCCTGAGCGACCTGCCCCCCGAGGTGCCCGTCCTGGTGATGCTGAGCCACGGCATGGGCCCGTACTACGCCGGCGCCCACCTCCTCGAGTCGGTCCTCGACCGTCTGGGGCTGGGGGGCTCGTCGGAAGCACCGAACGCTCCTGACCGCGACTCCTACGCGATCAGCGGTCTGCGGGGCGCGTTCTGGAATCTGCGGCACCTGCTTCCGACCTCAGTGCGGAGGGCGATGAAGACCCGGTTGCCCGGGCCCCTGGCGTCACTCTGGGACTTGACTCATCCGCGTCCGAATCTCTGGAAGCCTGGTATGCGCGCGTTCGTGCTTCCTTCGAACAACATGACGAGCGCCATTCGCATCAACCTCAAGGGCCGAGAGCCGTTCGGCGTCGTGGCGCCGGGCCAGGAGTACGAGCAGGTCTGTGACGAGCTGCGCGACCGGCTACTGGAGCTGCAGAACCCGGCCACTGGTCGATCGGCTGTCCAGTGGGTTCGGCGAGCGGGCGAGCTCTACCAGGGTGCGCGACTTCAGGACATGCCCGACCTGTTCGTGGAATGGGATCACACCGTGTCGATCAGCGCGATGGAGTCCGCCCGGGTCGGAAGAGTTACCGGGACCCTCGCAGCTGACCGGACCGGCGACCACTGGCAGCAAGGACTGCTTCTTGGTCGGGGGCCAGTGTTTCCACGCGGCGAAAGCGCCACGATCCGTACCCAGGATGTGGCTCCAATCCTGCTGGATCTTCTCGGGGTTGCCATCCCGGCCCACTACGAAGGACAGAGCGCGCTAGGGTGGCGCTCCGTCCCCCCGGCGCGGTCGGCCCCGTCCGGGGTCTAGTCGCCAGGCTCGTCGTATCTCTGGCTCGATTTCGACGACCTGGACGACCGGCCGTGACCGACCGGCGTTCGGGTGAGCTCGAACGCCATGAGCCCCGTCGTGATGGCCAGGAGGATCCATCCCGCGGTGTCGAGATTCACGATCAGCCATCCCACCAGGCTGAGGGCGGCCAGCAGCCAAACAATGGCGATCAGTCGCAGGCTGAAGGACTTCACCGGTCGAGGCGTGCTCCTGTAATCATGACCAGCAATATCCGTGCCGCGCGCGTCAGCACTCCAGACTAGCGACCCGGTCGTCTGGCGGAGCGCTTCCTGTGAAGGATCATTCATAAAAGCGGAAAGACGTTTCGAGGTCCTGAATCGGCAATGCAATCAGGTTGGTGGTGGGCCAGTCCCGCAATTGCCCCTTCTCCAGGACTACGGGTGAGTGAGGAAGCCGGAGAGGCAGGGCGCAGATCCGATAGCCGAGCCCTTCGAAGAACGTCCCCAGACCGTCGCGCTCTGCATCCCGCCAGCTCTCAAAAATCACCCAGGGGCGGCACATGGTGAGGGTGCTGCGGGCGCCTTCCAGGATCGCGGCCTCGTTCCCTTCCGTATCGATCTTGATGAGATCCGGACGCCGCCCGTCACGCTGCACGAACGCATCCACGGTCGTCTGTGCCACGCGCACTTTCGTTACCTGCCCACCATACGTCTGGACGACGTGATCCACGACGGCGGGATTCGTCGACCCGAGCCAGGTCTCCCGTTCCGGGAATGAGATCTCCGCCCAACCTTCCGCCGCACCGAGTGCCGCCGGTTGCAGATCACCCAGCAGATTGTTCCGCTCGGTAAGTTTCCGAAAGTACTGGTGGCATCGCGGGTTCGGCTCGAACGACACGGTTTGGATGCCGTGGAGCAGGAATACGGCTGAGTGCAAACCATAGTTCGCTCCGATATCGAAAAAGAGCTTGGGGCGTCGGAACCGGATCAGATCCAGGTAGGTGTGCTTGATCTCGACCTCGTGACCGAGCAATGACACCGCCAGATCCCACTCGAGCCAGGTGTCCTGCCCGTCCAGTGGCAGCGCAGCCCACCGATCTCCGACCTGGACCCACCACTCCCCGGCCGCGACGCCCAGTGGATGCTCCCGAAAGATCTTCGCGAACAACGAGTAGAAGGTTTCCTTCCGAGCTGGTGAGAGGCGGTTATACGCGAAGTTCAGGCACGCCCGAGTCGATCGCCGCGAGACCAAGCGACGCACCAGTCCCTCGATATCCGCCCGCGGAGACGGCCGAACCCTCCGGATGAGCCGCCGAACGAGGTCAGGTCCCATGCGCGGGAGGCATTGTCTCGCGGTAGAGCTTCGCCATGCTCGCCGCGAACTGTCGAATCGTGAAGCGGTCCTCCACCAGGCGCCTGGCCGCCTCGACGAGACGCTCCCCGAGCGCCTTGTTCGAGAGAAGCGACAGAATCTTTCCAGCGAGGTCGGCATCGTCTGCCGGCCGATGAAGCAATCCCGTCACCTTGTCGGTGATGATCTCGGTGACTCCTCCCACGTCGGTGGCGATCACGGGAGTACTCTGGGCCATGGCCTCCACGATGACGAGCCCGAATCCTTCGAAGTTTGTCGCCAGCACCGACACATCGAGCCCGGCCAGGAGCTGCGGAATATCGTCTCGAAATCCGGTGAAGATGACGTGGGCGGTCATGCGAAGCTTCTCGACGAGCTGGGCGAGCGTCCGGAAGTTCTCTCGAGCCGCGCCAGTGTCGGTGTAGTCACCTACCACGAGAAAACGGACGGTCGGATCTACCGCGACCACCCGGGCAGCGGCTCTGATCAGGGTCGCATGATCCTTCTGGGGAACAAGCCGCCCGATCATTCCGACGAGCCGGGCATCCGGGGGCAAGGAGAGCTGAGCCAGGAGACGCTGGCGACCGGCATGGCGGTCCTGAGGGCAGACCTCGATGCCATCGTAGATGATCGCACCCCGCTCCGTGGGGATCGAGTAGCCGAACGTGGCCCAGGCATGGCGGGAGACGAAAATGAAGCGGTCTACGGCCCGAAGGAGGGGTCTGTCGTGCCGACTGATGTCCGGGTGTGGGTTCCGGATGTGGCAGAGCACAGGCAGGCGGGCAAGCTTCGCCGCGGGGGCTGCGCGGAGACCCGCCATGAGGTCGGAGCAATGCACCAGGGCGATCCTCTGCCGACGCAACTCTCGCGCCAGCCCGATGGAAGCCCGGAGAAATGGACCGGGCCTACGGTAGCTCAGGTCGACGGAGCGGAATGTGGCGATCTCAAATCCCGCGGTGCGAAAGAATGACTCGACCACGGGCGCCTCGGATGTGCAAAAGGCTACATGCTCGTAATCGGAACCGCTCAGGCCTTGAGCGATCCTCAGGCTCGATATCTCGGTACCCCCGACTATTGGCCATGCCAGGATGTGCGCAATTCGCTGAGTCACTGAGCCTTTTCGCTCACGTCAGGTATTATAGACGCGGGAGGACAACCGGCCAAACACCATGCACAACCTCAGACACCTCAACCGAGTCTCCACCGGGCTCAGCTATCTGCTGCAGCGCGATCGGGTCTGGGGCCAGCCCGTGTTCTTCACCATCGAGACCATCAACTCCTGTAACTTCCGCTGCGTCTACTGCCCGCAGAGCGACCAGGAGCATCACTTCGTCAACGGGCGGGGAATCATGTCGCTCGACGACTTCAAGCGCATCATCGCCAACCTCCGCTCGTGCTTCGATGTGCGAATCGTCTCGCTGCATCGCGACGGGGAGCCGCTCCTGAACAAGCGGCTCGAAGCCTACATCGAGCACCTCACGGAGCTGGGCATCTACGTGACCATATCCTCCAACTGCTCTCTTCTCTCGGAGGAGCGTGCCCACCGCCTGGTCCAGGCGGGCCTGCACATGGTGGGGACCGACTTCTGCGCCGACAAGGCCACCTACGAGCGACTCCGGGTGAGGGGCGTGTGGGAAGAGACACTGGAGGGAATTCGTCACTTGCTCCGGGCAGGGGAAAAGCAGCAGGCAGACTTCCGGGTGGTCATCAAGGACATGGCGACCCACGCGGCCGCACAAAAGGAAGGCCAGGAGCTCATGGCCCGTACGCTGGCGTTGTTCCCGGAGTGGCCAGATCGCGTGACCGTCATGCCGGTGTACTTTCACAACGCCCTCGGCGAGAGCCTCGTGAACCTGAGCAAGCCAGCCGAGGCCCCGGAGCGAACCCTTTACACCCTCTGCCATCAACCCTGGGTGAACTTCACCATCGACTTCGCGGGCCGCGTGGTCGGCTGTTGCCGTGACCTCCGCAGCGAGTACGTGCTCGGAAACCTTCTGGAGGAGTCCGCGGCGAAGATCTGGAACGGCGAAAAGATGATGAGCCTTCGGAGAGCCCTGACGGAGAAGCGGCCCCAAGACATCGGCATCTGCAAGGCGTGTGACGTGCCCTGGCAGGGGTCCTATTCCGGGCGCACCCAGCTGGAGAAGGTCCGCAACTTCTTCTTCGCGGGTGCCTGGCGGCGATAGCGACACGTATGGCGGCCCCCGCTGTGAGTGTCGTCATTCCGTTCTATCGGGCCCGCTATCTCCGCGAAGCGCTCGAGTCCGTCCAGGCCCAGACCTTCAGCGACTACGAGATCGTTGTTGTCGACGACGGCTCGCCCGACCGGGCAGAGGTAGAAGGGTGTCTCCTGGCGGAGGGGGCTCGCATCCGGTACCTGCGCCAGGAGAACCAGGGCCCGGCCGCGGCCCGCAACACCGCGCTCCGAGTGG
>WNFC01004978.1_pt1 | contig 14515 bp, 11 predicted proteins | sample 5400541 | NCBI WGS metagenome assembly WNFC01 (sample SAMN13153342, study PRJNA577476) | soil metagenome | isolation source: 120 cm saprolite under Douglas fir tree site 2 hole 2 replicate 1 | place: USA:California | collected 2015-04-18
ACGTACATCAGCATCGTGCTCCTTATCCCCATGCAACTCAACTCCGCCATTGCGCCACGGATTGGTCGGCTGTATCGTTTTTGATGTCCCAGGTTGTGGATGTTCTTAGTGGTTTCCTCCGAAAACCGGGGGTTGAGTAGCTCTTCCACCAAGGGCGGCGCAAGCGCCCCCACCCTTCTCAACACCACTCCCGCCCCTACGGTAGGGAATTTCCGCCGGAGGGATAGAGTGCCGATTGACTCACGTTGTGAACGTTCTTAGTGGTCGAATCTAGATCACTTCACTGAGGCTGAAAAAGTTTTTGAGCATGATGGTTGAGTGCTTCGCGTATATTGGGAAAAGATCAACGGCTTCCCGTTCAGTTCTGCGGTATTCCTCGAGACCGTAGGTATCGATAAACTCCTTTTTCATAGGGGGATCATGCAACCAGACATCGAGCATATTCTCGGTGAGTTCAATGTGGTATTGCAGTCCATAGGCATGTTGTCCATAGCGGAAGGCCTGATTGAAGCCTTGAGTATGATAAGCTAATGCGACAGCGCCCTCGGGCAACTGGAAGCAATCCTCATGCCATTGAAAAGCTTGCTGGTGACCTGCAAAGCCTTTGTAAAGGGGATCCTTATTGCCCTCTTCGGTAAAATGTATCTCTAAAAAGCCAATGTGGACTTTTGGTAGTTTCTTTACCTCTGCTTTAAACGCATTCGCGAGCAATTGCCCCCCAAGACATATGCCAAGGTAGGGAATGCCTTGCTTGATCGCTTGATGCAGATAGGCTTCCTCGCGGACGGTATAGGGATATCTGTGTTTGTCGTACACATGCGCTGATCCACCCAGGACTACAATTGCGTTGTACCTGGTCGGATCAGGGAGGCGATCTCTACCGACATGTATGAGGTGATAGAAGATTTCGTATTCATCAAGGATGGTGCCTACGCGACCAGCCGGATTTTCCAGGATGTGTTCTAGAATTAATACACGTTTCTTTTCTGTCATTGCCAGCTCTTATTCTGTTCTTTTATTCTTATTTTCATTGCCGCCTGCGGCGGCAATGAAAATAAGAATTTTTGTGGGGACCCGCTACTGCATCCCCCAGATGCGCGGCCCCGAACCCAAGCAAGGGACTTTGTCCCCCGCACCCTCAAATGTTGGTAATTGTCAGGCAATGGGCCAGGGATAGCCGGCAGATTGATAGATGGCCTCGATGGTTGCAAGATTTTCGATGGTTTCTGTCAAACTCAACGCGGGTTGAGTGCCGGAGCGCACACTTGAGCCAAAATGCTCGATCTCGAGCCGGTATTGATCTACGTGTGCGATTTGCTGGTGGATTGTCTGACCTTCTACGGAGAGCACAACCTCTACCTCGACATCTCCAGGTGTAAAAGGCATGGGAATACGTATGTTGCCAGCCTCTCCATGGATTTCTGCTACCTGGCGTGTTGGTAAATCGAAGCTCGAATCGATCAAGCCGAAGCGCCCATCACCGAAATCTAGAACGGCATTCGTGGAAAGTTCTACCTGACCATCATCTGGTTTATAAACCCGTGCAGCGACGGCAACGGGGGGATGACCAAATACGGCACGACAGAAATTGACTGGGTAGCTACCAACATCCATGAGCGAACCACCGGCTAAGGCTGCTTGCAATCGAATGTTGTGCGGACGCGGTGGCAGCATGACATTGAAAGCAAATGAGGCACGCACCAGCTTGACCGTACCGATGCGTCCTGCATGTACCTGCTCCAATGCCCAGAGTATCTGCGGATGGAAGCGATACATGAAAGCCTCCATAAGCAACCTGTCGTTCGCTCGTGCTGCTTCAACCATCGTCGCGCCCTGAGTTGCAGTGACAGCCAGTGGCTTTTCACACAGAACGTGCTTGCCCGCTGCTAACGCTTTGATGGTCCATTCAGCGTGCAGGCTGTTAGGCAATGGAATATAGACAGCCTCGATTTCGGGATCATCGAGAAGGCTCTCGTAAGCGCCATAGATGCGCAATTGTGGGATATGGGCTAAAAGCTCTCTAGCGCGGTGCGGGTTGCGGCTGGCCACTGCCATTAGTTGCCCATTTGAAGACGCGAGTATGGCTGGGATGGCACGTTTGACACCAATGTTGGCGACACTGAGTACACCCCATCGCACAGGTGAATGGTGAGAAATTATGTCAGGCTGCATTTGCGTCTCTTTCTTTAAAATATGAGAGTGTGCAACATTCTAGATGTATTCTTAGTGTGAGCTGTACTATATGCTATCACATAGATTAAGACCAATGAAAAGTCCTTGCAATATGGGTTACAATAAACTTACAATTAGTAAGAATCTATGAAAATATAACTTGTTATGAGAGAGGATTGTTTTAGTGACAGAATTTACTACTTCGCATCCCCTAAGAGTGGGTGTGCAATTTCACCAGCAACAAACTACCTATTCGTCTTTTGCCGACGCTGTGCGTCGTGTCGAGGATATGGGAGTCGATACAATTTGGAACTGGGATCACTTTTTCCCACTGTATGGAAATCCACAGGGAAATCATTTTGAGGGCTGGACGTTGCTTAGCGCAATGGCCACACTCACGCGGCGCGCTGAGATTGGGTGTCTTGTGACATGTAACACGTATCGCAATCCCGCGTTGCTTTCAGATATGGCAAAAACTGTTGATCACATTAGTAATGGGCGATTGATCCTGGGTATAGGCGCAGGCTGGTTTGAGAAAGACTTTAGTGAATATGGCTATGAATTTGGCACCGGAGGTGAACGCCTGGCAGAGCTGGAAAGATCGCTCGAAATCATCCTCCATCGCTGGGAGGTTGATGCTCCCAGGCCAGTACGCAATACAATCCCGATTTTGATCGGTGGTGGTGGTGAAAAGAAGACGCTGCGCATAGCTGCCAGGTATGCAAATATGACGCATACGTTCGGTGATCCAGAAACATTCGCTCATAAAATGCGCGTGTTAGATAACTGGTGCGCTGAGATTAACCGTGATCCTGGCGAAATTGAACGTTCGTGTGGCACACAGAAATTTGCAACCGATGCCCAGCGCGATAGATATGTGAAAGCTGGGGCGACTCATCTCATTCTTGGATTGGGTGAACCATGGGATTTTGATGCTGTTGAAGACCTGGTCAGATGGCGCGATAAGCGGCGTGCTGAATTTCGTATGCCAGCATAACATGTCCTATGTGAAACACTATGCTCAATGCTATTTAGCGCGTTGGGTATTGCGGCTGGACACAGCCATTAGTTGCCCATTTGAGGATGCAAGAATGGCCGGGATGATAAATTTGACACCGATGTTGGCGACACTGAATATGCCCCAGCGCACCGGAGCAGGGTGAGAACTGATATCGGGCTGCCTCTGTGTTTCTTTCCTTGAAATATGAGAGTGTGCATTGCTTATTTTTCATAAAAACAGTAGAGCAACGATGCTTATCCTGGGCCTTGAGGACAGTGCCACGGTTCATCAATTTTATTTGCTCCTGTCCCTTGGAAGTAGAAGTTTCCATTGGCCGGGCAAGTCATATTTGGTACGGTGATGGTCAGCTGGACCGTCTGGCCAGGATAAAGCGTACCACTTGCTGGTTTGAAGATCACTCCTTTTATATTGCTGGATGACTTCCAATTCAATCCCCCTTGTGAACCCTGAGTCAAGTACAGTGTGACCTGACACGTCCAGCCATTACCATTCCAAGGGCAGGTAGGTGTATTGACAGTGTCGCTTAGCGTCGGTGCACAACTCCACTTTAAAGCGATACTATTCGCTGGGTCCGAAACGGTAATGGTTGCACTTGCCGGACAGACCATATCTGGTATAGAGACAGTTGGCGTTGGCGTTGCTGATTGTCCTGGTTGTAATGAACCGCTTGATGGAGTAATGGAAATACCACTAACTCCACTGCTAGACGCGGTCCAAGTCCAGTTAGTCTGGTTACTCGGATCGGCACTCACCGTCAAAGGACAGCTCCAGCCTGAGTCCACAGTATAGGAACAAGCACCCAGGCTGGCTGTTCCCTTTGGAGGGGGTGGAATACAACTCCACGACACAGTGAGGCTTGATGGTGTAGCTGCTCCTGATGCTTTAAAGGTGAAAGTGCCCTTGCTACAGGCCATTCCAGAGATGGACACCTGCTGCTGCACACCTGGCTTCAGAGTTCCATTCGATTGATTGAATTTCGCCACCACATCACTGCTGGCAGTCCAGTCTATATTCAACGTGGAACTTGTATCCTCGGTCAAAGTCACTGTACAGGGTGCCGACAAGCCACAAGTGCTTGAGTCCAAACTGGTTGGACTGACTGACCAGGTTGGGGGTACAGTGGTGTATGTGAATTGATCGGCGGAACTGGTGGCTGAAGTACCGCCAGGATTGGTGACGGTTACATCGACTGTGCCACTCCCGGCAGGGCTGGTCGCCGTGATTTGCGTGTCGCTCTTAACGCTAACATTGCTTGCTGCCGTCTGTCCAAAAGAGACACTCGTGGCGCCGGTGAAGCCAGTGCCGGTGATGACGACCGCGGTGCCGCCAGTGCCTGGCCCGCTGGCTAGGCTAATACTTGTGACAGTTGGAATCGCAACAGGGGTTACTACAAATTTGACCGTTACAGTTGCATTCCCACCGTTAGAAGTGATATTAATTGTGCCAGTATAACTACCTGCTGCCAAACCAGTTGTGTTGACTTTTACCTGGACAGTCTGTGGCGCCGCCCCTGTCTGAACCGTTCCGTTACTAGTGGCCAACGATAACCAGGTAGCGCTTGCCGTATTGGAACTGGCTTGCCATTTCAAAGGTAGATTGCCCAGGTTGGCAATTGAGATACTCTGCTGCACCTGTTGACCTGTTTGTAGTTGACCAAAATCAAGGTTCTGCTGAGGGACATTCAATATCGCCTGTTGCCCACTCTGGGCAATGGGAATTACATTTAGCTTGACTGCTATTTGCACATCACCGTTCTCTGAATGGATGCGCAACATGGCAGAGTGAAGGCCCAGAGAGAGGCCGTTGGTATTGGCTGTCACAATGACGGCTTCGCTCGAACCGTTCGGTTCAATCACCCCGGTGCTGTTTGGTAGCGTCAGCCAGTTTGTATTAGAACCGTCAACAGAGGCAGTCCAGTGTAAGCGTGTCCCTCCCTGATTACTCACCGTTACTGAGAGTTTTACCGTCCTTCCAGTTTCTACCGAACCAAAATTGAGTGCTGTAGGGTTGACAGCGAGTTCAGATGAGGATACCGTAAATTGCAAACTTGCACTTTGCGACCTCCGATTATCTTCTGCGTGAATAGTATGCTTCCCGGCTAACAAACTTAGGGGAACAGTGACATTTATATCAAAGGTTCCTGAAGAACTCACTGTGATGTTTGTAGCAGCAACAGAACTGGGCTGTAATGCTCCAGCAATGAACATCTGTGACAAACCAGTTACATTTGCGCTTCTTTGTGTTCCCAGAGAGATATCCTGTGTTTCATGCTGACCAGCTAATGAGATAGGCAATCCATTATCAATCGTCAATGTGATACTGTCGCCGGGTTGAAAGCCCTGACCATGCAAGTGCAATATACCCCCATCCCGAACCACGCTAGTGCCGGTGATTGTGAGACCTGGGGGGATTGCCGGCATCAGCGCATGCACCAAAATAATACTACCTGATCCGATGATAACAATAGCTGTTAGAGCTACTATGAGCCATTTGGACGCTAAGCGCATTCCTGTCTTTGAGGTCACGGTTGCGGAGCGATGAAGCCTGGATGTATGTGGTCTGTGGTCACGCAGAGGCCCTGTATGATGACGATGATGATGTTGATGCTCCAGCTCATGTGGTGGTGGGGTAGGCTGTGGATGATGTACCGCCTGATAATGATGTGGGGGCGATTCCGGTCGATGTTGCGCCTCCCAGCCTGGAGCCTGGGCAGATGTAGGTGAACCGGCGCCATGAGCAAGGCCGGGTACTGAAGGAGGAGCATTTCCCGGAACCACTGGGGTTCCATGAATAAATGGAACTCCGCCTACTTGTGGGGTTCCCTGGATCATTGGAGCCTGCGCAGAGGCCGGCATCTGCCCCTGCATTGCCAGCATCCCGGGTAAGAGCAAATCCGGAAGTACAGCTTCATTCTCATCAGTCTTATGATCTGAGAATTGCGGATTGACACTTTCCATATCAACAGTGGACCAACTGGTTCGGAAAGTAGCATCTGTACCTTCCCATCCCATTCCAGTACCCTGTATGTTTGGATACGATGGGCTACTGAACAGAGGTGGAGTTTGGGGTGCAGGGTCACCTGTAGCCGGTGGATAAGTGATATCGGTCGCAGACATGATCCCGTTAGGAAGTGGGTGTCCACAATTACCACAAAATTGTGCGTTAACCGGCAAATCCGAGCCGCAAAATTCACAGCGTTGCATAGGAGTCCCCAATACACTGAACACGCCTATTACAAAGGCGTAACACTCTTATATGTAGCAAATTTTTGGCAACAATGCAGTACATCTATTCACTTTTTGAAAGTGAATGAGGTCACATAGATCGATTGCATAGCTACGCTACATGCATCGCTTGTAACACTTGCATCACTTGCATCACTTGCATCACTTGCAATTCATCTAGATCAAAACTTTTTTCGGCGATCTTCGACTCGTCTGGCCTTTAACTCGAAGCGCGGGAGGGTTCCTGGCTCCACGGTTTCAATTGGAAAACGTAGATTGAGGGCTATATGCAATTCGTCTGCAATAGTCGACTTCAAGTGTGGTGGACACTCAACCTGTAAGGCAATCTCATCCATAGGACCCTCGCTGGTGACGATGACACGATACTCGCTAACTTCAGGAAAGCGGTGGAGGATATTCGCCAACGCTGAGGGATAGACGTTGACACCGCGTATAATTAGCATATCGTCTACGCGACCCAAAACACCACCCAGCAACATTAGAAAAGTGCGGCCACAGGTGCAGGAATAGCCACCATGGCGTACAAGATCGCCTGTGCGATAGCGGATAGCCGGACTGCCCCAGCGACCAAGGTTCGTCAGAACCAGTTCTCCAGTTTGGCCTTCATGTACAGGTTGGTTAGTAAGAGGGTCAAGTATTTCAGCGATGAATTCGCCTTCATTGACGTGCAACCCCTGTTGCGCTGCACATGCGAAGCCGAAAGCGCCCATCTCTGTCATACCAGCGTGGTCAAAGGTTCGCGCATTCCAGGCACTTTGAATACGTTCGCGCGTGGCAGGAATTGAAGCGCCAGGCTCACCAGCGTGGATAGTTATTCGTACATTGGATAATCGCATGTCCAGACCATGCTCCTGAGCCACCTCCGCCAAATGCAACGCATAACTAGGTGTGCATACCAGTACAGTCGCACCAATTTCCTGTATTGCTCTCAGACGCTGCAAGGTATCCATGCCACCACCAGGAACAGTGAGTGTGCCAAGGCGTTTAGCTCCCTCATAGGCAGACCAGAAACCAATAAACGGGCCAAAACTAAAGGCCAAAAAGACGATATCATCACGAGTAACACCTGCTGCCTGGTAGACACTCGCCCAACAATCTGCCCACCAGTCCCAGCTTTCCAGCGTATCCAGGACCTTCAAAGGTCTTCCAGTAGTTCCTGAGGTCTGGTGCAAACGTATGTACTCGTCCAGTGGGTAGGATAAGTTACTGCCAAATAAGGGATGTAACTCCTGGTCAATAACAAGATCTTGCTTGCTTGTGAAAGGGAGGCTTGAGAGGTCATTTAAGCTTTGGAGTGTAAGAGAGGCTCGATTCGCGAGCAATTTTTCTTCGTAGAAGCGATTCTGAGGGAGTATGCGTGTAAGCCCAAGTTGTAGCCGTGCCAGTTGATGCTCTTCTACTAGCGAGCGGGAAGCGTTTTCCAGTTGGAACATGGAGATACTTCCTTTCTAAACGAAAGAAGCCAGAGCACGTCGAATATAAACAGGAGTAACTTGCTTGCGATAATTGATTGTCAGGTCGGCATTATCCAGCGGTTTCGAGCGTTTGGCAGCAAGCGTGGCTACCTCCGAAATAAGCTCAGAGGTAAGGAGCTTACCAGTCAATAGTTTCGCCGCATCAGTGGCTTCAACTGGATGGGAAGCTACAGCGCCCAGTGTAATGCGTGCATCAGCAACCGTGCCATCAGCTGCGAAACGAAGAGCTACCGCTACGCCGAGGATGGGAAAATCGAATGAGCCGCGACGGCGTAATTTTAAATAGACGCTGCGCCAGCCATGTGCGGGCGGCAGGATGATTTCACTGAGAATCTCATGATTGGCCCTGGTGTAAGGATTGATCCCGTCATCGCGAAACAGTTCTCGAACGGGTATGACTCGTTCGCCATGCACACTTACCAGTCGCACCTGTGCATCCAGACTAACCAATACAGGAGCAGTATCGGCTGAAGAGATGGCCCAACAACGAGGACTACCTGGCGCAACCAGGCACACTTCGCCGTCCTTCTTCATACAATAATCAATGGAGTGACGCCAGAACTCGGTCTGGTTGTAATAATTACAGCGAGTATCCAAGAGCAAATTGCCGCCAATCGTTCCCATGTTGCGCAGTTGCGGAGTTGAAACAGAGCCAGCTGCGGTGGCCAGCGCGGCATAATGCTCATGAAAGACGGGATGCTCAGCCAACGTAGTGAGTGTCACACCTGCCCCCACCCGCATGCCCTGATCGGATGAGCCGCTAATGTGCTTCAATGCTGCAATACCACGAAGTCCGATTAAAACTGGCGGTGTGAACTGGCGACGTTTCATATTGGGATAGAGATCGGTGCCGCCGGCGACGAGCATAGCCTGTTCTCCCTCCTGGGCTAGCATTTGCGTAGCTTGCTCAATTGTGCCAGGAGCCAGATACCGAAATGGTGGAAGTCGCAGCATTACACACCGTCCTTACCAGGGAGAGACATTTCAGTGGGTTGCCACGCAATGAGTCGCGTTGGCCAGGGAGAAGGAGCCCCGGTTGGTTCAACCTGCGGGCGCTGAACGGATCGAACGCCTGGCAATTCGGCACGCAAAGCCTTGAGTACCTTGTCAGATGTAATCGGCGTTTCGTCAATCCGTACTCCTACAGCATCAAAAACAGCATTGGCAATCGCTGGGATTACTGGATTCAAGGGACCTTGACCTGCTTCTTTGCCACCATAAGGACCTTCACGGTCGGGAATTTCGATCAGAATGGTCTCGATTTCTGGCGTATCCAGGGTTGTGGGAAGCTTATAATCCAACAGTGATGGTATTTTATGGCGTCCTTTACGGAAGACTTGTTGCTCCATCATTGCTTCACCATAGCCCATGTAGGCACCTCCTTCGACCTGACCGGCGACGAGCAGCGGATTAATAGATTGGCCAACATCATGGGCCAGCCAGAGTTTTTCAACGACCACTTCACCTGTCTCGATATCAACTGCTACCTGCGCAACACATGCCGAGTAGGAATATGCAGGGGAAGGTCCGACACCAGCACCTTTGTAATCACCATGAATGTCTTCAGGTGGGGTATATGAACCTGCAGCCACCAGTGCGCCATAGCGAGCCTCGGTCAGCTGCACTGCTTTTACAAAAGGTAACGCTACTCCTGGATCGTTTTCATCATAGATCAGGCATTCAGCAGCTTCTAGATTCTCAACAGGTACTTGCAATTGTTCAGAAGCTAACTCGAAGAGTTGTCCTTTTAACTTGCGTGCAGCGGCGATGGCTGCGTTTCCAGCCATGAAGGTGACACGACTGGAATACGAACCTAAGTCGACCGGTGTCAGAGTGGTATCGGCGGTTTCCAGGTGAATATGTTCCGGAGGCACACCCAATTCCTCCGCGACAATATAGGCAAGAATGGAGGTTGATCCCTGGCCAATGTCCGTAGCGCCACAATACACGGTGATCCCTCCCCCACGGTCGAGGCGAATCTGCACGGCGGAATGAGGCAGGTCGTTCCAATAAATCGGCTTACCAGCACCGCAGATATACGAGGACGCGGCTATGCCCAGACCTCGTTTGATGGACGAATTGACATTGTTCTCCTCGCCATCCTCTGGGTGGAAATCCACCAAGGGCCGATAAATCGGCGATGGGCGCGATAAATCGGCCCCTACGGAGGGTTGGGCATGAAATTCATTCCAACCGGAGCGTTCGACTACCGCGTCGAGACATTCGCCAAGGGCACAACTGGTGACGCGCAGACCATTGATCGTACGGGTATCTGGTTCTATCAGGTTACGGCGGCGTAGTTCGACAGGATCGATATCCAGATCATGGGCTATTTTGTCGAGATGCACCTCTACTGCATAGCGCGGTTGTGTTGTTCCGTGCCCACGTTTAGGACCGCACGGCGGCTTGTTAGTAAAAAGCCGCATGCCTTCGAATTTATAACAGGGAAGCTTGTACGTCACGGTCTGTAAAGCGCCCGTGTAATACGTTGTAGCAATGCCATAGGAACCATAGGCGCCTCCGTCGAGAAAGGAGCGGAAGTGCATAGCGGTCAGCGTTCCATCCTGTTTCACGCCAGTCTTGATCCACATTTTGACCGGGTGACGTCCTCTGTGGATCAAAAAAACTTCTTCGCGCGTACAGGTAATTTTAACGGGTCTGCCCGTACGGCGTGACAATTCAGCAGCGCACATTTCATGTGAGAAAGGGTCGCTCTTACCCCCGAAGCCGCCTCCAACATTGGGTGCGATAACCCGTACATGTGATTGCGGCAACCCTAACACTTTGCTCAATTCGCGATGGACATAATGCGGAGTCTGGGTAGAAGACCAGAGCGTGAGTTTGCCTCCAACTGGATCGTTGGGATGAGGTTCCCAACTTGCAACACAGGCGTGCGCTTCGATTGGCGCATGATTATTGCCCTCGTAAAAAAGCCAATCTTCACGTACGTAGTCCGCCTCAGCAAAACCTCCGTCAACGTCGCCAAACTCATAGGAAACGGCCTTATGTATATTGCCAATACGCGCCTCGTCGTTGATCTTGATCTCTGGATGGGCCAGGGCTTCATCGATACTCATAAGTGCAGGTAAGATCTCATATTCTACTAGAATAAGTTTAATGGCCTCGTCGAGAATATCGGGATCTAAGGCGGCAACGGCAGCAACGGGATCGCCAACGTAACGCACTTTACCAAGAGCCAGAGCATACTCATCCTGGCTTGAGGGCAGAATGCCAAATCGTTGTGGCAGATCCTCTCCTGTAATGACGGCAAGCACGCCAGGCAATTCCATTGCGCGGCGTGTATCAATCGAAATGATACGAGCATGTGGATGAGGAGAACGCAACAAACGTCCATAGAGCATTCGAGGAAGCATAATATCATCGGCATAGAGCGCCCGCCCTGTCACCTTTGCATAGGCATCAACTTTAGGTAGGGGCACTCCAATGTATTTGTAGGAGCGAGATTTAGCACGCCCAATGCCTGCACCTCCACGTTGTTTGATGGTCATGATACACCTCCAGCCGCATTCAGACGATCAGCAGCCGCATCGACTGCCTCATAGATTTTCGTGTAACCTGTGCAACGACAGAGGTTACCTGCAAGAGCCTCTTTCATCTGCTCAAGTGTAGGATGTGGATATACTCGCAAAAGAGCCACACCTGAAAGCAGGATACCTGGAGTACAATAGCCGCATTGTGCAGCGCCCAACTCGGCGAATGTTTCTTGTAGAGGATGAAGCTTGCCGTTCTCTTCCAATCCTTCGATAGTGGTAATCTCGCTGTCCTGAACTTCTACAGGTAGGGTAAGACAAGAAAGAACAGGAAGGCCATCGATGAGAACGGTACAAGCGCCACACTCTCCCAACTCACATCCATGCTTTGTGCCAATTAAACCCAGATCTTCACGCAGGACTTCGAGCAGGGTGTGATGAAGTAATATCGCCAACTCGTGGCGTTCGCCGTTAACATGTAAGGTGATCAGTTCACGCATATGATCTCCTTCTGCGTAACCAGGATTGGTGTATGGAATGCAGGAATAACAATTACTTTTATCTTACCACATGGTCTAATCCAAGATGACAGAAATGTCGAGGCAGGCAATCTCAGAAGGATTGTAACTCATCATTTGACTATACTGAGGGGCTTCTACTAGAAGTGTGTGATGATGGAATCGGCTTTGATGCAACAAATTCATTCCCTGGCCACCCTGGTTTGCACTCGATACGCGAGTATATCACAATTATTGGAGGCACACTTCAGATCAAAAGTAGACCAGAACAGGGAACATATATCCACGCTCATCTCCCGGCTTCTACCAGAAGATGAGTGCGGCTACTATTGTAGAGCGATCACTACAGGCTGAGGGCTACCTGGGAGGTTGAACCAGGAGCAGCCCATTGTCGTCCTCATCGAGGATCATCATATAGGTTCCCCAGGGTTGAGGATCTGGTTCCTGGGTAATACGCACGCCCTTTGCTTTGAGATCAGCATGCAGCGCCGTCATGTCTGTTACGTTGAAGGTGAGTGCCTGAGACTTTCCCTTTACCTCGTTATAATGCTGCCAGTTTTCATCCATTTTATAGAGAATTACTTCGGTGCGCGCACCATGAGGCGCGACGGCAATCCAACGTGATTCCCCCATCGGTGAATCCTGTCGCAATTCAAAGCCTAGCTTGTCGATATAGAACGCTTTGGCTCTATCTTGATCATCGACAAATACGCAAACCGTTGCAAGAGCATCAATCATAAAGCATCTCCTTTTGATAACTGTTGATCACATCAACAGTGTAGCCATGTACTTTGGCTATGTCAAGTTACAGGGCAATTTGATGGATGCATTTGGCAGTAAGAAACTCTGAATGCTATGTTCAGTGAAAACGCAAGAACTAGCCTAAAGGAGATTTGATGAAGAATAACAAGATGATATCAGCTTACCCACTTGACAAACTAATATAGTTAGTTTAATATATATATGTATTAGTCAATAAGATAAATCAATTAGTAGAGAGGACACAATATTCTATGAAAATAACAGCTGCTAGCAATAATCTTTTTCAATTGACCCACCTGGGAGCTCTTAACTGCTACCTGGTGCGTGAGGATGATGGCTTTACCCTGATCGACACAGCCTGGCCTAGCGGCCAGGCGCAGGCAATCATGCAGGAGGCGCGCAAGCTAGGTCTGCCGATTGTACGTATCGTGCTGACACATGCCCACATCGATCATGTTGGCACACTGGACGCTCTACATGAGGCTCTCCCCAACGCACAGGTAGCGATTAGCGAGCGAGACGCGCGTTTTCTGTCGGGCGATAAGAGCCTGGACCGCTCCGAGCCGCAGGTGCCCCTGCGCGGCGGCTATCCTGTCTGCAAAACGAAGCCGGCGCTCCTTTTGCATGAAGGAGATCGCATCGGCTCACTCGAAGTGATTGCCACGCCAGGACACACGCCAGGACAACTCGCTTTTCTCGACACCAGGGATCTTGCGGTGATAGTCGGCGATGCCTTCCAGACGCTGGGCGGCGTTGCTGTTGCGGGAACCGTCGAACTCCTCTTCCCCCTGCCAGCGCTGGCTACCTGGCATAAAGGGTTGGCTCTGGAAAGCGCGCGCAAACTGCTGGCACTCCAGCCTTCCTTGCTGGCCGTAGGTCATGGGCGCGTACTCAGCAACCCACAACCTGCGATGCAGCGCGCAATTCGCGTTATGGAACAGTCCCTGGCGAAAGCGGAAAGGAAATAGCCGAATGTCACATAGAGTGGGGCTGGACCAGACGACCGTTGTGGAGGCCGCGGTCAAGCTGATAGACGAGGAGGGCCTCGACCAGCTCACGCTTGGCCGCCTTGCCGAGCGTTTAGGCGTACGCACGCCCTCCTTGTACAATCACATCGCGGGGCTGCCCGGTCTCAAACACGACCTGGCGCTCTACTGTTTGCGTGATTTGCTCGATCGCATCCTGCGCGCGACCGTCGGGATATCACGCACAGAGGCCATTTTCGCGCTCGCCGATGCCTACCGGGCCTACGCCAAGGAAGCACCCGGGCGCTATGCCCTCACGCTTCAAGCGCCCGATCCTGGGGATCAGGAGGTGCAGGCCCTCGCGCAACAGGTGGTGGATGTGCTTCGGGCCGTGCTTGCGCCGTACAGGCTCGGCGAGGAAGAGGCTATTCACGCCATTCGCAGCCTGCGCAGCATAGTGCATGGCTTTCTCTCACTGGAAGTGGCGGGCGGCTTCGGGATGCCAGTAGACCTGGACGCCAGTTTTCACTGGCTCATTAACCTGTATATCGCCGGTTTGAGCCGATCGACAGCGACTGGCGAGAAGGGGCGTAGTGCAACGGGGAACGAGACGACGACGCCTGCATGAATGAGAGCATTCCCTTCATTCGCGCTCCCCGCATATAGCTAAGAACTCGGCACGAAGTTCTGCATTACCGTCATATGCACCCCGCCAGAATGTCTGTCATTTCTCAGGAAACCTCTCAGACGGAAACGGTGGCGACCAAGACGCGTCAATCGCGCTTTGCTGCCCTTGAGGAAGATGCGGCATGAAGTCAGCTTCCTCAACCGAATTCGGCAACAGAGTCAAGGTATGTATTGGGCCT
>WNFC01026400.1_pt1 | contig 14515 bp, 17 predicted proteins | sample 5400541 | NCBI WGS metagenome assembly WNFC01 (sample SAMN13153342, study PRJNA577476) | soil metagenome | isolation source: 120 cm saprolite under Douglas fir tree site 2 hole 2 replicate 1 | place: USA:California | collected 2015-04-18
CCATCAGCACCGCGCCGCCCGCGGCGACGAGCCGTGACACCTCGACGAGGGCCTCGCCGATCACGAAGGACGCGCCCGAGTAGGCGACCTTCACGGTGCGGAAGTCGCCCTGCCAGAGGACGAGGGCCAGGTTCTCGAAAGCCGCTGACGACGGCCTGGAGCAGGAGCCCCCCGGTCACCTCCTCCCCTCGTCGAGGGGGCGGGCGGCTAGCCCTTCCACTTCGGGACGCTCCTGATCCGCCGGAACCCCACGCTCCGAATGCGAAGGACGAGTTCGCGGACTTCTTCGAGACGCTAGCCGAAGAAGTGCATCGTCGGTAGCGCTTCGCGGGAGGAGTAGTGCAGGAAGAAACCCCATAAGAAACTCATAAGCGGTCGTTCTCTACGCGCCGCGTTAGAGACCCCAAAGCCGGTTGAGGCATCAAAGAACTCAACAGGCGGTGAGCGGCGATGGACGCGAGTGGAGGGAGTCCTCCGCATCGCTTCGAGGGCGGGTGGGCGACGGCGAGGCCGCGTGCATCGAGATGATCGCCAATGACGCCCAAAGCCAGAGTTACCGCATGCACACCTTCTACAACAATGGGGTCAATGAATGGCAGGTGGGGCATCGGCGGGCGCATCGGCATGCCGCTCGATCCCGCTCGATGGGCCGAGGACCGGCAGTACCGCCGACACGACACGGTCCTGGCGCTGAGCACGCTCCGCACGCGCCGCGAAGAGTCCCTGATCTTCCTCGGGCGGCTGACGGCCGCGCAGTGGCAGCGCGCGAGCAGGCATCTGCTCGACGGCCGGATGACCTTCGACGACTGGGTCGCCCTGATCGCCGAGCACGACGACGAGCATCTCGACCAGCTGACGCGAGCGCTCGCCGGCCGCGCCTGATGAAGGTCTACGTCGTCACCGCGCTGCTCGCCCTCTTGGCTGTCTCCGGCTGCTCGCCCCGATCCGGCCATCCGGCGCGGATCGCCACCGGCTACATCAGTCACGTCGTCTGCTCCTATGTCTTCGTCTCTGGGCTCGACCCGGGGCGGGTGAATCAGGAAGACATCGCGGGCAATCCCGTCTTCGGCGGGTTCAGGTGGGCGCTCAGTCACGAGGTCGACCGAGACCGGCGCGAGGTCATCGCGCGAGCGTTCCGCGGGTTCGAGAGTCGCGCGGTGTACCGGGAGGGTCTGGGGTGCCTCAACCTGAACGGGACGCCAGCGCCTGCCGCGCCGACCCGCGCCGAGATCGACGCCGATGGGCCGATCCCGGTGCTCCTCCCCGACATCGCGGGACCGGAGATCGTCGCGCCGGCCCGGGCCGGCCTGAAGGCGGCGGTCGACGCGGCCTTCACCGAGCCGGACGGCAAGCCCGCACGACGCACCCACGCGGTCGTCATCGTGCACGACGGGCGCGTGGTGGCGGAGCGCTATGCCGACGGCTTCGGCGTGGACACGCCGGTGCACGGCTGGTCCGCGACCAAGTCGGTCAACAACGCGTTGCTCGGGATTCTCGTCCGCCAGGGCAAGCTGAAGATGGAGGATCCGGCGCCGGTGACGGCCTGGCAGGCTCCCGGCGATCTCCGCCGCGCCATCACGCCGGATCACCTGCTGCGCATGCAGAGCGGGCTCGACCTGGGGGACTCACTCACCGCCGGTTTCTCGACCGCCTGGGATACGTCCGCCCGGATGAACTTCAACGAGCCGGACATGGCCGGATTCTCCGAGCTCGCGGCGCTCAAGGCAGCGCCGGGGACGAAGTGGGCCTACGCCAACGGCAACCCGGCGATCCTGGCGCGCATCGTCCGCGACCGGGTCGGCGGCCACGCGGTGGATGTGCTGCGCTTCGCGCGGCGCGAGCTGTTCGGGCCACTCGGCATTCGCGGCGCCACCCTGGAGCTCGACTCCACCGGCACGCCTATTGCCGGGCTGGGCCTCTTCGCGACGCCACGGGAATGGGCGCGCTTCGGAATGCTGTTCCTTGAGGACGGCGTCGTGGGCGGCAAGCGTATCCTGCCCGAGGGGTGGGTCCGCTATTCGACGACGCCCACGCCGAACGCTTTCGTCGGATACGGGGCTGGGTGGTGGATCAACCAGGGCGACAGCCAGGGCGCTCGCTTCCGCCGGGACCATGGAATGCCCGCCGACGCCTTCATGGCTCAAGGCATCTACGGCCAGACGGTCGTCGTGGTGCCGTCCCAGCGGCTGGTGATCGCCCGCTTCGGCACGACCTATGATCTGCAGATGGCCATGGTCGACATCTCTCGGCTCACCGCCGACACCATCGCCGCCCTGCGCGCCCCATGACGCGCCCCGTGACGCCATCGCTGCTCGCCGGCCTCGGCCCCATCGCGCCGCCATCGGTCGAAGCCTGCCTCGTCGAGGATGGTGTTCAGCCGCGCGTAGAACGGATGGCCCGGCGAGACCGGCAGGTCAGTGGCCGAAACCCACATCGGGGCTTGCTCGCTCGTGCGTTTGCCCATCGCCATGGGCCGCACTTTACGGTGATACCATCGCTGATGACGAGTGATTTCTCAGTAACTTTAGCCAGGAAGCTATTAAAGGGAGGCTTCTATGCGACAGATCACTTTGATGCTTGCCGCAGCCGTGATTCTAGGTGCGGCGGCGGGTGCGATCGGCGTTCGGACCCTCGGCGCCCAGCAGGAAGCGGAGAAGCGGACAGTGCTCGTCACCATGGATTTAGTCGGGATTGAAGGATACGAAGTGCGTATCTGGCGCACCGACATCGGGCCGGGCGTCGTCGGGGGAAAACACTATCACCCGGGAACCGAGTGCAATTATGTCCTGGAAGGCTCGTTGATCCTCGAAAAGGAGGGAGAACCACCGGTCAACATGAAAGCTGGTGACGCTCACTGCGCGCGGCCTCGGCAAGTGCTCGTGCCCCGGAACGCTAGTCAGACCGAACCCTATAAGAGCGTCGTCGTCATGATCGCTCCGAAGGGTCAGCCACTGGCCATTCCGGTGAAGTAGCCTGGCGCGTAGCAACTTGTTACTTCTCATCAACTTTCACCACAGGCTGTTAAGCCATGCCGGTCGATCCAAGCCGCGCCAAGCTGGCACCCCTCCTCGTCTGATTTTTGCTCGGTATCGAACAGCCAATCGGAAGGTGTCCTGAGATTCTTCGTCTGAACACAGGCTCCTGTCTTCTTCGACACGATGACGATCGGCCGCTCCGCGAGCGCAAGGCACAACGTGAGCGGTTGGCGTGGCAGATTCGGCGGGCGCAGAAACGGATGACGCCCTACTGACGGGCGGCGAGAAAGCTGGGCCACCGCCCGCCAGTAGCACGTCGCGTCAGACGAAGGAGCGGCGCGAAGACCGGCTTGGTAGACTCTGACTGGGCGAACTGTCCAGCGGACGTTGCGCATCTCCGCGAAGCCCGTTCTCCTCGCCCCGGACGTGCACCACGACCACGCCGGGGCGTTCCTCTGCTCAGACTGCCCCGATCAGCCCAGCATCAGTAGCACACGTACTGCGCCGGCACCCACTGCTGCACGTAGGTGTAGCGGCCCCAGGCGTCCACGTAGGGCTGATTCACGGAGTACCCCGGCTGCCAGTAGCAGGCGGGCGGCGCATAGGCGTAGTAGGGATACGGATAGAAGCCGACCTCGAACCGCTCGTGGCCGCTACGAAACTCATGCCTGCCGTCATGCCCACCGTCCCGGGCCAGAGCCGGCATGGGCAGCGCTGCCACCGCCAAGATCACCAGGGCCAGCATTAGCTTCCGCATCATAGAGCCCTCCTTGCCGCACTCACCATCACTTGCTCTGACGGTTCAACTGCCCGATTCATGCGCCGGTTCCGGCGCTGTTGGCCAGGGGGACTGATCCAGAATAGTCGTGTAGCCGGAGGCGAGTGACCTCTGCCGCGAGTTCAACGGCTGGCCATGTCGAAGCAGCCGGGCGCGCAGTCCTCAGCGACACGTCACGCGCGTGGCCGTGACCTCGTTATAGTGGGTGCGCGGACCGAGTCGGTTGACTTTCTCGAAAATGCCGTCCACCGTCGCCTGCATCCCGTTCCGGCACGGCGAGCGCCGAATGAGAACACCCGCACCGCGGTTTGTTCGTCGCTCAAGCGAAACTTGTAGTAAGGAGCCCCGTCCGGAGAAACCCCTTCGCGGAACTTCTCGACCGTCCCCTGGAGCGTCACCGCCTGCCCGTCGAATCGGTCGGGATCGGCCAGGAGTTCGCTCGGGGAGATCGCCGCTGGGCGGGCGCTGGCCGGGACAAGAAGGACGAGGGCCACCAGCGCCCCACACAGGCCCGTGAGCACCGCGCGTCTCATCCGGGGGCACCCTGCCGCGTGTCCGAGGCCGCGTGCATGTTGGCGCGCATCTCGGTATTGTGCGCTGCCCTCCGGCCGCCGGCTAAGAACTGTGGGTAGACTTACGAGCAGGACCAACGGGTAAGGGCATCAAAGCCTTCCTGGCCAGTGGGCCGGTAGGACATGTTGACGATGACGGTTCGATCAAGTGGCTGCCCATGGGGATCGTTCTGATGGGCGCTTCAGGCATTCTTCGTGGGGCCGCGGGCACGATGCCCACCCATTAAAGGTCGGACCCGACTTGAATCCAACTGTTACGGGGGTTTGCTGAGCGGCATTCTTCATGCTAAAGGCCTCGAATAGGTAGCCGGTGCCAACGGCCGAGAGGTCGGTGATCGTGAAGACCGGCGTGCAGTCTCCAGGACCCCTAAAGGCCTTCGATGCCGGAAAGGAGGCTACAGGATGGGCGCCAATCCTCTCTCGAAGCTGCTCGCAACTGGGCTTGTGCTGGCACTGAGCAGCGCGTCCGCCGCCCAGACGGTGAGCGCAGTCTCCGAAGGCAGGCTGCGTCCCGTCGTGGAGTGATAATGCCATGACTGAGGGATGGCGGGCGGTCTGCGGCGACGTGCGCAACGTCGGGCAAGTACCAGCCCGGAGTGTCGCGATCAGGGTTCAGGGGCTCGACAGACCCGCCGGGGCGACTTCGTACAACGTGACTGTCCTCCGCACCGATTGGGGATTCGTGGAGGGGCCGTAGGCAACTCCTGCTTTAGATGCCGGATGCTCATCGTGGACATCTGTGAGCGTCGAGGGGGACTCGACGCTCGTGGTGCGTTGCGGCGTCATCACGACGGCCCCCATGTCGTGCTGCGCCTGTTCCAACGTCATCCGCCCCGAGCAGACCTCTCGATGCAGCCGTAGCTCGTCCCGGTCCTTGATCGCCGCCTCCGGCCAGTTCTGGAGCCAGAGGTTGTTCGAGGACGTGGGATGCCCACCCAGCCCGAGCGGGATGAGATGGTCCAATTCGTAGTCCTGCGAGTAGCCGGGGAGTCCGTTGATGAGCCGGCGCTTGATGGTATCCGTGACCTTCCGCGGTGGACGCACCTTGGCCGTGTAGCCGCGTTGACAGATCGTGGCGTGGATCGTGGCCTGGGTCACGTGGGCGTCCACCGTGCCGGGGACTGGAGCCCGCTGGTGGTCCTGGGCCGCGGCAGCCGCCAGGATCGGCGCGGAGCTCAGCAGGATGACGAGCGGCGCGGGAAGTAAGCGGGAGACGAATGCTCCTCAGTTCTCCTCCACACGGCAGAACGCCCCGGCGTGCATTTGGCACGCTCGGGACGTCCAGTCACACTCGGCGACCCTGGGGCCTATGGGCGCCCGCGCATCGCTCCCTCATCGGCGATGATCCTCGTGGTGCTCACGCTCGCTATGATCCCGGTCGCCGCGCCACCCTACCCGCTGTCGGTCCCAATCATGACCATACTCGTGCTCCCAGCGGGGCCGCTGCTCGGGATGCCAGTCCCGCCAATGCCCGGGTGGCTCGTGATAGTAGCGCACGGGGACCGCAGGAGGGGTGCGGGGACATACGCGGGGGCCACGGCGATCCAGGGGCCGTTGTAGCCGGGACCCACATACCACCCGCCCGCGGCAAACGCGTAACATTGCCCTTGTACCGCACCCGGTTTGCTGGACACCAGCAGGGGGATGTCAGGGTATGCCCCCCGCGACGATCGTCGATCCTGACGCCACTGCGCGATCGCGTTTCAAGGGTGACCATGGTCATGCCGCCAGCCCCGCGGCCCGAGCGCCCGCCGGCGTCTGATGACCGAGCCGTTCGCGATGAGCCATTCGGCGTTGTAGCGGGCGATGAACTCGCCGATGATCCGCTGCGCCTCAGCGAGCGTCTCGACGCGCTCTATCACTCCGTTGCACTCCGGCTCCCCGACGTACGAGGGCGTGATCGTCATCCGAGCCACTTCACCTCGCTGATCCACGCATCCGCGATGTACTGCGGCCAGTCGCAGCGGATCTTCAGCCCCCGGGCGACGTCCTTGCCGAACCGGCCGAACGCATGGCGCACCCCCTGCCGGAGGGGCTCGAGAAGTGAGGGGTTAGACCTCGTAAATCTTCTTCAACTCGCCTTCCGCCCACTTTACGACGTCCTCCGCCTTCATTCCCTGGACGGCCTTGGCGTACATGTCCGTGATGATGTACTTCGTGAACGCCTCGGTGGACTTCGCCGTGGACGGCCCCGCATAGCCGAACAGCCGCGTGGTGCGGGCGGCGGTGCGGAACATCTTGAGCGGCTCGTCCAGCGTGGCCCACATCGGATTCTTCTCCCACTCCTTCGTGGCGCCCACGCTGTAGCCTTCCTGGGTCTTGAACCACTTCCCGTAGTTCTCCCCCTTGTGCTCCCCCTTGTGCAGCCAGCGCAGGAAATCCTTCGCGAGCTTCTGGTTCTTGCCGTACTTCATGACCGCGTGGGACTGGTTCAAGAAGAGCAGGAAGGCGCCCGAGGGCCCGGCCGGCAGCGGCGCATGGCCGATGTCTTGGAACATGGGCTCGCCCTTCTCATCCTTGATCTTGTCCTTCTGCCGCTTGGCGACGATGTAGATGCTGGCGCCATTGAGCGTGGCCGAGATCTCGCCCGCGTGGAAGGCGCGGTTGTTGTTGGTGTCGTCCCAGGCCAACCCGCCCTCGTCGCAGGACTCTTTCCAAAAGGCCTGCATGAACTTCACCGACTCCACGGCGCCCTTGGTATTGATGACGACCTTCTTGCCCGTCTTGTCGGTCTCGGCCGCTCCATAGCTCCAGAGCATCGGGTAGGTGAAGGTGGGAGCATCGCCGAAGGTGTGGCCGAGCGTCTGGCCGTACGGCCGACCCTTCTTCTTGAGGGCCGGGAAGAGCTTGCGGGCCTCCTCCCAGGTCTTCGGAAATTCACTCGCGCCGGCCTCTTTGAGCCAGGACTTCCGGTAGGCGACGGCATTGCCCACGATCGAGTGCGGCACCGCCAGCCATTTGCCGTTGACCTGGCAGGATGGCGGGAAGATCTCGTAGAAGCCGCCCTCGGCCTGGCCGATCGCGCTGGCGACATCGCTCACGTCCACGCAGGCATTGGCGTAGAGCTGGGCCCAGTTGTACTGGAAGTTGAAGATGTCGGCGCCCGACCCGGACTGGATGGCCGCGGTGATGCGCGCCTGGAGATCGTTGGCATTGATCGTCTCGAACACGACCTCGGCGCCGAGCGCCTTGGACGCCTCCGGCATCTGCCGCTTCAGCTCCACGTCGGACTCGGGGATGAAGTCCACCCAGCGTACCCAGTGGAGCTTGGTTCCCTGGGCGAAAGCGGTCTTGAGGAAGGCGCGGCGATCGAGGCCCTGCTGGGAGGGAGTCACGTCCTTGTCTTCTGAGTTGTCCATTCCTGGGGTCCTCCTTGACCGATAAACGGCTGTTGACCGGGATTCCCGATATGGACCGATGTCCGCCCTCCGGTGGCGGCGTCCACCGAGCAGTTCAATCCGACCGGTTGATCGCAATCCTTCTGGTGAACCCTGGGGCCTGTGCGACCGGGTGCCTTCGGGTTTGGTCACTCCCTTTGTGTCGAATCTTGAGCCTAGGCAGCTCTTCCAAGGAAGGTGGCGGTGCATTCCGCTTCGCGGAGAATTGAGCGCATGGCCCCATGCGAGTGCATGACGCACAGCGCAGAGCGACGCGATGGTAGAGGGGGCGGGCGAGGCGAACGCCCCGCCCGCGGGTCCCTCTGGTGTGTGCGCAGCTCCCGCTGCGCGGCCCGGCACAAGTCGGGATTTAGTGCAGGCAGCGGCGCTGCCGGGGCGTCATCGGCGGCCTGTTACCTCGCCGATGACACAACCTCGTGGTCGGGTGGAGTGTCCATCCCTACCTCCATGGTGCACTACCACGATGAGCCGTCTTGCCTCATCGCGCGCCTAGTAGACCCCCATCCCCGGGCCTCTGTCAAGGCGCCCGCCGAACTACTGGCAGCGGAGCGGCATTATCGCCCGCGAGTCCAGCCAAGGTAACCGAGAGCACTCCGGGCACCGGTCTCCGGGCATCGCTATCGCGTCCGGTCACGGTTGGGCTCGCCGCCCCACGACGCGCGCAGGGCGTGTCATGCGCTATCTGCTCACGGCGACCCGCGCCGCCCTCGCTGAGCGCACGGCTGTCACATTGCCGAGCGACCTCCTCGCAGCCTAGGGCAATGGAATCTGCCCGCCAGTTCGGCCGCGGTGTAGCAGCGCTGAGAGGCGAAGGCGGGCCGGCGCTCGCAGCGAATGAGCAAACATTCAGATGTTGCTCGAACCCACCGCCGCGCGTCCTACTCGTTCAAGCCCATCTGGTCGGCTTTCTCCTCGTAGAAGGCGACCGCAGGCCTGCGCTGCGGCGGGCGAATCGTGGTGTGGAGTACTCGACGGCCTGGGCTTGCGATACGGGAAGGAGTCCGAGGAGCAACACGATCCCGAGCCAGCGCTTCATGGGCACTTCCGAGTCTACACCGGGGACAGAAGCGTACCCATCCACCTCTAAGGCGAGGGCGAGCGGGGGTGGGAGCCGAGACGGCAGACCCCAGTAGCCTGATACTCTCAGAGCTATAGGAGCATCACGGCTGAAGGAGCAGCACTACCCATGGGAGAAGGCCTCAGCGTCACGCCTCAGAGCAGGGAGTCGGAAGGAACGCGGTACTACACGATTGCGTGCTTGAACCCCGACTGCGGCTATCGATGGGAGCAAGGCGCGGAACCTGTCTCAGGAACGAAGTGCCCGGAGTGTCAGATGGACTGGCGCCGGCTGGCGCAGCGTATCAAGGACTTCCGAGAGGAGCGTGGCTTGAGCCAAGCAGCTCTAGCTGCGAAGACCGGGCTGAGCGCGGCCTATCTCTCGAAGCTGGAGCAGGGGCCACGGCGATCCCCGTCCATTCGAGATCTCGTGCGGATCGCCAGGGCGCTTGGCATAAAACTGACGAGCGATCTGCGGTAAATCCCAGGAAGCCCCCCCTTGGTTCAACGGCGCCCTCATCATCGGAGATCGAGCGATCCGAACGACGCCGGCATCGGCGTGCCAGTGGAGATGATCAGATCCCCCTCCCAGTGACCGGGCACGGCTCGGTCCTCTACCTCGGCCGGGCGCGCAGAGAGCAGCCCCATATCCAGGAGCTGGCCGCCCCGGTCGGTGCGCCGGTGCGGCCGGCGCTGGGCGCGCCCGGTGCGCAGGCAGCGCGTGAGCTCCTTGCGGAGCGCCCCGCGCGCCTGCACGAACAGCGACTGGTAGATCGTCTAACAGCCACCAAGCTCATGGCAGATCTGAGGTCAGGTGCGGTGCTCCCGAATCACCGACGACGATCAAGCTCTCTCATGTCACCATCGGATCGTCCTGCCGCTCGCAGCCAGGAATGGCCAGAATCAGGTCCGGCCCGTAGGCGGACGCTGGCGTATGGTAGCCGATAGGGGCGACGCCGCCCAGCACGCGAGCGGTGATCTCAAGCGCCGCGAGCGCGGTGAGGGTGTAACCCTCCGGCGTGCGGAGCCGGCTCACGGCGCGCCGCCCCGCCGCGTCGGCGACCTCACCCCAGAGATAGCTTGCGCCGCGCGTGCGCTCAGCGTCGGTGGGCCCTGCGGGCGCCATTCGCACGCCCGTCTTCAACACGCGTTGAAGGATGGGGTTTGCTAGCAGCGGCGCCATCATCCCGGCAAACGCGACACCGGCGCGTACAGCCGCGGGCATCGCCATGTACACCGTGATGTTGGGGATCCCGGTCGAGCGGTAGGCCGTCGACACATCTCCCCATGGCATCGCGACGGCGGTCTCCGGGCCGCGCCCGAAATCGATGACGCGGCTCCGATGCCCGAGCGCCACGGGCGTGAGGACGCCTCCTCTGCGGACGAGGCCACCGCGGTGCACGCTCTCGATCATGGTGGCGACGGTACCGTGCGACGCCCGGGTCAGACCTGAAATCGCAAGCGCCAGTTCGGTCGCCATGGGCAGCCGCCGCTTCAAATGCGCGGCCAGACAATCCGAGGGCACGACGTCGAAGCCGGCACCCGGCATCAACATGACACCCGCGTCACGCGCCTCCGCGTCACGCGCCGCGCAGGTCTCGAACACGGATACCTCACCCGTAATGTCGAGGTACGTGACGCGATTGCGCAGGCAGGCGTCGACCATCGGACGCGACGTGTGGGCGAACGGCCCCGCGCAGTGGAGTACCGCCCGCACGTCCGCGAGGCCGCGATCGATTGCGACAGGATCGCTGAGGTCGAACAGTCGGGATTGCAGACCAAGCTCCGAGCCTAACGCCTCCACGGCGCGGGCGTTGCGCCCGGCCAGGATCGGCCGAAGCCCGCGCTCGACGGCGTAACGCGCGATCAGGCGGCCGGTGTAACCGTTGGCGCCGTAGACCAGGTAGGGAAAGTTGGCCAACGGAGGGTCACGGCGCCTCGTGGAGCGCGCCGACCTCCTTGATCATCGGCATCATCGGCCAGCGAGCCGGCGAGGGCAAGGATGCCCGCGCTGATAGACCGAGCACCGGGCGGGTACCTTCACCACCCGCTGCGTTAGCGATACACGAGCACGGGGATTTTCGTGTGCGTCAGAACCTTGTTCGTTTCGCTGCCGATCACGAGAGCCGCTACCCCGCGCCGCCCGTGGGAGGCCATGAAGATTACGTCGCAGCCTCTATCCGACGCGGTTTTGATAATTTCCTCCCACGGATGGTCACCGATCTTGTGGGCCCCGTCGTAACTGACCCCCGCCTGCTTGGCGGCTTGCTCGATCACCGACAGGCGTTTATCAGCCAAGGCCTTCGTGTCTTCGGCGTAGGTTCCCTTGGTGTCCTCGAGCTCCATCACGTCAGTCGTGAAGACGTGGAACGGCTTGGTTACGGTAAGCCCGCAAACCTTCGCGTTGATCTCTTTGGCGAATGCCACCCCCTTCTTGATGGCCGTTTCGGATAGAACGGAACCGTCTGTTGGCAGGAGGATGTGTTTGAACATATTCGCCTCCTTGCGCGTGAGGTCGTGGCTGGACTCTACGCGGAGTGCCAAAGGACGTCAAGGCCCTTCACTCAAATCGCGGGCCAGCAATCGCCGAAATCGTCCACCCATTTCCATGGGATGGCACCAGGGGCGGGAAGCCGCCGGCTTCCTTGTCTCAGTAGCTTTCGTATATTCGCGGCCGTGCGAGACCTCTATCTCGGCGGGCTGTTTCAGCGGGTTAGCCCACTTCGTGTCGCGGTGGTGGCCTTCACCCTTCTGCACGCTCGTGCTCCTGCCCATTGCGCTTGTGCGGTCCAGCGATAGCCTTGTGGCGCTCCTGCGTCAATCGGGTGATCTGTTCTGGGTCAACGTCGCGAAGACCTTTGATCAGGTCGGCTGCAATTCCAGGCTGGTCAGGGGGAGCATCGTCCCTCAGCACGCTCACGATGCCCGCCCGTCCACGCCCAGCTTTTTGAGACGGCCCGTGGCGGGTGGTCCGCTCCACTTTGTAGCGAGCGCCCGCCGCCGGGGGTAGACTACCGGTCACTCGCTCCCCTGTCGGGAGGGAGCGCACATGATGAACAAGAGCGTGACGATCACGATGCAATATACGAGAAGCGTCCACTGTGCCAGCAGCGCCTGCCCGAGGAGGCGATTGCTCAGAAAGCAGCGCGGGCTCGCTGGTCGAAGAGGAAGAAACGCCCGGCCTAACTTGAGAAGGAGTCGGCCATGAGCAAGAAGCGCAAGCCTTCGAAGAAGCAGAAGCCGAGCTTCAAAGCTCCGGCTGCTCATCGCAGTGTGGAGCCGGTCACCCTGGACGACCCCGCCGGTTGGATTCAGGAGATAGACGTAGGCCTCGTCGTCGCCGTCCTGGTAGGACGGCGGCAATGCCTGGAGAGGGATGCGCCAGTACTGGTCGGCGATCACGGTCCGGCCGGCCCGGCCGTGTCGAGCCGCACCAGAGTGCAGACCGGGCGGCGTCATGGGCACGGGCGCAACGCCGACCGTGGCAAGGATGGAGACGTCAACCGCGGTAACGCGAAGGATGAAGCTAGGCCTCTCAGAGGTGAAGATCGCCGACGCCACCACGGGGGAATAACTAAAGTAGTTGCCAAGTAGTCATTCGAGATCGTTGGTCCGGGCCTTACGCGCCGCGTTAAAACGACGTAGCCTTGACGAATCGGCGCCCAATCATGAGGTACAACGAGTAACCGACAAAACTGACAGAACCTCGGTTGGGCTGCGCGCCACCGGGGCGGCGTCAAGAGCGGGCGGCCAAACATCGCGCACCGGGATGGTCAAAGAGGGTTCCCGTCTTGGCCATGTCCCCGCGAAGGAGTTCGCCCACAGCGCGGCGGACAAACTGTTCTGTCGTATATGGCATCGCGCTAGCTCGGGCGCTTCGCCCAGTTTCAGAGAGGCGGCGTAGGTATCAGCTTCGGGAGATCTTTCGCCAGAATCGGTGAAGGCGGGGAAGGAGGGCTTGCTCTCACTCCCGCTAGTCACATTGGGAGTTTTGAGACTCGGCTGAGTCTTCTTCGATGGCTTGTTTGCACTCGCTACATTCGGAGAAGCCGGAGCTTTGAAACTTGGCTTCTGCTTCTTCGAAGGCTTGCGCTTCTTGCTTATGGCCGACTCCTTCTCAGTAGCCCCTGCGCCCGGCGCGGGGTCAGGCCGGCCCTCACGGCGGCGTACTGCAACCAATCGAGCCACACCCCACCCCACGCAGGGTCGCTCGTGCGAAGCGCCGTCAGGGGATGTCTACCCTCTTGCCAGGGACCACCTTGCATTTCCGGAGCTCTTCCCCGAGTGCGAACCTCACCAGGTGCGCGAGGTATACCTAATCCAGTGGGAGCAGCCCAGCCTGCTCACCGACATCACGGACACGATGGAGGTCAAGCTGAAGGCCATCGCCTGTCACGTAAGTCAGGTCGGCGACCTCAAGAGCGTGGAAGCGCGGATGCGAACGCGTGCTGCGGCCCTTGGCAAGGCAAAGGGCCATACGTATGCCGAGGGTTTCGACCACGTGCTCCTTCCGAGATGATGGGCCTCCTGGACGCGTGGGAACTGCTCGACAAACCCAGCCGGTAGCCTATGCTCAGAGGTCGACCTGTAGAATCGCCCGTGAGAGAGATGTGGGAATGACGCAGCATACGATAGCGAGGAAGAGGGTCGCAATGGCCGAGCCCCAGGTGGACCGACAGCACGAACCAGGGCTCGGGCCCCCGGGTCTTGTCGGTGACCAGGAGCGAGACGCCGTCCGGCGTGTGACCCGGCCGGGGCCGGGCGGCCGTCTACAGCACTGCAATTGCCTCGACCTCGATCAGGTAGTCCGGGTGTGAGAGCGAGCTGACCTCGACCATGGTCGAGGCCGGCCCGCGCTGGCCGAAGAACTCGTCGCGGACCACACGGAAGTCCATGCGCCGGCGGACGTGCTGATCCGCCCCCTCGCCGATGACTCAGCAAGAGAAGATGAAAGCCTGCAACACCAAGGCAGGCGAGAAGAAGGGTGACGAGCGGCAAGGCGAGATGACCCGCACGCGAAGGCCTGATTAGCGTGGTAGTAGCGTGGTAAGGACCGTGGTAAGAGCGTTACGCGCCGCGTTAAAAACGAGGGTGCGGCCTCCAATCATGAGGCCAGCGAGGAACCGACAAATCAGGGGCTCTCGGACGCCTCCGGAGGCACGCGGCGCGATCGGTCATGCCTGCCCGCCGGGAGCCGCGGGTTGAGGCGGAACCGCACGGTGGGCCGCCCGCCGTCACGGGCCCGGACGGTCTCCGGCCGGACCCAGCCGAGCTCTGCCAGGCCTTCAAGCGCGCCCTGCACGACCCGGGGCTCCGTCAGGCCCGTCCACTCGTTCCGGTACACGTCCCGGGCCGTGAACGGGCTGGGCAGCCGGCCGTGCGTGAGCTGGGCCGCCAGCAGCGCCGCCGCCACCCGCGCCTGGTCGGTCACGCTCGCGTAGAGGCGCCGCGCGTGCCCCTGCAGATACTCGCACCAGGCCACCGCCCGTGCCGCTGAGCCCGTGAGCTGGGGTCGGGGACCGGCCTGTTTCACGCTCGTGCCGGCACTGTGATCCCGCCCTGGCGTTGCGCTCGCACAGCTCGGCCAGCATGGCGTTGGTGCTACCGGAGCGGCTCAGGCGCCGGCAGTCTCAGGCCCGCTGCGGCCGTCCTTGGGGCGGATCACACGGCACCGTGCCCATGTCGGCGGGCACGGAGACCTCCAGGATCTCCAGCGTGTCCGAGGTGGCGATCTCA
>WNFC01014862.1_pt1 | contig 14514 bp, 20 predicted proteins | sample 5400541 | NCBI WGS metagenome assembly WNFC01 (sample SAMN13153342, study PRJNA577476) | soil metagenome | isolation source: 120 cm saprolite under Douglas fir tree site 2 hole 2 replicate 1 | place: USA:California | collected 2015-04-18
CTCCCCCTTTGGGGGAGATTACAGAGAGGGCAAGCAGGCTGCGGAAGGCCTTTTTCCGCAGCCTGCTAGGAAGAGAAGCGTTCGCCGAGCGCTATCTGCCGGCAAATTTGCCGGGGCGTCGCTCGCCAACTGCCTTGATGCCCTCGCGATGGTCCTCCGTGCGCATTAACCAGTCCTGCTCGACGAATTCGATATCGGTTTGCGCTTTCACAGCCTCGGCCAGGCCGCGGCGCACCGTGGCGCGGGTCGAAACCACCGCCAGTGGCGCATTCTCTGCAATTTCGGCGGCGAGTTCGTTCGCTGCTGCTCGTAGGCGCTCCGGGCCGGTGAGAATGTCGGCAAGTCCCCAGGCCAATGCTTCTTCGCCAGTTATCCGCCGGCCGGTGAGAAACATCAGATTGGCTCTTTGGTAGCCAATCAAACGCGGCAACGTGTAGGTTAGGCCAAAGCCGGGATGGATTCCGATCTTGACGAAGTTCGCCGAAAAGCGCGCTTCGGGCGACACCACCCGGAAGTCCGCTACCAGCGCCAACCCCAGGCCGCCACCGATTGCCGGGCCTTGGACCGCCGCCACCAACGGCTTCTTGCAACCGAACAAACGAACAGCCTCGGAATAGAGGGGGTTGCCTTTGGCGGTGCCCGGTTCCACGCCGGTCGCTGCGCGATTGGCAAAATTGGCTCCGGCACAGAATGATTTGCCTTCGGCCGATAACACCGATGCTCGGCACGCCGAGTCTGCATCCAATGCGTTGAAGGCCTCTGCGAGATCGCGTATGAGCTGAACATCGAAAAAGTTGTGGGGCGGCCGATGAACCTCGACCTGCGCCACATAATCTTCGACAGTCACCGATACGTCACCGTACCTCGATTGTGTCATTTTAATACGCACCTCGCAGACTCGTTAGCTCGCTGCGGCTCGGAAGCCTCCGCTAATGTTAATACGCACCCATTTTGAACGCTCGTCGCGGACTCCTTCGCTCGGCTCGCTGCGCTTCACCTGATGGCAGACTCGTTACCCTTCGGCTTGAGCTCAGGGCTTCGGCTCACCGCTGCGGCTCGGAAGCCTCCGCCGCTAATGTAATTCTCCGTCACAGTCTAATCGCTGTGATTCAGTCCGCAGGTTTTAGTCGTATAGCGGGATATCTGCAAGCACAGCCGGCTTGAGAATCCGAGCTGAGGGGACAGAGCCAAGCGGCGTTGAGCTAACGAGGCTCGACGGACGGGCTCCCGTACAGGCTCGCGTTATACTGGCCGGCGGCCTCAATGGCGCTCAGCAGTGCTGGCGGACGACGTCCACCAACGCCTTAAGGTCGACTGGTTTGCGAAAAACCCTGACCGCGGAAAGGCCCGCCACGGCCGTCGGATCGAGCCCTGTCACCACGGCCACGGGAATTGTGGCCAGGCCGTGTCGCTTCGGCGGCACGAGCCAGTCTTAAATGAGCGCAAACCAAACACACCTTCATGTCCTGACTCGAAAGACTCGCTCGACGAGCGAATGGACGAGCAATTTCCTTGCTCAGGTCGAGAGCCTTTTCGCCTTTCTTGCGCTTCGGGGAGGAATTGGTGTAAGAGATCTCAAGGTGCGTCATGGCCCGCCTGGGAGGGGGCCAAGATTGGCCAATGAACTTCGCGACCCGATTCATGGGTTTGTCGGGACAGAAGATATCGAGCGCGACATCATAGATAGCCCGATTTTTCAGCGACTTCGGAAGATCAGACAGCTAGCCCTGGCGAGTTTGGTTTATCCAGGCGCTGTACACTCGCGCTCCGAGCACTCGATTGGTGCTATGCACGTTGCGGGAAGCATAGCAGCGAGACTGGGTCTGACTCCTCAGGAAGCCAGGATTGTCCGGTTGGCTGCACTATTGCACGATATCGGTCACGGTCCATTCTCTCACGTTTCCGAACCGATTCTGCAGGCCTTCGCCTCCTGCGTGGTCGGTAGCTCGCTCCCGGCCGGCAGATTCACGAACTGCTCACGGCAGAGATCATCAAGAAAGAAGGTCGCCTGAATTCATCTTCTGAGCGGTCACGAACGAGACCAAATTATCGGTGTCCTGAACGGCACTTGGGGGGATACGGTTCTCAAGGACATAGTGTCCGGTCCGATCGATGCCGACAAGCAGGATTACTTGCTTAGAGACAGCTATTTCTGCGGCGTGAAATATAGATTGTACGATCTGGATCGGCTCCTAGAGATTTTGGTTATTAGCAATGACGGCTCTGACCGGTACATGGCTATTACGGCAGAAGGAGTTCATGTTCTTGAACAGTTCGTTCTTGCCAAATACTACATGACAACCCAAGTTTATCGCCACAGAATACGTCTCATTACCGACGCGATGATTGAGCGCGCTCTGATGCTCGGAATACAAGTTGATAATATTGAATGGCTAAATCACCTCTTTAGATATGATGGTTCGGATACGCAGTATACCCAGTTCACTACATATACAGATGAGCGCTTGAGCAACGAGATTTTGGCTCCTAGCACGCCCGGTGAAAGCTACGTGAAGAGAATCTTTCTTCAGCTTCATGACCGACGGCTGCACAAGGCGATAGCTTCGTACGATTTGATCGAGTTTTCTGCGCTCGTGCGCGAGCGACTATCGATGTTAAGCTAGATGATGAGCTAGCTGGAGGCGCCATGCGCGAAATCGGATCGTTTGAAGCAAAGAACAAGTTGAGCGCCCTCCTCGACCAGGTCGAGCACGGGGCGGAAATAGTGATAACCCGTCACGGGAAAGCCGTTGCCCGGCTCGTGCCGGCGGAGCCCGGATTCGACCGTAAGAAGGCAAAGCGCGCTGCCGATGGTCTGCGCGAGGCCAGCAAGGGAGTCATGCTCCGCGGCCTCAAAATCAAAGATCTGGTCAATGAAGGCCGGCCGTGAGCTTCGTCGTCGATAATTCCGTTGCGCTCGCTTGGTGCTTCGAGGACGAGCACACCCAACCCATCATGGATCTTCTGGACCGCGTCGCTGAAACCGGCGCGGTCGCTCCCTCCCTGTGGCCTCCGGAGGCCTTGAACGGGCTCCTGATGGCCGAACGTAGAAAGCGTGTTGACGGCAAACGCCGGCAACGCCTTGCGGGCTTTCTGAGCGGCCTGCCCGTCACTTTGGATACGGAAACCGCTGACCAGGCATGGACGGCGACGGCCCGGCTGGCTGAACGCTACCGGCTCACCTTGTACGACGCTGCCTACCTGGAACTCGCGCAGCGCCGCAAACTTCCGCTCGCCACCCTGGACGAGGACCTCATCAGAGCCGGAAAAGCTCTGGGCATGACGCTTCTCGGAAGCCGAACGTAACACAGGTACTGGATGGTTTCGGGCTCCCAAGACCGAGCACGTCGCAGGAGGGAGTCACGGAAGTTGCTGCGCGCCCCGCGATGACATCTACTCGCTGAGCGGGCTTGCTAAGAACCTGTCTCTCTCACATAGCCGCCACGAAGATCAAGGTGCGCCCGACCTCGCTGCGTCTTCATCGCGCCTGCGGCCGATTTACGACATCAATTCCTTGGCCTTTTGGGTATCGACGTATTCACGCACGCGGCGAATCTTGCCTCCTTCGACTTCGAATACGAAGCAGTATTCATTTTCATAATCTCTGCCGTTGGCCAGCTTGCCGCGATTGGTCAACTCGAGGATTACCGTATCGCCGTCGCCGTAGATGCGGTTAATCTGGGTCTGCAAGCCGTTTGGAAAAGTCTTGGCGGCATTGCGCGCGAACTCCAGGATAGCCGGCTTGCCTTTGCGGAGTCCGGAGAGATTACTCAGATTTCCGGGAATCAGCCAGCTCACTTCGTCCGACATGTTAGCGAAGGCGGTCTTGATATCACCTTTGACAAACGCTTCCCACGTGCTGGTCACCATCTGCTTGTTTGCGTCCACGCTCATCGCCTTGTCCTCCTTACAATATGATGCACGGGCGAGTATATTGCTGTTGACACATAGTCTCCGCCAAAGTGTTGCCGACGTGACGGGCCGTCTTTGGCGGGAATTCAATCTGGGTTGAGTAATGGTAAACAGTTTATCCGGCTGCCCTGCGGTGCGACATTTCGTCGGCATCAGATCGATTGAGGCCGTAGTTTCCTCGATAGAATAGGTGAAGCCGGTCAATGACTTGAAACAAGAGTGCGGCACAGATCCCACTCACGATAGCTGGTACAAGAAACGTTAGCATCGTTACCCCGAAAAATATGCTAAGGGTCGCCTTGGCCCGTTCTCCCCACCGCTCCCAAGTCCGTAAATGTAAGCAAAGGCCGACCATAATCAGTTCTCCGAAAATCGTGGCAACCGCAACTCCGGCCGTGTTATTTCCTAGCTTACTTCTCACGGGTCACCAGCGAAGATCGCAGCAGCTATCCCGATTCCTAAAATGCAGGCATCGATCCCAAGTTCAACCACCTTTCTGGCCAGGCTGTTCCAACCGCCCTGGCCTTCGATTACTGCTAGGGCAAGCAATGCCAAGTAAGGGATGCCGACATAATCAAGCCAAGCCATTGCATTGCGGTTCTAGCGACTCTCGTTTAACCCTGTCAAACGATTTCGCTGCCTGATAAGCAACCACAAAGCGAAAGGCCGAACCTTTCGGTCCGGCCTTTCCAGAGCCTGTCTGGGGGGAGGGTCTTTGGTCCCTTCGCCCAGCGGACCCTTGCCTACTAGCACTCGCTGCAAAGCCTCTGTTACCCGGCATGCAGAGCCTGCCTTAACTCACGAGTAGGCTGATTCGAGCAGGCTCACAATTTCTTCACGGGTTACCGGCCGATCGACTACCTTGGAACGTTCGACTTCATCCAGCACAGTTGCGGCAATCTGATGAATTTCGTTGTGTGGCACCCCGGCGTCTTTGAGGGTATGGGGAACGTCGAATTGGGCGATGAACTTGGCCACCTGGTCGGCACATTCCCAAGCGCCGGCGCGCGGATTGTTGAGGTCAAAGCGCACGCCCAGACCTTCGGCGATTGGCCCGAAACGTTCAGGCGCGATCTCAGCCATGAACCGCATCGCGTGCGGCATCGTGATGCAGGACGTCACCCCATGCGCCACCTCCCATTTCGGACCGATCTGATGGCCTAAGGCGTGTGACACGCCAAAGCGCGTATTCATCCCGCCGAAAATCGAAAACCAGGCCGCCATCTGACAGGAGCCGCGATGGGCCAGGGTTTCATCGCCCGCGGTTTTGATCGAGGCTGGCAGATGTTCTTTCAACATCGCAATTGCCTTGGTCGCGAGCGTGTCGCTGATCAGTTGGTGGCGAATCGAATAAATCGCCTCCACCGCGTGGTCGAACGCTCGCATCCCAGTCGCGACCCACAGCCACGGTGGCGTTTCGAGGGTTAGGCTCGGGTCGTTGATGATAGTTCGCGGCTGCAGTCGCGGATCGACGACGCCCCCCTTTACCCGGGTGTCTTCGTTCGTCACGCCACCGGCCGGGGTATATTCCCCCGCCGATAGGGTAGTGGGAACGGCGATTTCGACCAGGTCGCGTTCGCTCTCGACTTTGGCGTTGGTGCCGCCGAAGTCGATATGACGGGCCCCCGCACCAGGATCACGTCCGGTCAGAATCGACGCAGCCGCGACTTTGGCCGTATCGATTGGGCTGCCACCGCCGAAGCTTATCAGGCAGTCGGCGTCAGTTCGCTTAATCTCGTTTACCAGTTCGCTTACCGTTTTCAGCGGCACGTGCTGTTGCGCGCCTTTGTAAACGGCGATGCAACGCGAGCCCAGGGCCGAGGTAACCTTGTCCAGCAGTTTGGAGCCGCCCAAAGTCTTGCCGGTCACGACCAGGCCACGTTTGAGCCCGCGGCGGTCGAGTTCATTTGGCAAAGCCGCGACTTTGCCTGGGCCAAAGATCACCCGTTCCAGCCGGGTGAAGTTGAATTCGCCATTCGGAGCTTCCACGGATTTATCCTCCCTGCCTACGTGCACATCTCACCATAATCGAGGTCAGGGTCGAGCGACAGCGTAGGAATGGTATGGACTGAGATGCACTGGCAGAACTACTGACGCGCCAACGGCGCGAAGCATGCCAGCCCAGGGCAGCGCCCTGGGTAAACGTGTCACCCAAGTTCCATCCGCCCTGGAGCCGATGCAATCGTGTCATGCCGGACTCCCGGCGCCCTATCAGGACGCGCAACTGCATCGGTTGCCAAAACCCAGGGCGTAGCCCGGGCTGTTCGTCCCGCTTTCTCTCGCTCCTCGCTGTTGTGAAAATAGAAGACAACCCCCACCTAACCTCCCCCTGGTCACGGGGGAGGGATTGGATTTTCACCTCGGCGCGGGTGGGTCGCAGGCCCATGGCCAACTGCTCTCTCTTACCTCTTGCGACTATGGGTTAATTATCACGAGTGTGCCGACCGGCAGCAGCCGCGCGAGTTGCCCGATATCGCCATTGTCGACCGAGATGCATCCGGTGGTCCAATTGACATCGGCAACATTGAGGTAGGGCGAGTCGGTGCCATGAATTCCGATCTGCCCGCCTTCATTTGCACTGGCTGGGATGACGTGAGCGGCGCGGCTTTGTTCAAATCGTTCACGGTCCTCCTCGTTGGGATAATTGATGTGCAAGAACCATCCAAAGCGCGCGCTTCGATGTTTGCCGACGATGAGATAGTTGCCCTCGGGGGTACGCCGATCTCCTTCCCATAATTTGGCACCGGCCGCCAGGCTCCTGCCAAAAACCGCGTGATAGGTCTTGTAAAGGTGGCCCTTAAAATAGACTTCGAGCCGATGCTGCGATTTGTAAGCGTGCACGACCCAGTCGAACGGGTCTTCGCTCACCAAACTGGCGCTATAGTCATCTGCGCCGATGCCGTCAAGCTGAATCCGTGTGGCGTGATCGAGAGCACCAAGCTCTTTTACCGGCGGCTTGCTGGCACTTGCCTTGACCGAGACGCCTCGCGAAGGTTGCGCGACAGGCGGCGTCATCAACGGCGATGCTTTCATCGTGGAAGCCATCGGTGTGCCTGGCGGTAACTCGGACCGCCCCGAAATAAAGCCCCGCGCCGGCGGCGTGGAAGTTGGCGCACATATTTGGCCGGTTGCATCGCAGATCAGCAGTTGTGGCGCGGCCGCCAACGATTGTTGCTTGGGCGGCTGAAACTCTGGAGTCGAGGGCGCCGACGGTGACGCGGCGGCCGAAGACGCAGCCCGCCGAACAGCAGGAGCACTGACCGGGGCGGTGGCGGTTCTTTGTTTACCCGGAGTGATGCAGATCTTGCCTGAAGAGTCGCAAATCAGCGATACCGCGACGGTCGAGCTTCCCTGCGGTGGCACCGTCGTCGCCGAGGTGTTAGCCACGGACGGCGAAGGAACCTTCGGCGGCGATACGCCCGTGATAGCCCCAGCGCCGGCGGTCGGCGTCCCGCTTGCGCGGGAGGGCGCGGTGGCGCTTACTGTTGGACGCTCGTTGGGCAACTCCAATGATTGCGCGATCGCGCCTGAACTCCATAGCAGGACCAAGCCTGTGGCCATCATGCCCCACAGCCCGCTCAAATTAAGCATTCCCCTGACCCCTCCTCGTGCAAGCAATATTCTAAAACGGCTGGGCCGCCGGTCAATTATCCTTTACGTGGTTGGCGGCGATTTTTGTGGCTCTCGAAAACGCCTGGGCTAATCGCGGCCGGGTCACACAGCGATGCACTCCGCGTATGAGAACAAAGCAGGAATAACGGTTGCCGACCGCAGCACAACGTTGAGCATCACAACTTTGCGGAACGGAGTATTCAAAAATGAACAAGGACCTTGCTCAGGCGATGGCGGCGCTGAGCACTGGAATTTATGTGCTGACCGTGGCCGAGGCTGCCCAACATCACGGCATGTCATCTTCGTGGGTAACGCAGGTGTCCGGCGAACCGGTGCTGTTCAGCGCCGCGGTGGACCAAAATCACTTCTCTCGCCCGATAATCGCGCGCACCGGCGTTTTCGGCCTCAACATCGTTGGCACCCGGGGCAAGGCACTGGAGGATTACTTTTATTCGCCGCGTGCCAAGCGTGCCGGCAACCTGGCCGAACTCGAATATGAACTATCGCCAAAACTGGGGGTGCCGTGGCTGCACCTGGCTGCGGTCTCGATCGAGGCTCGGGTAACGAATTCGTTCATCGCCGGTGACCATACGCTGTTTGTTGCCGAACCGGTTGGAGTGCGTATCGGTCAAGCTGACCGCCCATTGACTTCGCTGGAACTCGATTACGTTTATCTCGGTGGCAATGTGGTTTTGCAGCGCGACCGTACCGGTTGGTAATGGAACAGCACATATACGCCGAATCCGCGGAAATCGAGGCGAGTGGTACTGTCCGAATTAGGACACTCGGAGCAGGGAATTCGGACAGTCGCACTGATGACAATGCGAAGCGCACTCAGTTGTCGAGATTGCCCAAAACGGTGAATTCGTGTTCAATGTCCGTTCTCGATGGGAGCAGGGCCACAAGCCTCAGGACCACCCAGGTACTCGTTTTACAGATTAGCCACGATCGGATGGGCAAACCCGCTCCTTCGGCAAACCCTGCCTTTGCTTGGGAATCTTTCGCATAAGGAATTTCTGGTCGATTTATCTGCGGTGGAATTTTTGGACTCTTTCGGCGTTACATACCTAGCGGCCTGCTTAGGCCGGTGTCGGGGCCAAGAAGGTGTGAGAAAAATTCTTGTCCTCCCTCCAACGAGGGCTGATGTGGGCGGCTACCTGCAGGATGCGGGCTTTTACGAATCGATTGGATTAGGGGACCAATTCCGCCCACGACAACCGAAGCGCGAGCGCGTAGACCTGGTTCATATTCGAACGCTTGAACCCTTTTTTGTCGACGGTCTTCTGGATTTTCTGGAAACGGCGCAGCCGTTCGCTCCAGGCCTGAAGCCGTCAATGCGAATGTCTCTGCTTGAATTGGTGCAGAATTTCGCCGAACATTCCAACTCCACGTCCGGAGCTTGGGCGGCTGGCCAAAAATACCGCAACAGAATCACGTTGTGTCTTCTTGATTTGGGGAAAGGGATACCGAACAGCCTCCGCAGCGTAGACCGTTACCGCCGTTATGGCGATCCGCACCTGATAGAACTTGCTTCAGAAGAAGGCGTCTCGGTGGCCATCGGGCGCGGACGGGGTTTGAGCATCATCCGTCGGTTCGTTCGTATAAACGGGGGAACCATGACTATAATCTCCGGTAGGGGCCGAGTTCGCTTTCGACCAGACCGACGGCCAATAGGGGACCAAATTGACGGGACGTTTCCAGGAACGGCAGTCTTCCTCTCGCTCATTCCCACGCAGAGGGGCTTATTCGTCTTGGGGGATGAGGAAAACAGTGGCACGCATTGAAGTTAAGACCCAACTCGGGAACGATGTCGTCTCGCGAGAACATGGCGAGAGAATGCGGACTCTCCTTGAGCAGGCGCTGGAGAAATCTGAATCGGTCGTCGTGGACTTTGCGGGCATGCAGATTACGTCCGTCTCATTCTTCGACGAATCGTTCGGAACGCTGGCAAAGCGCTACGGCGACGACTTGCTCGTGAAAATAAAACTTGAGGAAATTGATCCTTTCGATTTGGCTCTTGTGCGAGATATCGTAGCGTCGCGAGCGCGAGCAGCCAAGAAGACGAGGCTCGGCAAGCAATCGGCTCGCTAGCCCTGGCTCATTTGGGGGTTTCTTAATTTCGCGGTTTACTAATCATCTTTCCGCCTCGAATTACGACCGGCCACCAAATAGCACATCGTTACGCTGGTCGGCCGGGCAACCGGCTGTCATGAGCAGGCAGCTCGCGAAAAACTTGTAAAAATCCTTGAAGCGATAGGTCGCGCCTCATCTAATTTGGACGGAGCGCTTCCCTGATGAGTTTTTCAGGCAGGTCTATCGCATCCACGAATGGCAGTACGAGGCTGGCAAGCATAGATATCCCCGTATGTTGGCCACTCATAAACCGTTATGTATACGAGCAGTTACCACCTAGAGTTTTGGAGAAACTACAAGAGTTGGAATCCCGTCACTGCAAAACGGATATCGAAGACCCAACACGACCGGCATTTTGCAGATACTGCCAATTCGCATTTGGATAAGCAGGTAACATCGAATACGCGATAATGGCACTGTCCCAAGGGAAAGACAATTTTAAGGCAAACTTTTGGCGCGTCTATGGAATGGTTCTTGAAGGACGACTTAAGCCAAAAAGGCTGGTTGTGCGCGTCGATAAATCTGAACAGCCTACTTTATTCCCAATGCTTCATGCTCCCGATAAACCGGTCGACCCCGCTGGAAAAGCCGTGAAGCCCCGCCACGCCGCTGCGCTCGCGCTTGTGGGCTGGTATCCAATGATGCCCACGCGATATGGAAGCACGGATACTCTGACCCTTCGGTCCGATTTGCCATTGTCGAAGTGGACCATTTCCCAAGCGTTTGACTCCGCGGACGATTGTGAAACGACTTTGGCTGCGATGGAAAAGCGATACAACCGTTTCATCAAAGAAGGAGCCGACACCCCAGACAAGAAACTTGCAATTCTCTATGGCCTTGCTCAATGCGTTTCGACCGACGATCCGCGCCTCAGGGACAAATCATTCTTTATGGACGAACGGAACAGTGGAAATTGCCCTGTGTGTGGCACGAACAGTCAGCCGATTAGCAGTGAAACTCGCTTAATCCGTCATCAGCCACTGATTTACTGCCACAAATTTGATTGTGGCCACCCTTGGCATTTGCCGTCCAACGTCGAATGTGATTGTCCGCCTGATGATGCCCGGTGAAATTAGGACATCCCGCTGAACTTAGTTTAGGACACTGGTCGGCAGACTAGGACGGTACGCGGCGAGTTCGCGATTTGAACGGCCGGGGGGAATATGTTAGCGGAACTCAGTCAAGGAGTAGTTTTCATGGGAATTGGAGAAACGACGAAGCGAATTACTTGCGTAATCGCTATCTGCTTATTCGCCGGCGTGTGCATTGGTGGGACGGCAGCCGGTGAGAGCCCGCAGGCCCGGATGGATGGTGCATTGACCGCGACTATTCCGCCCGGCACCGTCATCACGATGGCCAACTGGCAGCAGTACCGCGCGTTCATGCCCGACGGCATGGCGGCGCTGTTTGAAGGCAGATATTTCTGGAAAATGCCGCCCGACGTGCGCATCGAAATTGGTCCAACTGTGATCCATCCGCTGCCGAAAAACTATCTGGCCGCGACTGAAAGATATGCGCAGACGGTCCGAGCGGTGGAATTGCCTGATGGCGGTGTGACGCTGGAGAATTATCGCGGCGGTATACCGTTTCCCAACCCGGCCGAGCCGCACAAGGGATGGAAGACCCTGGCGAATGTCTGGTACCGCTATATTCCTCATTTGTCGATCGACACCTATGGCTCCGGATGCGCAATCGACGTTACTCTCAATTACAATTGCCAGGCGTACAGTGCGGTCAAGCGCCAGTTAGCTTACAACACCGACGCCGACGCGCCCGCCGAGCCGCCTGGTCCCAATGCCCGGTACTTTACGGAATGGTTCATGGAGCTCGAGCCGGAGCAAGTTAAGTACACGGCCTACCTCACGGTCAACTACGCGGATCCGGCGCGCGCCGAAGAACTGTATGCGTTCCTTCCAGCGCTGCGCCGTTACCAGCCGATCTCGACGGCCGGACGCTGCGCTGAAAGCGGCGGCATGGATGCAACTGTCGAGGACTTCCACAATGGCTTCGATTCAAACCTGACCGAACTCGACGTTGAATATCTAGCTCATCGTAAGATCATCGCGCTGGTCGACCCTCAGGTCCCGACCGCGCCGTTCCCGGCGGACGTTGAGATGCCGCTGGGATGGCCGACGCCGAAATGGGGAAAGTGGCAGGTGCGCGACGCTGATGTGTTGGGTATCAAAAAGATTCCGGCCAAGGCTGGAGGCTACTGTTACGGCCGCAGAGTTGTGTACGCGGATAGTCATTTCTCATCCCTGCTATGGGAAGAAATGGAGGACATGCACATGCAGCCGTGGAAGATTTTGGCGATCTTCCCGCTGAAGGTGGAGGTGCCGCAGGTGGGTGCCATCAATACCGCGGCACTCGACGTCGAGGTGTTCTGGGACATCCAGAGCAAGCACGCTTCGTTTGCGAGTGAGCCGGCGAACGGTCGCCCTTATTACATTAACCAGCAGGCTCCCAAAGAATACAAAGACGACGCCCGCTTTACGACACCCGCCGGACTCAATCTGATTATGCGCTAAGGGCAATGGCGCGGCAGGCTTCTCGCGTTAAACATGCGCGTTGAGGCAATTCTGGGCTCCGCGCTATTTCGCTGCCTGGCCGGCTCCTGCGGAATCCGCGGTAACTCCTGGTAGATCCGATCACACCTCTACTCGGTGCCCTTTAGTGCTCCCGCGCAAGGGCCCCAAATGACGGCACCGCGAGCTGGGAAACGGGTGACAATGTCAGCCGTTTCTGGAGTTTCTACATTCCGAAGCTAGCGCCGCTAGAGGCAGTTATCCGCTTAATATTATTCGAAGGCGTGAGTCTAAAGGACTATCTCGAAAACGCGGTCACTGACGAGGGCGCAGCGAAGAGTGAGCACGAGATCGAGGGCAAGCTCACGCCCGAGCAGGTGCAAGCCTTCGTGGAATGGGAGCGTAACCTGTACGGCGAGGGCGGCGAGGTCGTCGCCCGCCTTGACGAGCAGCGCGCAATCGTCTCGCGCGAGCAGCTTCGGCGGTTGCGTCCGCAGCTTTATCGAGAAGGCCGCGCCACTGCTCGGACTCCGCATCGATGGTGACCTGGACGGCGTTTTCTCATTTTCCGAGGCACGCCCGCGAGCGCTCGATCCGTTCTGGCCGGTGCTGGAAGAGTATCCAGTCGAAAGCCGCAATCGATTCACGCTCCACGATCACGATCGCTTCAGTGGCACAGGCTTCCAGCCTGTGACTTTTCTCCATCCGGGCGAGCTTTTCTTCGACACAATTCGAGAGTCTGTAGCCTCGCGGTTCTCAAAGGACGCGCTGCGCGGTGCGGTTTTCGTCGATCCAACCGCTTCGTCTCCCTACTTCTTCCATCTCGCGTTGACCGAGATCGTACGCAAGGCCGATCCGGAATTCGATGCGCTCCGTCGGAAGAACCGGTCGAATATCGGCTCGCCGGGCTAAGGCAGGACGAATCCGGCCGGATCGAGGAATGCCCGATTGAGCATCTGCTTTTGCTCAGGGGCGGACCGGGCGGTATTCCGCTATCCGTCCCTCCGTTCGCTGCTCAGGATAAGACTGCGTTAATTCTCGCGACTGATTTCGCCCACGATGAGATCGCGCGTCCGCTCGCCGGGCGCCATCGGTCCGACCTGCTCGCCAGTCTGCCTGAGCGCGAGCGCTTTCTTGAAACGGGCTACCGTTATGAAGAGGACAACCTGCTAGCGTGCGATCGTTACTAATCGGGCGCGCGAGGGCGACAAGCGGGCCGCGTCCGAACTTGGGCGAATCAAGGAGCGCCAAGGGTCGCTGCAAGATCTGCAACAACGCGCCATTGCCGCGCTCCGCCGCGAGCCAGAACTAATTGAGCCTCGCGAAGTGAACTTCCTGGCCCATGCGCTCGTGATCCCCTCAGCCGACCCGGAGGATAAGAAACGCCACGACGAAGAAATTGAAAAAGTCGCAGTCCGCATCGCCGCCGAATACGAGCGCGAGCAAGGATGGACCCCCCGCGATGTGTCCACTCCCGCACTCGCCCTCATCGCCGGCCTGACCGACAATCCTGGCTTCGACATTCTCTCCAACCGCCCCGCCTTCGGCGCGACCAGCGCGAAATCAACCGTGCTCGAGGAGCGCGCCATTGAGGTCAAGGGCCGCGCCGCAGTCGGCGACATCGAGCTAACCGAAAATGAATGGAGCCGCGCCTGCAACCTGCGAGAGCGGTACTGGCTTTATGTCGTTTATGAGTGCGGCACGCCAGGCCCTCGATTGCTCAGAGTGTGCGACCCGTTCCGAAAACTGATCGCAACCGCCAAGGGCGGAGTAATAATCGACGAGAGCGAAATACTTGGAGCAGCGGAACGATGAAGAACGTGTGCCGATGACCGACTCCGAATACCTCTCCCTATATCGGGAGAGGTCGCGCGGCGCTTTTTGCCGCGCGGGTGAGGGACCACTATGAAAGATTCTGACTCTGATGCCCTGTCACCAGTGCTGGCCCGCGATAGAGCGCGAGGGTTGCGTGTCACACAGACTGGCGTCGAACGCAGGCTGTGGCAGCGCCTGCGGAGCCGTCAGATTAACGGGGTGAAATTCCGGCGACAGCACCCGGTTGGCCCCTATATCGCGGATTTCTTCTGCCTCGATGCGCGACTCGTGATCGAGCTTGATGGGAGTCGGCATGGTGATGAGCTTGAGCAGCAAGCCGATGAGCGCCGCACGGAATTTTTGGAGAGCCAAGGCTACCGAGTCCTGCGTTTTTGGAACGAGGAGGTATTAGACAATCTCGATGGTGTGTTGGAGCGCATTGCAGAATTTCTTTAAGGTCCCTCACCCGGCGCGCGCCGCGCGCGCCGACCTCTCCCGAGATAAGGGAGAGGTATTG
>WNFC01009324.1_pt1 | contig 14512 bp, 13 predicted proteins | sample 5400541 | NCBI WGS metagenome assembly WNFC01 (sample SAMN13153342, study PRJNA577476) | soil metagenome | isolation source: 120 cm saprolite under Douglas fir tree site 2 hole 2 replicate 1 | place: USA:California | collected 2015-04-18
TCGCGGCCGTCCTGAGCGGCCTCGCCGTTCCCCTTCGCGCCACGCACGGCGTCGTCGCCTATCTGCTCTGGGCCACCCTGGTCTGGATCAGCGTGCGCACCGGCCGCTGGAGCGCCGTGGTGGCCGATGAGACGCGCGCCGCTTCGCCACACCTGACCGGAGTCGCCAGTGCCTCCTAGGGCGGACGCCGCCGGCGTGAGCGGCCTCGCGCGATCTACTCTCGTCGAGCGCGCCCGGGCGAGGATCGGTGCCTTCGCGGAGCTGTCGAAGTTCGGCATCGTCGTGCTCGTGCTGGTCTCGGCCGGCGCGGGCTTCATGCTGAGCGCGCCGCTGGGAGCCGATTTCCCGTGGATGCACGGGCTGATCGTGCTCCTGGGCGTGATGCTGCTGTCCTCGGGCGCCTCGGCCCTGAATCAAGTCCAGGAGCGGGACCGCGACGCCTTGATGGCGCGCACGGCCAATCGCCCGCTGCCCTCGGGTCGGCTCGCCCACGCCCACGCGCTGGCCTTCGCGGCACTCGCCATGGTCGCGGGCGCCGTCATTCTCTGGATGGGCATTGGCCGCACGGCCGGCGTGCTCGGGCTCGTGGCCGCCGTCTTCTACAACGGCGTCTACACGCCGTGGCTCAAGCCGAGCTCACCCTTTGCCGCCGTGCCCGGCGCCATTCCCGGCGCCATCCCGCCCGTGATCGGCTGGGTCGCCGGCGGCGGCAGCCTCACCGATGCCGGCGCCATCGTCCTCTTCGGCATCCTCTTCCTCTGGCAGATGCCGCACTTCTGGGCGCTCGCCCTCCGCTACCGCAGCGACTATGCCGCGGGCGGCTTCCCCATGGTCAGCGAGGTCGTGGGCGTCGAGGGCACCGCGCGGCTCATCCTCCTCTACGCGTCGGGCCTCACCGCCTGGTCGCTGGCCGCGCCGACTTTCGGCGTCGGCGGCCCGATCTCGCTCGGGGTGGCGGCCGTCCTGGGCGGGCGGCTCATGTGGCTGGCCATCAAGTTCGCGCGGCACCCCGAAGATCAGCGCGGCTGGCTCTCGCTCTTCCTCTTCTCCAACTTCTATCTCCTCCTGCTCTTCGCGGGCATGGTCGCCGAGCGCCTGATCTGGCGTCTGCTTTCCTGAAGGCTTTCAGTTCTTTGTACGTGAAGGACAAGGCGGATCGGATCATTTTTGAGTACGAGGGAGAACTTCGATACGCGCTTTCGGCGATCTTTGCCAACCTCGCTAATGCTGACCTAAGGGGTGCTGACCTTACGGGAGCCGAATTGTCCTATGGGATCCTCGACAATGCAGATCTTCGGGGGGCAGAGCTCTACTGGGCGATCCTCTTTCATGCGAGCTTGAGGAATGCCGGCCTCGAAGAAGCTGATCTGCGCGGGGCGGATCTGAAGGAAGGAGACCTGTCCGGGGCGAATCTGCGAACGGCCAACCTGGGGCTTGACAACTTGGGTCGGAGAACAAGCCTTCAGGGGGCGACGTTGCTCGGGGCGTCTTTGGAGGGGAGCGTCACAACTGGAGCTGAGTACAGTTTGGCCACAGAGTTTCCTGTCGGATTTGATCCACCGGAACACGGCATGACTCGAGTTGACTGATCGAAGTCACTTCCCTGGCAATGGGGGGTCAGGTCTCAGAATCCAACATGCCCGAGCCGGGGGCCGGTAGGGGCTTGTCACAAGAAATCGAGCATCGTCTCTTTGAGTTCATTAGCCACGATTGGGCGTAGCTAGCATGGAGGACTTGAACCTCGCGCTGAGCCTGTCCCCTTCTCACAGAAGAGATGGATTGTCGATATCCGCTGAGCCTGCCCTCGCCCGCGGCGACGGAGAGGGTTGGTCCCTGGCCTCGCCTTTGGTATCCTAGGGCGCCCGAAGAAACTCAGACATGAACATCTGCGTCGTCGGTACCGGATATGTCGGACTCGTGACGGGGGCGGTCTTCGCCGACCTCGGCAACGATATCGTCTGCGTGGACAAGGACCGCGACAAGATCGAGGCCCTGCGCGCCGCCCGCATGCCGATCTACGAGCCCGGGCTCGAGGAGATGGTCGCCCGCAACGTGGATGACCGGCGCCTCTCCTTCACCACCGACATGGGCGCGGGCATCCGCCACGCCGACGTGATCTTCATCGCGGTGGGCACCCCGCCCAAGGAGACCGGCGAGACCGACCTCTCCCAGGTCGAGGCGGTGGCCGCGGAGATCGGCCGCGGCATGGATCGCTACAAGGTCGTGGTCAACAAGTCGACGGTGCCCGTGGGCACGGGTGAGCTCGTACGCGAGGTCATCAGCCGGCACCAGCCGCGCCCCATGGAATTCGACGTCGTGTCGAATCCGGAGTTCCTCCGCGAGGGCTCCGCCATCGAGGACACCCTGCGCCCCGATCGCATCGTGATCGGCGCGCCCACCCAGCAGGTGGCCATGACCCTCGTCGAGCTGTACGCGCCCCTCGAGCGGCCCATGATCATCACCGATCTGCCCTCCGCCGAGGTCATCAAGTACGCCTCGAACGCCTTCCTCGCCACCAAGATCTCGTTCATCAACGCCATCGCCAACATCTGCGAGGCAGCGGGGGCGGACGTGACCCAGGTCATGAAGGGCATGGGGCTCGACCCGCGCATCGGGGGCGCCTTCCTGCAGGCCGGCCTCGGCTATGGCGGGTCCTGTTTCCCCAAGGACGTGGACTCGCTCACCCACACGGCGGGCCAGCTCGGCTACGACTTCAAGCTCCTGCGGTCGGTGGCGGACATCAATCGCGAGCGCGCCACGCACCTCGTGGAGAGCATCGGCAAGGCCCTCGGCCCCCTCGACGACAAGATCGTGGCCGTGCTGGGTCTGGCCTTCAAGCCCAACACCGACGACATGCGCGAGGCCAAGAGCGTCGAGGTCATCCATCTCCTCCATCAGGCGGGCGCGCGCGTCCGGGCCTACGACCCCGTGGCCATGGACAATGCCCGCGCCCTCCTGCCCGCCGCCGTCGCCTTCGCGGGCTCGCCGTACGAGGCGGCCCAGGGGGCGGACGCCGCCGTGCTCATCACGGAGTGGAACGAGTTCAAGTACCTCAACCTCGAGCGCCTCCGCGGCCTCCTGCGTCGCCCCGTCATCTTCGACGGTCGCAACCTCTACGAGCCGGAGCGCATGCGCCGGCTCGGCTTCGAGTACCACTCCGTCGGACGCAAGCCCGTCCTGCCGGCCTGAGGACGCCCCGGTGCGCGTCCTCGTCACCGGCGGCGCGGGCTTCATCGGCTCCCACCTCTGCGACTTCCTGCTGGGCAAGGGTTGCGAGGTGGTCTGCATGGACAACCTGCTCACGGGCTCGCTCGATAACATCCGCCACATCCAGGACCCGCGCTTCGTCTTCGTCGAGTACGACGTCACCAATTTCCTCTCCGTCAAGGGCGATCTCGACTACGTGCTCCACTTCGCCAGTCCCGCCTCGCCCATCGACTACCTCGAGCTGCCCATCCAGACGCTGAAGGTGGGCTCCCTCGGCACCCACAAGGCTCTGGGCCTCGCCAAGGCGCGCGGGGCCAAGCTGCTGCTCGCCTCGACCTCGGAGGTCTACGGCGACCCCCTCGTGCACCCGCAGCGCGAGGACTACTGGGGCAACGTCAATCCCGTGGGCCCGCGGGGCGTGTACGACGAGGCCAAGCGCTTTGCGGAGGCCATGACCATGGCCTATCACCGCGTGCATGGCCTCGACTCGCGGATCGTGCGGATCTTCAACACGTATGGCTCGCGCATGCGCCTCACGGACGGCCGCGCCATTCCCACCTTCATCCGCCAGGCCCTGGCCGGCGAGCCGCTGACCGTCTACGGCGACGGCTCGCAGACCCGCTCCTTCACGTACGTCTCCGATCTCGTGGAGGGGATCTGGCGGCTCATGCACGCGCCCGTCAACGATCCCGTCAATCTCGGCAATCTCCTCGGCTGGGAGCCCGCCGTGGAGGTCGAGGAAGGACTCGCCCGCACCGTCGAGTGGTATCGCGCGGCGGGACGCGGCGCGTGAAGATCCTCGTCACGGGCGGCGCGGGGTTCATCGGCTCCCACGTCGTGGACACCTTTCTCGGCGCGGGCCACGAGGTCGCGGTGGTGGACAATCTCTCCACGGGCAATCGCGCGTGGGTCAACCCGCGCGCGAGGCTCCACGCGGTGGACCTTCGGAGCAGCCGCCTCGCCGAGGTCTTCGCCGCCGAGCGGCCCGAGGTCGTCGCCCACCTCGCGGCGCAGGCGGCAGTCAGCCGATCGGTCACCGATCCCGTCTTCGACGCCTCGGTCAACGTGGGGGGCGGGCTCAACCTGCTCGACTGCTGCCGGCGCTTCGGGGTCCGCCGCATGATCTACTCCTCCAGCGGCGGCGCGGGGTACGGCGACACCGACGTCATTCCAACGCCGGAGACGCATGCCAGCCTGCCCATGTCGCCCTACGGCATCACCAAGGTCGCCATGGAGCTCTACGTCGGCGCGTGGACGCAGATCTTCGGCGTGAGCGGGATCTCGCTCCGCTACGCCAACATCTACGGCCCGCGCCAGAACCACCAGGGCGAGGCGGGAGTGGTGGCCATCTTCTGCCACCGGCTGCTCACGGGCCAGACGCCGATCATCAACGGAGATGGCGGCCAGACGCGCGATTTCGTCTACGTCGGCGACGTGGCGCGGGCCAATCTCCTCGCCCTCGAGCGTCCCGACGTCACGGGCGGGATCAACATCGCGACGGGCATCGAGACCTCCGTCAACGACATCTACGCCGGGCTCACGAGCGCGGCGGGCTCGCGCGTGGCTGCCCAGTACGGCCCCGCGCGCCCCGGCGAGCAGCGCCGGAGCTGTCTGGATGCCAAGCTGGCCGAGCGGGTTCTCGGCTGGCGCTCCACCGTGACCCTCGGCGATGGCCTCGCCCGAACCTACGACTTCTTCAAGAAGGAGCTTTCGCGATGATCGACGAGGAACTCCGAGCCATCCTGGCCTGCCCGGCCTGCAAGGGCGACCTCCTCTTCGAGGAGACGCGCATCATCTGCCCGCGCTGCCGCAAAGCCTTCCCCATCCGCGACGGCATCCCCGTCATGCTGCTGAGCGAGGCGGCGCCCTGGACACCGACGTCCTAACGGCCGTCATCCTGGCCGGGGGCCAGGGCACGCGGTTGCGGCCCCTGACGCAGGCCCGCCCCAAGCCCATCGTCCCCCTGCTGAACATTCCCTTCCTGGCGTATCAGCTGGCCCTGCTCAAGCGCCACGGTGTCCATCGCGCCGTGCTCTCCTGCTCCTACATGGTCGACGAGGTGCGCCGCGCCATGGGCGACGGGAGCCGCTTCGGCGTCGAGCTCGCCTACGCCGTGGAGGAGACGCCCCTCGGCACGGCGGGCGGGGTGCGCAACGCGGCGGACCTCGTGCGGGGGCGGGTGGTCGTGCTCAACGGCGACATCCTCACGGATGCCGACATCACGGCCATGCTGCGCTTCCACGCGGAGCGCGGCGCCCGCGCGAGCATCTACCTGACGCCCGTCGAGGACCCCGGCCCCTACGGACTCGTGGACGTCGCCGAGGACGGCCGCGTCCGCCGGTTCATCGAGAAGCCCTCGGCGGAGGACCAGACCACCAACACCATCAACGCCGGCATCTACGTGCTGGACGCCGCCCTCCTCGAGCGCATTCCTCCTGCCCGCGTCGTCTCGATCGAGCGCGAGTTCTTCCCCGCTCTCGTGGCCGACGGGGTGCCCTTCTTCGGCTGGATCGCGAGCGCCTACTGGCTCGACATCGGCAACCCGCAGAAGTACCGGCAGGCCCAGCTCGATCTCCTGGCCGGCCGCGTGGCCACCGATGTCATGCCGGACGGCCCCGGCGCCTCGCGACGATGGATCGCCGAGGACGTGGCCCTGGGCGTCGGCGTGGACGCGGCGGCGCCCGTGGTCATCGGCGCGGGCAGCCGGCTCGAGGAGAACTGCCGCGTCGGCCCCGCCACCGTTCTCGGCCCCGGCTGCCAGATCGGCCCCGCGGCATCCGTGGCGGGCGCCGTCCTCTGGGAGCGCGTCTCCGTCGGCGCGGGCGCCGAGCTGCGTGACTGCGTCGTGGGCGCGGGCGCCCGCATCGGTGCGCACGCCCTGATCGGCCCCGGTGTCGTCCTCGAGGATGGCGCCGTCGTGCCCGCGGGCGCGCGCCTCCCCCGCTGACCCACGATGTTTCCTCGCGTGTTATCCTGAGAACGATGCCGACCTCGCATATCCGCAACTTCTCCATCGTCGCCCACATCGACCACGGCAAGTCCACGCTGGCGGACCGGCTGCTGTCGCTCACGGGGACCATGGACGCCAAGAAGGCCGTGGGCCAGGTCCTCGACTCGATGGACCTGGAGAAGGAACGGGGCATCACCATCAAGGCGCACGCCGTGCGCCTGCTCTACACGGCCCGCGACGGACGGGAGTACACGCTCAACCTGATCGACACGCCCGGCCACGTGGACTTTTCCTACGAGGTTTCCCGCTCGCTCGCGGCCTGCGAGGGGGCGCTCCTGGTGGTGGACGCGGGCCAGGGCGTGGAGGCCCAGACCCTCGCCAACTTCTACCTCGCCTACGACAGCGGGCTCGAGATCGTCCCCGTCATCAACAAGATCGACCTGCCCGCGGCCGACGTCGAGGGCACGCGCGCCCAGATCACCGAAGCGCTGGGGCTCGACGGTGACGAGGCGCTGTCCATCTCCGCCAAGCATGGGACGGGCGTGCCCGAGGTGCTCGAGGCCATCGTCACGCGCATCCCGCCGCCCACGGGCGACCCCGAGGCGCCCCTCAAGGCCCTCGTGTTCGACTCCTTCTACGATTCCTATCAGGGCGTGGTCGTCTACATCCGCCTCATCGACGGCCGCGTGCGGGTGGGCATGCGCGTCCTCCTCATGTCCAACGGCAAGACCTACGAGGTCCAGCAGGTCGGCGTCTTCGCCCCCGACATGCGCCCCGTGGAGGAGCTCTCCGCCGGCCAGGTCGGGTTCCTGACCGCCTCCATCAAGCGTGTGGCCGACGCCAAGATGGGCGAGACCATCACGGATGTCCTGCGGCCCACCGCCGAGCCCTGCCCCGGCTATCGCGATGCCAAGCCCATGGTCTTCGCGGGGCTCTATCCCATCGAGGACACCGACTACGAGGGATTGCGCGATGCCCTCGAGAAGCTCAAGCTCAACGACAGCGCGTTCAACTTCGAGCCCGAGACCTCGCTCGCCCTCGGCTACGGGTTCCGCTGCGGCTTCCTGGGCATGCTCCATCTCGAGATCGTCCAGGAGCGCCTCGAGCGCGAGTTCAACCTCTCCCTCATCGTCACCGCCCCCAGCGTGCGCTTCCGGGTGGTCACCACCGAGGGCGAGACCATCGAGGTGGAGAATCCCTCGAAGCTGCCCCCCGTGGACAAGGTCGAGCGCATCGAGGAGCCCTACGTCCGAGGCTCGGTGTTCGTGCCCACCGAGTTCATGAGCGAGATCTACAAGCTCGCCCAGGACAAGCGGGGGGAGCACAAGTCGCTCGAGTACCTCGGCAAGCGCTGCCACATCCAGTTCGACTTCCCGCTCTCCGAGATCGTGGTGGACTTCTACGACAAGCTCAAGTCCATCTCCAAGGGCTATGCCTCGTTCGACTACGACTTCCTGGAGTTCCGCGAGTCGGAGATGGTCAAGCTCGACATCCTGCTCAACGGCGATCCCGTGGACGCGCTGTCCGTCATCGTGCACCGGGAGAAGGCGTACGAGAAAGGCAAGACGCTGACGGAGAAGCTCCGCGGCGTCATTCCGCGGCAGCTCTATGAAGTCGCCATCCAGGCCGCCATCGGCAGCCGCGTCATCGCCCGGGAGACGGTCAAGGCCATGGGCAAGAACGTCACCGCCAAGTGCTATGGCGGCGACATCACGCGCAAGCGGAAGCTGCTCGAGAAGCAGAAGGAGGGCAAGAAGCGCATGAAGCAGGTCGGCAAGGTCGAGGTACCGCAGGAGGCGTTCCTGTCGGTCCTCAAGAGCTGAGCATGACGATCAACGGCACCCAGACCAAGCCGGAGGAGACTCCGTCGCCCGCCGAGACGGTCGCCCCCCTGCGGCGAAAGTCCCTCGTCCGCGAGTACGCGGAGGCGATCTTCATCGCCGTGCTCCTGGCCCTGGTGATCCGGCAATGCGGGGTGCAGGCCTTCACCATCCCCTCGGGCTCCATGATGGACACGCTCCTCGTGGGCGACTACATCCTCGTCAACAAGTTCCTCTACGGCGCCGAGCTGCCCCTCACGGACGCTCACCTGCCCGGGCTGCGCAAGCCGCGGCGCGGGGACATCGTCGTCTTCAAGTACCCGAACGACGAGAGCCGGGACTTCATCAAGCGCATCGTGGCCGTGGAGGGCGACACCGTGCAGGTGCAGGACAACCGGGTCATCCTCAATGGGCGCCTGCTCGACGAGCCCTACGTGCGCCCGGGCTCCATCCCCGCCGTACCCTCCGCGCACTGCGGGTATCTTTACGCGTGCGATCCCCTCGTGGTTCCCGCGGGCTCCTACTTCGTCATGGGCGACAACCGGGACAATTCCCAGGACAGCCGCTACTGGGGCTTCGTCCATCGCGACAAGATCCGCGGCAAGGCCTTCCTGATCTACTGGTCCTGGAACGCGGAGAGCCATTGGCCGCGGTGGAGCCGCTTGGGTCACTGGTTGCCGTAATCACCCTGCGGTCGATGCGGCAATGAGCGGGCTGGCTGCGTGGGTACCGCGGGCGAAGGTCCTCGGCGCGTACCTGCATATCCCGTTCTGTACTCAGCGGTGCGGCTACTGCTCCTTCAACACGGCGCCCGATGCGCCCGGCGCGGTCGCGCGCTTCGTGCCCGCCCTCCTCGGCGAGATCGACCTGGCCGCGAAGGCCCCGTGGGCGGCCGCGATCCGTCTCAAGAGCGTCTTCCTGGGCGGCGGCACGCCCTCCTTGCTGCCCCCCGAGGCGATGGCGGCGATCCTGGACCGTCTGCGCGCGAACTTTCCCCTCGAGCCTTCCGCCGAGATCACCGTCGAGTGCAATCCCGAATCCGTCAGCGTCGAGCGGCTCACTGGCTACCGGCATGCGGGCGTCACGCGGATCAGCCTCGGAGTTCAGAGCCTCGACGACCGCATCCTGCCCGCGCTCGATCGGCTCCACACCGCGGCGCAGGCGCGCGAAGCCTTCGACGCCGCCCGTGCCGCGGGCTTCTCCGATGTCAGCGCGGACCTCATCTACGGCCTTCCCGGGCTCGACCTGCCGACCTGGGAGGCCACGGTCAAGGGCGTGCTGGGCTGGCAGCCGGATCACCTCTCCGCCTATGCCCTCACCCTCGACGAAGGCAGCCTCTGGCACGCGCGCGACGTGTCCGCTGTGCGAGCCGCAGGACGCCGTGGGGCTGGGCCCCCACCGGCCGAGGCGAGCGAACTTCCGATACTCATGCCACCGGAGGAGACCACGACTGCCCAGTATCGGCTGATGACGGAGCTCGCGGCGGAGGCAGGCTTCGAGCACTACGAAGTCTCGAACTACGCCCGCCCCGGCCACCGCTCCGCGCACAACCAGATCTACTGGCGCGCCGAGGAGTACCTGGGCTTCGGGCCAGGAGCCTGCGGCTACCTCGGCGACGTGCGCTACGCCAATGTCAAGCCCGTCGATCGCTGGGCGGCCATGATCGCGGCCGGCGAGGCGCCGGTGGACTCCCACGAGGCCTTGACGCCGCGCCAGCGCATGGCGGAGCGGCTCATGCTCGGCCTCAGGATGCGCGAGGGCGTGCCCGCCCAGTGGATGGAGGAGCGCGCGGCCGTCGACGGCTCCCGCCTCCGCGGGGTGCTCGCGGCGTGGACGGAGCGCGGACTCCTCGTCACCGAGGGTGGACGCGCCCGCCTCACCGAGCCGGGCTTTCTCCTCTCCGACGCCCTCTTCATGGAGCTCCTGTGACGATGTAGAATGGGCGACATCATGTCTGAGCCCGCGCTGGATCCGCGTCTCCGCCAGGTGCTGCTGGCCGTCATCGCGGAGTATGTGGAGACCGCGCAGCCCGTGGGCTCGCGCTCCGTCGCCCGTCGACACGTCCGCGGTCTGTCGCCCGCCACCATCCGCAACGCCATGGCCGATCTCGAGGACATGGGCTTCCTCACGCACCCGCACACCTCAGCGGGGCGCGTGCCCACGGACAAGGCCTACCGCTTCTACGTCAACGTCCTGGGCGAGGTGCCCTGGAAGGCCGCGCCGGGTGGCCAGAAGACCGCGGAGGCTGCTCCCTCGTCCGCCGACGGCGCCGAGCGGCTCATGGCCGAGACACCCACGCGTCTCTCCGACGGCACCCACATGACGGGCATGCTCCTCGCCCCCCCGCTGCGCCGCACGGCCCTCGATCGCATCGAGCTGGTCGGCCTCGGCGAGGACCGCGCGCTCGCCGTGGTCGTCACGGACACGGGCTGGGTGACCGCGCGCGCGCTCACGCCGATGCCGCGTCCCAGCGTCGAGGAATTGCGCGAGATAGGGCGAATCCTGACACGTCGCTACCGCGGCAAGACCTTCCAGGCCATCGTGGAAGACATCGAGCGGCCCGCCGATCCCCTCGATCCCCTCTGGACCCGGAGCCGCGGGCTCCTCGACCAGATCGTCGGGCTCCTGCGCGACCGCAATCTCTACATCAGCGGCGCCATCAACCTGCTCGACCATCCGGACCTGAGCGACGTGGGCACCATGCGGGGTCTCCTGCGGGCCTTCGAGGAGAAGGCGCGGCTCGTGGATCTCCTCACGCGCATGGCCGAGGAGCGCGGCGTCCAGGTCCTCATCGGCAGCGAGAACCCGGTCGAGGACATGCGCGAGTGCAGCCTCATCACCTCGACCTACACCTATCGCGGCCAGGTCCTGGGGGTGCTGGGCGTGATTGGCCCCCGTCGCATGCAATACGGAGACGTCATCTCGCTCGTGGACGAGACCGCCCGCCTCGTCTCCGACTCGCTCTCCCGCGTCCAGCGCGAGCTCTACCTCCCCGGTTAGCCGCCGAAGCGTTCGGGGGCGTCTGCTATACTTTCTGTATCATGACCGACGCCGACGATCTGTCCCTGACCGCCGAAGACGAGATCCAGAGACTCCGCGAGGCCCTGGAGGCCAAGACCCGTGAGGCCGACGAGCAGCGCGATCGCTACCTCCGGGCGGCCGCGGAGTTCGACAACGCCAAGAAGCGCGCGGCCCGGGAGCGCGAGGACTACACGCGCTATGCCACCGAGTCGCTCGTGCGCGAGCTCCTGCCCGTCCTCGACAACTTCGAGCGCGCCCTGGCGGCCGCGCGGACCGAGCCCGGGGCCGCCGCCGTCGTCTCCGGTGTCGAGCTGATCCAGCGCGAGCTGCTGCGCGCCCTCGAAAAGGTCGGGGTGACGCCGTTCGTATCGGTCGGCCAGCCCTTCGACCCCGAGCGGCACGAGGCCGTCGCGCGCGTGCCCGCCGGACCGGGCGCGCCCGAGGGCACGGTGGTGAACGAGACGGCCCACGGTTATGTCCTCAACGGGCGCGTGCTCCGCCCCGCTATGGTCACGGTAGCCATGGCTCCCGATCCGTCCTAGTGGCGGCCAAGGACTACTACACCGTCCTCGGCGTCGGGCGCGATGCCGAGGACGCCGAGCTCAAGAAGGCCTACCGCAACCTCGCCCGGCAATTCCACCCCGACAAGAACCCGGGCAATCCCGCGGCGGAGGCGCGCTTCAAGGAAGTCAGCGAGGCCTACAGCGTGCTCTCGGACCCCGACAAGCGCGCGCAGTATGACCGGTTCGGCAGCGTGGGCGCATCGCCCTCCGGGTTCGAGGCGGGCTTCGGCACCATCTTCGAGGATCTCTTCGAGGGATTTTTCGGAGGCGGGGGTGGCGGCGGCCGACGCAGCCGGGCGCGGCGCGGCGCCGACCTCCAGTACCGGCTCGAGATCTCGCTCGAGGAGGCGGCCGCCGGAACCGAGACCAAGATCCAGATCCCGCGGCACGAGACCTGCGAGACGTGCGACGGCTCGGGTCAGGAAACCGGCACCACGCCGGAGGTCTGCGGCACCTGCCGTGGGCAAGGGCAGGTCCGCTTCTCGCAAGGGTTCCTCACCGTGGCGCGACCTTGTCCCACGTGCGCGGGGGCGGGACGCATCAATCGCCACCCGTGCAAGAGCTGCGCAGGCGAAGGGCGGGTAGCTCGCGAGAAGCTCCTCAAGGTCACCATCCCGCCCGGCGTCGAGGACGGCAATCAGCTCCGCCTCACCGGCGAAGGCGCCGGCGGCCTCGCGGGAGGCCATCCGGGCGATCTCTACGTGCTCCTCCAGATTCGCCCGCACGAGATCTTCGTGCGACAGGGCGCCGATCTCGTCTGCGAGCTGCCCCTGACGTATCCCCAGGTGTGCCTGGGCGACGAGGTCGACGTGCCCGTCCTGGACGGCAAGGCGCGCCTCCACGTGCCCCCCGGCACCCAGCCGGGCCAGCGCCTCTTCATCAAGGGCAAGGGCATGCCCCACCTGCGTGGGCGCGGCCGCGGCAATGCCGTCTACGAGGTCGTGGTCGAGGTGCCGACGAGGCTGAGCGCGCGCGAGCGCCAGCTTCTCGAGGAGCTGCGGGAGGCCTCGAAGGAGTCCTCGGGCCCGCTGCTTTCCTCCTTCCTCGAGCGCATGAAGAAGCTCTTCGGCGGTTGAGGCCCCTGGCGAGAGACCCGCGCCCGGTGCGACGTCCGCGCCCGGTGAGATGTCCGCGGTAGACCTCCCGCGTCCATGGGCTTCTGGCAGCTGACCGTCCCCACCTCGCCCGACACCTCCGAGGGCTTCACGAATTTCCTCTGGGAGCAGGGCGCGCTCGGCGTCGTCGAGGAAGAGGGACCGGCGGAGCCGCCGCGCGTCCGCGCGTTCTTCCCCGACAGCGCCTCCTCGACAGGACTGGTGGCGGGAGTGGCCGCCTATGCGGCCGAGCTCCGGGCCCTCGGCTTCGCGACGGCGCCGGGCGAGGTCGAGATCGCGCCCCTCGTCGAAGAAGCCTGGGCCAGCGCCTGGCAGCAGTCGTTTCCGCCCCGCGCGATCGGGCGCCGGCTCTGGGTGCGTCCATCCTGGGAGCGCGCCGAGGGTCCCGGGCGGGTCACCGTCGTCATCGAGCCGGGGCGTGCCTTCGGCACCGGGCACCACGGCAGCACCGAAGGGTGCCTGGCCCTGCTGGACGGGGCCATCGGTGAGGAGCCGCCCGACCTGGTCCTGGATATCGGCACGGGCACGGGCATCCTCGCCATTGCCTGCCTCAAGCTGGGTGCCCTGCGGGTGCTGGGCCTCGACATTGACCCGGATGCCATCGCCGCCGCGCTTCGGAATGCCGCGGTGAACGACTGCGCCGATCGCCTCGATCTTCTCCTCGCCGGCCCCGAGCTGCTCCACGAGAGGCCGCCCTTCCCGCTCGTCCTGGCCAACCTGCTCGCCCACACCCACCTCGCCCTCGCCCCGCGCTACCGCCGCCTCGTCGCCCCGAGTGGGCAGCTCATCCTTGGCGGCATCCTGGAGCACGAGGACGCCGAGGTCGTCGAGGCGCTCGCGGCCGCCGCGTTTGCCCTCGAGGAGAAGCTCGTGATCGAGGGGTGGTCCGGGCTCCGGCTGCGCGCCGTTCCGGCATGAGCCGCTTTCACGTCCGCCCCGAGGCCGTCTCGGGCACGCGCGTCACCTTCGACGCCCAGGAGACCCGCCATCTCACGCGCGTGCTGCGGCTCGGCGCGGGCGCAGTGGTCGAAGCTCTCGACGGAACCGGCGGCGTGCTGACCGTGCGGATCGAGCGGGTCGGCCCGCGTGGCGCCGAGGGCACCATCCTCGCCCGTGAGGAGGCAGCAAGCGAGTCGCCCTGCCGCCTCGTGCTCGCCCAGGGCATTCCGAAGGGCGAGAAGATGGAGGGGATCATCCGCATGGCCACCGAGCTGGGCGTCGCGCGCATCGTTCCCCTGACCACCGCGCGTGCCGTCGTGCGCATGGAGCCGAGGCGCGCGGGCGCGCGAGTCGCGCGCTGGCAGCGCGTCGCCAAGGAGGCGGCCAAGCAGAGCGGCCGCGGCGTCATTCCCGAGATCGCTCCCCCTATGAGCCTCGTCCCCTGGCTCGCGCAGGCCGGGCCGTTCGGCCTCCTCGTCTGTCTGTGGGAGGGCGCGACCGAGCCGCTGGGACCGCTGCTTCCGCCCGCGCCCTGCCCTCACGCCACGCTCGTGGTGGGACCCGAGGGTGGCCTCGGTGAGGATGAGGCCGACGCCCTCCGCCAGGCCGGGGCAATCTGCGGTCGTCTGGGCCCGCGCACCCTGCGCACCGAAACGGCCGGGCCGGTGGGCCTGGCGCTTCTCCAGTCGAGGTACGGCGATCTCACCGGCGGCACCGGGTGACCACGCTTCCCTGCGATTTCCAAGCTTTTTTTCGTTGCGGAAATGAGACAGAGGAGGGTGCAGGCCGTGTATTCCGCGCACCGAATCGCCGGGTAAGCAATCGCGCCGGAGGAGAGAAACGCCCTTGAAGTCAGCAGTTTGCCGCCGACCCGCCCCAGTGGCACTTGCATTGCTA
>WNFC01023774.1_pt1 | contig 14512 bp, 16 predicted proteins | sample 5400541 | NCBI WGS metagenome assembly WNFC01 (sample SAMN13153342, study PRJNA577476) | soil metagenome | isolation source: 120 cm saprolite under Douglas fir tree site 2 hole 2 replicate 1 | place: USA:California | collected 2015-04-18
CTCATGAAAAGAAACGCGCGGCTTGGCGCAGGATTTCGATCATGCGATCGATTTCTTCGAGCGTGTTGTAAAAATAGAAGCTGGCCCGCGTCGTTCCAGTTAAACCGAATCTTCGCATCAACGGCTGGTTGCAATGATGTCCGCCGCGCATCGCCAATCCATATTGGTCGGCGAAGGTTGTCAGATCGTGCGGATGCGCTCCGTCCATCACGAAGCCAACGATCGCACCACGCTTGCCGGAGGGCCCGAGCACGCGCATTCCTGGCAGTTCGGTGAAGCGTTCCATCGCGTAGCGGGTCAACTGCGAATCATGTTCGAAAATCCCGGCGCGCTCGATCCCTTCGATGTAGTCAATCGCGGCCGCCAGCCCAATCGCGCCGGCGATGTTTGGTGTCCCAGCTTCAAATCGGTGCGGCGCTTTCTTGAAGCTGCTTTTGTCCAATGTGACGTTCACGATCATTTCGCCGCCACCATGCCAAGGCGGCATCGAATCGAGAATCTCGGCGCGTCCGTAAAGCCCTCCGATGCCGGTCGGCGCGCACATTTTATGGCCGGAGAACGCGAGAAAATCGCAGCCCAACTTCTGCACATTAATTGGCAAATGTCCTGCACTCTGCGCCGCATCGACAAGGGTGAGTGCACCAACCGCGCGCGCGTTTTCGCAAAGTTCGACCACAGGATTGATCGTGCCGAGAGAGTTCGAGATATGCGTAAAGGCGAAAAGTTTGACTTCGGGCGTGAGCAATGAAGGCAGCCGATCCAGCGCGAGTGTGCCATCGTCGTGCACCGGCACGAAACGGAGGCGAGCGCCGATGCGTTCAGCCAGCAACTGCCACGGCACCAGGTTGCTGTGATGCTCCATTTCAGTGAGAAGAATCACGTCACCTTCGCGAAGGAACTTTCCGCGCCATGCCTGTGCAACGAGGTTGATGCTTTCGGTCGTCCCGCGTGTGAAAACGATCTCGTCTGCGCTGGCCGCGCCAAGATAGCTCGCGACGCGTTGCCGCGATCTTTCGTACGCTTCGGTCGCGCGCGAGCTCAGAAAGTGGAGACCCCGATGCACATTGGCGTTTTGGTGTTCGTAATAATTTTGCAGTGCATCGAGCACACTTTTCGGTTTCTGCGTCGTCGCGGCGTTGTCGAAATAAATCAAGGGATGGCCGTGCACCTGCTCGCGAAGAATCGGGAAATCTTCGCGAATGGCTTTCCAATCTATTCCGCGGCTCGCTTCCCGGTGCACAATTATAATGTGCTCTCCGTTCCTGCGATTGTCGATTCTGTCTTGAACCGCCGGTTGTCGATCTTAAGGTTGCAGCGTGGAAGAAGCCGAAGTCCCTCTGGAAGATTTGCAGGAGCACGTGCATCACAGCGCCGAACACAGTGATGTGAACTGGATTTCGTGGGTTGCCTTGAGCACGGCGGTGCTCGCAGTTCTCGCCGCCATCGCCGGACTTCTTTCCGGCAAACACGCCAACGAAGCCATGATGAGCCAGATCGAAGCGTCTGATCAATGGGGTTATTACCAGGCGAAAAGCATCAAGGCCTCGGTGCTCGACGCCAAAATGTCGCTGGCAAACGCAGTGAATGAAAAAGATCGAGAAAAAGCTGCGCGCTACGAGGAAGAGCAATCCGAAATCAAATCCGAAGCGGAGCGCAAACAATCGGAAGCAAAATTAAATTTTCATCGACACGAAGTTTATGCACGTGGTGTAACCATGTTCCAAATAGCAATTGCCATCGCTGCGATCTCCGCGCTCACGAAAAAGAGACGATTCTGGATCGTGAGTTTACTTTTCGGCGCTGTCGGTTGCGTTTTTCTCGTGCTCGGCGCGATTGTTCATTGAGATGCGCGTTCTGGCCATCGACTCTTCTTTGCGAAACAGCGGCGTAGCAATCGTCGATGGAGACAACGGCAAAATGCGCGCGCTCTATTTCGGCACCATCCACAATCCGAGCTCGGTGCGCTCTTCCAGGTGTCTCGTCGCCATTCGCAATGAGCTTTCCGACTTGATTCGCAAACATGAGCCGGATTGTTGTGCACTCGAATCGGTCATTTACGTCCAAAGCTATAAAACGGCGATCTCGTTAGGCGCAGCGCGCGGCGCGGCCATTCTCGCCGCGGCGGAAAATGGACTGCCTGTTTTCGAATATGCACCGAGACGAATCAAACAAGCCACTGTCGGACGTGGCGGCGCTGGTAAAAATCAGATCGCCTTCATGGTGCGCGCGCTGCTTGGTTTAACCGAAACGCCGAATCCGGACGCGGCCGACGCGCTTGCCATCGGCCTGACGCATTTGCGCGCGCAGGAAAGCGCGCGGCTCGGCATGCCCGGAGGCGCGCAAATATGAATCACGAATTTGCCGTGCGTTGGCTTGGGCGACTGAAATTTGTCGAAGCACTCAAATTGCAGGAAGAGCTGGTCGCGCGCAAACGAGAAGATCATTCGTTAACCGACGCGCTGCTCCTGCTGGAACACGAACCGGTTTACACAATCGGGCGCACACCGGATCAGTCGAGTTTACTGGACGCGGCCCATCTTCCCTATCCCCTTTTTGCCATCAACCGCGGCGGCCAGGCGACTTACCACGGACCGGGACAATTGATGGGCTACGCAATTGTCGATCTTCGCCGGTGCGGCCAGGACTTGCATCGCCATCTGCGCTGGCTCGAGCGATTGCTCATCGAACTTCTCACTGATTACGAAATTTCCGCGACGCAACGCCAAGGACTCACCGGCGTTTGGATCGGCGAACGCAAAATCGCATCGATCGGCGTCGGCGTGCGCCATTGGATTACGATGCACGGCTTCGCGCTGAACGTCTGCGGTGATCTCGCGCCCTTCGCCCATATCGTTCCGTGCGGGATCTCAAACGTGACAATGACTTCGATGGAACTTGAAACGGCCAAACCAACTTCCGTTTCGGACGTTGCCGCCGCGTTTGAAAAACTGGCGTTGGCCAGAATTTCTGATTTGCGTCTTAAGGAGTCCACACAACCTGCCATTGCCTAACGAATGATTCCTCTGGAAGACAATTTCGCCGATATCATCGGCAAAGCGCAGCGCGGATTGCGCCTTTCCGATTCTGAACTGGCGGAGAAAGCGCGCGTCAATTCGCAGACTCTGCGCAAACTGCGCGAGGGCGAATTCGACGAACTCGCCCTGCTCCGGGTGGCGCCGGTCCTGGGTCTTTCTGCTCGCGCGTTATGCGAGCTGGCTACAGGTGCCTGGAAACCGGACAAGCTCGAGAATTTCGACGGGGTCGCCCAATTCAGCACCAGTTACGGCGGAATGCTGGTGAATTCGTACCTGGTGTGGAATCCAGACACGAAACATGCTGCCGCATTTGATACGGGCGCCGATTGCGCAGGCATGCTTCGGCTCGCGACCAAGGAAAATCTGAGTGTGAGGCTGATTTTGCTCACCCACACGCACTCCGATCACGTCGCGGATTTGCCGCGGCTACGGGAAAAAACGGGCGCGCACGTTTTTGCTCCAGCGCGCGAAAAAGTTCCGGGGGCAGAGCCGGTCGATGAAGGCAAACATTTCCGCCTCGGCAAGGTCGACATCGAAGCGCGCCTCACTTGGGGACATTCACCTGGTGGAATGACTTACGTTGTGACGGGACTTGCCCGCCCCATTGCAATCGTGGGCGATTCACTTTTCGCCGGTTCTATGGGCGGCGGAAACGTCTCCTACAACGATGCCGTTCGAAATAACCTGGAAAAAATTCTCACCTTGCCGGACGAAACGATCATTTGCCCTGGCCACGGACCGATGACCACGGTGGGCGAGGAAAAGCAACACAATCCATTCTTCGCTGGGAAGCTCTGATGTAAGATTTCAGATGTAAGATGGATGATGTAAGCTCGGGCGGTGAACAAACAGGAACTTCAACGCCGCACCAAGCAGTTCGCCCTTCGTGTGTTCAAATTAGTGGATGCGCTTCCGCGAACACCCGCCGGTCGCGCGGTTGCAAACCAGCTCGTGCGTAGTGCAACATCAGTCGGAGCGAACTACCGAGCCGCGTGTCGTGCCCGATCTCGTGCAGAATTCACGGCCAAGCTTGGAACGGTTCTGGAGGAAGCGGATGAAAGCTTGTATTGGCTGGAACTGATCCGCGAGGGAAGATTGATTCCAGAGTCGAAATTGTCTCTCTTGCTCATTGAAGCAGACGAATTTACTGCGATTCTCACCGCCGGGCGAAAATCTGCGGCCGGTAACACATCAAACATCAAACATCGAACATCTTACATCGCTTCATGAACATTGGCTTCGTTGGCGTAGGTCGCATGGGTGCGAATATGGCGCGCCGAGTGAAAGATCGATCCGCCAAAGGACAGATTCGCTGCGGCGAACAATTTCATGTCGCGGCGGTTTACGATGTGAATCGCGCGGCGGCGACAGCGCTCGCGGCAGAGCTCGGGTGCGCGGCAGCACAAGATGTGTCGGAAGTCACAGCGGAATGCGATGTGATTTTCACGGTCGTGACAGACGATAACGCGATGCGGGAAATCTTTGCCGGTGCGGGCGACAACTTACTAGTTAACGCGCGCGGCAAGTTGTTCATAAACTGCGCGACGATTTCGCCGGATGTACATGCCGATGTTGAAAAGCGCGCGGCGAAAGCGGGTGCGCAAACTCTGGAGGCATGCATGGCTTCAAGCATTACGCAGGCGCGTGAGGGCAAGCTCTATTTAATGTGCGGAGGAAGTGAAGAAGCATTCGGCAAAGCCGAAGCGATTTTGAAAGAGCTTGGATCGACGGTGCGCTTCATCGGGAAAGCAGGTGAGGCCGCGAAAGTGAAAGCGCTCGTGAACATGGTGATGAACATCAATACGGCCGGCCTGGCGGAAGGTCTCGGGCTCGGCGCAGCGCTCGGTCTTGATCTGACAATGTTGCGCGAAGTATTTTCCCAAACAGGCGCAAGTTCGCGCGTGCTGGAAACCGACGGCGAAGACATGCAAAACCGCGAGCATGCTTGTTTTTTCTCGGCCGCACACGCGGCGAAAGACAGCGGCATCGCACTCGAGCTCGCACGCCGTGTCGGTCTCGATCTTCCGCTCGCGCGCGCGACGAAGGAGCAATACGACCGCATGATCGCAGAAGGTTTGGGTGAGCTCGACAAATCCGGCATCGCCGAGTTGACGTTCAAAGATCGACATAAACATTTCGGCGACCGGGTGTAATAGCAGCGGACCGACAACTCGATTCCTAACCGCGGATTTCGCGAGCGTCAGATCACAACGTCTTAAAGTAATCAGGTTCGCGGCCGCCGCGCGAAAGCATGAACATGAGAATAGCGACGACGGTCCCAACTTGCGCATAACACGCGAACACGGGACTTTTAATAGGCGATGAAAACTGTCTGGCGCGTTTTTGCTTATTTGAAGCGTTATCCGTGGATGGCCGCGGGAACGCTAAGCTGCGCCATTCTCGGTACGCTGATGGTGATCGTTTTTCCGACAGTGACAAAGTGGATCATAAACGATGTCGTCCGCGCGCATCATCCGGAGAAACTACTCCCGCTCATCGCGCTCGCGTTCGGCGCATTTGTTCTGCAACACGGGTTCAACGTTCTGCGCATCATTCTGAACAACACGTTCGAGCAAAAAGTCATCTTCGATCTACGCAGCGATTTGTATTCGCACATTCAGTTTCTGCCGCTGCGCTGGTTCGACAATCGCGCCACCGGCGATTTGATGACACGCGTAATCGAAGACGTGAACTCGGTTGAGCGCGTGCTGATCGACGGAATCGAGCAGGGAAGCGTGGCCGTACTGCAAGTCGTGATCGTACTGGGAGTGATGTTTTATCTGAACGCAAAGCTGGCGCTAGTGGCGTTGGCTCCGTTTCCGGTGCTGATCGCCGGGGCTTTGACCTACACTCTGACGGCGCACTGGCGGTATCGATTGCAACGGCGCGCAGCATCCGCAATGAACGCGCTGTTGCATGACAACCTTTCCGGCATTCGCCAGATCAAGAGCTTCGTGCGCGAAAAGGAGGAACACGCGCGATTCAATCGGGTGAGCGACGAATTGCGTCGTGCCACGCTCGTGGTCATGCGAGTATGGGCAATTTACAGTCCGTCGATGTCGATGTTCGAAGCGATCGGTGCGGTGCTTGTTCTCGGATTCGGCAGCCGGGCGGTGCTCAACGGCACGTTGCAGATGGGCGATCTCGTCGCGTCGTTGATGTTGATGGCATTTTTGTACGATCCCATCAGCCGATTGCATCAACTCAATCAGCTCGTGCAGGCGGGTCGGGCCGCTGGCGAGCGCGTTTTCGAAATTCTCGATGAGGCGATCGAGCCCGGTTGGATCGACAAGAACAAATCGACCGCACAGGTCGCCGGCGACATCCGCTACGAAGACGTGTGCTTCAGTTACGCAGAAGGCTTGCCAGCGCTCAGTCACATTTTCTTTCACGCCCGCCCAGGCGAAACGATCGCGCTTGTCGGCGCAACCGGCGCCGGGAAATCGACTCTGGTCAGTTTACTGGTGCGCTTCTACGAACTCAGCAGCGGCCAAATTTATATCGATGGAAAATCGATTCGCGATTACGAGTTGCAAGCGCTGCGCGAAGCAATCGGCGTCGTAACGCAGGAAAGTTTTCTGTTCAACGGTTCGATCCGCGAGAATTTGCTAATGGGCAAACCAAGCGCGAACGAGACGGAGTTATGGCGCGCGGTCGAAGCAGCGAACGCGCGCAATTTCATCGAACGGCTGCCGGGAGGACTGGAAAGTATCGTCGGAGAGCGCGGCGTGAAGTTAAGCGTCGGCGAAAAACAACGGCTCTCGATTGCGCGTGCGCTGCTGAAAGATCCGCCGATTTTGATTCTCGATGAAGCGACCGCGAGCGTGGACACTGCGACCGAGCGCCTGGACAATTGTGCGCGCCGACCAAATTCTCGTGCTCGATCATGGTCGAATCATTGAGCGCGGGCGTCACAGCGAATTGATTGCCCGCGGCGGGAAGTACGCCTGGCTGTGTGAGCAAAGTTTGCTGGAAACGTCGAGCGAAGTCGAAGTTAGACGAGTCTCGCGCGGAGTTGAGCTGGTAGGGCAAGACTCTGTCGAGCCAAGCGCAATCGAGGACGAAATTCCGTCGTTGGATCGACAATAAATCGTCGTCCACCGGTCAGCGTTATTGCTCGAGAAGTTCCTGGTATTTGCGCTCAAGTTCAGCATAACGCTGCTCGGCTTCTTCCAGCGCGCGGCGTTCTTCTCGTAAACTTTGTTCGAGGTCGCGGATGCGGTCGCGCACGTTGATGGAAATGCCTGTGGCCGGCGGTTCATGTTCGCGTGCCCTCTGAATCAAGTCCGACATTTCTGAAATTTGCCGGCGCGTTCCATCGCAGGAATTGACCACGAAAGTTTCTTCGTTAATCTCACCGAGGCGGATGAACTCCTGGATGGCGCCCAGCGTGGTCGGCCCGTAATAATGTTCGCTCGTGATTTCGACCAGCCAATCCATGCCCAGCTCCGGCAGCATCGGTGCCTTGATCCAGGTTTGCTGATCAGTCGAGACTGTATCGTGTGGCGCGAGCTGGGCGTTCGAAGCCCAGCGCGCCAGAAGTTCAAACGAAAGCGGGCCGAAAATCGTGCCGTCTTCGTGTTTGCGCAAAAACCAGCGCTGCGTCGTGGCGGATTCTTCCATCCCTCATTCGCCTGACGAAGAGGCGGAAGGCGCAGGCGTCGGCGATGGCGGGATCAGAATGGTCTGACCGGCCTGCAATTTTAACGGGTTGTCGATGTGGTTGTATTTTTGCAGATCGCTCACGCTGACACCGTGCATCTTGGCAATCGAGGTGAGCGTCTCGCCGCGGGCAACAACGTGCGAATTGCCGTCCGCGGACACTCGCGGCGATACTTCCGGCGACGGCGCGGTTGTTGCAGATGTTGTCGGTGCGCTTTCACAGATCATTATGCCGGGTCGCGCGTCGGCGCATCGATCTTTTTTGCCAGCGCTTCGAGTTGAGCGGCATCGGAAGATTTCGCCGGCGTGGCGGCGAATGTCTGCGCGGAAGCAATCGGGCTCAAGAATGCTGCGCCGAAAAACACAGCCAGCGCAATCACGAATAATTTCACGTCCGAAATTTTGCATTAGCGGCTTTCTCTGGCAAGCCGCGTGAAAAACTGTAGAGGCAGCTCCGAACGCTTTCGGGGCTGCGACAAATCGCGGAAGTGGCAGGCGACATGCCTCCCGCTACAGTCAGCGGGCCCGAGCTTGCCTTTGCGTTATTTCGCCTTAATTTTTCGTATGCCGGAGCGCACTCAAAAGCCTATTGATCCTGCTCCGTGGGGGCCGAAACAAGGTGATGGCGGTGGGCCGCGGTCTCCGGACATTTCGAGGCCGGATACGAAGGATCTCCTGAAAAAAATGCGCAAGGTCGATCCCAATCAGTCCAAGCGCTATCGCCAGCGCACGGGCCAATAATGGAGTTGCGCGGTGACGTTTGACCAGAATTTTTCTGGCGCGAGCGAAGATTTCCCCGCTCTTTTGCGACGCACAGGATTGTTGCAGCGCGCGCCGGAACTGAATTCACCGCTCGGAAATGGCTCATTTGTGCCAACGGAGTCAACGACGATCCTTGCCTTCAAATTCGTCGGCGGCGTGCTGGTGGCGGGCGATCGGCGGGCCACTTCCGGCAATACTGTGGTTTACGATCGCGCGGACAAAGTGCTCGAGATAGATCGACATTCGATCATGGCGATCGCCGGAGTGCCGGCCACGGCCTGGGAGATGGCGCGGGTGCTCGAACATTCGTTCCAATATTTTCGTCGCACGCAGTTGCAAGAGATGAGTGTGGACGGAAAGGTGCGCGCGCTTTCCAAGCTGTTGCGCGATAATTTCGGCTTCGTCATGCAGGGTGTAGGCGTGGTCGTGCCGATCTTCGCGACTTACGATTCCAATTCCGAGCCGGGAGCGCGGCTCTATTTTTACGACGCGATGGGCGCGCAATTCGAAGTGACCGATTACGCGGCGACCGGTTCGGGTTCGCCGGCGGTCCGCAGCATCCTCTATTACGAAAACCACTGGGGCCAGAAACCACTGCAGAAATTGGGCCAGGAAGAAGCGGTCACGATTGCCCTGCGCGCTCTCGACACGGCGGCCGAATCGGACACGTCCACCGGTGGCGTCGATCGCAGCGGCAAGATTTTTCCACTCATCAAAATTGTTTCGGGCAAAGGCATCACGACGTTGCCCGAAGAGAAGATCGCCGAAGTGTTCAAGCGAACGGTTGCATGATTGAAGAACCTTATCGCTGGGTGGAAGCAATCGCGAACCGCCGTGAATACATCGAGACGCAACTGGCGGCCGGCCGGCCAATCGCTGCTCTCGGTTATCGTGATGGCATTTTGTTTTTAACGCTCGGTCGCACGAGGCAGAAGATTTTCGAGATCTACGATCGCGTCGCCATGGGCGCGATCGGGCATCCCGGCGATATCGAGCGATTACGCATGGCGGCGATCGAACTGGCAAGCACGGAAGGTTTCACCCGCTCAGCCGCGGATGTTTCGCTGCGTCGCCTGGCGCATTACTCGCTCAGTCCGGTGATGAAGAGTGCGTTCGAACAAGTTTATGGCGCTCCCTTTTTGGCGCGCCTGTTGTTTGCGGAGGTGGGCGCGAAACCGGAAGACGATCTGTTTTTGCGGGTCGAGTACGATGGCGCCATCGCGACAAACAGCGCGGGCGTCTCGGCCACACGACACGGTTTCGCCGTCCTGAGCGCGACCAAACAAGCCGCCGAATTAATGGAGTCGTTTTTGGAAAACCAACACACGGCCGGCGCTGATTTGGAAAAGACCATCGAGGTTGCGCTGGATGCGTGGAGCGTCGGACAGATGGCGATGGGAGAAGATGGAGTGAAGGCACTGCCAGAGAGCGCGGTCATTACGAAACATCGACAGGAACAACTTGCCGAGATGGGCGTGGAAGCGGCCATCCTCGAGCGCGACAGCAAAACCCCCATTCGTTATCGAGCTTTGTCGGATAAGGAAGTTCGATCTGCGATCAAAGGATAAGAAAATGTTTCGCCGGCGATTTCTACCCCGCCAACGGTTACGACTTCAGCGCGTCCTCCAATTGTGCCGCCCCCAGTCACACTCGTGGTTCTCGACCCTGGTCACGGTGGGCAGGATTCCGGCGCGATGTGCGGCAGTATCTTGGAGAAGGACCTTACCTTGGACGTCGCGCAACGGGTCGATCGATTACTGCAAGCGGAGGGCACCGCTACGCTCATGACACGGAATGGCGACAACTATGTTTCGCTGGCTGATCGCGCTGCGCTGGGCAATCGGGCCCAGGATTGCATCTTCGTGAGCATTCATTTCAACGAAGGAAACAAGAATACGTCGGCTGGAGTAGAGACTTATTATGCGGAGCACCAAATGCCTGCCATTCCGCAGCTCGCTTCCTGGCTTCCATTTTTGCAACGCGCGTCGTTAGAAACGCCTGATATCGAGAGCCAAAGTCTGGCGGAATTTATCCAGGAGGCGCTGGTGGCGCGCACTCAGGCGGTGAATCGTGGAACGAAAGCCGAGCAGTTTTTTGTGATCACGAATGTTCGCCATCCGGCCGTGCTGGTGGAGGGCGGATTCCTAACCAACAACGAAGATATCGCCAAGCTGGCGAGCGAGGATTACCGCGAGCAAATGGCGGCGGGCATCGCCGAAGGGATTTTGCATTACCGCGATGTGATCAAGCAGCGCCAGGTGACGCTCGCGGCCGACCACAAGCTCGGGCCTGAATAGGTGGGGAACTCCGGCGTCAAACAAGATCGAAAATGAAGATTAAAACTGTAGTCGTTATCGTTTTCGCCAGCGCCGTGCTGCTGCGCGCAGATCAAATGATTGAGAGTGTGCAACAGGCGCTCAAAGACCAGGGCTTTTATTATGGCGACCTGACGGGCGAAAAAAATGCCGACACAATCGCCGCCATTCGTCGCTTTCAAATCCGCAATGGTTTGCAAGTAAACGGTGAACTGAACGATGAGACATTGCGTGCACTGGGTGTCGGAAATTCTTCTCAACCGATCGCGAAAGCGACGCCCTCTGCGACGCAAGATAATTCCGACTTGCGGAGCGATTCGGGCGAAAACACCGAGCGAGCGACACCGGCGCCGGCGCGGCCTTACCCGATGCCGCCGCAAGCCCGCCAGTCGGACGGGCTCGCCCCGTGGCGAGATCGACAAGTGTATCCGGGCAATCCCGCGACGATCCCGCCAGAAGGAGGCAGACTTTTCGCCGGTACGCCGTACGAAACCGCGCCTCCGGAGGTGCAACGCAGCGTCGTGGTTCCTATCAATCGCGCGTTGGGCTGCCAACTACCGGGCGGCTCGATCTCGACACTTTGGCCGCGCTCGAACTTTTACCCGGGGCGAATAGGCCGATTTACACGCCGCGCCGGCGAATTTGGGGCGAGCCGCCCGTGCGCGGCGAATGGATCCGGCCCTGAATCGTAATTGTCGATCTTACCGACGCGGATTTTATTGCCGACAATTAAGGAGCAGACCCGGATTTTTCGGACTCGAAGTGGACTGATTGCAGCTCGGCAAAAACCGTCCCGATAAAAATCTGCGCCTCAGCGCGCAGAGGAATGCGAGTGCTGTCGTCGGAGACCCAGACGCTCGCGCGCCGGAACTTCTTGTGCGGTTCCAATTCAAGATTCTTGCCGACTTTGTGGAGTCGTAGATCGAGCTTGATCGCGTTGTAAGTGCCAGGGCGAATGGAAATCTTTTCGCGGCCAATCACAGTGACAGTGGCCAAATAAGCTGAAGTGGCGGGATATACCACGACGCGGTAAACGCTGCCGTCTTTGAGCGGCTGGCTGCGCAGATAGAGCAGCGCCGATAGCAAATCGAACAGGTTTGGAAGATCGAACTCTCGGGTTCTGCTCGTGCCAGCTCCCGGAGTTTCATTGCGCGTGCGGTGGACACCGGCGTTTGTGAAGATGAGGTGAGCTTCGATGGGGCGCAGCGTGGCGGCGTTGGCCATGGCACGATAATTGACGTCGTACCTCCACAAGATGCGGGCCAGCCCGACGCTGCGCCCAGTTCCTTCAAATTGAAAGCGCTCCGCCAAGGGTTTTGAAAAATGCGTTTCTGCGGTGGCCGCGGTCAATCCGGCCCAGCCAAAGTGGTAGCTTGCCTCCAGCGGCGGAGGCGCGGGAAAATTACCAGGCGGCTCTTTGTTGACGGTCGCCTGCCAACTGGCGGCATGACCTGAAGCGGAAATGAAAACGAGAATAGCCGCAACGGCATAGCCGGCGAGCAGATGTCGATCTACCATGCATCGGGAAAAGCGTTTCACGGATTTAATTTTCAGCCGTACAAAAAAAAAGTTGAAGCTAAGGTTTTTTGGCGACAGGAGACGCGCTCGCGGCTGGGCTTATCGCGGTTGAAATCGAGGAGGCGCGGCCGGGTTTGTTCAGGACCGCGACGACATCGTTGGTGAAGTCAACGTTGTCCTTCGAATACATCAAAAGCGGGACGCCATTCAGACTCATACCAGACCTGTCAAATACGAGGTCGAGCCCGTTGGCCTTGACCTTTTCGTTTACGACATCGGTGATTTCTTTAACGATGCCTTCGCGCATGCGCATCGCCTGCTCCTGAAGCTGGCGCTCGCGCGTCTGGCGAAACTCGTTGATCTCGCGCTCCATATTTTTGATGTTGGCGATTTTTTCGTCTCGGTCTTTCGCCGTTTGCGCTTTCTTCTCTGCGCTTAACGCGGGCGAATCAAGTTGCTTGTTCAGATTATTGATTTCGTCGAGTGCTTTTTTGTAAGTGTCAGCCCGGTCGTCATATTCCTTCTTGGCTTGGTTCTTGGCGTCATTGATCTTTGCCTCCGCGTCCTTGGTTTTGTTGTATTCCTTGAAGGCGCGGTTCATGTCGACGGTGCCAATCTTTAAGGTGCCTTGTGCTCGCGCCGCGATTGGCAACAGAAGCAAGGAAGCAAGCGTGAGAGAGAGAAGTTTGTTCATAAACAGAAATAAACAGGTCGTCGGAAATCGGTTAGACTGCAAGCGGCAATATTCGTTCAAAACTGATAGCCGACGCTGAAGTTAAACTTGCCCCGGCCACTGTTTCCAGCTTTCTGGATCGGGATTCCATAATCGAGCCGCAACGGGCCGATCGGTAAATCAAGTCGCAACCCAAATCCGAAGTCGGAGGCGAGGTTATCGTATGTGGAACGAGGAGTCACGGGGTTGCCGAACCTTAGCGCTTTTTGAATTCCAAGAGGACCACGCGGAACCTCCTGAGTTTGGTCGCCAAAGTCCCAGGCATCAACGTTGACAAGCCCCACGTCATAAAAAAATGCGCCGCGCGTTTTCGCGACGATCGGAAAAGTGAGTTCTACGGTAGCCCGGGCCAGTGATTGGCCGCCGATTGGCTGCCCATTACTATCTTTAGGACTCACGTCGCGGAAGTTAAAACCGCGGAGATTGTTCGAGCCCCCCAGGTAGAGGCGATCGTAAATAGGCACTGACGCAATCTCTTCTGTCACCGCAGGCGCAGGCGGAATGGCCGATGGGACAGGCCCCAATACCGTAACCATTTTCTTTTCCGGCTGATCCCAAACATCTACGGTCGCCGCTTCGGCGTTGAACAACAAGATCAAATCACCCGGGAAATGGAAGTATTGCGAAGCTTCAGCGTCCCACCCATAGATTTGTTCGTTCCCGCCAAGAAAGCCGCCCGCCACATATGGCGAAATGGAAACGCGCTGCCCCGTGCGCGTGAGCAACGGATTGTCGCGCCGGTCCAGGACGATGCTGGTCGTGATTTGGCTTTTTACGCGGGTCCCTGCTTCGTTTTTGATGTCTGCCGACGCGTTCGAGTCTACATTAAAAATCTCGATCTGCTGCAGGCCATAGCCTAACGTTCCGTAAACGAACCAAAAGAGAGGCTTGCGCGCCTCGACCGAGAAGCCGTAGCTGCGCTGATCGTAAACCGAGCTCAGGAATGTGGCCTCACTATAAAACGCTTGTCCGCCCAGGGAGAAACGGCGATCCAGAAACCAAGGTTCGGTTAAGGAGACAAGAAAGTCTTTTCGTTGGGTACCGACCTGCGCGCGAGCTCGGAATTTCTGGCCCGCGCCAGTGAAGCTCGGCCAGTTCATTAAATCGAAGTTGCCTTGCGTCAGCTCCACAAAACCGACCAAATTGTCGACCGTGCTGAAGCCTGCCCCGAAGTTGAGTGAGCCGGTCCTCTTTTCCTCTACTTGAATCAGAAGGTCTTTGTGGCCTTCGATCCCGGTCTCTTCCGGATACGCTTCAACTTTGCCAAAGTAGCCAAGGTTCTCCAGGCGTTTCTTAGTCGTGTCCACTCGTACGGTGTTGAACACATCCCCCGGCGAGACCAGAATTTCGCGGCGAATTACTTTGTCCTTGGTGCGTGTGTTGCCGATGATATTGATCCGCTGGACAAACGAGCGATTGCCCTCCTCGATCTTGTAATGCACATCGACCCTCCCGGGGCCCACCGGTGAACCTTGCGGCGTGATTAC
>WNFC01017330.1_pt1 | contig 14510 bp, 9 predicted proteins | sample 5400541 | NCBI WGS metagenome assembly WNFC01 (sample SAMN13153342, study PRJNA577476) | soil metagenome | isolation source: 120 cm saprolite under Douglas fir tree site 2 hole 2 replicate 1 | place: USA:California | collected 2015-04-18
CGACCTGCAGCGTGGACATGACGATGATGGACGAGAAGGTGTTGGGCAGGAGGTGCCGGAGCAGCGTGCGGATCGGGCTCGCCCCGATGGCGCGGGCGGCCTCGACGAAATCCTTCTCGCGCAGCGCGAGCACCTCCGCGCGCACCACGCGGGTGTAGCGCTCCCAGCCGGTGAGACCGAGCACCACGATGATCGTGAACAGGCTCGGGCCCAGCGCGGCCACGAAGGCCAGGGCCAGGAGCAGCTGCGGGAACGACAGGGTCACGTCCACCACCGTCATGACCACGGTGTCGACCCCTCCCTGCAGGAAGCCGCTCAGCAGCCCGAGGGTCACGCCCACCACCAGGCTCACCAGCACCGCGGAGATCCCCACGAGCAGCGAGACGCGGGCGCCGTAGATCATGCGGCTCAGGATGTCGCGGCCCACCTGGTCCGTGCCGAGCAGGTAGGTCGCCTTGCCCCCGTCGGTCCAGACCGGTGGGGTGAAGCGGCGGATCAGGCTCTGGCGGGTGGGCTCGTGCGGCGCCACGTAGGGCGCGAAGATCGCCGCGCCGACGACGACCAGGAGGATGAAGGCTCCGGCAATCGCGGCGGGGGTGCGCACGAACTTGCGCCAGACCCGGGAGCGCTCCGCGACGTGCGCGGACCCGGCGGCGTCCATCGGCGGCGCGAGTGTGCCGATGGCCACCGCGCTCAGCGCACCCGGATCTGCGGGTTCAGGTAGATGTACAGCATGTCCACCGCGAAGTTCACCAGCACCACGATCAGGGCGATCACGAAGACGCCGGCCTGCACGATGGGGAAGTCGAGCTGCCGGATCGCGCCCACGATGAGCCGCCCGAGCCCGGGCACCGCGAACACGGTCTCGGTGATGATCGCCCCGCCCAGGAGCAGGCCGAACTGCAGGCCCGCCACCGTGACCAGCGGCAGGGCCGCGTTGGTGAGCGCGTGACGACAGACGACGAACCACTCCGACACGCCCTTGGCCCGCGCGGTCCGCACGTAGTCGAGGTTGATGACCTCCAGCATGCCCGACCGGACGATGCGCAGCAGGAGCGGGGTGGAGAAGGTGGCCAGGGTGGCCCCGGGCAGCACGAGGGCGGCCCAGCTCTCCCAGCCCGAGACCGGGAGCACGCGGAGCCGCACCGCGAAGAGCAGGATCAGCATGATCCCGGTCCAGAAGACGGGCATGGAGGTGCCGAGGAAGACGACCAGCGTGGCGATGTGGTCGAAGGCGGAGTTGCGCCGGACCGCGCTCACGATGCCGATCGGCACCGCGATGGCGAGGGACAGCCCCATCGCGAGCCCGGTCAGGAGCAGGGTGGTCGGCATCCGGGCCAGCACGAGCGGCAGCGCAGGCTCGCGGTGGAAGAAGGAGTGACCGAAGTCGCCCCGCACGATGTTGCCCAGGAAGCGGGCGAACTGCACCGGCAGCGGGTCGTTGAACCCCATGGACTGCCGGAGGACCGCCCGGTCGGCCTCCGGCGCCTCCGGCATCATGAGCGCGATCGGGTCGCCGCTCACCTGGAGGATCGCGAACGTGACCAGAGACACGCCCGCGAGGACGATCACCAGACGGATGAGCCGACGCGTCACGAGGCTCAGCATCGCCGAGGCCTCACCGGGTCAGGCGCGCGGCTCCTTCGCGGTCACCGGGCGGCCGGCTTGGCGTCGTAGAGCCAGAGCCACTCGTCGGGCCGCGCCGCGTACTGCACCTTCTTCGAGATGCCGAGGGTGTCGTACTGGGTCCACAGGAAGATGCTCGGCGCCTCCTCGCGGATCATCTGCTGGATCTGGGAGTAGAGACGCTTGCGCTTGGGCTGGTCCACCGTCGAGCGCGCCTCGTCGATGAGCTTGTCGAGCCCCTCCACGCGCGCGTACCACCGGCCGATCCAGCCACCCGGCTCGTTGTGGTAGAGCGGGTGCAGCACCGCGTCGGCGTCGAAGACCGAGTAGTTCCCCCACGTGCCGTACATCCCCTGGGTGGCCTTGCCCTCGGCCTGGAGAAACTTGTTCCACGCCGGGCCCGGATCCCACATGCGCGGGGTCGCGCGAATGCCCACCTCGGTCAGCATCTGGGCCATGGCCTCGAACACCGGACGGTACGCCACCGACGAGCTGTGCAGCGTGACGTCCACCCCGTTCGGGTAGCCGGCCTGGGCCAGGAGCTCCTTGGCCTTCCTGGCGTCGAACGCGTAGGGCTTGACCTCGGGGTCGAAGCCGAAGGCCAGCGGCTGCACGGTGGTCGCGACCTGGGTACCGAGCCCGGCCATCATCTTCTGGATGACGGTGGCCTTGTCGATCGCGTAGTTGGCGGCCTGCCGCACCGGCTTCTTGTCGAACGGCGCGGAGCGCATGTCCAGGTTGACGTAGTGCACGCGCAGGATCGGGGTCGAGGAGATGTAGGCCTGCGGGTGGGTCTTGAGCTCCGGGATCAGGTCCGCGGAGACGTCGCGGATGATGTCGACCCCGCCGGTCTTGACCTCGGCCACCTGGGTCGCGGTCTCGGGGACCGCGCGGAAGATCAGATGCTTGAACGGGGGCTTGCCGCGCCAGTGCTGGTCGAACGCCTCGAGACGGATGAGCTGATCCCGCTTCCACTCCACGAACTTCCAGGGGCCGGTGCCCACCGGTGACGTCGTGCCGAAAGCCTGGTCGCCCACCGCCTCGACGTGCTTCTTGCTCACGATCGGGAAGAAGACCAGCCGCTCGAGCAGGAGCGGAAAGGGCTTGTCGGTGATGATGTGCACGGTCTCCGCGTCGACGACCTTCACTTCCTTGATCGCGCGGATGTTGCCGTACTGGGGCGACTTCTTGGTCTGGTCGAGCACCCGGTCGAACGAGTACTTCACGTCCGCCGGGGTCAGGACCTCCCCGTTGTGGAAGTGCACGTTCTTGCGGATCTTGAACTCCCACTGGGTGTCCGAGATCGCCTTCCACGCGGTGGCCAGCGACGGCTCGAACTGCAGCTTGGTGCTCCGGTGCAGCAGGGAGTCGAACATGTTGATGTTCACGAGGATCCCGACTCGCTCGAAGTGCATGTGGGGATCGAGGGTCGGGGCGTGGGAGACCAGCGCGACGGTCAGGGTGTCCTTCTGGGCCGAGACGGGAGCCGGCGCGGCGGGGAGCGCCAGGACGAGAGCGGCCGCGAACAGGATGAATCGCTTCATGCGGGTCTCCTCCTCACATTGCACCGGGATCGGGCACCGGGGTCGGGGTGTAGAAGAGGGCGGCGGCGACCTCAAGGGTTGCGGAGGTATACCACGGGCGGGCGGGCGAGGACAATGCCCCCGGGCGGGGAGGCGGGTCAGGCGGAGGTGAAGGCGCGGTCGAGGGCCTGGGAGAGGTCGGCGATCAGGTCGTCGGCGTCCTCGATGCCGACCGCGAAGCGAATCAGGTTGTCCTTGATGCCGATCTCGAGCCGCTCCTCGCTGCTGAGCTCGTAGAAGCTCATGATCGCGGGCTGCTCGATCAGGCTCTCCACCCCGCCGAGCGAGGCCGCGATGAACGGAATCGTGCACGCGTCCACCACCCGGGTCGCCGCGTCCAGGTCGCCCGCGACCTCGAACGAGACCACCCCGCCGAAGCCGCGCATCTGCTTGCGGGCGATGGCGTGCTCGGGGTGGCTCGGGAGACCCGCGTAGTGCACCGCCGCGACGCGCGAATGCCCGGCGAGGAACTCGGCCACCGCCTGGGCGTTCGCGTTCTGGCGCTCCATGCGCAGCGCGAAGGTCTTGAGCCCGCGCACGAGCAGGTAGGCCGCGAAGGGATCGAGCACCGCGCCGGTGATGCCCTGCAGCCCCCGGACCGCGCCGACCAGCTCGGCCGATCCGAGCACCGCGCCGGCGAGCAGGTCGTTGTGGCCGCCCAGGTACTTGGTGGCGGAGTGCACCACCACGTCGACGCCCCACTCCAGCGGGCGCTGGTTGTACGGCGTCGCGAAGGTGGCGTCGATGACGGTCTTCACGCGATGGCTCCGGCCGATGGTGGCGAACCGCTCGAGGTCGAGGATGCGGTTGTACGGGTTCGTCGGCGACTCGCTCACCAGCACGCGGGTGGTGGGCTTGATCGCGTCCTCGAGCGCCTCGTAGTCCCCCGCCGGCACCGTGGACACCTCGATCCCGTAGCGGGAGAGGGTCTGGTTCAGGAACTGGCGGGTGCGCCGGTAGCTGTCGTCGGTCACCACCACGTGGGTGCCCCGCGAGAGCATCGCGAAGAGCGCGGTGGTCATCGCGCCCATGCCGCTGCCGAACAGCAGGCAGTCGCCCGCGCCCTCGAGGGCGGCGAGCTTGGCCTCCGCGATGCGCTGGGTGGGGTTACCGTAGCGCCCGTACTCGACGCGCTCGATCTTGCCGTCGAAGTGGTCCTTCAGCTCCTGGGTGTTGGTGAACGTATAGGTCGCGGTCTGCACGATCGGGGTCGCGAGCGCGTGCGCCGGCTTCGGCCGCGGCTCGCCCCCGTGCACCGACAGGGTGCTGGGGCCGACCGGCTTCCTCGACGGATCCACCGGCCCCGACTCCGGACGCTCGGCCATCAGGACACCAGGGCGCGCGCCTTCTCGACGTGGCGCGCGATGGTCCGGGCGACGCGCTTGGCGTCGGCGGGCAGCTCGACCGGCTTGTTGCGGTAGGACGGCTTGATGCCCTCGAGGGTGCCCATGTGATAGGCCGCCTTCTGATCGGCGAACTTGAGCCCGTTCGCGGTCGAGAGAACCACCACCCGCTCCCCGGAGCGGACGACCTTGCGGTCCACCAGCTTCCGCAGCGCGGCGAGGGCCACGCCGGTGTGGGGGCAGTTGAACATGCCGGTGCGGTCCGCGCGGGCCGCCTCGTCGGCGAGCTCCTGCTCGGTGGCCTGCTCCACCACCCCGTTGAAGCGCTGGAGGGTCCGGATCGCCCGCTTGACGCTCACCGGGTTGCCGATCTGGATCGCCATGGCCAGCGTGGGCTGCGCGGTGATCGGCTCGAACGTCTTGAAGTCCTGGAGGAACGAGCGGTAGAGCGGGTTGGCCCGCTCGGCCTGGGCCAGGCAGATGCGCGGCAGCCGGTTGACGAGCCCCAGCTCCTGCATCATGAGGAACCCCTGCCCCAGCGCGTGCACGTTGCCGAGGTTGCCGCCCGGGATCACGATCCAGTCCGGCACCTCCCAGTCGAACTGCTGCACGATCTCGATGGCCACCGTCTTCTGCCCCTCGATGCGCAGGCTGTTCATCGAGTTGGCGAGGTAGATGCGCCGCTCCTTGGTGATCTCCTGGACGATCGCCATGCACCCGTCGAAGTCGGTGTCGAGCGAGAGGACCAGGGCGCCGTTGGCGAGCGGCTGCACGAGCTGGGCGATCGAGACCTTGTCCTTGGGCAGGAGCACCACCGCCGGGATGCCCGCCGCCGCGCAGTAGGCGCCGAGCGCGGCGGAGGTGTCCCCGGTGGAGGCGCAGGCCACCGCGTCGATCGGCGAGCCGCCCGCCATCATCTCCTTGACCACCGAGACCAGGACCGTCATGCCGAGGTCCTTGAAGGAGCCGCTGTGCGAGTTGCCGCACTGCTTGATCCACAGGTCCTCGACGCGGAGCTGCTTGCCGTAGCGGTCGGCCCACAGGAGGTTCGAGTTGCCCTCGTACATCGACACGATGTTCTGGTTGTCGATGAAGGGCACCACCCACTCCTTCTTGCCCCAGACCCCGGAGCCGTAGGGGTAGATGTTTCGGCGGTACCGGTCGTCGAAGAGCTGGATCCAGGCGGCGGCGGAGCGCGACCGCAGCGCGTCCATGTCGTGCTGGACCTCGAGCAGGTCTCCGCAGGTGGGGCAGCGGTAGATGACCTCGCGGAGGTCGAACTCCCCCGGGCAGCCGTTGATGCACTGGAACCACGCGTTGTAGGCCATCTCTCCGGCCAGTATAGCCCCGCGGGCGGTCAGCCGCGGAAGTGTGGCATGACCTCGCGCGCGAACAGCTCCATGGAGCGGCGGATCCTGTCCTGGGGCAGCCCGCCGAAGTTCATCCAGCAGAGCACGTGGCCGACGCCCATGTCGCGCATGGTCTGGATGTGGCGGGCCACCGTGTCCGGCGAGCCGAACGCCACCGTCTCCGCCACCAGCCCCTCCCAGGTCACCTTCTTGAACCGCTCGGCCGCCGCGCGGAAGCCGGGCTGCAGGCTCGGGTGCGCGTCCTCGATCCGCTCTGGCACCTGGAAGCGGCGCAGCGAGTCCTGGTACCACATCTCGGCGTCCTTGGCCTCGGCGAGGGCCTGGGCGTCGGTGTCCGCCACGTAGATCTGGCGCGACACGCCCCAGTCCTTCATGAGAGTGGTGATCTCGGCCTCGGTGCGGCCGTGCTTGCGGAGCGCGGTCAGGTAACTGTCGCGGCGCTTGATCAGCTGATCCACCGGACCGGTGAGGAGCGAGTTGAGCATGGGCCAGCCGCGCGCGGCGGAGGACTCGATGCCGTCGTCGCTGCCGCACACCTGGTAGATGGGCGGGTGCGGCCGCTGCCAGGGCTTGGGAATCACCCGCGCCTCGCCGATGGTGTAGAAGCGGCCGTCGTGCGCGAACCGCTCCTGGGTCCAGGCCTTCAGGATGATGTCGACCGCCTCGTCGAAGCGCTCGCGGTTCTCCTGCTGGGGCACGTGGTAGCCGCGGAACTCGGCCGGACGATTGCCCCGACCCACTCCGACGTCGAGGCGACCCTTCGAGATGATGTCGATGAGCGCCATCTGCTCGGCCAGCCGCAGCGGATGGTGGAAGGGCAGGATGGCGGCGGCCAGCCCGATGCGGACCCGGCGGGTCCGCGCGGCCGCGGTGGCGGCGAGGCTCGCCGGGTCCACCGCCAGGCCGTAGTCGATGAAGTGGTGCTCGGTCAGCCAGATCTCGTCGAAGCCGAGCTCCTCCGTCCACTCCATCTGCTCGAGCTCGCGGTGGACCACCTCGGCGTGGGTGAGGCCGGGCGCGGCCTGGAAGAAGAAGAATGTCCCGAAGCGCATGGTCCCGAGATTATAGCGCTCCCGGCGCCGTAGCCGCTCGCCGAGCCAACCAGGGTACGCGGTCCGCGCGTTGATTCGAAGCCCGTGCGCTTCGTGACATGTCTGGAGCGCCATAACCGGATCAGGGGGCACCGCGGCGTGGGGCGGGACCTCGGGCAGCGGACGCCCATCGGGACGCTCGAATCGGAGCGTGTCGTCCGGGGTGCGCGTGACGCGGTAGCCCTCTTCATGGACCGTGCGGTGATGGCGCCGGCAGAGGAGGACGAGGTTCGCCAGCGTGGTGGGACCGCCCTGAGCCCAGTGGCGTACGTGATGCCCCTGGCCGACCCGCACCTCGCAGCCCGGGAACCGGCAGGTCCGGTCCCGATGGAGCAGTGCCGCCGCAACGCCGGAGGAATGACCCGGGTCCGAGCGCCGATCTCCAGCAGCCGTCCCTCGCGATCGTGCCGCATCACGACCCGGCTCGCGTCGCACGCCAAGCGGCGGGACGTTTCCGCGGAAACGTGGCCCATCTCTTCCAGCGTGGATTGGCCGGTTTGCTCCGCGTCGGCCAGCACAGCCGCGTCCACGTGGACCACCACTTGGTACCGCTCGCCGGGCGCGCCGGGATCGAGGCCGTGATGCAGCGCGGTCTCGGCGAGCAGGGCCAGCGCGTCCGCCTGCTGCTGCGCCCACGTCGGGGGCTCCAGTGCGGGATCGCCCGCGGACGCCAGGCCGGTCGCGAGGGGCGCGGCCGTGGTCCTGGCGGCGCGGATCCGCTGATACAGCGTCTCCCGAGCGGCGTCGAGCGCGCGCAACAGCAGCTCGCCCATCTCGGGGGAGAGCCGCCCGCGGAGCACCACGGTGCCGTCGTCCTCGCGGTGGACGTGGAGCGCCCGGCCCGCGTGCTGCTGCGCGACCTCACGCGCCTCGGCCTGCCGGTCCACCCGCCGCCAGCCGCGGATGATCCGCTCCACGTGGGCCGCCGTGCCGGCGCGGCCGACGGCCAGCAGGCGAGCCTCGGTGTCCGGCGTGGCTACGCGGGTCAGGGCGCGAATCTTGGCGTAGGAGAGTTGGCCACTGGACAGGGCCTCAGCCAGCCGGGGCAACGTCGCCAGCGGTTCCAGCCTCCGCGCGCGTCGAACTCGCGGATCAGGGCGAGGAGGCGCGCGGTGGCGGCATCGACGTGCGCAGATAGCTCGGCGATCTCGTCGCCGAGGCGCGCGGAACCTGTCAAGCGAAAATCCGCGAGCGTGATCGTCTCCTTGACACCTCCGCGAGCCCCGAGCAGTATGCGATCCGGAGGAAAACTCGATGGAGACACGTGTCGACGAGATCGCCGAGCGGATCTACCGGCTCTCGACCTTTCTGCCCGCGGTGGGTCCGAAGGGCTTGACCTTCAACCAGTTCTTGGTCGACGCGGACGAGCCCCTGCTCTTCCACTGCGGCCAGCGCGCCCTCTACCCGGCCGTCTCGACCGCAGCGGCGCGCATCATGGACCTGCGCCGGCTGCGCTGGATCACCTTCAGCCACGTCGAGGCCGACGAGTGCGGAGCCCTCGCGGAATGGCTCGACGCCGCGCCGTCGGCCACCGTCGCCCACGGGGCCATCGGCTGCGCGATCTGGCTCAACGATCAGTCGCCGCGGCCCCCGCGCGCGCTCGCCAACGACGAGGTCCTCGACCTGGGCGGCCGCCGCGTGCGCCGCCTCGACACCCCGCACGTGCCGCACTGCTGGGACGCGGGCCTGCTCTACGAGGAGACCACCGGCACGCTGTTCACCAGCGATCTCTTCACCCACGTGGGCGATCCGGCGGCGGTGACCGGCGGCGACATCATGGGGCCCGCCACCGCGGCCGAGAAGCACTTCGGCTTCACCGGCGTCACCCCCGCGACCGGGGCCACCATCCGGCGCCTGGCCGGGCTCGCCCCGCGCACCCTGGCGGTGATGCACGGCTCGTCGTTCTCGGGCGCCGCGGCGCCGGTGCTCGAGTCGCTCGCCGGCTTCTACGACGACCTGCTCCAGAAGGGCGCGGCGCCCGCGCGCGGCTAGCCGCGCGGTCGGAGCACGCAGCGGTCCCCGATGCGCAGGGTGGCCCTGGCGGTCCTGCTCCTGGTGGTCGCGGGCCTGGTGGTCGCGGGCCTGGCGATCGCGGCGGCCGTGTTCCGTCCCGGCAAGGCGGTGCGGGTCGCCACCGGCCTGGTGAGCCATACCCTGTGCTCGGAGACCTTCGTGGCCGGGCTCGATCCCGACCAGACCTTCGCCGAGACGGTCCGCACCATGCCGGGCGTCCGCCGCCTCGTCCCGTGGCTCCACTACCGGGTCGACCGGACTGCCCGGGAAGTCAGCACCACGCTCGGCGGACGCTTCGAGATGCGGGCGGTCTACCACGACGGAGTGGGCTGCACGGTCGCCCTTCCCGCGCCGGCCGGGCCCGCGACTCCCCTGCCCTCTCCCGCGTCGGCGGCCACCCCGGCGGCCGCGCCGGCGCCCGCGAGCGCGGCGGGCGCGCCGGGCGCCGGCCCGGACATCGCGGGCCCGGCCGTCGTCGAGCCCGCGAGCGAGTCGCTGCGGGCCGCGCTCGACCGCGCGTTCGCCGAGCCCGCGGGCGGGCCGGTGCGCGGGACCAAGGCGGTCGTGGTGGTGCACGACGGTCACGTCGTCGCGGAGCGCTACGCGCGGGGCTACGGCCTCGACACGCCGATGCTCTCCTGGTCGATGAACAAGTCGGTGGTGAACGCGCTCGTCGGCATCCTGGTGCGGCTGGGGCGGCTCGCGGTCGGAGCGCCCGCGCCGGTCCCGGCCTGGCGTGATCCGTCCGACCCGCGCCACGCGATCACCGTCGAGCAGCTGATGCGGATGACGAGCGGGCTCGCGCTCGACGAGACCAACAGCGGCTTCGACCCGGCCTCGCGGATGCTGTTCACCGAGCCGGACATGGCGGGCTTCGCCCAGTCGGCCGCGCTCGCCGCGCCGCCCGGCACGCGCTACCACTACAGCAGCCCGAGCACCCTGATCCTCTCCCGGGTCATCCGGGACGCGGTCGGGGGCCGAGCGGAGGACGTGCGGCGCTTCGCGGAGCGCGAGCTGTTCGCCCCGCTCGGCATGCGCGGGGTGACCCTCGAGTTCGACGCGACCGGCACCCAGGTCGGCTCGACCTACATGTACGCGACGGCCCGGGACTTGGCGCGCTTCGGCCTGCTCTACGCCAATGACGGCGTCGCGAACGGGCGCCGGATCCTTCCCGAGGGCTGGGTCGCGTATTCCGCCTCGCCCACCCCGGGCTCGCGCGACGGGTACGCCGCCGGCTTCTTCACCAACCGCGGCGAGAGCGAGTTCGGCCGGCTCCGCGTGCGGGGCGGCATGCCCGCCGACTCGTTCTTCGCCTCCGGCACCCAGGGCCAGCGCATCGTCGTCGCCCCCGTCCGCCGGCTCGTGGTGGTCCGGCTGGGTCGCTCGCAAGACTGGGAGACCTTCGACATCCGCGGCCTGATCCGCCTGGTCGCCGACGTCGACCGGGCGCTCTCCGGTGCCGCCCGCTAGCTCGACGCCCGGCGCCCCCGCCGCCACCGCCCGACCTCCTGGCTCACGAGCTGGAAGGCGTTGGTCGAGGTCCAGTAGAGGACCATGCCGGCGGGGAACGTGTAGAAGAGCAGGAAGAAGAGCCCGGTCATGGACGCGAGGTTCCGGCGCTGGCGGCGGACGAGCGCCGGGGTGAGCACCCGGGAGCGGAACCGGAGCAGGGTCGCGAGCGAGACACCGCTCATCAGGAACGGCAGCAGGTTGAGCTCGCACCCGAAGAAGGGCACGCACGCGGGCAGCGGGGCGAGCGCGTCCGGGCGCGACAGATCCGCGATCCAGAGGAACCGCGCGCGGTAGAGGTCGATGTCCTCCGCGAGCATGTCGAAGACCGCGATGAAGACCGGGATCTGGATCAGGAAGCCGGCCAGGCTCTGCAGCGTGTAGAGCGGGTGGACGCCCAGCTCGCGATAGAGCGCGAGGGTGCGTCGCGTCCTCTCCTCCCCGCGGTGGGCCGCGTTGATCGCGTCGAGCCCGGGCTGGAGTCGCGCCTGCGTCACGTTGACCCGCTCCTGCAGCCGCTCGGCCACCGCGGCCAGTGGCAGCAGCAGCACCTTGACCGACACCGCGAGGGCGACGATCGCCACGCCGGGATGGCCGAGCAGCGCGGTCCATCGGCGGAGCAGCTGGAGGAGGCCGAGCGCGAGGGCGCGCAGCCACCACCAGAGCCCCGAGAGGAGCAGGCGCTCGAGCTCGGGATCGACGTGCCCGAGCGACTGCTGCTCCACCGGGCCCGCGTAGACCGTGTAGCGCCACTCGGTCGTCGCGGGCCCGGGCGCGGCCGGCGCCACCAGGGCCACGCCGGGCCCCGGGCGCGGCTCGACCGCGGCCCCGGCACCATCGGGCCGCGCGAGCATCGCCCAGAACCGGCCGCGCACCCCCGCCCACTCCCCGGCGCGGAGCGTCCCGCCGGGGCCGGGCGCCTCGGCCACCGCGTGGACCGTGCCACCCGCGACGGTGACGCGGCCGACCCGCTCGAGCATCGCCGCGAAGCCCGCGGCCGGCGGCGGGCGGAGCTCACGCCCCGGTGCCACCTCGAGCGCGGGGCGCGCCGTCGCGGCGAAGGCGGCCGCGCCGGGCCCGACCAGGCGTACCGTGACCGCGGTGTCGTAGCCGTCCCGCGAGGGCGCGAACGACTCTTCCAGGCGCACGCCGTCGACGGGGAGATCGGCCCGGATCGTCACGCGGGGGACCGGGCCCTCCGGGGCGGCGGTGAAGCGCAGCCGCCCGAGGTCGATCGGCCCGCCGGGGCCGTGCAGGATCAGGCGTGGCTGCGGCGTATCGCCGTCACCGGTGAAGCGGATCGACGTCCCCGACTCCGCGTCGGCCCGGAGACACGAGGGCCGGCAGGCGCGCCAGGTCACCGGCCGGCCTCCGTCGATGGCGAGCACGATCTCCAGACGCTCGGTGGCCACCCGCACGCGCTCGCCTGTCCCGTCGGCCGAGACCCCGGGCGCCGGCGCGCCCGCGAGCAGCAGCACCATCATCAGCGGTAGAACCGGCCCATCTCCTTCTGCGCTTCCAGCAGGGCGTCGCGGGGCCGTGTGGCGCGCGGGATCAGGTGGTAGTCGGGCCCGCGGATCTCGTAGTAGGCCGGGTACACGATGGTCACCCGGTCGGGCTGGAGGAGGGCGAACTCGGTGTAGCTCGCCGCGACGAGCCAGCTCCACGGGGCGTCGCTATAGAGGTCGTGGCCGCTCGAGTAGTCGGACGGCAGGTTGGTGCACCCGAAGAGCCCGGAGACGAGAGTCGGCGCCAGGTCGTTGTGCGACGTCCGGCGCTCGACGAGCCCGGTGGGCCGGCCCGGCCAGCGCAGCACCAGCGGGGAGTGCATCTGGTAGCGGCTGTAGGACGTGCCGTGACCCGAGAAGCCGAGCCCGTTCTCGTCGAACTCCATGCCGTGGTCGGAGGTGATGAGCACGACCAGGTCGTCGAGCAGCTTGCGGCGGCGCAGGTCGTCGAGCACCTGCCCGACCAGGCCGTCCACGAAGTGCACCGCGCTCAGGTAGAGCGCGGCCAGGCGCTGCAGGGGGGTCGACGGCGCGGGCGGCTGGAACATGTGGGGATAGTTGTCGGGCGGCTCGCTGGACACCACCGCGTTGTAGTAGAGGAACCCCAGGAAGGGACGCGCGGGATCCCGCTGGTCGAGCCACCGGAGCCACTCCTCGGTCAGGGTGCGGTCCCGTCCGCTCGAGCCCGGGTAGGGCGAGTTGGTCTCGAGGCGCAGGTTCGGGATCCGGGCCAGGGCCGTGCGGTCGAGGCCGACGATCCGGTACACTGACGAGCTCGCGAAGATCCCGAGCTGGTACTGGTGCTGCCGGAACAGATCCATCATCACGGGAGGCCGGGCGAAGCCGGCGAAGGCGTCCCAGTAGGTCGCGGGCACGCCGTAGAAGATGGAGAACATGCCGGCCCGCGAGGAGTTGCCCCCGCTGTAGTGGGAGGCGAAGCGGGTCGCCCCGCGGGCGAACTCGCTGATGCGCGGGGCGTACTCGGGCGTGAGGACGTCCGCCCGCATGGCGTCGATGACGATGATCAGCACGTTGGGCATCGGCCGGGGCGGAGAGCAGGTCAAGGGGTGGAGCGGATACCGGAGCTCACCCGCCGGGGGCCGGCCGAGCGCGGCCGCGACCCCGCGCTCGCGGGCAACGACGCGATCGACGAGGCCCAGCCGCACCTGCACCCGGGAGTCGCGCAGCGGGAAGTAGAGCGGCAGGTAGCGGGTGAACGAGGTCACCGACACCTCGTAGCGGGCCTCGAACCACGCGTGCATGAGGTTCGCGGCCGCGAAGCACCCCACCAGGCCGAGGGCCAGGTAGCGGCCGACGTGCCGGGTGGGGGCGGTCTCGGTGCGGCGCCACACCACGCGCGCGAGCATTCCCTCGATGGCCAGGCCGAGCCCGAAGTAGATCCCGAGGAAGAGCCACGTCTGCGGGGCCAGCAGGGTGGCGGTCAGGATGCCGAGGTGATAGCGGTTCTCCGCGAAGACCAGGCTGTCGAGCATCAGGAAGCCGACCGCCGCGCTGGCCAGCACCACTCCGAGGGGCACCACCACGCGCGGTCGCGGGAGCAGCAGGATGAGCGGGAGCACCAGCAGGAAGATCGGCAGGTAGGCGAGCACTGCGATGTGGCCGACGTAGGCGAGCGGCGCGTAGACCCAGGCCGCCGTCGGGGAGAGCCGCAGGTAGAGCCACAGGTAGCGCAGGCCGATGAGACCGAGCAGGCCCGCGTGCACCGCGGTGAACCAGTGCGCCCAGCGCAGCAGCCGGCGCCGCGAGGTCATCGCGGGCGGCCGGCCGCGCCGCGGCCCCGCTGCTGCTCGGCGAGGCGCGCGATCTCCCGCGCGCCCGCCTCGACGCTCCGGCCGAAGTTGAACGCCCACTCCTCCCGGAACGCGACGCTGCGCTTGCGAAACGACCCCGCGTCCCGCAGGAGATCGGCCACGTAGCGGGGCGCGTCGGCCAGGCGGTCGAGCGGCAGGATCGTCCCGAGCTCGTGGCGGATGCGCATCTCCATCGGCTCGAGGCCGAGCTCGCCGTACTTCGGGTTCCGCACCCGGGGCGGCACGTCGACGAAGAGCACCGGCTTGCCCAGGCCGAGCGCGTACTCGATCGCCATCGCGGACCAGTCGCTGATCAGGAGATCCGAGTCGAGCAGCGAGTCGCTCTCCTCCATGCGGTCCACGTGCCGGAAGCCCGGGTCGGCCCCGAACCGGGCGACCAGCCCCTCGACGAGCCGCGGGGCGAGCCGGGCGGTCTGGTAGTGCGGCCGCAGGATCACGCGGATCCCCGCGCCGAGCAGGGCCGCGATCAAGGGCTCACCGCACACGTGCAGGGTCGACTGCGGACCCCACGTCGGGGCGAGCAGCACGGTGGGCGCGGCGGCGGGGCGCGGCGTCCGGGCCGCCGCCGCGTCGACCAGCCGCTCGAGCCGCGGGTAGCCGTAGGGGAAGAGGTGCTTGGCGGGCAGGCCCGCGAG
>WNFC01015034.1_pt1 | contig 14501 bp, 9 predicted proteins | sample 5400541 | NCBI WGS metagenome assembly WNFC01 (sample SAMN13153342, study PRJNA577476) | soil metagenome | isolation source: 120 cm saprolite under Douglas fir tree site 2 hole 2 replicate 1 | place: USA:California | collected 2015-04-18
CAATCCCGCCACGGCCGATGGCTCCCCCGGCCAGGGGCAAGCTAGCCGGCCAGACCATCAGTTACGTGCATCTTAGACTCGGCCCGGCCCTCAGGCCAGCCCTCATCAGCCTGGTCGGACTGTCTTGACGCCGCGCCGAACATCCAGTTCGGTAGTCGCTGGAGCCGTATGAGCAATAGCCAATGGATCATCCAGAACGGCGGCTCGGCGCGCGCTCTCCCGGACCGTGCCCGTCACTCAGCGTCACACTGGTGATCGGCATCACCTCAAGGCCGGCCTTCGATCCGGCCCCGTCGGACATGCTGGAGCTGACGCGCGATATGCGGCGAATGAGGACGTTCTCCGGCGCAGCGACGATGCATATTCTTGCAAGCTGACCGATCGCTCATCGCCTCGAGTCTGGGCTGGGAGGCCAGCCGAGAGGGGGTGAAAGTATCTTGCTCTCCGCTCACGTAGCCGCCGCTATGAGCGGCGATCGGAGGCTAAGGCTGTCGCCTGTAATGCGCGCAGATCTGGGTGATGGGCGGCCGCGTTGGTCGGTGCGGGCGAGTCCGTTGGTTCTTGATCACTTTGATCAGCGTTCAGCTTCATGTCGCACGGCGGTTGGATGCCGCCCGTAGGTTTGGCTGGCCGTCACCCCGAGCCAGCCCGGAGGTTCCCGCCCCCATGCCTGACCTGTCCCGCGGGAATCTCGTCGGCCATGCCGCGGTCGTCGCCGGAACCGCGGCGGTGACGTCCGCCGCCCCGGCGGCCGGCGCGCTCGCCGATACCGCCGAGCGCGGCCGGTACGGAGACATCCGCGACCTCAAGCACGTCGTGATCTTGATGCAGGAGAACCGCAGCTTCGACCACTACTTCGGCTCCCTCAGGGGCGTCCGCGGGTTCGGCGACCGCTCCACCATCAGGCTGCCCGGCGGCTACTCGGTGTGGCAGCAGCTCACCACCGCGCCCGGTCAGCCGGTCACGGGCACGCAGTACCCGTGGCGGCTGAGCACCGGGACGTTCTGCGGCGCGCAGCCGCCCAGCCCGGAGGCCGGCGCGCAGAACTACGTCGGGACTGACCACAGCTGGGAGAGCCAGCACGACGCGTGGCACGGCGGCCTGATGAACGGCTGGTACTACGCCAAGGGCGGCCCGATCACGCTCGGCTTCCTGAACCGCGAGGACATCCCGTACCACTACGCCCTCGCCGACGCCTACACGATCGGCGACGCCTACCACTGCTCGGCGCTCAGCGCGACCGGCCCGAACCGCACCTACCTATGGAGCGGCACGACAAACGCGGGCCGGCGGCATGGCAGCGATGTCGCCTACAGCGGCGGCGACGAGCTGGGCAGGTTCCTGAGCTGGCAGAGCTACCCCGAGACGCTCCAGGCCGCGGGCGTCACCTGGAAGATCTACCAGGGTAGCGACAACTACGGCGACAACGGCGCGGAGTACTTCGCCAAGTACGACCCCGGCCAGGGCGGCACGCCCGCTCCCGGCGTGGTGTGGTACGACAACGGCGTTGCCGCCGTGCCCGAGCCGTATCCCGCCGAGGCCGGCAATGCTGAGAACCTGGCCCTGGCGATCAAGAAGGACGTCCTGGCCGGCACGCTGCCGGAGGTTTCCTGGGTCGTCACCAACCAGCTGTACTCCGAGCACCCGGAGGGTGCCCCGCACGACGGCGCGTACTACGTGGACCAGGTGCTCAAGGCGCTCAACGCCGACCCGGATGTGTTCAACTCCACCCTGGTGATCATCGACTTCGACGAGAACGATGGCCAGTTCGACCACGTCCCGCCGCCGGTTCCGGCCCCCGGGACCACGGACGAGTTCTATCTGGAGACGTCGCTGGCTCCCCAGCCGCTGCCGGTCGGCCTCGGCTTCCGGGTGCCGCTACTGCTGGTCTCGCCGTGGACCCGGGGCGGCTGGGTGACCTCGGAGGTCTGCGACCACACCTCGGTCATCCAGTTCCTGGAGAAGTGGACCGAGGCGCTCGGCACGCCGGCGATCTGCCCGAACATCAGCGGCTGGCGCCGCAGCGTCTGCGGTGACCTCACCAGCGCCTTCGACTTCGCCAACCCGGTCTTCGGGATGCCGGACCTGCCCGACCCCGGCCAGCCAATCGGCGAGCCCCAGCAGGGGTACCGCCCGGTCCCGGCGGACAACGTGATGCCGGTCCAGGAGCCCGGTACCAGGCCGGCGCGCCCGTTGCCGTGCCAGCCCAACGCCAACCTCGACGGGTTCACGTTCGGCAGCAACGGGGCGGTCCAGGCGAACCTGGGCGTCAGCAACAACGGGCCGCATGCCAGCAAGGCCAGTCACTTCTCCGTCTATAACAACGCGGCGCCGGAGGTGAACATCGCGAACTGCCCCGGCAAGTTCCCAGGGCAGTACACGATCGACCCGTCTGCGATCTGGAACAAGACCGTTCCCGGTTCGGCCGAGATCGGCGCGGGCAGCGGCAACGGCAAGTACGACCTGACGATCGTGGGCCCGAACCGCTTCCTGCGGCACTTCACCGGCGACGTCAGCGCCGCGGGCGTTACCGCGGAGGTGACCGCGGTGTACTACCAGGGCGGCTTCGTCCCGAAGCCCAAGCTCTGGCTCGAGCTGACCAACAGCGGCGAGCAGGCCATAACGTTCACCGTCACGCCGAACCACTATTCGAAGGAGCCGGCCCGGACTTACCGCGTGCACGCCCACAGCAGCGCCACGCACGTGGCCGACCCGCTCACGGTCAGCAATGGATGGTACGACCTGTCGGTCACGATCAGCGGCGACGGCTCCTGGTCGCGCCGCTACACCGGCCACCTCGAAGACGGCAAGGCCAGCATCACCGGCTGACCTATCACTTCGTTGCTACCGGTCGCCCCAGCCGGCACGGCGAGCAGGGACGGCATCTGCCGTCATGCTCCCTTCCCGTTTCCCGCGCGCGCTGGGCCGGGCTCGCCCAGCGCGCCCATCTCACGCACGAGCCGTGCGGCCGCGGAGGCGAGATTACGGCCTGCTGCCGGCCTTGCGCTTACCGAATTCCAGAACGCCGCAGCCAAGGCCGGCCAGCATGGCGACCGCGCATACGACCTTGGCCATGACATGCACGGAGCCGAGGATCGTCGTCAGGCGTGTAACCGGCCGAGTCGTCCCGCGCGGATTCCCGGCCCCTCGCGAGAACAGATGCGGGACGAGGTCCCGCATGGCCCCGCCTAGCATCGTCCCTGCCCAGTTCGCATAACCGAGCGATCGGCGCGGCACCTGACGTCAATCAGGCCGGTGCCTTGTTCCACCCATATCCGGCAGGGAGCCCTGCGATCTGATGCTTCTGCTCACGCTGTGTAATTGGTTCCCGGCCTGAGCGAGGCGCGCACTCCCGCCGATATGGGCAGCTTTGCCGAGGTCGTCCCGGCTAGTGCGTGCCGCGCAGATCGGGTCGTTCTGCGTGGCTGGATCGCGGATGGTCAGCTGGCCAACGGGGGGCTGGGCGTGGCGGGACCAGCCCTGATTCGGCTGGGCCTGTGCGAGGCTGGGTCGGTGGCGACGTTCGAGGAGCTGGTCGATGAGGCGCTACGCGCGCCGTTCTCCGGGTGGGACTTCTCCTGGCTGGCGGCTCGGTCGAGGTCGGGGAGGCTGCCGTGGAGTTACCGGCGTGAGGTTGTCCGCCGTGCCGCGGCGGCTAGCGCCATGCTGGACATGGGTACCGGCGGTGGCGAGCGGCTGTCGCGGCTGTCCCCGCGTTCGCCACAGACGGTGGCCACCGAGGCGTGGCCGCCCAACGTACCGGTGGCCGCGGCCCGGTTGCGCCCGCTGGGGATCGCGGTGGTCCAGGATGAGGGCGCGGCGGACAACATCGCCCAGGAGGAAGACAGCCGCGGCCGGCTGCCGTTCCGTGACGGCGCGTTCGACCTGGTAACCAGCCGGCACGAGGCGTTCCGCGCGGCTGAGGTCGCCCGGGTCCTGGCCCGCGGCGGCACGTTCATCACCCAGCAGGTTGACTTTCACTCCTACGACGACCTGTATGCGCTGGCGGGCCTTGATGTCCCGCCGCAGCCCGACAGCTGGCTCCCGCTGGCCAGGCGGCAGGTGCAGGACGCGGGGCTGGTCGTCCAGGCAGCGGCCCGCGGGGAGCAGTGTCACGAGCTCGGCGACATCGCCGCGGTCGTGTACTACCTGCGCGTCGTCGGCTGGGCCATCCCGGAGTTCAGCCTGGACGCCTGTGCTCCAGCCCTGCGGGCAGCGCACGACGCGGCCAGAATCTGGCCCGTTCCCGTCCGGCAGCGGTGCTTCCTGCTCGTGGCCGCCAAGCCATAGCCTGCCGTCGGCCGCCGCCGACGAGCCGCACTCCGACCCGCCGTTCGGCTCGGGTGCTTGCTGTATGCCAGGCCGAAACGTGGGCCGTCCGGATCCGGATGTCCGGCGTGCTATCACAGGCCAGCGTGACGAACCAGGGCCGGGCATAGGCTATGCGGGCGCGAGCCGCGTGGCCACCTGACGCATGAGCGGTGAGCCGACCGACTCCTGCACGCTGCGCGCGAATAGCCATTGCCGGGCCCGGCGGGCGTCGATCCCGGCGAGGCCCGCCATCCGGTCGGCCAGCCCGGCTGGGTCGGCGGCCAGTCTGTCCTCGCAGTTGAGCATGTGCTGCAGTAGGTCGTAGGCGGGGTCGCCGACGTAGGGCTTGGGGTCGATGACCAGCCACGGTTCCCTCTGCGCGGCGAGGATGTTGTCGCCGTGCAGGTCGGTGCATAGCAGCACCTGGCGATCCGCGGTCTGCGGCAGGTCCCGGAACAGCGTGATCCCCGCCGTAGCCAGCCCTGGGTCGATCCTCTCGGCAGCAGGGGCGGCCGCGTAGTCCTGCTCGAACTCCTCCGCCCAGGCCGCGCACATCTGGGCGAGCGGACGGAACGGGTAGGCGCCGGGCGGCTGCGCCCACAGCCGACCCAGCAGCCCGGCCACCACCAGGTCCTGCTCTGGTTCGGGCCGCACCTGGCCCAGTGGGGTACCGGGCAGGCACCGCTCGATCAGCAGCGCGTACGCCGATTCGGTCTGGCACGCCGCGTGCAGCCGGACAGTCCCGTTGCCGTCCCAGACCCGCAGCCCGGCGGCCTCGTCCCGCTCTTCCCCGCCGGGGAACCGGAACGCCACCTTGAGCACCAGATCGGCGACGCCCGGCCCTGTGACCGGTGCCGTCCATGAGCACTGGCCGCCCGGCTGGAACGGCACGCCCACGTCCAGCGACCACCGCCCGGCCAGGTCGGCCACGAGCGCGGGCAGTTCCGGGATCCACTCGGCCACGCCATGATCACGGCGCGCGGTCTCGGCCAGGTACCCGGGCACCGGGAAGACCGCCATGGCGCCAACGCTGCCGGCCAGTGCGGGCGGCGTCAACCGACGCAGGCCAACCCGAGGACCGCCCGAGCGAACCCGCCGGGACAGGCGGGACACCACCGCCGCACGCCGGAGCCCGCGGTTGAGCTCAGCCTGCGTGATCGTTATTCCAGCTGACAATGAGCGCATCGCCGCCGATCTGGGTGCTGTGCTGAAGGTCCTTGCCGGCTATCGGCTGGGCTCATAGGGGGTGATCTGCGTGCGGCCGCCGGGACGCCTGCGGGCAGCCCTGCTGGCGCGGCCGCCGCGGATCTGGGGGCATGATCGTTGATCGCCTGGTCCGCCAGGCTGGCCTGGCCGTCAGGCTCGGCATGGTTACGGCGGCTTGCGCCGGCGACGATCAGGAGGTGCTCGTCAACCCAGGAGACCTCGGGGCTGGGCAGGCGGGTAATGAAGGTCGCGATGGACGCGCGGAACTCCTCCGTAGTGTAGAGGGAGAACGTCGAGTAGTGGCGTCCCTCGGCCTGGGCCCGGAGCCGCTCGGCCGTGCTCGAGCGCGGGTGCTGGAAGGCCTGTGTCGCGATCACCGTGAGCCCGCCGGCCCGCCGGACGGCGTCGCGGAGCGCGTGCTCGCTGCGCAGGCGCTGCTCGTGCTCGGTGAAACCGGGGAAGTAGCGGCCCCAGATCGTTCGTGCGTTCTGCTGCGGCGTGCGGGTGTAGATGAACAGCTGGCCGCCGGGGCGCAGCACCCGGACGACCGCGGCCAGGAAGCGGGCCAGATCGAAATGGTGAACGCAGTTGAACGCGGTAACCAGGTCCAGGCTGGCCGCCCGCAACGGCAACTGCTCGGCGGCTGCTCGCAGCGGCGCCACCCCCGGGGCGTGCCCGTGCTGGCCGGCCTTGAGCTGCGCCAGCATGGCCGCCGAGACGTCGCTTGCGGCCAGCAGCGACCCCTCCGGCATCAGCCTGCGCAGCAGCCGTGTGTACCGTCCCGTCCCGCAGCCGATATCCAGGCCGGTGACGGGGCGGTCAGGCAGGAACTGGCCGATCGTGCGCACCGGCGCCTCGTCGGTGGTGCGCAGTGACTCATAGACCGCGGCCACCCGCTCGAAATGACCGCCCACGGCCATCTCAGGCACCTCCCGCAGGGGACCCGCTAGCGGCCATCATGCCCTCGCCATACCCCGTTCATCTACAGTTCACCCGCGGCAGATCAGTCTCACCCGCAAGACAGGCCAGCCGCCCGCATGGCCCGGCCCGGGAAGCTCGTCAGCGACCGTCAAAAGGAGCCGGCGATCGCGCCCATAACCAGACGATCTGCTCCCATGCTGCGGGACAAGCCCGCCGCCCCCACCCGCGCGCAGAGTGGGCGTTAAGTTAGGTACGCACACGATAGTGGCGATAAGGCTGAACTGACGGTCGCCACAATTGTTGGAGACATCCAGGCCGGCGCATAAGTTTCTTTCCCCGCAGGGACTTCACCGGTCGAGTCAACTTGGGTTGCGTGTTACGACTGGTGCCTGGCGTGAGTGGCGCTTGGGTGACGATCGTGGCTGTATGCCGAGTGAGGCCTGGCTGGCGAGGTCGGCGATTGCCGCCTTGTAAGCGCGGTCTGCCTGGCGGAGCGGGCTGCCGGGCGGCGGGCCGGCAGCGGCGATGCCGGCGAGTGCGGGGATGATGACGCGCCTGGTCAGCCGGGTGAAGAACAGGGCCGTGGACAGGCCGTCGGCGGTGACCTGATAGCTGCGGCTGTGCGGGATGCGTTCGATGATCTGGTGGGCGCGGAGCCTGCGGAGGTCGTAGCTGATCTGGCCGCCGGACATGTCCCCGGGATCTTTTCCCAGCTGGGGGGCGAGGAGGTGCCGCAGGTCGCGGCTGGTGAAGCCGGCGGGCCGGAGCGCGAGCGCGCAGCAGGCCGCGAGGAGCGCCTGGACGCGCGGGTCGGGGAAGCGCATGCCGGGGACGCGGGTGCAGGTGGTGGTGATGACGGGATTGGTGAGGGTTTCCAGGGCGGCGGTCCCGGCGGCGGGGTCGTGGCTGATGCATTCGGCGTCCAGGAGGCGCCGGTTGGCGGCGTAGCCTGCCTTCGCCAGGGCGGCGAGGTTCGTCAGCTCTTTGCCGATGCCGAGGTCGCGTGGCTGGTTGAAGGTGGTCTCGGTGCGGAGCGCTCGTCCTTCCTTGAGGTACTGCTTGACCTGGGTTTTCTTGTAGAACAGGTAGAGGTAGGGGCAGGTGCCGGTCGTGATGACCTGGGTGCGGAAGGTCCCGGGGGTGCGGAACTTGCCGCGCTGGCGGATGGTCCGGCCGAAGACGATGCTCACCTTGTCCGGGCGGCCGATGTCGAGGTTGTCGCGGATCAGCTGCTCGAAGAAGATCCGCCCGGTGACCGGCCGGTCCAGGGCCATGGTGGTGGAGAACTCGACCTGCTTGACCGACAGCTGCCAGCAGTAGTCGGCGTCCTCATCGGCGCGGGTGAACGGCTGCGGCAGCCGGGCCAGCCACTTGCCGGCGAACCGGTAGATCTTCTGATCGGTCAGCCCGTCGCAGATCCGCTGGACCGCCGCCGGGTCGCTGACCGTGCCGAACGCGTTGTCCAGGGCCGTGAACGCGATGCCTTCCTTCCGGCACTGCTGCTTGGCGTACTCGTGCCCGTTGAAGTAGATCTGGCCGGTGTACGGGAAATAGCCGCAGAACTTAATGTGGAAAGGCCCGAAGTCGGCGTCGAAGCCATAGAAGTACCAGTGGTTGACCATCGCCTGCTCCTGGTACAGCCACGGGTACGGCTTGCCGGTCGCCGGGTCCCGGCGCCGCGCGGTCCGCCACACCCGGGTCTTCTCCTGGGCCACGCCGACGAACAAGATGCACTCCCCGCCGTGGTGCCCGGCCAGGTACTCCTTGGCGACCTGATCCTTGCTCTGCCCCTTGGCGAACCGGACCAGGTCCAGCCGGCGCGTATCGATGTAATGGCGGATGTCCACGGTGAACCGCTCAGTCATCGGCAGCATCAGCGCCGAGGAGACGAACCGGTTCCCGCGGTGCTGGCAGAAGAACCTGTGGATGCCCTGCCCGTACTGCAGCCGCGGCTGCCGGAACGTCAGCATCAGCCGGTCGATGCAGCGGACCTCCAGCGTCACGTGCCCGGACAAGACCTCAGCAGCAGTACGGGGTAGCGTCATCATGGGCTCCGGCTGGAGGCTCGGCCGGCAACGGCCACCCGACCGCTGCAAGCGGTGAATGAACAGCTCACATTGTGAACTGCCTTGAGCGCCAGCCGGAACCCACCCCACCGGCCCACGACACCCGCCCGCAGACGCATGCCTCGTCGGGTTGGGGCGAAGCCCCGCTATTGACCATACGTTGGGCCCGTAACCGAGACTGCCACCGCGGCCAACGGCGCGTAGCGCTGTGTAGATAACCGCGCGCCGACCCGCCGTTCGGGACGTCCTGGCGGGCGACCAAGATGGTCGTCCAAGGCGAGCGAGAACCGATGTTCTGTCGCATCGCGCCGACTTGGCCGAGGGCGGCAAGTCAGCGACTTCTTGAAACTCTGACCGCCGGCCGGCCCGAACGCCGGGCCTGGCCGCGTCTTCAGGCTCGCCGCGGGCTACCCGGACAGCCGGGTTCGGTGAGTTCGCGGCCGGGCGTGCAGCGGCCCGGGCCTGGATCCGGTGGTGTCAGGCCGTCGGGTCGGCCAGGGCGCGGGTGACGGCGGCGGTCCGGCTGGAGACCTGCAGCAGGCGGTAGATGTTTTCCAGGTGGGTGCGCACGGTTCCCTCGGATATGCCCAGGCGGCGGGCGATCTGGGCGTTGGTGTGCCCGGCGGCGACCAGGGGCAGCAGTTCCCGCTGCCGGGCTGTCAGCCGGGGGGCTGGGTGGCGGCGGCGCTGGGCGTCGAGGTAGGCCTGGTGCAGGTGCGGGCGCAGCAAGGTGAGCAGGTCGCGGTGACGGTCGGAGAAATCCGGGCCGGGCCCGCGGACGAAGACCAGCCGCAGGGTCCGCCCGGGCCCGGCGGTCCATCCGGGGGTGGCGGGCAGGCACAGCAATCAGCTCATGCTCGATCCCGTACGGTCGGCAGCAGTCTTGGTACATGCCGGTACTGTGCCATTGCCTGGCCGAGTAGAAATCCGAGATCTGCACGAGGCTTCGCGCATCGCCGGTGCGCTCAGGGTAGCTGCAGGGGCTGTTCCAGTAGTGTGCCCAGAACGACGAGACGTCGAACTGGGGGTCGTCGGCTTCGGTCGGCACGGTCTGCCCGAACCAGTCCGCCTGCCGGCTGCTGTCGGTGCCCGAGAAGACCAGGAAATCGCAGCCGATCAGTTCTAGCAGGTCACTGAGCAGGGACGGAGCCAGCCCTTCGGCCGGGGGTTTGCCGCGGTCGTCCCTGACGATCCCGGCCAGGGTGTGCAGGTCCCGTCCGTTGGCTGCCACCGGGCCTTTCATCACGCCGTCCTCCCCACTCCAGGCTACTCCGGCCGCGGCCGGCAGGACATCCGCAGAACGTCGGATGGCCGAGACCACCCGGGCCCGGGCACCGTGGCAGGTGAGCGGCGGCAGCCGGGAACGGAGCAGGTGGGGGATGGATGAGATCAGCCAGGACCCGAAGCTGGTCGTCCGTTTTCCCCGCAGGCGCTGGCTTGACGTTGCGGTGGCGGTGGCCCTGATCGCCGCGGCCGCCCTCGCGGTGATGACCGGCCGGGGCAGCCGGCCTGCCGCTCCCGCTCCCGCGGGCGGGCCCGGCACGGCGGCCCCGGCGCTGCTGCCATCAACGGTGCGGACGCGGATCCCGCTGCCGTCCGGCCAGCCCGGCGGCATGACCATACTCGGTTCCACGGCCCGGATCTCGGACTGGTCCGCCAGCCAGGTCGCCGTCGTCGACCTGGCCGCCGGGCGGGTCACCAGGACGCTGCAGGTCGGCAGCTGGCAAGATGAACCTGTCAGCATGACATCGGGCGGCGGGTCGCTCTGGGTCCTGGACTTCTCTGGCCCGCTGCTGCGCATCGACCCGGCCAGCGGCGCCATCACCAGGCGCTTCCCGGTCCCCGGGCTGGACGCCGATGTCGCCTACGGAGACGGCTTCATCTGGGTAATCACTTACGAGCCCGCCGCTGACGGCGGCCACGAGTACCTGTACAAGATCGACCCGTCCCGCGACGTGATCGTGAAGGCGGCCCCGATCCCGGGCGCGGGACCGGCATGTGCCGCGTCCCCCGGGCCGCACGGCATCTGGATCGGCTGCGCCGGCGTCGACCGCATCACCTTGATCAACCAGGACTCGCTCAAGCCGGCCCAGAGCCTGCCCGTCGACAGCGGCGGATATACTCCGCAGATCGTCCCCGGGCGCAACGCCGTGTGGGTCCTCACCCCGTCCGGGCTGGCCCGGGCGGACCCGGCCACCGGCAGGATCACCGCGATCATCCACACCGGCTACGCCCCCAGCACCATGTCGGCTCCGGCCCTCATCATGGACTCGGCAGGCCGCCTGTGGATCACCGGCTCCCTGCTAACCGTCGTGATGCCAGGCACCCTGACCGCGTACCCGGTCGCGCACACACCGGACCTGATCAGCGCCGCGGCAGACGGGCCGGCCGTCTGGCTCCACACCGGATCCACCCTAACCAGGCTCCAGCTCGACACTCCCCATGCCACAGGCGCCTCTGCCAATCAGCAGCCGCCGCGAAGCGACGGCCGCCCGGCCCATCCGGCGTAATGAGAAGACAAGCGAGACGCTGACCGGGGAACGCCGGAACCGCCGTTCGGCGCGGCCGACTGGCGCGTGACGGTGCCACCCCTGTGGGCGCAGATCTGGAAGATCTGGCGCAAGGTCCATGGCGTCTCGATCGGCCTCGATAGCCGCAAATATTCGGCGATATACGGGTGATCATCGCTAGATTTTTTCAATTCGATATGCGGAGATAATCACCCGTATATCACTCGATCTGCGCGGTGTCGCAGCCGTTGCTGCTGCAGGCCGCGTGGGAGCGCTGTCCAGTGCTTCATTCGCGCGGCCGGATCAGAAGGACCGGCTGTTCCAAGAACTTCGTCAGGCCGATGCGGAGCCACCCGGGCGGAAAGAAGGAATCGGCGTTCTTGTCGTTCCGGAAGCCGGAAGGGTTGAGCACTGGCGCGAAGATCCCCCTTAGCCTCCGGCATTCCGCCTTATGGGCGGTTTATGGCCGGGGAATTCTCTGCGTTCCGTTGACCTGGGGTTTCGCATGCCCGCTTCGCGGGAGCGGGGTTCCCGGGGCGCACCTGGCGGGTGCGATTCCGCGGCGGGCGGGACGACTGCTCAGCAGCGGATCCTGCCGGGCTTTTGGCGTGCGGGAGGCGAAGAGCGCCCTGGTTCTGGGAGATTGCGGGTTACCACACCATGCAATCGCCAGATCTGGAGCGCTCTTCGCCATGCATTGCGACGTGATGTCGCTCGTAGTGAGTGGGTGCGTCGAGGAAGGAGGCCGCTGATGATGGCGGCGACGTTACCCCGGGCTAGTGCCTGAGGCCCGTCCCCGCCCCGGCATGCGCGGCTGGGTCCTGCTCAGCCGGGTGTGAAGCCCGGGGTAGAGCCCAAGGGCCCCCGTTCCGTCCGGGGGTCACAGGTGAGGGGAAGGCCGGGAGGGGCGAACGCCAGTGAACCCTTGCTGATGCCTCGTGAGAAGACCATCCCGGGACGGGCTGCGGCACCGGGGTGACAGGGACCAGCCGTTGCAAGGCGGCAGGCGGCGGTCACGGGATGCATACGTGGCCGTGCAGGCACCGCTGTCCCCGGGGTACAGAGGGCGCCCGGCCCCGGCCGCATCTCACGCGTGCGGAACATGGAAAACCCGCCCGGGTCCGCGCCGGCTGCGGCGCGGTAGGCCGATCGTAAGAGGGGCGGAATCCCCGGGCGGGACAGGATGCCCAAGAAGCGAATGCCGGCGGCCGAAAGGCAGCAGGAAAACCGCGCCGTCATGTCCGGCTCTCCCGCCGGGGGCGCGGCGTAACTGGCCGGATACCGGGCCGGGTGCCCGGGCGCGAAAGCGCGCTGACGTGAGGCAGGTGAGCCGTTGAAGCAAGGCAGCCAGGACCGCCGGAACCGAAGGGCAAGTTAGGCGCGATGACGGGTTACAGCTTCACCACCCCGGTGCGGCAGGGCGGCAAGTGGGTCGTCCCCGCCGTGGCCGAGGTCGCGGCGGCCCCCAGAGCGAACGGACCAGAGGACCGGCCCCGCGACGCACCCTCCCAGTGGGATCGAATCGACTGGCGGGCGCAAGAGGAGCAGGTACGGCGGCTGCGGCAGCGGATCTTCAAGGCGGCGCAGGAGCAGGACTGGCCGAAGGTCAGGAACCTGCAGAAGCTGATGCTGCGGAGCCGCGCCTGCACGCTGGTCAGCGTGCGGCAGGTGACGCAGCGCAACGCCGGGCGCAGGACCGCCGGGATCGACGGGGAGGTCGCGCTGACTCCCGGGGCCAGGGCGGCGGTGGCGGTGCGGGTGCACCAGTCCATCACGTCATGGCGTCCCCGCGCGGTCAGGCGCGTGTATATCCCGAAGGCATCAAACCGCGCGAAGCTGAGGCCGCTCGGAATTCCCGTGCTGATGGACCGCTGCCACCAGCAGCGGGTCCGGCACGCGCTGGAGCCTGAGTGGGAGGCCCGGTCCGAGCCCCGGTCGTATGGGTTCCGGCCGGGCCGCGGCTGCCATGACGCAATCGAGGCGATCTACAACGTGTGCGCGGGGCCGCTGGCCAAGCGCGTGTGGGCGCTCGATGCCGACCTGGCCGCGGCGTTCGACCGCATCGACCACTCTCACCTGCTGGCGCAGCTCGGGTCGTTCCCGGCCAGGGACCTGATCCGGGACTGGCTGAAGGCGGGCGTGTTCGAGGCGGGCAAGGGGTTCGGACCGACCCAGGAGGGAACCCCGCAGGGCGGCGTGATTTCACCGTGCCTGCTGAACGTCGCATTGCACGGGCTGGAGGAGGCCGCCGAGGTCCGCTACGTCACCTCCGGCAACCATGCCGGAGAGACGATCGCGGGCTCCCCGGTCGCGGTCAGGTACGCCGATGACATGGTCGTGCTCTGTCACACCCAGGAGCAGGCCGAGCAGGTCAAGGCGCGGCTCGCGGAGTGGCTGGCGCCCCGGGGCCTGGCCTTCAACGAGGCCAAGACGAAGATCGTCCACCTCGATGATGGCTTCGACTTCCTCGGGTTCAACGTCCGCCGGTACCGCCGCAAGCTGCTGATCAAGCCGTCCAAGGCGGCCGTCAAGAGGCTCCGGGAGCGGCTCGCCGCCGAAACGCGCAGACTGCGCGGCCTGAACGCGGTGGCGGTCATCACCGCACTCAGCCCCGTTATCCGGGGCTGGGCGGCCTACTACCGGACGGTGGTGTCATCAGAAACCTTCAGCTCACTGGACAGCTACCTATGGACGCTGCTCTACAAGTGGGCACGGTGGCGCCACCAGGACAAGCCGGGGCGCTGGGTCGTCGCCCGGTACTTCGGCAAGTTCAACAAATCCAGGGATGACCACTGGGTATTCGGGGACCGCGACAGCGGCGGGTACCTGGTCAAGTTCTCCTGGACCGGCATCGAACGGCACATACCGGTCAAGGGCACGGCATCCCCCGATGACCCTGCCCTGGCCGATTACTGGGCCAGGCGGCGGACGAAGGTCAAGCCCCCGCTGGACAGGCACTCCCTGCGCCTGCTGACCAGGCAGGCCGGGCTGTGCCCGCTATGCGGGGACCACCTGCTGTCCGCCGAGCAGCCACCGCAGTCTCCCGCGCAATGGGAGCAATGGTGGCTGCACGTCACCCGCAAGGCGATAGCAGCCAGCTACCTCGCCTACCACGGCATGCCCAGCCCGCCGGACGGTGAACGGACACGCCTCGTCCACGTCTCCTGCCAGCGCGGGCACGACGCCCGCCAGCGCAGGAACCCGGAACCACAGCTCCAATCCTGAAACGCCCTCGCGGCTTGCTTGAGCCGTGTGCCGGGTCAACTGGCACGCACGGTTCTGAGGGGGCCCCGGCCGGGAAACCGGCCGGGGCTACCCGGCGGATACGCCGTGGGATCACGGGCTGAGGGTCACCGCCGACGCGGAAGGGCTGGTCGGGCATGCCGGCGGGGTGATCCTGCGGGAGATGGCGGACCGGTCGGGGCTGACCGCGGCGCTGAAGGACGCGCTGGCCAGGGACGGGCGGTTCCCCGAGCGTGACCGCGGG